>ERZ772816.1221-NODE-1221-length-23585-cov-21.350319_pt1 | contig 23585 bp, 16 predicted proteins | sample MGYA00511359_ERZ772816 | MGnify/ENA primary metagenome ERZ772816 (study PRJEB29015, sample SAMEA2737710) | human gut metagenome | biome: human gut; feature: human-associated habitat; material: faeces | place: China | collected 2012 ...
CTCGAGAAAAGAAAAAAGCAGCGTTTTAACGGATTTTGTCACAGCCCCTTTTTGTTATTCTGGAATTTGTTTCTGTGATTCTGAAATGAGGTCTTCGTGGCCTAGTTCTTTCAATCGTTCACTCGTGATGCTTTCAATGTGTTTGCATACACCGTTAAAATTGAAGAAGATATCAGCTTCAGAGTACCTGAGAACACCGTTGCTCTGAAGTTCGCTTTTCCGCTGATTCCACTTTTCGTATGACAGGCCCAAATCGGAATGCCGGCTTTTGTTCTCTACTTCTATGATGAGTTTTGCTTTAGAGCAGTAGAAGTCAGCAATATAATTTCCAATCACAAATTTCCTTCTGAAGCGGGGCTGATGCTTCCTGAGGAACCTGAACCAAAGATTCGATTCCATACCTGTCATTGTTTTCCTCTGCGCCTTGGCACGTTCTTTCATTTCTCTGTTAAGGGGCGTAAAGTCAGCCATAATTTTCTCCTTTCTAACATTTAAATTTTTTCCGGATACTCTTCCTTATTTATACTATATTAATTACATAGTACGCAATATACTTTTCACAAAAAAGGAGCAGCCCTTTTCAGAACTGCTCTTTCTAATTCCTATTCAATTAATTGTTTGCAGATTTCTCACTTCTAAGGAGGATGACCTGGTTCTTCCCTGCGCCTTTTGCGGTGTAGAGGGCGCTGTCCATTCTTCTGTAGAAGCTTTCGAGTGTTTCTCCTTCGTAGGAGGTGGTGACACCGAAGCTTGCAGTGACGGCTTTGCCGTCTGGCAGGATGTCTGCTTCTGCAAAGTTTTTTCTCATGCGGTCAGCTACTTTCTCGGACTGGTCGATGTCCGTGTCCCGCAGGAGAATGACGAATTCGTCGCCGCCCCAGCGGCCGGCATAATCGGTCGGGCGGACGCCGCTTTTCATGATGTCGGCAAGGCGGATGAGTACATCGTCGCCGACGCTGTGTCCATAGGTGTCGTTGATATGCTTGAAGGAGTCGATATCAATCATGATGGCTGAGAATGTGTGGTGCGTCTTGTTGGTGTCTTCTATGAGGTGGCGGAGGACCCACTCGATGCGGCCTCTGTTCAAAAGGTCCGTCAGGCTGTCGTGGCCGGCTACGAAGGCGAGCTTCTGGTAGGCGTCGGACAGTTCCTTGGATGTGACGGTGATGAAGGAGGCAAGGCGCTGAACGGTGGAGAGGGAGTCATCGAGGTTCAGTGCCGGGTCGTTTTCCATATGCGACGGGTCACCGGTGATGTCTGCGATGGTTCTCTTATGGTCTTTCGTTTCTTCACGGAAGGCAGCGGAAACAAGGTTCATGTTCATTGTGTAAACGTGGCCTTCGATGCGGTCGATTTCACCTCTGGTGTAACCACCGGCAGCAGGCGTGATTCTTTCGTAGGCGCTCAGGATCTGGTTGACGTCGTCTTTCAGATAGTATCTTCTGACGACGCAGGAGAAGAGGAGCATGCCCTGCGGTCCGAAGTCGCGGATGCGGCCTAAGACTCTGCGGCTGCCATTGATGATTTCATTCGGGTCGCCGTATGCCATGCGGAGCTTGTCTCCAACGTGGAGGGCGATGTTGAATACGAGGGAGCCGTCTTTGCGGCAGCTCATCGGAAGGCGGGCGAGTTCGACACCGTCTTTTTCGACGACGAGCGAAAAGCTCAGTGTCTTCTTGTCGAAGTCGACGGAAGGGTCGATTTTCAGATATTTCTCATAGAAGTTGACGGCAATATGGTCGAGTTCCTTGATGACCATATTGCCGTCCATGGCGGTAATCGTGACCTGACGGCCCAGCGGCTGCCAGCCGAGTACCGAACGGGTGAGGACTTTGACGGTGCCTCTGAAGAGCATGATGACGAATCCTTCATTCATGATGGCTTCTTTATCAAAGATATAGGATGGCTGATTGAGATCATCCGTGTCTGCGCCGCCGCCGAAGATTGCAACGGATGGCGGGAGCGCTGAAATAGCGTCCAGGAAGGGCTCTACATTGCCCGTGAGCTGGGTTTCCAGGATTTCCACTGCGCGAAGATCCTTCATGTTTCTGCAGACTTCAAAGCACTTCTCAGCCGCATCTTTGATGCTCATGTCTTTCATATTATAGTGCAGCACTTCGACAGGACTTTCGTCAAAGGCCATGAATGAAAGGATGGTCTTTCCCGTATTCATTTGTCCGTCTTCTATGCCGCCTGCGGTCGTGAGCCCTGCGATAGCAGCTCTTGGAAATGCTTTTGAGAGCCCGTCTGTCATTGCCTGGATCAGCGCGGGATCATTCCAGTGTGTGAAAATCGAGATGGAAAGATAGGGTGCAGGAGTTGGGTGAGCTTCCTGGAATGCTTTGATGCATCCGGAAAGTTCAGCAATGTCCTGCAGAGTATACGTGTTTCGATACAAAGCCAATCATTTCCTTTCATGATACTGTGCTCGGTTTTCATTGAAAGCTAAAGCTTCATTGAACTATATACCGATTTGGGAATACTTGATTATTTTCTTGAACATATATATAACTTTACATTTAGTTTATAATAATAATCACGCTTACACATTATAGCACTGGAAAAAAGTGTTTTCAAATGAATCCTTTGAATATTTAAATGTCTTTCTTACCACATGCCGGCGGGCATTTTGTTTCGTAAAATCCTATTCTTTTTGAGATTTTTGCCCACCTCGCTTTCATAGAAACATGTTGATATCTACTTATATTGTAGTACTTTTACAAAAATAAATAAAGAAGATTATTATAAACTATGCAACCGATTCGCAATAAGTGGCCATAAAGGATGCCCTGCTGCCTATCATGCAGGGAAAACGTAAAAATACGGGCGATAATAGCCGCTCTCACAGTAGCGGAGGGTAGCTGCGAAACCGGTGAAAATATCCTTTCGTATGAGCAAAGCGAGGTTTAGCTGTCCCCGTTAGGGGAAAGTGGCGCGAATGCGCCGAAAGGGGTTCATTTTGCTAATCGCAGCTCGGTTGTATGGTGTATAAGAAAGCGCACCACTCAAAAACCGCTGCAGGAGAATGATGGCACATTCTCCTGCAGCGGTTTCCTTTTTTATTCTTCTTCTTTGACTGGATTGATTGTCCTTATGATCCAGCGTTCTCCGCCGGTGAATTTGCTGTTGTGTTTTCTTGCAGCGTCTTCACTTCTCTTGGAAAGATCCTTGACGGCTTCTTCGAGGGAGTGGATGGTTTTCACGGCTGTATCAGAGCGCATGTCTTCTCCGCATACGGGGCAGACGGGCGGGTGGATGAAGGAGGTGTTCACGCGGGATTTGCAGTGCGGGCAAGTGATGAAGTCTGCGCTGAATTTCTTCTCGTTCTGCTCCTTGGAGTAGGAAGCGAGGCGTTCCTGCTTTTCCTTCAGCCTTCTTTCGAGGGAAATCATCTGCGGGGATGGTTCGATGCCGATCTTGTACTTGACGGCGTAGGTGGTCGGTATGGTTTTCAGGTATTCTTTCGCCTGGCGCTTCGTGTTGAAGACTTTTTCCTTGAAGGTGAGTCCTTTGAAGACGCGGTTGGCTTCTCGTTTCGTGAAGCCTTCCTCGACCATGGAGGATTTCATGGCGTCCTTGATCTCGGCTGACGGGTGGGTGATGTCGAATTCCCAGTATTTGTCAGCCCAGAGGGAGGAGGCTTTTGTTTCTCCTTCAGGCGCTGCTGTTTCTTCCTCGGGCTCTGGTGCGGGCGCGGGGATGGATTTCTTTGTCCTGCGCGGCTTGGGCGATTCGCCTTCTGCCTTCTTGCTGCGGGACTTTTTCAGTTTCGCAGGGCCCGCTTCAAATGAAAACAGGTCCGTTTCAGTAAAGTTCGGATCTTTGGACATGTTTAAACTCCTCCGGTAAATAGTTTTGGCTCTATCATACCATGGATATCAAGTATGGTACAGGCGTTCCATGAAATTTTAGCAGAATTATACAGATTTCCTGAGAAAAAGCAAGAAATCTCCCGAAAAAGACGATGGAGCCTTATAGTCCGTTTTCTTTTTTTGCCGGATGGTTTATAATGTAAAAGTAACTTCATAGAAATGGACAAGGGTGTCCGCAGCATTATATTTGCCGCGGCCTTTTTTGCGTCCGGAGGCGGGAAAATCCGCAGTTTTCGTTGAAGCGGCAGTTTTCTCATGCTAAAATGAGGGAAATGCATTGACCGGGCAACCAGCTATTTAGGAGGAGGATGTAAGTATGTACAGTATTGCTGCACCACATGCAAAAGGAAAGAGCGCAGAAGACAACATTTTTGCTGCTAACAACAGAGCGATCGCACTGGCTAAGGAAATCGGCGTGGAAAACGTCACCAATGCCACAGTAGGATCCATTCTTGATGAAGACGGAAGCCTCGTCGTTCTTGATGTCGTCAAGCAGGAACTGAAGAACCTGACACCGCCGGAATTCTGCGCATATGCTCCGATCAAGGGCTATGATGAATTCCTGAAGGATTGTATCGATCAGTGCTTCGGCAAGTCCCGTCCGGAAGGATACATCGATGCCTGCGCAACACCTGGCGGCACCGGCGTCCTGCACCATGTCGTGCACAATTATTCCGAACCAGGCGATGAAGTGCTCATTACTGACTGGCACTGGGGCGCTTATGACAGCCTGATCGACGACAACAACCGCAAGGTCCGCACATTCTCCTTCCTGACAAGCGACGGCCATTTCAATGCCGCTTCCTTCAAGGAAAATGTAGAAGATATCCTGAAGAAACAGGACAATATCGTCATCATTCTGAACGGCATTGCCAACAACCCGACCGGCTACTGCATGTCCGTGGCTGAATGGCAGTCTGCTGTCGATGTCCTCAAGGAAGCAACCAAGGATGAAACAAAGAATGCCATCCTGATTGCTGACGTTGCATACCTCGACTACAGCGGCGAAAAGGAAGAATGCCGTGAATTCTTCAAGGTATTCGGCGGACTCCCGAAGAACATCCTCGTCGTTTGTGCATACACCCTTTCCAAGGGCTTCACGATGTACGGCCAGCGCATGGGCGCTATGATCGGCATTTCCTCTGACAAAGACGTCATCAAGGAATACGTCGATATCAACCAGTACAGCAGCCGTGCTACATGGTCCAACTGCAACAGTGCAGCTCAGCATGCAATGATCCGCATCTGCCAGGATCCGGAAAAGATCAAACAGCTCGACGCTGAAAGAGCCAAGTACTACAAGCTCATCCAGGAAAGAGCCGCTATTTTCGTAGAAGAAGCACGGAAAGAAGGAGTGAAGTTCGTTCCTTACATCTCCGGTTTCTTCATCACGATTCCTGTCACCAATTCCCAGGCTGTCTGCGACATCCTTGAAAAGGATCATGTATTCATGGTTCCGCTGAAGAAGGGCATCCGCCTTGCCGTATGCTCCGTTTCCAAGAAAAAGATGCACGGCCTCGCTCACAAGCTCGCTCTGGCTATCAAAGAAGCTGGCGCACAGCAGTAATCTGAAGGGCTTTCTGGAGCCCTGTAAATAAAAAAATGAGGGGTGAAGCTATTGGAAAACTTATTTGCAGCTCTGAATGCAGTACTCAGCTTCGTCACTCCGGTTTCTGACTTCTTCTGGGATTTCCCGAAGATGTTCGGTTTCTGGAAGGACATCCCTGTCTTGGGGTCATTCTCCCTGGCCATCATCGTACTGGTGGGATCAGGCATTTATTTCACACTTCGCCTCGGATTCGTACAGATCCGCCAGTTCATGACGGGCGTGCGGACCCTTGCCACGAGAAGAAGCATCCACACGGGTATTTCTCCTCTGGCGGCCTTCCTCCTTTCGACGGCTATGCGCGTCGGCCCGGGCAACATGATCGGCGTCACGGGCGCGATTGCTGCCGGCGGTCCGGGAGCGCTCTTCTGGATGTGGATTTCCGCTTTCTTCGGCATGGCGACAGCCTTCACTGAAGGCACGCTCGCACAGATTTTCAAGGAAAAACGCGGCGACAACTTCGTCGGCGGCCTTCCTTTCTATGCAAGGCGCCTTTGCGGAAATAAGGCATGGGTAGGCGTGGCTCTGTCTGCTCTCTATATCTTCTACGCGCTCATGTGCCTTCCGGCGCAGGGCCTGAACGTCATCACATCCCTGGGCTCGATCGTCGGGCTCGTTGGCGGAGAGGAAATTCCGCTGCAGTCGACATTCTACTACGTCATGTCGATTCTTCTGCTTGCCTTCATCACCTTCATGGCGTTTGGCGGCATCAAGCGTATTTCCCGCTGGGCAGATATCCTTGTCCCGGTCATGGCAGTCATTTACATCGGCACGGCCATCCTTCTCATTCTCACGAACCTGGGAAGCGTTCCGTACTTCTTCCGTGCCGTCTTTGCAGGCGCCTTCAAGCCGGAAGCTGTCTTCGGCGGCGTCCTCGGTACTGCACTCCTGCAGGGCGTCAAGAGAGGACTCATGTCGAACGAAGCCGGCCAGGGCACCATCACGATGGCAGCTGCTTCCGCTGAAGCGCACCATCCGTGCGAACAGGGCATCATTTCCGCTCTCGGCGTATTCCTCGATACCCACGTCATCTGCACCATGACAGGCTTCATCATCATCATGGCTCACCAGTGGGTGCTGAATCCTGAAGAATGGAAAGCGGCAGGCACCTATCCGAAATTCCTGCTCTCCATCCATGCGCTGACTCCGGATCTCCTGCAGACCTTCGTCATGGTCATGGTCTCCATCTGCTTCTGCCTCTTCGCATACACCTGCGTCATGGGCTTCGTTACCTTCTCCGAAATTTCCGGGAACCGTATTTCCAGTTCCACTTCTTTCATCACCGTTCTCCGTCTGCTCTGCGTCTTCGTCACTGCATTCGGCATTGCCTGCAGCATCGCCGGATACGACCTGTCGAACCTCTGGGCATTCTCTGACCTTGCAAACATCATCATGGTATACTGCAACGTTCCGATGCTCTACCTCGGTTTCCGCTACGTAAGAAAAGCCGCTGCCCACTATGCAAAGAACGACGGCACGCCTTTCACCTCCGAAACCATCGGCATGAAAGTCGACTACTGGGACGAAAGAAAAGACGACTAAAAATAAAGAGATGTGGAATCCGCTGTGGGTTTCACATCTTTTTTGTTGGGGAAGGCCAGCCGGGGATGAAACATTATTTCAAGAACGTATGGCGTTTTCTCTTTCTTTTGCATTTCTTTCGCAAGTTAAAGAAAGATTTATAGATAGAAATATAGAAATGTGATAAGTGAAGTGTTATAATGAACTTGAAGGGTAAGAAGACCTTTCACCAACCACTGCCGCAAAGGCAGCGAAATCGGAACACATGCGTTTTCTCCTTTCCGGATTAGATTGTATGTAGTGAATGATAGTTCATGAAACTTGTATGCTTTTTTTAGGATTTGAGTTGTCAGTTCTACTGTTAGCTGTTCCGTGTTCCGTACGAGAAAGCTCCGGGAAACCGGGGCTTTTTTGTTGCCTCTGAAAGGTGAAGATTGACAGGAAGGCGCTCTGCGTCTTATCCTTATAAGATAAACAGGAAAAGAGGGAAACCATGAAGACGATATCGATTGTGATGTTTGATGATTTTGAAACGCTTGACGCATTTGGTCCGGCAGAGGTCCTGTCCAAACTGGATGGATACGAGATCCGCTCCGTATCGCTTCTTGGCGGCATCGTGACAAACAGCCAGGGCATCATGGTCGTGACCGAGCGCATGCTCGACGTGCAGGATTCAGATATCCTCATCGTCCCGGGCGGCATGGGAACAAGAACCCTTGTCACCGACGACTGGTTCCTCTCCGGCCTCGGCGATCTTGCCTCGAAGACGAAATGGGTGCTCTCCGTCTGCACAGGCTCTGCTCTTCTGGCGGCGGCAGGCATTTTGGACGGCCGCCACGCGACGACCAATAAGAATGCCTTTGACTGGGTCAGGAACCAGGGGACAAGCGTCCTCTGGGAAAGAGAACCCCGCTGGGTCCGTGACGGCAATATCTATACCGCCGCCGGTGTCTCCGCAGGCACCGACATGGCAGTAGGCTTTGTTGCCGATCAGTTCGGGAAAGAAAAAGCAGAAGAAATCTGCAAGCAGATAGAATACCACTGGTACGACAACGCCGCCCATGATACGTTCTGAAAAGCAAATAAGAAATAAAAAAGAGGTTGTAGAAATGTGCGATCATTTCTACAACCTCTTTTTATTATTTCTTTACTGCTCTTGGTCTCCTTCCGCTCGACTTGATGAACTTCTGTATATAATAGGAAATCTCCGCATAGAGAATCGCAATCGTCAGATGGGCGAGAACAAAGGCAGGCACGTTTGGCGCGCGCATCCGTGTCCCCGTGACAGGAAGCAGGAAAATACGATTTCCCATGTGGAACCCAAACGAGAAGTAAATTCCTGCAGCGGCCAGTGCCACAGCAAGCACCTTAAGGAAAATAGAAATAGTCTTCGTATTTCCCAGGTGCAGAGCCTTCTTGAAACGCGGAAGAAGAGCGCTCCAGTGGATCCCCAGGTGCAGCCCGATTGCAACGAGCATCACATAACCGCCGATCCGGTGAATCCTGTGAACGATGAGCGGCGCATTGATATCCAGCGACAGCTTGTAAGAAATCAGCGGCGCCGTAATCATGACTGCGAGGAACGAACCTATAAGCACGACATCGATCAGAAACGTGAACCGCCTGTCCCAGTTCCACCGCCCGCGCGGAAGAGACTTATACCACTGCCTGTTCAAATAATTATGGAAAATGACGATGACAAAGAAAATCATCCCGAAGATTTCATGATGCGAACTCCCGATCTGGCGGTAATCCAGAATCGCGAGGAATAAGACAAGCATCACCGTGTCTACAATCATACGAAGCTTCATAATAAACCTCCCAAGAACCTCTTTTCTTCATTTTAGCATGCGGTAGGATACCATGTGAAATGCGAAATATGACAGAGAAACTATAGAAGAAATGTATGGAAAAGGAAATCAAAAAAGCTGCAGCGAAACAGGCAATCATTTCGCCACAGCCCTTTTTCAATTAACGCACAGGTTTTGCTGGCGCTTTACGTCCCAATTTCCTAAGATGCATCTGAATGAAGTAAGACACCGCCGCAATACCGATGACATCCACCAAATGTCCCAGCATACCGATATACACGCCGGAAGGATTCAGATTCGGACGCGTGCCCGTCGGAAGAATAAAGTAAATCGCGCCGAGAACGATCCCAAGGACCACGAGCCGGACGATTATTCCAGCTGTCGAAACATTAGCAAGATGCAGCCCGTTCACAAAACGAGGTTTCAAAATCGCCCAGTGAATCCCAAGATGCAGCCCGATCGCCGCCAGCATAAGAGCGCCGCCCGCTTTATGGATACCCTCAAGAAAATGAATATTGAAACCAAGAGAGTAGGAGCGGGAAATGAATGGAGCAGTAAGGAGAACAGCCAGGAAAGAAACAATCAAAAGCCCATCGACCGCAGCCGTATACTTCCTCTCCAGTCCCCAGGACCCTTTACTCAAAGACTTGTACCACTGCCTGTTCCAGTAATTGTGCAAAAAGACCAGAACAAAAAGCACAATGCCCAAAGTCTCATGCCAGTAATTTCCAAGCGGCTTGTACCCGACCACGATCAGAAATACAAACAGCATTGTCATATCCAAAATAAACCGCTTCTTCATCCCGCTCGCCTCCTTGCAAAATCTGTATTGATTCTTTTCTATATTTTAGCATGAACAAACGCTGAATTGTGACAGTTAAACAAAATTTTATCTTTGACATGAGGGAGAGGAAATGCCTGGCATAAAAGTTTTTTATAGTACATTCCTATGACAAAGCGTGACATGTTTATCTGTTATAATAAAAACAACTTATTAAAAATCCGTAAATAAAAAATATAGAGATGAATCATTTTTCGAAGAGGAACTGCGATGAAAGAGATTCTGAAGAAATCGAATTACAAAGCGATTCTGCATTCTAAACGTGCCAATATTTATTATCTTGAGAAATGCCGAGTCATGCAGAAGGATGGACGTGTCGTCTACTTGACTGAAAGCAGCGATGAAAATTTATTCTGGAATATTCCTGTTGCCAATACGACGGTCATTCTTTTGGGGAGCGGCACATCCTTGACCCAGGCAGCTGTCCGGGTGCTTGCTTCTGCAGGTGTCATGATCGGATTTTGCGGGGGCGGTGGTACGCCTCTTTTTGCCGGTACGGATATTGAATGGATGATGCCGCAGAGCGAATATCGTCCGACGGAGTACATGCAGGGGTGGATTTCGTTCTGGATGAATAAAGAAAGACGCCTCGAAACGGCTAGAGACTTCCAAAGAGCCAGATGTGATTTTCTTGAAAAAACATGGGGGAAAGATAGGGATCTGCATGAGGAAAATTTCAATGCGGACGATCCTGAAATCGAAAGAGCATTGGCGGTTTATAGAGGTAAGATAGACAGTGCAAAAGACGTGACGGAATTGTTACTGTCAGAAGCAAAATTCACCAAATCCCTCTATAAATATGCAGCTAAGAGAACCAGACTTCCGGATTTTACCAGGAATCATGACGGTGATGATGAAGCGAACATCTTCCTGAATCATGGAAACTACCTCGCCTATGGTTTGGCAGCTTGTACTCTCTGGGTATTGGGAATTCCGCATGGGTTTGCGGTCATGCACGGTAAAACAAGGCGCGGCGCGCTTGTCTTTGATGTGGCGGACCTGATCAAAGACTCAATTATTCTGCCTTGGAGTTTTATTTCAGCAGCCAGAGGCGATGATGACAAGCATTTCCGTATGACGTGTTTGAATAAATTGACAGAACATAAAGCACTGGATTACATGTTTGAAATCGTCCAACGCAGTAGTTTGAAATATGGGCCGGGTGATTTCCTATGATGGTATTATTGATCAGCCGAAGCACCGGTAAGTCACAGAAAACGGTCCGTACGATCTTGGACAGCTTTGCGGAAAGAATTGGGGATGACGCCTGGCGCACGGTCATAACTTCGGACGGTCTGGAAGCAGTGCGGACTGCGCTTCGGAGAAATGCTACAAAAAATACGGCGGTTTCTTGTCATTGGATCAGGTCGAGGGCAAGAAGCGATCTGCTCTGGATTGTCGGTGACAGAAGCCAGTTCAATGATGCAGGCGCTGTACCTGTTAATACGACGAAAAAGAAAATCATCCATTCTGAATGGGAAAACGACTGGCAGTACCTGCCGATTATTAAAGAGCTGGCCGGTCTGGCGGGACTTTTTCACGATTGGGGCAAAGCATCGGATTTCTTTCAAAAGAAGCTGCGCTCAGGAACGAAAGAGCGGGATCCGTTCCGTCACGAATGGATGAGCTGCAAGATGATTGAAGCATGCGTAGAAGCATCAGGCGATTTTGAAGATGATACACCTTGGCTCAAGAAATTCGCTGATGGCACATTTGAAGAAGAAATCGTTTTAAATATCTTGAAAAATGAAGCTAAAGCGGGGAAATCAGATGTAACGAAGTTAAAAAAGCTTCCGCCTGCCGCGGAATGTCTCACGTGGCTGATTCTTTCACATCATAAACTTCCGGATTTAAATAAGGATGACCGGCGCGCTTATGAAGATGAAAAACGAGAAACTTTTTATGAAATGATGAAAAGTTTGAAATCATCATGGGGATACGAAAATGATGATCCGGATTTTGTAGAGAAGCGGCAGGAATGTTTCCGCTTTTCTCATGGGATACTTTGGAACGAAGGAAACATTTGGAAAAAGCATCTGAAGAAATGGACCGGCAGACTTCTTCAGGATTACGATACCTTGAAGCAGATCATGAAAGATCCTGACTATGATCCGGCTTTCCGTGAAATACTGCTTAACGCTCGCCTGGCATTAGTTTTGGGAGACCATTATTTTTCCTCTTTGGATGGCGATGCGAAGCAGGACGACGGGAAGTGGAGCGCGAGAGACCTTTGGGCAAATACCTTTTCTTTCAGGAATAAGAAAAGAAAATCTGAGAAGAACCAGTTTCTGGAGGAGCATATGACGGGCGTTTCAGATCAAGCACTTCGCGTAGCGCATCAGCTGCCTAGATTTGCGGAAGAGATGGAAAAGACGTATGACGTCAAAGCTTTGAAGAAGAGAAGCCCTGGAAAGTTTTCCTGGCAGGATAAGGCGGCTGAGACAATACGAAATTTCCGCAAAGATCGTGGAGAAGATCAGGTATCTTTTGTTGTAAATATTGCAAGTACTGGCTGCGGTAAAACTTTTGCCAATGCAAAAATTATGAGAGCGCTTTCTCCAGGAGGAGATTCCCTGCGTTACATTCTGGCATTAGGACTCCGTACTCTGACACTGCAGACCGGCGATGAGTACAGAGAAAGAATCAAACTCAGCAAAGATGACCTTGCTGTATTGATCGGGTCAAAAGCAGTTCTGGAACTTCACGAAGGAGATAAGGAGCTGGAAGAAAAACGATCAGCAATGGAAGATGAAGACGGCGAAGATATATCTCTCGCTGAAGGGCTTGCTTATGAAGACTCTTTGAACGATGAGCAGCGAGCTTTCATGAATATTTTCTTCAAACCTGCGAGAGGGATCGATGCAGATAAGAACAGTGCTTTCTTGTACAAGCCCGTTCTCGTTGCGACAATCGATCATATGATGGGGGCGACAGAAACAATACGGGGCGGACGCTTCATTCTTCCGATGCTCCGGCTGATGTCCTCTGATCTAGTTATCGATGAAATCGATGATTTTACGCAGAAAGACCTGACTGCCATTTCCCGGCTCGTGCATCTGGCGGGAATGTATGGAAGAAATGTTGTTCTTTCTTCAGCGACAATTCCTCCCGATTTGGCAGAAGGCATGTATAGAGCCTATATAGCCGGTGTGAAATGCAGGAACAGTTTCTTTATTTCCAAGAAACGTGTCAGCGTCGTACTCTGTGATGAATTCCGAACTGAGATGAAGTTCATGAATACAGATGATGATTCCGACTATAGCGCATTTCATCAATCATTCATCGAAAAGCGCGTCGCGAAATTAACACGGCAAATAACAAAGAGGTCAGGATACATAGCAGATTGTGAGGATGAAGACACTGAAGATGCCAAGTCTGATAAGATGCAATCGTACTTCGAAAGCATCCGGAAACAGGTTGTCCGTCTTTCCAAAGAAAATTTCGTTGTAGACGAGAAGACAGGCAAAAAAGTATCTATCGGTGTTGTTCGTATGGCAAATATTGATCCATGTGTAAAAGTCAGCTTGTACCTACTGCAGAATACGGATTGGGATAAAGATGATATAACACCGCGCATTATGACCTATCACAGCCGGCAGATTTTGCTGCTTCGTCATGAGCAGGAAAAGTATTTGGATAGTGTATTGAAGAGGAAAACGCTGTATGGAGAGCCTGTTGACATCAAGGATCCGGTTCTCCGAAAACATATTGATCAAGCAACAACAGATTATGTCGTTTTCATTATTGTTGCAACGCCTGTAGAAGAAGTAGGACGGGATCACGATCTCGATTGGTCAGTGATTGAGCCTTCGTCGTATCGCTCGATTATCCAGCTTGCCGGACGAGTCCTTCGTCATAGAATCATGAGCGAAAATATTGAGAAGAAAAATATAGCCGTCATGCGATGGAATCTAAGAGGATTAAATGGAAAGGCACCTGCCTTTATATATCCAGGCTATGAAAGTGGAAAGAATAAGCTGGAAAGTCATGATCTTAAAGGTATTTTGAAAGAGGATGTTTTAAAGAGGATTGATTCCATTCCGCGTATTAGAAAAGAGGACCCGCTAACCTGGAGAACGAATTTAATTGATCTCGAGCAGAAAGCGATGGAAGATTTCAACGATAAAGAAAGCAGCGGAGCCAAAGCGGTCAATGGATGGATCCGGGAATATTGGTGGATGACAGCATTGCCGCAGCGTTTGAACCGATTCAGAGAAAAAACGTATCCAGATGTACGCCTGACCGCATTGTTTGAAGATAATAAGATCAAGTTTTCTGAGTATATAGATAGGGAATTTGTTTCAGTAGGAAGGAAAAGAAGCATTGAAGCGTTTCCAAAATTTAAGGAGGGGATCGAGAAAAACTTATGGCTGAAGAGGGATTATAAAGAAGCATTGAAACGTTATGTAAATGATTCAGATTTCAGGCAGGAAGAAGAAATTCTTTTTGAAAAGTCTGAGAAGTATGGAGAAATTATCATACCTGACAATTTAGAAAAAGAATGGTTTTATTCTGACCAATTCGGATTATTCTCGAAAACGAGTGTTTAAGAAGGAAGGGAAGGGAGAAATTTGGGAGAAATTGCGGAATTTCTTGAAAGTAAAGCAGTCGCTAAGAAAATTGTCGAAGACCGCAAGAAACTACCAGACGGTTTTCTAGATGAAGAAGCCAGGCGTGTTAAGATAGGCGTCTGGGTACGCGATCTCTTAGAGAAGCAAATATCTAAATACACATTAGCAACACATGTGGGAAAATTTGCTAATCCTGACAGTACTGTGCATCTCTATGTAGAGAGCAAAGAGAGGCCTGACGGATATTTGACAACGGAAAATACACAATGTGAGACGGATATCGTGTATACGAATGCCAATATCATGACAGCGGCTATGCTTCTCTTGTATAAAATGGAAGACGGACAGTCTATATTGGAACACATTCTGAACCAGGATGGAAAAGCCGATGAACTGAAGCTTTATGGAATTGACTCGGAGAAATTGTATCAGCAATTTAAGGACCTTAAGACAGGAACCAGGGGATTTACAGATAAGAATTTAAGGCAGGTTTATTTCCCAATAAGTGAAGGAGAATATCATCTTTTGACAGTAATGCCAAGCACTAGTGAATTGGGAACATTGTTTGATAAGCTGAACATCATTAGAAGAGAATTCTCTGCTGCAAGGGATCCTAAAGATCCTAATTATGGGAAGGACTGCAGCAATGTCTGGGATAAGACGGTCATCACCTTCGGCGGGACAAAGCCGCAGAACATTAGTGGGCTTAACATGCTGCATCATGGGGAAGGATATCTGGTTTCATCACTTCCGCCTGTTTTGAATGAACGGGATTTAATTCTTCCAAAGAGGAATTTCTTTAAAGAATCCGTTCCGTATTCCGAATACAGATCTTTCGTATCACGTTTGCATGCATTATTTAAAATCAATTGGAATAATGCAGGTATTAGAGAGAAGAGAGATCGGATCCTTGGGGGAATCATTGATACGGCCATGATGACTGCCGGAAGAATCCGTGAAGAGAATCCTTCTGGCTGGAGTGATGATGAAAAGTACAATGGGCTTCCACGTTTTCAGAAAATCTGGCTCGACAATGCATACGAAAGTGAAAGAGAAGGAGACGCGTGGGTAGAAGCTGTCAGCAAGGATTTCGCGCGCTGGATTATTCGTACATATGAAAAAATTGAACGAGACGAAAAGGTAACTCTCGGAGATGCAGAGACGGATTACTTCAGAAACACCATTTATGATCAGCTGCGTGAGGAGGTGAGACTGGGATTATGAGTACATATCTTGTGATTAGGAAAATGCAGATTCATAACGCAAATGCAATGAGCAGTACATATACGATCGGAGTTCCGGCTATGACAGCATGGCTGGGAGCTGTCCATGCTTTAGAAAGAAAAGTTCGCGGTCTGAATCAGAAAAAGAGAGAAGATACTGATTTTTCAGAGATCCATTTCACAGGTGTCGCAGTCAGCTTTCATAAAACAAGGCTGCATGTGTTTAAAGGAGCGTATGGGAATGCTGTTGTTAATACGGCGAATCCATTAATTAAAAAGGGAGCTGACTGGGAAAGGCCACCTACGATTGAGGAACCGCACATTGACCTTTCGGCTTCCATCTTAATCGAGATCGATGGACTGGATCCTGATGATAAAGATGCCATTCTTGAAAAAGTACAGAGCGAAATCTGGCGGATGAAAATCGCTGGCGGTGATATCAACAGGATACAAAGTATGAGCATACAGTATACCGATGTAGATGATCCAGCAACAATCCGCAGAGTAAGAGGTATGCTCATGCCAGGATATGTCATCATTGAAAGACGGGATATCCTTAAGCAGGAAATGGAAAATGGCACTAACGGTCTTGATGCGCTTCTTGATTATACGAAAGTCAATATGAGCGCAAGGAAAGATGAAAATGGGAAAATTACGGGATGGAATCTTTCGAGAAAAGGCACAGGCTGGATCATCCCGATCTCTGTAGGTTTTAAGGGATTGTCACCACTGGGAATCTGCAGAAATCAGCGTGATAAAGAAACGCAGCATCGGTTTGCTGAAAGTGTCGTAACACTCGGTGAATTCCGTATGCCGTATCATTTCGATTCAATTGACGATATGATGTGGCGGTATGCTTATGATGAAAATCAGGAATTATATCTTTGCAGAAATCAGAAAATTTAATTAGGGAGGAATGTAAAATGGCAAAAAAAGGTGAAGTACTCGCATTCGAAAAGAAACTGGTTGTATCTGACGGCTATATGTATGGAACGACATGGGAAGACAGAAGCGGCAAAGCTGTTCCAGTCAGACTTCAGGAAAAATCAGTTCGCGGCACAATTTCTAATCGTCTGAAAGGTGCTGTAAAAAATGATCCGGCTAAACTGAATGAAGAAATTCAGAAAGCAAACCTGCAGACTGTCGACAGCGCTTCTTTGACGATGGATGAAGATACATTGAAACTTGAATTCACTGTCAAAGTACTCTCTGGCGTTCAGTATCCTTCGGCGTGCAATGATCCAAAACATTATGAAAGCATCAAAAAAATGGGAGAAGATTTCATTGCAGAAAATGGATTCAAAGAACTGTCTCGCCGCTATGCGCTGAACCTTGCAAATGGCCGTTTCCTTTGGAGAAACCGTGTCGGCGCAGAAAAAATTGAAGTCCATGTTGTCGCGCTGAAAGAAGATGGCGTGGAAAAAGAATGGATCTTTGATGCATACGATTTCTCTCTGAAAGATTTCGGTGACACATCTGACGATGTAGAAGAACTTGCAGGTCTCATTGCTGAGGCACTTTGCGGAGAAAGAAACTATCTCCTCTTGAAAGTCACTGCATTTGCCTTCGAAGGACAGGGACAGGAAGTATACCCCAGCGAAGAAATGATCCTGAACAAAGATAAAGTGGAAGGCAGAGAAAAGAAGAGCAAAATCCTTTATCAGGTAAATGATATCGCAGCTATGCATTCACAGAAGCTTGGCAACGCTATCCGTGCTATCGATACCTGGTATCCGAGCTTTGATGAAGTAGAAACCGGACCAATTGCTGTTGAACCATACGGCGCCGTAACAAACATGGGCATGGCTTACAGAACACCGAAAGAAAAGAAAGACTTCTACACGCTCTTTGATGATTACTCAAATGGCGTAGATCTTGATTCCGATGATGACAAAAACTATGTCATGGCAGTCCTGGTACGCGGCGGTGTCTTTGGCAAGAACGATGAAGAGTAATTTATTATGATGAAATACTATCAAGAAATTACATTGATTCCGGATGCTGAAATTCCGCCGGATTTCCTCTGGACAAAAGTCTATGCACAGATCCATTTGGCATTCGCCGACCGGGAAAATATAGATCATAAACAAATCTATGGAGTCTCATTTCCTGAATATGCTGATGAATCTATGGGAGAAAAGGCAAGAGTTTTTGCACCGGAAGAAGCAGATCTGAAAAAACTGGATCTGAAAAAAGCACTGAGACGATTGAGTGATTACGTTCATATCACAAGCATTCGTGAAGTACCGGAGTCCAAAGTCAAAGGGTATGTAAAATTCGCAAGATACCAGCCGGACAGCTCCATTGCCAGAAAAGCCCGTAGATATGCAAAAAGGCATCCTGAAGTTACCGAGAAAGCAGCTTTCAAGATGCTGAAACAAAGAGAAGAAAAGTATGACCTTCCCTTCATTCAGTTAAAGAGCTTATCTACAGGGCAAACCTTCAATCTTTTCGTCAAAAAAGAAGAAAAGAAAGAAGAAGGCCAGGGCGGATTTACAACTTACGGGCTGAGCAAGGGTGCAGCAGTACCCGAATTTTGACCCAAATAAAAAAGGCTTCGGAAAAAGAGCGATAAAATCTAACTTTTTTCGAAGCCCCCTTTTAAAAGGGTTTTGCATCACGTAATTCCGGATGGTATGATAGAATCTAAGAAATCTCTATGCACATGCATAGATCACTGCCGCATAGGCAGCTTAGAAAATAGAAAAGGGAGTATTATGATAGTGTGAGATGATCACTGCCGCATAGGCAGCTTAGAAATTTGCAATCTGCTTATAGTCGAAAGGAAGAACGATCACTGCCGCATAGGCAGCTTAGAAAAGCCGTGGGAGCAAATCGCAGTGGAAATGCATTGATCACTGCCGCATAGGCAGCTTAGAAACGCAGCTACTTTAATAACATCCAGCGGTATATTGATCACTGCCGCATAGGCAGCTTAGAAACAAAGAGCTAATGGATACAGATTTGACCTATAGATCACTGCCGCATAGGCAGCTTAGAAAGGGACCATCGGCAACAAGCCCAACGGCCCGGTGATCACTGCCGCATAGGCAGCTTAGAAATGCAGGTTTCCCTTGCCGAGGGCCTGTGTCAAGATCACTGCCGCATAGGCAGCTTAGAAAAGATAGTGTCCCCCTGCTCCGCCTCGGCCCGGGATCACTGCCGCATAGGCAGCTTAGAAAATGTCCAATTTGTTTTCATGTTTTCAACTGCCGATCACTGCCGCATAGGCAGCTTAGAAATACCATTTTTTGATTTTAATTAAGAATCGCTTTGATCACTGCCGCATAGGCAGCTTAGAAAACTTCCCCGAGCTCCGCAGGATGGAGAGGAGGGATCACTGCCGCATAGGCAGCTTAGAAAGTGATAGTTGGGATGTTCATTTCCTCGCCGTCGATCACTGCCGCATAGGCAGCTTAGAAAGCAAATCCGGAGCCCTCTGCCTACAAAATTGCGATCACTGCCGCATAGGCAGCTTAGAAATGGACAAGCTGGTGTCCCGGCAGAAGGCCGGACGATCACTGCCGCATAGGCAGCTTAGAAAAAAAGCTTGGCTTTAAGAGCTGCATTCTTCATGATCACTGCCGCATAGGCAGCTTAGAAAATGAAAGGGTATTTCCCGGACGATATGAAGCTTGATCACTGCCGCATAGGCAGCTTAGAAAACAATTACGCGCTGTGTTATTTTCAACGACAAGATCACTGCCGCATAGGCAGCTTAGAAATTATGCTTACATTGTGGAACCGGAGTTTGTGAGATCACTGCCGCATAGGCAGCTTAGAAAAGACGGGAGCGTCCCAATCGAAAAGCCAAAAGGATCACTGCCGCATAGGCAGCTTAGAAACATGTCCAGGCGGTATACTGGGGCACCAAGAAGATCACTGCCGCATAGGCAGCTTAGAAAGCATCATCGTCTGCACGGAGCCGACCGTTACCGATCACTGCCGCATAGGCAGCTTAGAAATGCATCCTACATGCCGGAACCGGAATTATTCGGATCACTGCCGCATAGGCAGCTTAGAAATCCTAATGTGGCAATAAATAAATAATGATAATGATCACTGCCGCATAGGCAGCTTAGAAATGTAAGAAGTGACGTCAGAGTTCTTTGCTCCGGATCACTGCCGCATAGGCAGCTTAGAAATACATTCAAAGAGTTCGTCGTTGTGTATCATTGATCACTGCCGCATAGGCAGCTTAGAAAACATTTTCTCACACACCGGCGAAACTTCAACTGATCACTGCCGCATAGGCAGCTTAGAAATAAATTGGCGTTAGCTGCTACCTAAATTGGCGGATCACTGCCGCATAGGCAGCTTAGAAATGATTTTTAGCCTTTTTTGTCCAAATTGCATTGATCACTGCCGCATAGGCAGCTTAGAAAAGACACACACCGGATTACAATATTTAATTTTCGATCACTGCCGCATAGGCAGCTTAGAAAATAACTTCTCCCACACCGGCGCGCTTTCGACAGATCACTGCCGCATAGGCAGCTTAGAAATCAAAAAAGTACGCCGGGGGCAGGGAAACGCGGATCACTGCCGCATAGGCAGCTTAGAAAATGTAAGACTGCCATGCCTTGTTCACCTTATCGATCACTGCCGCATAGGCAGCTTAGAAAATCAAGTGTGACGGCGATGGAACCGCTATTCCGATCACTGCCGCATAGGCAGCTTAGAAATTTCATGGATTTGCGAATGTTGCCGGACTCTAGATCACTGCCGCATAGGCAGCTTAGAAATTCCTGCCTGCATCGTTTCCGGGATGTGTATAGATCACTGCCGCATAGGCAGCTTAGAAATGCAATGATGATGCAGATTGCAATGACTCCGAGATCACTGCCGCATAGGCAGCTTAGAAATGTATTCTACGGTGATTACTCCGGCCTCTACGTGATCACTGCCGCATAGGCAGCTTAGAAACGACCCAGAGCCCCTGTCCTGTGCCTTCTTGCGATCACTGCCGCATAGGCAGCTTAGAAAATAACCGGCATGTACGATATAGATAAATTGCTGATCACTGCCGCATAGGCAGCTTAGAAACAGTTGACATAAAAGACTATGAAACGGATTTTGATCACTGCCGCATAGGCAGCTTAGAAAGGCAGGCCATAGAGATGCAAAAGAATAAAAAAGATCACTGCCGCATAGGCAGCTTAGAAATTATCTCTGATACCATAACAAATCATATCAACGATCACTGCCGCATAGGCAGCTTAGAAATCCTCCTCGCTGTCCTGCTGATAAAGGAAAATGATCACTGCCGCATAGGCAGCTTAGAAAATGGGAACAATACGAAGTACTTTAAAGCTTTGTGATCACTGCCGCATAGGCAGCTTAGAAAAGTGCTTCTAATAGCGACACTGTGGTCGATATGATCACTGCCGCATAGGCAGCTTAGAAATGCTCCATGTTGCCTACATAAAATGGAAGAGCGATCACTGCCGCATAGGCAGCTTAGAAAACATTCTCTTCCAAATTGGTGCAATTTCAACTGATCACTGCCGCATAGGCAGCTTAGAAAACACGCCGCTGGGCATGTGGTTTTCTATTGCGTGATCACTGCCGCATAGGCAGCTTAGAAAGAATATTATCCAGCAAGACATAACCGCCGACAGATCACTGCCGCATAGGCAGCTTAGAAATTTCCTGCCTGGCTTGTCTTTCAAATCAGCATGATCACTGCCGCATAGGCAGCTTAGAAATTCCTTTTTCTATTAACGCTGGCATGTCTCATGATCACTGCCGCATAGGCAGCTTAGAAATTCCCACGCTGTGAGAAACTTTGAACGACTGAGATCACTGCCGCATAGGCAGCTTAGAAAGAAAGAGCTGAATGAGATGTTGCCGTAAGTGTGATCACTGCCGCATAGGCAGCTTAGAAATTGCACCGGTTTTCGTCGTGCAGACTGAATCTGATCACTGCCGCATAGGCAGCTTAGAAAAATCTGACGGGCATCGGACGTGACCAGATCTAGATCACTGCCGCATAGGCAGCTTAGAAAGCTGCAAGGTCAATGCTTGGACCGGTTCCCCGGATCACTGCCGCATAGGCAGCTTAGAAAACCGGCAAGAGCCCATGCGGCGCTTGTCAGCTGATCACTGCCGCATAGGCAGCTTAGAAAAGACAGAAAGGGCTCGTATCTTAATGCATATTGATCACTGCCGCATAGGCAGCTTAGAAATCAAAGTCATCCCGCATCTGTTGCAGAGTGTCGATCACTGCCGCATAGGCAGCTTAGAAATATACCTACACTGTTGCAGTCATCCTTGCCCTGATCACTGCCGCATAGGCAGCTTAGAAATTGCGAGGGTCCAGGGGGAAGAAAATGTTAGCCGATCACTGCCGCATAGGCAGCTTAGAAATTATTGGAAATCCCCACCATGGTAGTGTACAGGATCACTGCCGCATAGGCAGCTTAGAAAGGACCGGGAAGTATGGAACAGCGTACAGCCAAGATCACTGCCGCATAGGCAGCTTAGAAAAATTATCAAAGTGTATTAGAAAAAGTCGAAAAGATCACTGCCGCATAGGCAGCTTAGAAAATTTCAGAGATCATTTCATCTTTTTCAGATTCGATCACTGCCGCATAGGCAGCTTAGAAAAAGAAGTTCAAACGCTGGGTGACCAGTGAAGTCGATCACTGCCGCATAGGCAGCTTAGAAAGCCCTGGCCGTCAGAGACTTTGGCCGTCTTATAGATCACTGCCGCATAGGCAGCTTAGAAATTGATAATGCCCATCTTGACCACCTGCCTATCGATCACTGCCGCATAGGCAGCTTAGAAAAGAACATGTTCCGTCAAAAGCAACAGGGACACGATCACTGCCGCATAGGCAGCTTAGAAATTAAGTGTGTTAATCCTGGTTATCGTACTACCGATCACTGCCGCATAGGCAGCTTAGAAATTTGATGAGGTCTTAAAGAGCTCTGCCTCCAGGATCACTGCCGCATAGGCAGCTTAGAAATTTGATGTCAGCATTGGCGCACGCATGGCACGGATCACTGCCGCATAGGCAGCTTAGAAAAGGAATGGTTAAAGAAGAAGGAGGAAGAGAAAGATCACTGCCGCATAGGCAGCTTAGAAAATGCTCTGGTGTGTGAAGGACGATCCGAACATTGATCACTGCCGCATAGGCAGCTTAGAAAATTTTTCTCCTTTTTTTACAACAACAACAACAGATCACTGCCGCATAGGCAGCTTAGAAATGGATGGTAGCAGGTAGCAGCTGGCACCTACCGATCACTGCCGCATAGGCAGCTTAGAAAATTCTATGTGCGAGGCAAGCATGCTGGTGAGCGATCACTGCCGCATAGGCAGCTTAGAAATTCAGATGCCTGGCTGGCTGCAATATTTACCGGGATCACTGCCGCATAGGCAGCTTAGAAATGTTCTATCAACTTTATGATTATGGTGTGAAAGATCACTGCCGCATAGGCAGCTTAGAAAAGATTCCGGATAACGGTTCCGGATCGGGAAGGGATCACTGCCGCATAGGCAGCTTAGAAAAAGAGGGAAAAAACAGAGTGCGGTATCAGGGCGATCACTGCCGCATAGGCAGCTTAGAAAGAAGCATACTTGTGCAAAATTCCAGTGTACTTGATCACTGCCGCATAGGCAGCTTAGAAATGTTGTCCAGTGCACTGTCCCACGTCTGCCATGATCACTGCCGCATAGGCAGCTTAGAAAGTGCTTCCCTGGTAGTGCTTCCCTGGTAGTGCGATCACTGCCGCATAGGCAGCTTAGAAACAATGAAGTCGTGGCAGGCCACTTGTAGGACTGATCACTGCCGCATAGGCAGCTTAGAAAGACTTGATTCCAGTACGGTTCCAGACTGGATAGATCACTGCCGCATAGGCAGCTTAGAAATTCATGAATTTGGGTTTTCGCCAGATGTGGCGGATCACTGCCGCATAGGCAGCTTAGAAACGGTCGGTGTAGGTGCCGACAATCCCATAACCGATCACTGCCGCATAGGCAGCTTAGAAACGGTCGGTGTAGGTGCCGACAATCCCATAACCGATCACTGCCGCATAGGCAGCTTAGAAACGGTCGGTGTAGGTGCCGACAATCCCATAACCGATCACTGCCGCATAGGCAGCTTAGAAACGGTCGGTGTAGGTGCCGACAATCCCA
>ERZ772816.1225-NODE-1225-length-23538-cov-10.795597_pt1 | contig 23538 bp, 20 predicted proteins | sample MGYA00511359_ERZ772816 | MGnify/ENA primary metagenome ERZ772816 (study PRJEB29015, sample SAMEA2737710) | human gut metagenome | biome: human gut; feature: human-associated habitat; material: faeces | place: China | collected 2012 ...
CCGAAACTCTCATGGAGCCAGTGACAGGAATCGAACCTGCAACCCACTGATTACATCGGTGTCCTTATCGTTTATTAACGTTCATCTGCGACTATGCCGACCGTGACCTCGCGTTTTTCTTTCATTTTCCGCCTATAGTCTCACTTGAGACGTCTCCGAAACAGTCAAATTGCACAGTCATTGCACACGTGATTGCACACGGAGGAACAATGGAAGAGAAATACGCTACTTCATCTATATATAAGTACATGAACGACCGCTGGCGCGCACAATTCCCCTACTTCGAGGACAGCGTCTGGCGCAAGAAGACCCAGCTTCTTGAGCATCGAGGCCGCGATAAGGGTCGAAGCCATAAACATCGTGATGCCGCCATGGTGGAAGCCGAGGCAATCCGTGCTCATCTGAATGCAGAAGCGGAAGCCGAGGCGATGAAGCCAGCAGATTCGATATCAGTTTCCGAACTAGTGTCTAGCTATATAACAATGGAGTGCGCCGACATCGCACGCTCCACCGCAACCGGCTATTCAGGCATGCTCCGCCGAAACATCGAACCATATATTGCCAGCATCCCCCTAGAGGACCTAACTGAAGAAGACGTTCAGGAATGGGTCAACGTAATGGCGAAGAAGCACGCGAGATCAACTGCATGCAATTCCCTTAGGCTGCTGCGGGGCTCATTGAAGTACGGACTGAGGAAAAAGCTCGTATCTGAAAATGTGGCCGCATGGGCAAAGGTTCCTAAGAACGAGGATGCCAACTACGGACGTCCGAATTCACTTACCGGCAGGGAAAGGGCCCGCGTCCTAAACACCCTCAATGCATCCATAGATGTCCCGGCAATTCTAGCTGCGAAAATCGCCCTGTATACAGGACTCCGTCGAGGCGAACTATGCGCCCTGAAGTGGAAATGTGTCGACTTTTCCCATTCCTCAATTCGTGTTGAAGCCGCAATCGGACATACCGACACCGAGTTCTACATCAAAGGCCCTAAAAGCGTCAGCAGCAGACGGACGATTCCGAATTGTCCGGAGGACCTCATGCACGACCTAGCCGCGCGCAAGCGAAACATGGAAGAAGAATGCGCCAGGCTTGGAATTGAATTCAGAGGGGAGCTATTCGTGCTGGGCTTTCCCGACGGCTCGTTCCTCAAGCCGCCCAGGGTCAATGACGCTTGGCGTGCGCTGTCTAAGGCGCTGAACCTTCACGGGGTATTAAATAGGAACACGGTAACCTTCCATGACCTAAGGCACAGCTTCGCAACATACGCTGTCGCCAACGGCATAGACCCAAGAACGCTCGCAAGCCTGATGGGTCACTCCAAAGCCTCCATGACCCTAGATAGATACGCCAGCGCCGACCCCAAAGCAACTGCATCGGCAATGGACGCCCTCGGATGCCTTTATAAGAGCGCCTCATAGTATTCAAAAACCGGATAGGGCCTAACCGAAGGCCGCGATACTGCGTCGCGGCCTTTCCCATGCCTTTCCGTAGTAAGTCATTTCAGTCCATCGGGTCCGTATCGTCCGTCATGACCGCGTTTTTGAATCCGTCGCCCAAGACGCTCCAGACTAGATCTCGAAGAGACGCAGCAGACGGAAAGGAGGTCGAAATGGAAGTTGAGAACAAACGCATCACTCTTGATGCTTTTCGCACGATGCCGGACATCGTCGATCCGATGCCGGTCGCCCATCTGCTCGGCATCAGCGACCGCTCCGTTTACAGGCTCTGCCAGAACGGAACGTTCAAAGCCGTGAAATGCGGGAAGCTGTGGCGCATCAATCGCGACAGCGTACTTAGCTACATCGGCGTCAATTGAATGGAGCAAGCGCCGGCTTAGACCAACTGGGGTCGGAGCAAGCATGGGTATCAACAAATCCAACGCCGGACCCATTGAACTAATTGCAGAGTTGATTGGTTTCTATGCCGTCCAGACAAATAACGAGCTCATCGCATATGCGCCCTTGCCGGCGGTTAAAGCGCCAAAAGGCTATCCGATCACATGCACGGAAGACGAATAGACACCGCAGGGGGCCAAACGGCCCCCTGTTTTATGAGGAGACCCTATGGCCGAAACCAAAACCATCAGCGTAAAAATCGACCACAAGCTCTACACCGCCCTCAAGACACGGGCGGAGCTCGACGGTTCCAACGTCAGCGACGAGATCCGCACGCTCCTGCGCGCGGCGCTCGCCGCGGAGGGACTCGACCTCTACGGCAACGAGGTCGCGGGCTTCATCCGCGGCGTCGTCGACGCGCGGATGGACGTCGCCGCGCTCGACATCGAGCGCAAGCTCGACGCCACCGAGGACCGCATCGCCGCGGTCCTCTCGCGCCCCATGACCGCCGCCATCATGGCGGGCCTCATGTCGGCCGACGTCCTCAAGGCCTCCTACGCCTCGCTCGACGACGTCCCCGTCGCGGACATCTGGAAGAACTACCTCGCGCAGGCCGGCGAGCTCAGCCGCGCCGGACTCGGCCGCATCGACGAGGTGAAGCTCCACGCGCGCGAGCGCGCCGATGGCTAGCCCGCCCGTCATCGTCAACCACTCCGTCGTCCGCGCGGGGGCGTCCGCGAGGGCGTCCGCCGCGGGCCTTGCGGCATACGCCGGCACCCGCCGCGGCGTCGTCATCGAGGTCAGCGAGGCCGACGGCAGGAGGCTCGGCGTGGACGGCCTGGCCGCCTACGCCGCGAACAGGACCGGCTCGACCGGCGGCCTCTGGGGTGCGGACGGCCCGGTCCCCGTGGCGGAGGCCAGGCGCGCCATCGCCCAAAACGGCGGCGCGGTGCTCACTACCGTCGTCACGGTCCCGAACGATATCGCCCCAGGCGCCGGCCTCGACCGCCTGGACACCTGGCAGGCCCTGGTGCGCTCCGAGTGGCCGAGGCTCTTCTCCGAGATGACCGGCGTGCCCGAGAGCCGCGTGGAGTTCTACGCGGCGATGCACGTCAACGGCACGAGCCACCACGTCCACATCCTCACGGTCGACCGCGAGGGCGGCTGGGACTCCCTGCTGCCAAAGGGGAAGATGGAGGCGGCCAGGCTCGAGATCTCCTCGAAGGCTATGGCGCCGCTGCTGCGGGAGGCCTACATCGAGCGCGACCTCGCGAGGGAGGCCGCGCTGGACGCCGTCGCCCGCATCGACCGGAACCGTTTCGATATCGAGCTGCCGCCGGACGGAAGGATCGAGGCCGCCCACCTCAGGCGTTTCCACCCGGAGGCCTCCGCCGCGCTGAGGGAGGCCCTCGACCGGGCGGCATCCGGCTCCCCCGAGCTCGCCGGCGCGCTGGACCGCCACAGGAAGGCGGTCGAGAGGTGCGCCGGCCTCAAGTGCCTGACCGGGGAGGCGCGGGACGCCTACGCCCGCAAGGCGGCCGCCGACCTCGGCCTCCGGTGCGAGAACGCGGCGCTGCGGGTCATGGTCCCGGACAGGGCGCCGGCGCGCGAGCAGACGCCGGCGAGGCGTGCCGCCCCGGCAACCGGCCCGGCGGTGGAAAGGCGGCGGGAGGTCGGACTCGCCACCGAGGCCCGCTCCTGCATCCCGAGGGCGCGCCTCGAAAGGATCACGCGAAAGATCGCGCACGGCCGGGACCTCGAGCCGACAGACCTCAGGGGGTGCCCCACGGCAGATCGGGCCTTCAGGCATGCGCCGTCGCCCGGTCCGGCCCTCGGGCGGGCAGCCGCGATGGCGGCACTGGTCGCCAGGGAGACCACGCGGGACGCCGGCGGGCGCGACATGGGGGACGAGGCCGGCGAGAGGGCGCTGCGGCTCATCGCCGCGACCCTGAGGATCCTCGCCACCGGCGGCGCCAGGCCGACGGACGCCCCCGCAGTGAAGATAGCCAACAGGATAGAGAGGACAATCACGCGATGAAACCGAAATCCTTCAACCGCGACATGAAAAGGGAGCTCGCCGGCACGCTCGCGGCCCACGGCGTCGCCGCCGTCATAGCTTGCGCTGCGACCGCCAGCGCCTGGGACTACGCCAGGTGGTGGACTCTATCCCTCATCTCGGCCTTCTCCGCCCTGCTGCGTCTGCCCGCGGCCGACCCGGGCCCCGAGCCCGCCTACGTCTTCCACGGCCCCCTCGAGGCGGCCGCCGACGCGGCGGCGTCGGGCCAGGCGGGCGAGCTGCTCGCGGCGCTCTCCCTCGTCGCGGCCTCCGTCCTCGCGCTCGGATTCGTTTCTTGGGCCCGCTCATGGGCGAGGCTCCACGACGGGACGTTCGCCGGCGACCGCGCGCCCACGCGCACGCACGGGGACGCCTGGCTCGAGTCGAGGCCGTCCAGGGTCGCGAGGCGCTGCCCTCGCTGGGACGGGAAGGCCGCCGCGGAGGGGCTCGTGGCGGCCGGCTGCATCGGCGGCGGGATCGCGATGGTCCCCGCCGTCCACTGCCTCATAAGGGCGGGCAGCGGCGCGGGCAAGACGAGGAGGTCCCTCGCGATCAGCGTGGCCGCCGCAATCGACCGCAACGCCCACGGGATCCCGACCTCCGTCATCGTCCACGACCCGAAGTCCGAGATCCGCGCATGGACCGAGCCGCTCGCCAGGAGGGCCGGGATGGAGGTCGTCGCCATCCGGCTCGACGAGCCCGTCAAGTCGGCGAGGTTCAACCCCCTCGACCGCGCCATCTCGGCACTCGGGACCGAGGGCGTCGCCGGCGCCGTGGCCGAGCTCCGCGAGCTGTCGTCCGCCATCGTGCCCGATGCCTTCTCCTCGGGCCAGAGGTTCTTCACGGACGCCAGCCGCAACCTTCTGACCGGCCTCTGCCTGCTCGCGATAGCGGACGAGCGGATCCCCGACGGCGCGCGGAACCTATCGACCGTGCTCGCGCTCCTGGAGCCCCGCGACGGGAAGAGCGCCGTGAAGTCGCTGGAGGAGCTCGCCGCGGACCTGCCGGCGGGAAACCCGGCGCGCCAGTTCCTCCTCGTCGCCTCGTCGAACGGCGGCGGCGGGGAGGCCCTCGTCTCCACCGCGCGCAACTACCTCATGTCCTTCTGCGACGACGACGTCAGCCGCATGCTCTGGGGCGGCGAGGTCGACCTCGCATCGGTCGGGCGCAGGCCGACCATCCTCTACATCGCCAGCGCGACGGACCGGGGCGACCGCGGCGCGCTCGTCTCGTGCATCTTCTCGCAGGCGCTGTCGGCGCTGCGCGAGACCGCGCGCCTGTCCGGCGGCAGGCTGCCGGCGGAGACCCTGCTCGCCATCGACGAGGGGTCCGGGATCCCCAAGATCCCCCGCCTCCTCGGCGACCTCGCCGAGGTCCGCAGCATCGGCCTGCACGTCGTCTTCGTGCTCCAGAACACCTATCTGCTCGAGGCGCGGTGCGGCTACTCCAGGGCCGAGTCGGACGCGCTGCTGGCGCTGCTCGGCACCCAGGTCGTCCTCTCGGTGGAGTCCGTCGGCGAGGCGGAGGAGATCAGCAAGCGCCTCGGCGACTACAGCGTGAGGACGACCGGGCAGAGCTCCACCAAGGGGACGCAGAGCTCCTCGTCCGGCAAGTCGTTCTCCGTGGCGCGCCGCCCGCTGATCACCCCGTCGGAGCTCATGGCCTGGAGCGCGCGCGAGAACGGCGCACTCGTGATCGACGCGGAGGGCCCGATGGCGCTCGCCAGCCGCGACATCACCGAGACGTTCCTGGGGCCGCTGCTGGGCCTGACGTCGCCGGAGGCCGAGGGCGCGATGCTCGCGCGGGCGCTCGAGGGGGAGGTCCGGAACACCGTCCCGGCACCGGTCTGGCGCATCCCGGAGAAGCCGAAAAAGCCCAAGGGGTCGCCGTCCGGCGGCAGGAAGCGCAAGGTGTCCGCCGCGCCCGACGGGTTCTGACGCGTCATACGGCCCTGCCTGCGAAAACCGCCCGCCGTCATACGGCACGCGAGGCGCGTATGACGGCGGGCCATGACCGCCCTCCGGGTTAACCGGCCACGCTACCAGCGGAAACGAACTCGGCACGCCGAGTTGCGCCGCAAAATCCCGGGCGCCCGTAGTGCGCCCTTATCCTGCTCATAAGGACCGGCTATCCCTTACCTGTGACACAATCTCAAACGCACAGAACAGAATCATCAGTCCAATCATCGCATAAGAGGCAGCCGAACCTTCAAGCACTATTCCACAAAGAACAATCTCCGCGCCGCCAATAAGAACTGTTATCAGGCGCTCTGCCTTTTTGCTCTCGCCGCTCGCATAAAAAGGCGGCAAGGCGCACAAGATCACATATAGCCCGGGAAGGGAATACAGGATCGATAGTCCAAGTCCCCCATCAACCGCAGTGTTTTGCACAAGAATCAACTGAACCCAAACGACAATTATCACTGAGCAGGTTGTCGATAAAAGAAGGCTAGAAATATAGCACGCAACAAAGTCCCGTCGCATTCGAACAGAGAAATCCGCGAACTCTCTTCGCCGCGTGGAAACAATAAGGTACACAGAAATTGCAATAGAACCAATCAGAGAAAACAGCGGAACAACCAGCAATTCAAGCTTATTACCCCATCGATCAACCACACCCCCACTCCAATGAGCGGGAATTGTATCAGGGAGGACTGACCAAGCCGCCCATAGAATCAGAAATGGAAGAATAGAGAGGATGAAGGATGATAGCACTGCGGTAATTTTTTTTGAGGCTCTCATCGATTCCGCATCTCCTTGCGCGCTCACATTCCACTCCGCCTTAAATCAAGTATAAATACACAGTCTTTCAAGACAGCTATTCAACATTGGTGGTCACCGCTATGGACAATGTGAACCACCTAAACGAACTCTCAATACAGTCCCAGCTTAGCACCCTTGAAAAACTGGTCGCGGACGCGGAACAATCTACCGACGCAAGACGCGATTTCGAAGCTCAGCCTCGTGCCGTATTCCAGAAATATGGAATTACAGACCTCCAAATCAAAGCGGGAAATCGAAAAGTCTCTGTACGAACTGGTGGAGTCAACCGAAAAGGAGGCGCGTGTCCCCGTTGCACGCGCAGTATATCGTCGCATCCAGCTCCCACCGTCCAAGGCACTTGGACGGTGGGAGTTCCGCATCCCCGGAAAAGGAAAAGCGCGGCCCATCCGGACCGCGCCCGCGCCCTCCTCCCATTTCACCCCGCGACGTAAACCGTCCGGCCCGTCTCGCAGTCGATGGTCTCGGCGTCCCCGAAACCGACCCGGACGGCCGCCCATCCGCCGGCGACCGCCAACGCGTCGGCCTCGGACCTCGCGGCGGCGATGAGGCGCCCGAGCTCGGCCGAGCGCGCCGGCGCGGTCCCAACCTCGAACGCGCCGCCGTCGCCGCCCGACTCGTACTCGACGACGACCGTCGAGCCGAGCGCCTCCTCGAGGGTCTCGCTCAGGCCGCCCATGCCGGCGAGGGCGCGCCCGGAGACCGTGGCGAGCGGGTAGCGGGCCATACCGGACGTCGCCGAGCGGCCGGCCATGCGGACTGTGCCGGCGGCCTCGAGCGCCTCGAGGAGCGCCGCGGGCGCGTCGGCGTCGATGGCGATGTTGCCGCGTCCGCGGCACCACTCGGCGGCCGCCGGCACGCTCGCCGTGAGCACGCCCCACTCGGCCATGTAGCCCTCGGAGCGCGGGTCCGTGGCGTCGAGGAGGAGGACGGCCAGGCCGCCGCCCACGTACTCATCGGCCACGAGGGCGAGGCGGACCGCCTCGCCCATGGAGTCGAACTCGACCGTGACCATGCGGCTACCTCCTCCTGACGGCGCTGAGCGGCTTCGGGGAGAAGTGCTCGTCGCGCTCGACGGCGGCGAACCCCATCTGGCGGTTCAGCTCGGCCATCTCCTTGATGCTGAAGTAGCCGAGCTCGTCGTCGTAGCCCTCGACGAGGCCGAACGCCTCGTTCGTTCCGTCGAACTCGAGCAGCCACCAGTCCCATCCGTTCACGCACGAGAAGTAGTGGGCGTAGACCGTGGGGTCCTCCGCCCCGTCCTGCTCGTAGAGCCTCGGCACCGTCTTGGCGATTTCCTCGGTCATCAGCTGCTGCATGTCTTCCTCCGTTCCGGGCGCGTGGCCCTCAACATCTCGCCCCTGCGGGCAAAGCCGAATGGCGACGCCGCGCGTCGTCGTCGGCTTTGCTCCCTGCAAAGCCGCACCGGAGCGAAGGCGGGTCAAGGGAGGTCCATGACGACCTCCACCAACCGGAGCGGAGCGGAGGTTTGTGCGGGGTCTCATGGGCCCCCTTGACGCGGCGTAGCGGAGGTGCCACCCGGCCGCGGAGCCGTGGCCGACTCACGGCGGACGCCGGCAGCCCACGCCCAGCATCGATACCATCTGAACCGCTATTCACTTTTCGAGAGGAGCCATATGGAACTCGAGGATATCGTCTACGAGCTCGCCTGCCTTCATGAGTCGATGCTCTTTTGCTGCGAGGACCGGTCCGGCAAGGAGGACCCGGTCTTCGCGCATTACTGCATGGCGCTGGGGAGGATTGTCAGGGACCTCGAAGAGGCCGAGCGGCGCATCCGGGCCGAAACGGCCGGCGCCGAATCCCGTCAATAGAAAACGCCCCGGCAGTTCACTGCCGGGGCGTTTTTTAGAGCTCGATCTCCGCGATTATTTTTTCATCTCGAGGGCCCATCCGAGCTGTTCCTCGATGTACCCCGGCCATGCGTCCTGGTGGCCCTTGATGGGGTGGCCCGCCTTGTAGAAGCGCAGCCCCGACGCCTTTTTCGCATCGAAGGGTGCCGCCGTCAGCCCGAGGCGCTCCTCGAAGATCCCGCTGTTGGCGATGGCGCGGTGCCCGATCTCCTTGTCGTCGTCCACGTACAGCTCGATGCCCGTGCGGCCCTTGTGCGTATCGATGAGCAGGGCGAGATGGTATGCCGAGACCCCCAGGCGAGGCGTCGACCAATGGTCCTTGCTGGGCTTCTGCGGGCTGAACTCCTTGAGGAACTCCGGATGGCCGTCCGCCACCTCGCGGTAGGCCGTCCAGTACGCCAGCTTGACCTTCTCGGTCTCGCTGAGCCCCTCGGAGAGCTTCACGGTCTTGGTCCACTCGTTCGGCTGCTCGACCACGTTGAAGCGCGGGGCGGGCAGGGAGCCACCGATCCTCCAGAGCTCAATCTCGACCAGGAAGAACCCGAAGTCGCTGTCGGTGTGCTGGTTGAGCCACTCGATGGCCTGGCGGTGCTCGTCGCGGGCGCGCGCCACGACCCAGATGACGACCTCGGCGCCCTTGCCGGCGGCATACGTGATCACCTTGCCGAGGTGGTCGTGGTTGGTGTCCTCGAGCTGGTTCTCGATGATCACCTTGCGGCCCGTACCGGACTCCTGCGCGTAGATGTCCACGTTGAACGATCCGACCGAGGACTCCGTCTCTATGAGCTCGAGCTCGATTCCGACCGCCGTCCCGAGGGTTGCGAGGTTCTGCTCCTCGGCCAGCCACTTGGTGAAGTCGTGGGCCTCATGCGGCCACACCTCGCGCAAGGGGACCTTCTTGATGGTGTCCAGGTTATAGGTCTTCATCCGTCACCCTTCCAGTCGTTAAGTCGACACCGCTGCAGGGTTCTATATGCGCCGAACATCATGGCACCCAACCCCTAGACGCGTCAATGTGTGGACATATCAACGAGAACGTGCCATCCGGTCAAATCTTTACGACCGGATGGCACGTTTGATTCCTCCAATTACGATGTTAATCTGCAAATGTGCAAGTTGAAGGCGAGAAATTCAGGTCAACCTCTCCTCTCCGACCGGCCCGTTGCGGTGCTTGGCCACGATCACCCTTCGCTTGCCCCAATCGGGACGATCCGAGCGGATTGCCTCTCCCTTTGTGGCAGACGCATCAAGCAGCAGGACCACATCTGCGTCCTGCTCGATAGATCCGGAGTCCCTAAGGTCCGACATCATCGGGCGTCTATCCGGGCGCTGCTCGGACTGTCGTGAAAGCTGGGCAAGCGCCATCACGGGCACGTGCAGTTCACGAGCCATCAATTTGAGCGCACGCGATAACTCCGATACCTCTTGGTATCTGCTTGCCCCCTTCGCCGACGATTGAAGAAGCTGGAGGTAGTCAACAATGACGACCTCAGGCGCCTTCCCGTCAATCACCCTTCGTCGACATTGAGCCTGCATCCTAGAGACAGTCATTCCAGGCTCATCGTTCAATATAATGGGAAAACCAACCAAGCGATCACGCGCTTCCGCTATCAATTGTTCTTGGAGGCCGGCATATGATCCGGAGGAAAGCGTACTTGAAGAGATACTCGACTCCAGGGAAAACAGCCGGTACGTTATCTCCTCGTTTGACATTTCCTCTGAATAAATTGCAACGCGTTTGCCCTGTTTTGCAAATTTTGCTCCGCAAAACACTGCAAACGCCGTTTTGCCCACAGAAGGCCTTGCGCCGACCACGACCAGCTGCCCAGGCTTGATTCCATCGGGAAATAGCCCATCAAGCGCCCCGATCCCGAAATGTATGCAATCAGGGTCCTTCGTGCCGGCATGTTTGGCGACCATATCCATATGGACTTGCTCGGTGACATCAGCAAGACTGTGGGAACCGTTAGGAATAGCCCTTGTTGTCACTTCCCCCAATATCGCCTCCGCCCGATCCGCCAGCTCCTCTTCGCTGGAGCCTTCGTTAACGGCAAGGTCCCTGATTCGCTGCGCAGCAGCAGTCAGGTTCCGCCTCAACGAATGCCGTTTAAGAATTTTGACGTAATGGGGGTAATGCACATAGCTAAGATAATCTCCGGCGAGCTCAAACACATAGGAATCCCCGCCTGCTTTCTCTAGATTTCCGGTCATCCCAAGCTTGTCAGTCACCGCAACGAAGTCGGTCGGCATACCGGCATCGGCAAGTTGCTTGATAGCTGTAAACAAGATTTGGTTGCGTGGTATATAGAAGTCACCTGCCTTGAGAACGGCACTCAGCTCTGCCGCCACCTCAGTGCCGCCCATCATGGCGGACAAAATCGAACTCTCGGCGGCCTTGTCGTAAATCTCATGGTCTTTCATCCTAATTCCTCCTGTTGGTGTAATTGCTCATAGATGCTCAGCGCCTCCGCTTCAGTCATCGACGGAGGCCCTAACGGCTCCTCAAAACCGGCAGCGGAAACGTGACACCAGCTTCCGCAGCTATTGCGGTAGACCCCGGCTCGGCCAATAACGGGCCCAGGAGCGTGAACGAGCCACCGCGAGATTTCTTTACTTGTTAGGAAGGCATATGGATACAGGTATGGCTTCCGTCCCCTTGAGACGTTATCGTCCGCCTGACGCTTCACCGCATCAGCAATCTCGGTGGAGCTCCATCCCTGAATCCGAAGGCTGTCGTATTCCCGGCGAGTTTCCCTTTCTTTGGCTCCCGGGCCTTTTCTGAATAGCTTCAGAAAAGAAAAGTAATGAGCATCCTCGGTCTCGCTGCTATTAGTTTTATTAGTTGAATTAGAGGGTGTAGTAATTGCCCGCGTTTCCACACCAGTTGAGACGCCTTCGCCACTAGCTAACTCATTTTCTACACCAGTTCGGCAATAATCAACCGGTGTAGAAACCCCTTGTTTTCCTCCACCAGTCCGACCTGTCGCGAGATCAAATTCGCCAGACCGAGGCCAAATATACTCATAGCAGGAAGCCTGTTGTTTGCTTTTTCCAATTTGCAGTTTGCGCAACAATGGTTCGACGCCTTCCTTTTTCAGGCCCATATACTCACCGGTCAAGGTCAAATAGTTGAGGTATTTGATGGCGGTCTTTCGGGTGATGCCGAGCGCTTTTTCGAGCTGTGAAATTGAGAGCGACGCATATTGCGCGCCATTGTCCAGCCTGCTGCCCACCACGGCGCCTTTAGCTAGGGCGATTACCGCCTTGTGCAACCCCTCCATCGTTCGCCGGTTTTTGCAATTTGCCTGAATCCAGCAAATCGCATACATCATCCAGCCGACCAGGTCATCGGTCATCAAAGGGGTATGGCACGAGCGAGAGTAGAGGATCTCGGTTTCGTCTATTTCCACAAATCGACCGGTAGGCATGAGTACAGCTATTCGTCGATGGGGACGCCGGCGAGCTTGGCGACAGCCTCCTGGCTGAACAACCAGACATGACCGACCTTCTTGCCTTGCAGGATGCCTTTGCGCGCGAGCTCAAGCACGCTGCGTTCCGACAGGCCGAGCCAAGCAGCAGCCTCGCGCGTATGGAAAGGCCGCGCGTAGACAGCGGGACGATTCGAAGCGTTCATCTGTACCTCCGTAAAAATACTCTGACTACGCTGTCTAGTTTACGACGTTAGCTTTATTTGCTTGTTTATTCCGTTTTCCATCATAAGAGACACATAATTGCTTATTATTTCCCGACTGCGCTGTTATACTAATTTCGTTAGCTTTATCAGGAGGACTATATGGGCAGCCATCATATCTTTATCGCAAAGGACAAGAAGCTGGGGATGCATGTCCTCATCAGGATTCAGGCGGTCAATGAGTTGGGAAACGCCTATCCCCCGATTAACCCCGACACTTTCAATGAGCTCCTGATGGCAAGGGATGCGAAATCATTAGTCCTAGCTGCCCGCAATCTCGGGCCCATGTATATTTCGGAAGATGATCTCGCCAATCGCACCTATCTGCCCAGTCAACTTCAGCAAGGCATCGAACGTGGAATAGATCTCGTTCCGTCCGATTTAGACGGCCTGCTCTCGGAGTGCTTTTTCGATCCATATGCCAATCCCGCCGAAGTCGACGGCATGGGCTATAAAGAGGTCGGCCGAACAGCGAAGAAGGCCGCTCGTGAGCTTATCGATGAGTCCGATTTCGTCAATGCCGGGGACCTCTCCTATCTGGATTCTCAATTCCGTGCCGTCATCGAACCGCTGCATGACTGGATTTTTGCCAGGAACCTGCTTTCAATAGTCCTTCGCATCGGCGGGTTATGCAGAACCGGAGCGGACCCCAAAACAATTCTGGAGACCGCTCGGTTCCGCAAGGTCGAGCCAGCAAGCCTGAAAGAGCGGTTTAACATGGGCTCCGCCACCTGCTATGCGATACCCATAGCGTTCAATCCGTTTTACCGAACCGGAAATCTGCTGATTAACGATGTGACCTTTGACGCTCAAAAAATCTGGCCCCTCTACAACAGCCTCACTGACATCAAGAAGTCATTCACACAGGCAGTCATTGATCACCATCTAAAGGGCGACGGGAATGAGTTCGTCAAGTTTCTCACGTCGGTCGAGGCAGCACAGGCCGACGGTAGATTTGACAACAGAAAGAACCATCCGGAGGAAAACAAGTGGTGGTATCTGGTTGTCAGCTCAAACATAGGCGGTAAATCCATAGATGATCAGATGCAGATAGCGAACCGGCTGCTTCAGGCGGTAGACGGAAGGCTCTTCCAGCCCCGCGTCGCATATTCGGGCGTGAAGATGGCCGAAATCGCCCCGGAGCAGAAACCACGCAACATGCTGGAAGCCATGTGGTTGCTCGTCAGGAACCATCCCGACCATTACCTTTTGACGTGTAAACGCTGCATGCGAACAGTGCTGTCTGGAACCCAAGGGGGCGAGCGTTCATTCTGCAGCAATTCTTGTCGCGCGACCTGGAGCAAAGAACACCCGTCCAGATAGGAGGGCTGTTCGCAGAAAAAAGCCGGAACCTGGCTGGACCAGGCTCCGGCTTTCTGTTTATTCCCATCAAAGACCATGCAGGTAAGAATAAAGCCTATTCCGTTCCCTGGATCACGGTCAGCAAATCCTCATAGCTGTGCACCACGTCATAACGCACGTCCTCGTCCGAGAACTCGTTGAAGAGCTTGCGGGCGCAGGCAATCTTGCCGCGCTCGATATCGCGCAGTGTGAGGCTGTCCATGCTGCCCTTGGTCTCCGCGACGAAGAATACGTGGCGCACGCTCCCCTTCTCAAACGCGATGGCCCAGTCGGGCGCGTAGTTGCCCACCGGTGTCGGAATCTTGAAAGAACGAGGCAGCTTGGCATAGACCGCTACCTTGCCCTCGGCGGAGTCGAGGTCCCGTGCGAAATCGCGCTCGCCCTCGGAATCCCAGAACACATAGTCCTGGATGCAGCGGCTCGTCTCCAGCGCGCGGCCGACGTTCTCGGGCATGCGCTCGGCAAAGATGGTGGAATCGTACCGCTCGTCGAGCCTGTGGTACGTGATGTGGTCGACCACCATCGTCGCCTTCTCGGCCAGGATGCAACGGGAGACCTTGGCGATAAATTCCTCGGGGTTATCGCGGAACATGCGGAACTTGACGGGGGCGATGCCCTTCAAGATCGCCGCTGCGCTTCTGCGCGTAATGCGCGCAGCGGTCGCGACTTCGCCCAGCAGGTCGTACGTAACGCCCGAGGCATCCTCGCCCACCTCGTAGTCGCGCCTCGTGGCATCGCCGAACGACTCGCCGCGTTCAAGGTTCTCCCGCGTCTGGGTCGAACGCTGCGCGGCGGTCGTCATGACGTAAGACGCCTTTGCAACAAACAGCTCGCGGTTAATACGGTCGATTGCCTTGGCCCGCAGCTCATCGTCGTCAAAATCGACGGTGTAGGAATGCTTGGAGTTGATCTTGTTCCACAGCTCCTGGAACTCGGCGCGTGCGAAGTTGGCGTTGAGCGGATTCTCGCGAACCTTGGGCTCGTTGCCGTTGCGAATGTAGTCGTCGAGCGCATGCTCGTCGTAGACGCTCTTTACCAGCGCCTCGATATCCTTGCGATAAGCGTAGAGATGCTCGGGCAGGTCGTCGTCGGTAACGGATGTGAGCCCCGATTCCTTGAACTTCTGGGTTGGCACGCCCCCGCGATCGATGAGGCCATGCTGCACGAGCGCGAAGTAGACATCGTGCGCGTCTTCCTGCGTGAGCGCATAGGTCTTCTCCTCTTCCGCCTGGACGACAAAGCCCTTGAGGAACTCCTCCGTGACCGCCTTGGGTCGCTCGCGAAGCGCGCTCTTGGTGTCCTCCTGCAGGGCCTTCGTGAAGTCGCTGTAGCTCTCGCTGGCGATGACGGTGAGCGTGTTGACGCGCTGCACCTCTTGCTCGCCCAGCGCCTCCAAGTCCTGGCGCTCGCCGTCCCGGTTCACGCACAGGCGCAGGCCGCGGCCCACCTCCTGGCGTTTGCCGGTCTCGGAGTCGGAGTGCTTGAGCGTGCAGATCTGGAACACGTTGGGGTTATCCCAGCCCTCGCGCAGGGCAGAGTGGCTAAAGATGAAGCGAGTGGGCTCGTCAAACGACAGCAGGCGCTCCTTGTCCTTGAGGATGAGGTCGTAGGCACTCTCGTCATCGGACTCATCGCTGCCGCGCTTGAGCATAGAGTTAACCGAATGCCCTTTCTTGTCGATGGAGAAGTATCCCTTGTGCGTTGCATGAACGTCGATGCCGCGCAACCACTCAAGATAGCGGCGACGCACCTCACCGAGACCCGCATCGAGCGAGGCGTCGAGGTTCTGCTGCCCACGGCCGTACTCGTCGATGGCGCGCGCGTACTCCTCCTCAAAGATTCGGCCGTACTCGCCCAGGTCTTCCCCGCCGTCACCATCATAGATGCGGTACTTGGCGACCTCATCGATAAAGAAGAGCGACAGGCACTTGATGCCGCGCGCAAACAGTGCCTCTTCCTTTTCCAGATGGCTCTTGATGGTCTCGCGGATCTGAACGCGGCGCATATCGCGATCGGAGGAGTCGCCGTAGACGTCGCCGCGGCAGAGCTCGATGCCGTTGAGGAACTTGACATAGCCCAGCTGGGCGTCGCTGTCCGGAATGATCTCGGACACGGTGAACCCGTCACGGTACGCCTCGAGCTCGCCAGACGCCGGATAGATGTCGTCCTGCTCGTAGAAGCCCTGCGCACGTTTGGAGATGGACCCCGAGGCATTGAGCTTATTGAACTCGATGACCGCCTGGGGCGGTTTGTTCTTTGAGATCTTGATGTCCTGGAGATACAGGTAGCCGTCGGTACCGCGCATATTCTTGTGTTCGAAGCCCTTGACCTCGATACGCTTGACCAAACGTTGGTTGAATGCGTCGAGCGCATCCAGCACGTAGACGGCGTCGTGGCGGTCGCGATGCGTCGCCGAATAGTTGAGGCACGCGATGGGGCGGAAGCGGGCGATGCCCGCCTGGGTGGCCTTGCCGCCCATCTTCTGCGGCTCGTCCAGAATGACGATGGGATTGTTGGCGGCGATCACGTCGATGGGACGACGGCTTGCGAACTCGTCGCGCTCGGAGTACATGATGCGGGCCTCCTTGGAGCGCCCGTCCTCCTTCATGGACGTGTTGAACGCCTGCATGTTGATGACCATGACGTTGATATCGGAACTTGCCGAGAAGCGGTCGATATCACCCAGACGGCTGCTGTTGTAGATAAAGTAGCGGATGGCCTTGCCGTACTGCTCAAAAAAGTGCTGCTCGGTATTCTCGAGCGATTTGTAGACGCCCTCGCGGATGGCGACGGAGGGCACCACGATGATGAACTTGGTCCAGCCATAGAGGCGGTTGAGCTCGAGCATGGTCTTGGTATAGACGTAGGTCTTGCCCGTGCCCGTCTCCATCTCCACGTCAAGGTTTACCGGGGCGGGGCCAGCAGCAAGCGACGAAGACTCGATGATGCGATTGCGGCGCTGCACCTTATGGATGTTCTCGAGCAGCGTAGCGGATCCAAGGACAATGGGGGCATTCGCATAGCCCTCGGACGCCTGGACTTGCGTCTCAAAGCCCGGCAGCGCCTCGGTGCCGTCACCGCCCACCGCGCGACCTAGGTCACGCAGATAGAGCGAGGCACCAGAGTTAGGCTGGCCGGCAAAGACGTCAGTCACGGCGCGAGCCGCCTCGGTCTGATAAGGCTGGATTTTAAACTTGAACTGCATTTAGCTTTCCACCCGCCCGAACAACGCCAATTCTTCCGCACTTAGACCTTGGAGCTCCAACAGTCTCCTGCGCTGGGCAATCAAATTTTGAATAGCCATCGTTTTTCTCGACATGCCAATCACCCAATTAAAAATAGCATCGCGATCTTGAAGCAGGCATACTTCGGAAACGAGTTCTTGGACTCTCTCCCTTATTTCTGAGTCAATGATCTTTCCTTTTGTGACCAGAATCTCGCCTGTTACAAGCCTCATCGATTCGGATGCGCCCTCGTCGCCCCTGGCTTTCTTGGGGTCATCTCCGTGTTTTAGCAAATCTTCTTGAAGGGTCGAATAGAAAGTGCCGCAATAACGCGCCCATTCTGCCAACAATTTGCTGAGACACTCAAGACAGTCAATTTGCTCACAGCGGAGACGCTCGATACGATCGGAGTGTTTCTCAGCAGCCTTTGCATTGTTCTCAAGTTTCTGAGAAAGGTATGTCGACGCCATCCCCGAGAGCGCGGCTACGACAGCGCCCATGATGGTCCAGAATCCATTGCTGTTTAAAATGCCGTCCAAGCCGCTAAATCACTTTCCTAATGGTATCGGGACTGAAGGTTTTGAAGAGTTCCTCGAGGTTTGCCACGGCGGCATCGTTCGAGAAACATGCGTCACGGAAAACCGCGTAGAGCGGGCGTTCTTTGGCGATGGCCTCAAGTGCGGCGGTATCGACATCCTCATCGAAGCACGCGATAAGCTGACCGTCGTTGACATCGAAACACGCCTTGCCGCCGAGCTCGCGCTCGACGATCTTCGCGGAATACTCGATGCGGAACGCCGGCAAAACCTGGAAGAGGAGGTCAAGCGGAGTTGCGCTGTCGGCGGCGTTGTCGGCAAAGAGGTCGAGCGCGGCCTGCTCGTACTGCTCGGGCGTGGCATATTCGTCCTTGAGGCAGGACTCATCCACGCGCAGCACGCGGAAGCCGACGTCGGGCACGGACTTGGACTCTGTGCCGAGCTCGAGCTGCTCGTTGGCCTTGTCCACCTCTGCCTTGATTTTCTCGCCCGCGCGACGGATGCGCTCCTCGCCAAGGTCACAGATGGAGTTGAGCCCGAGCTGCCGAGCTTCAGCTTTTTCGTCGAGCGCCTCGGGTATCTGCACGAGAATCCACTTGGGTTTCAAGCCTTTCTCCGAGCATAGGTTCATCGCTGCATGAGCCGCAGCCGCTGACCCAGAAAAGAAATCTACAATCGTATCGCCATCTTTGAGTCCTCCGAGCTCCAGGCATCGCTGTATCAATGCAGGAGGCTTTGGCGTATCGAATACGTTTGAAATGCCGAACAGATCCTTCATCCCGGCCTTGGTTTGCCGCATTGCTGGCAGGTCATTCCAAATAGTCATCCAGGGTTTTGTTGGATTATCTGAGGCGTACTCCCTCGTGTACGGAACCCAAGCTCCAGCACGCTGCTTCCAAATCAAATCCCCTCGCGCGGCAAGAGCATTGACGCTGCTGGGCCCAGCGGCCCAGCAGCCTTCGCGCCCATCCTCGCGAATTGGCCAAACCTCCGTGCCATCTGGTGCTGTGAGCGAATAAAACATGGTGGGTCTATCGGAGCGAAGGCTATTCTTTCCGTTCTTACGCAAAAGTCTGTCGCGCCAATACCTTCCGCTTTCATCGGGCCCGTTATATGCATCTACTAGCTCGGGAGCCTCTCGCTGGCGCAATGCCACCGTCGCGGCATTTTTACAGTAAGCAAGCACATACTCGTGATCAGGCGTAACTACAACGTGGTTATCATTGGGACTGTCGACTTTTCTCCAGATAAATCTTGTAAGAAAGCTTGAACGACCGAAAACGTCGTCACATATCTTTTCGAGATTATTCGCTTCGTTATCGTCAATCGAGATGAAAATCGCCCCGTCATCGCTCAACAGGTCCCTGGCTAGCATCAACCTGGGGTACATCATCGAGCACCAGTCGGAGTGGAAGCGGCCGTTGGACTCGGGGTTGGCCACCAGGCGGCCGCCCTCCTCGTCGTAGTCGCCGCTCTCGGCGTCGTATTCCGCGCGCGTCTTGGAGAAGTCGTCGTCGTAGACGAAGTCGTGACCCGTGTTGTAGGGCGGATCGATGTAAATCAGTTTGATCTTGCCGGCATAGGTCTCACGCATGATCTTGAGCGCCTCGAGGTTGTCACCCTCGATGTAGAGGTTCTCGGTCGTATCCCAGTCCTTGGACTTCTCGGGGCAAGGCCGCATGGTCTTTTTTATGGGGCGGCGGGCCTCCAGCTTGGCCTCGCGCTTGCCGGGCCAGGTGAACTGATAACGCTCGCGCGGGCCGTCAACCACCTCGCCGGAGAGGTCATCGCGTAGGGCGTCGAAATCAACCGCGAGGATTACGTTGCCGTCAGCATCTTTGGTCTCAGTCACCACATCGGGGAAGAGCGCGGCAATCTTGGCGATGTTCTCTTGCGTGAGGTCGGGGGTCTCCCGGCTGATCTTCTCCATCGTTGCTACTCCCCCTCAAGCCGCCTAAGCTCGGCTTGCTTCTTTTTCATCTGTGCAAACAGCTCGTTCTTTCGGACAACCTGACGTTCCCTGCGGGCCTTGCTGTCGAGCGCGAAAACCTCCGCGCGCAGCCCGTCTATTTTCTCACGGCGAGCGATTCTCGCCCAGACGTCGTGACCATCGAATTCTCCCAACGCGACTTGGGCGAGCATGGAATCCCATACCATGTCGAGATCGAAACCGTTCAAGGCAAGACGCTTGATATCCCTCGTCTCCAGCAGGCGACCCTCCTCGCAAATCGCGATATCGCCGGATCCGCCGTCGACAATCACGGCCTTGTTGGGCGTCGCGTTACTCACCAGGCGCATGGCACGCTCGGGCACCCGCCCCCCTTTGGGATCGATCCGCAGCACGAGAATCTCGTGTACCGCCTTGCCGTCGGCGATATTGGTCGTCGCCGGCTTGATGGAGTTCGCGACGATAATTGACGCCACACCACCCGTAAGGTCGCGCCGAGTGGCGGCGTCGACATCCATATGACGGTAGAAGGCCTCTTTGGGCAGACGCCTGCCCACCTCAGTCGTGGCCGGAAGTCCTAGCACGGTTTTTTCACCACCAAGAAGCACACGAGCTCAAAGTCGTCGATGCCCTCGATGTCGTTCTCCAAAAAGCCGGTCGTCCCGCCGCTGAAGAAGCTATCGATATCGGATTCGTTTTTGCCCTCGACGATGGAGCCGATCGCGCTTGCCAGCAGGTCCGTTTGGGCTGCCATGTCACGCCCGTCGTCGGTCTGAGCGTTGTAAGCGCGGCACAGGTCCTCGACCGGCTCCTTGACGCCTCGGCAGATTCGCCTCATCTCGTCCAAGATGTCCTTGGGCGTGGCGTAGCCATGCAGAATCGACCCATCCTCGCCAACGTACACCAGGTAGAAGGGGTGGATGGGGTTGCCGGAAAGGCGGTCGATGTTGCCGTTCGCGTTGCGCAGTACAAATATCGTGCCCGGCTCTTCGCCGGCGGCGACCGCCTCGATGCCGTATGGGACGTTTTCGATCTCGGGATGTTCTTTCCGGTACTCGACCAAGTCCATGCGGAAATCGTTGAGGCCAAGGTCGGTAATGGAGATGCCACCCTGCGCGTCCTCCAGATCGACGACTTCGTCCTTCATGCGCTCGAGTTGCTGGCGACGGTATTCCAGGTCACCCTTCTCGTCCTCGTTGATATAGTCGTCGTCGCCCGTCGACGCCATGACCAACGCATGCATCTTGTTCTCCACGCGCGCCTTGAGGTTGATGTACTCGTCGAGCTCAACATCGGGCCAGAAGTTGATGAGCTGGATGCAGGCGTTCTTGGAACCGATGCGGTCGACACGGCCAAAGCGCTGCACAATGCGTACCGGGTTCCAGTGAATATCGTAGTTGATGACGCAGTCGCAGTCCTGCAGGTTCTGACCCTCAGAGATGCAGTCAGTCGCGATAAGCACGTCGATGTCCTTGCCCTTGAGCCTCGGATACGCGACGTCGCGGTCCTTCGACACGGGGCTGAAGCAGGTGATGACTTCGTTCATGTCGTTGCGGACGCCCTCGACCGAGCAGCGGGCGCTCTGCGATCCTCCGGCGACCTCCGCCACCTCAAGCCCATAGCGCCCCTCGACGTAGGCGCCGATGTTCTCATAGAGGTAGTCCGCCGTGTCCGCGAACGCAGTAAAGATCAGCAGCTTCTTGTTACCCGGGTTTATGGGGTTCTCGACCTTGTCCGCGATAACGCGCCTGAGCTCAGCCAGTTTCGCGTCATGCTCGGCATCGATGGGGACGATGAGCTGGCGGATGACCTCGAGCGCCTCGAGGTCCTTGAGCATATCGCGCTCCCAGCTGATCCAGTCCATGTCCTCGAGCGAGAACCTGCTCTTGGTGCCGACCGTAAAGTCGGTGTCCCCCTCCTCATACTCAAAGGACTCGACGCCCTCGACCGACGCGCCGGACGCGCCGGCGCGATAGTCCTCAATAACCTTTAGATTGTGCCTAATGACCTCGATGATCTTGCCCAGCGTGATCTCAAAGGCGTAGACGGAGCTCTCCAGGCGCTTGAGCAGAATGGAGGACATGAGCTTGACCATTCCCTGCTCGCGGCCGCTGGTGGGAGGGCGACCATGCTCATCGGCGTACTTGGGCGCCGCGCTGGGATGGAGATAGACCGTGGGCAGGTAGACCGCGAGCGTGAGCGAGGCGAGCGTGTCGGCTATCTGCGAGTAGGTGCCCGCCTCGTCCGAGGTGGCCAGACTCGGCCGCAACGATACCGGCTTAAGCCTCTTGGGAAACGGGCCGATTGCGGATACATCGTAGTAGCGCTGCACATGTCTGCGCGAGCGCGCGACGGTAACGCGGTCAAGAATCTGGAAGAAGTTGAAGTCGAGCCGATCCGTCAGCGCCGTCGTGGTCCTATCGGCCGCGGGCAGCTCCGACCAGTCGCGAAACGCCGCCTGCGCATCGCGGAATACCTGATCGACCGGCTTGTCGAGTCCGAGCTTTTTCGACCATGCGTCGGGGTCGCCCTGATAGGCGAGCTTGAGCTGGTTGTGCAGATCGCGGAACCTGTTGTTGACGGGAGTTGCCGAAAGCATCAGAACCTTCGTCTCGACTCCGTCCTTGATGACCTTGTTGAGGAGCCTCTCAAAGCGATTTCCCTGCGTCTCGTCCTCGACCTTGGACGAGGTGTCCGCGCCGTTGCGGAAGTTATGGGACTCGTCGATGACGACGAGATCGTAGGCGCCCCAGTTGAACTTCTCGAGGTCGTTGCCCTCGACCGTCAGCCCCTTGTCACGGGACAGGTCGGTGTGGTAGAGCACGTCGTAGCGCAGGCGATCGGCGGCGATGGGGTTGTTGACGTAGTTCTTTTTGTATGTGAGCCAGTTGTCGGAAAGGCGCTTGGGGCAGAGCACGAGCACGTTGCGGTTGAGCAGCTCGTAGTATTTGACGACCGCGAGCGCGGTGAACGTCTTGCCCAGGCCGACACTGTCTGCGAGGATGCAGCCGTTGTAGGTCTGGAGCTTGTTGATGATGGCTAGGGCCGCGTCCTGCTGGAAATCGTAGAGCAGGTTCCAGACTTTGCTCTCCTTGAAGCCGGTCCCCTCTTTTGCGAGGTCATCCACCGAGACGTCCTCGAGGAACTCACTGAAGATGCGGTAGAGCGCTGCGTAGTAGACCAGCTCGGGCGGGTTCTCGCGATACATGGTGGAGATGGAGTCGATTACCGCTTGGGTAACGTCCTCAAGCTCGCCCGAATCCCAGGCGGCATTGAATTGGCACAGGTACTGGCGCGCCATGTCCCCCGGGATACCCATAGTCATGGTGAGCTGTTTGCTGGGCGTTGTGCCCAGGGCAGACGTCGTCAGGCCCTCGATGGGCTGGAACGCCGCAGGCTCTGCACTGTCGACGACGAGATAGCCACCGGCCGCGCGATTGGCGTCCCGGTATGAGCGGAACTTTGCCTTCCGCCTGATCCACTCGGCACATTCGCGAGCGACGGCCTTCTGCCTGAGCTCGTTCTTGAGCTTGATCTCGAGGTCCGTGCCTCCGATGCTGCTCTCGCGGCCCATGCGCGGAATGTAGTATTCACGCTGTTCCTTTTGGGCCTTGACGGATAAGAACGTCGGCTCCGTATAGATAAATCGAAAGGAATCGCAAGACTCCAGCTGCTTCCTGAGCTCGCCATATCCGTAAATCGAGAACAGTGCCGCGGCAACCGAAATACGGTCACCGTTATTGATTGCTTCAATAAGACCATCTTTAAGCAGCTCGTTTTGGTTATCAAAGCTCTTCAGGTTCATAAAACGCCCTTCGGATGCAGCGTCTGGGAACAAAATGCTCGGCACCGTTTATCGCATCGCAGTCGAGTTTCTTTGGCACCTAGGCTATCAGTCTAAACCGGGATGCGCAAAACACCCTACGAGGATGTCAATTATTCGGTCAGCGCGGTACCGCAAGCATGGGGATTAGCGTGCGACTTTCATCTCAATCTGTAACACCTAGACCGATATCCCTCTCCTATCTGTTACAGATCGAGATAAATGGACCGATCCTCGACTTTTCGTCTCGATCTGTAACAGTTAGAAACGATTAAACCGTCTTGGTGTTACAGATTGAGACAAATTGGGGGACGAGACGGACGCTTTGCCCGATACTCATCAACAAAAAAAGAAACGGGCTCTGTCCCATATAGAGACAGAGCCCGAAACTCTCATGGAGCCAGTGACAGGA
>ERZ772816.1232-NODE-1232-length-23419-cov-6.944915_pt1 | contig 23419 bp, 16 predicted proteins | sample MGYA00511359_ERZ772816 | MGnify/ENA primary metagenome ERZ772816 (study PRJEB29015, sample SAMEA2737710) | human gut metagenome | biome: human gut; feature: human-associated habitat; material: faeces | place: China | collected 2012 ...
TTCAGCCCATGGTCAAACCTGAAAAAGGCTACTGTTAAATAATCCATTTGGGTAAATAATACAGATTCCTAAAAAGAAAACCCCAGTCATTTTGACTGGGGTCTTTCTTTGTCAAAACTTATCCTGCGATTGTCGAAAAATTTTTCTGGTAAATAAATATCTGCTCTGATAAAATATAAGTACAAAATATGTGACAGGAGGTGACATCCATAATACGTCAAACGAATCTGGCACAAATGATAGACCTTGCCGCAGATCGTGCAAGATATGATGAATGTGCCAAGAAACTATTAACCTATAAGGCAGTCATTGCCTGGATCCTCAAATCCTGTACAAAAGAATTTTCCCAATATAGTGTCAATTTTATCTGTGATAACTGCCTGAAAGAAAATATCGAAATTTCCAGTCGGGCAGTACATCAGGACCATCCTGACCGCAGTAAATTACTGGATGGAAACGAACAAATAGACTGCCTTAATTCCGAAGCAAATGCTATCAAAGACCAGACTGTATATTATGATATTCGTTTTAAGGCATATATTCCGAACACCGAAGAACCCGTACAGCTGATCATCAATTTGGAAATCCAGTTAAATGACACACCGGGGTATCCATTAGTTACAAGAGGATTTTATTATTGTGCAAGAATGATTTCCGAGCAGTATGGAACTATTTTTACTGGTGAACATTATGAAAAGCTTCAGAAAGTCTACAGTATTTGGATCTGCCCGGATCCGGCGAAAAAACGTAGAAATGGAATCTTCAGATACCATACAGTACAGGATACAGTATTGGGAAAGCCTTATGAAACTCTTGGCAGTTATGACCTTATGGAAGTTGTTATCGTAAATTTAGGTGATGCAGATAAAGAGAGTGATCTGGAGATCCTTGATCTGCTGAATACACTCTTCTCTCTTTCTACATCCTCTGAGACAAAGAAAAAACGTCTTCAGAAAGATTTTGGCATCGCCATGACAGAAGAATTTGAAAGTGAGGTGCAGGATATGTGTAATCTGGGAAAAGCACTTGTTGAACAAGGCATTGAGCAAGGTGTAGAAAAGAAAAATCTATCTCTTGCAAAAATGATGATCAAAGATAAAGAATCTCTCGATAAGATTGAAAAATATACTGGTTTTTCTGCCGATAAGTTAAAAGAGATTGCAGCATCTATCGGAACAAACCTTACTGCTTAGAATACGTCTCCTATGGCAGCTATACATAATAAGACAATAGAAAAATTTGGTACTTAAAATAGAGCTTTCAATTGTATCTCGTTGATATAGTTGAAAGCTTTTTATGTGATAACATAACGATTTCTTAATATAACTGATGATTTAAATATAAAAACCCACAAAAAACATAATTATAAATGATATATCTTATATACTCTGCAATCTCGAAAACTATTCTGGATACGAAAATTTCCATAAAAACAACCTGTCCACCACCCAAAGGGGAACTATAATCATGACAAAGATTAAAAACACGAAGAAAGGCATGGCTAAGAAAACCTTAAGTATGTCTCTCGTCGTTGCAATGCTGGCAACCTCTAACGTGCCGGTTTGGGCTGCTGAATTTAGTGACGGAACAGACGCAGATGTTGCAATTACATCAGAAGCTCCGGTTGCTGAAGATACAGATGCCGCTGATGCAGCCGCATTCTCCGATGAGGCTACACCAGAAGTTACAGAGAATACAGATGATATTGCAGATACTGCAACAGCAGCAACAGAAAAAGCATTATATTTTGAAAAAGCAGAAATTGGTAAATCAGTTTCATTTGCAGACGACAGTGTATTAAAAAATGCTGAAGGAAAAAATGTTACTGTTTTTGATTATGAATGGTTAATCGATGGAATGCAGCCTGCTAAAGATGATGGAAATGCAATGGACGCGAAAGATTATTCAGGTCAGGTACGTCTTGGCGGAAAAAATCCAAGTGTTGCCGAGATCAAAAATGCTATTACAAAGTTTACACCACTGCAAAATCATTTAGGTAGAAAACTTACTCTTAAAATTACAGGTGTCAAAGGAACTGCCGAAGATTTTGAAGGTTTCACATATGAAACTCCTGCTGTAACTATTACTGCAAAAGATGTAAAAAGTATTGTTACTGGAATCAGACAGACGGGTACTTTAACTTATGATGGTACAGCAAAAACATTAACTGCAAATGATGTAAAGCTTACATACAATAGTGGCTATAGTTCATCTGATATCGTAGCTTCTGATTTCACTTTCACATATGATGGTGATACTGTGAATGCTACAAAATCTGGTGAACCTGTCAAGGTTACTGCTACTGTTAATAAGCCTGGATATCAGGGTTCTCTTACGTTTGACATGACTATTAACCAAAGAACACCAGCTCTTAGTTCTGATAAAGACTTGACAGACAAGACAAAAAATGATTTAGCTGTTAACTTAAAGAAGACTCAGTATAAATATACAGGTTCAGCTATTAATCTGTTAACAAACGTAGAAGATAACTTTACCTTAAAGAGCAATATTTCCGGAAACACATTAAAGGCTAAAGCAATTACTAGTGTTAATCTGGTTGATGGTACTCTTACAAATGCTGGTGATTCTGCAAAAGTGAAAGTGTCTATTACTAAAACAGGCGATGACGAGTTGAATCGTAACTATGCTGTAGGTGCATTTGATTCCAGCAAAGGTATTGGATATACTACAGCAGAGAAAGCTACTGTTGTTGCCCGCGATTTAAGTACATGTGCAATTGATGATATCAGTATTGGACTTTTGAAATCAAAGAATATCACTAAAGCAGATATTAAGAAGCTTCTTTCAATCTCAGAAGGAAAAGAAACTCTTAGCACTAATACAACATTTATGGATAATGTGGATATTGAAGTTGATACAGATGCAATCCATAAAGGTGGAGAAGGTACTTATACAGTTGTTGTAAAACCAACAGATACTACGAAGAATGTGATTAATAGAAAGACTATTAATCTTTATGTTGCCCAGAACAACATTGCAGATGCTACTTTAGTTACTAAAGATGGTCAGTTAGCTGCTAATACAGAATTAAATTCTTCAACTGACTTAGGTGATGAATTCTATCAGGGCGGTTCTGCTGTTGAAAAAACTGCCGATCAGTTAGGCACTATTGTAATTAAAGGGTCTACTGATGTTGTTCTGAAAGCTGGTACCGATTATAAGGTGATTTATGAAAACAACACTAATGTTGGTAAAGCCAACGTTTATTTACAGGGAATCAGTAGTACATTAGGTGGTAAAAAATGTATTGGTACATTTGACATTAAACCCGCAGAAATTACTTCAACTACAATTACTGTTCCAGAATCAGTAGCTTATGACGGTTCTAAGACAGAGGCTTCTGAATATCTGAAAAAATCCGATATCAAAGTACAGGCTAAGACATATACCTGGACTAAGAAAACTAATGGAACTTTTGATAAAGTTGAAAAATTAATTGATGTACCAGATACACTCTATAAAACAACATTTGGTACTAAATCTGGAACTCTCAGTGGTGGTAAAATAGTTGATGGAACAAAGTTAACTACTACTGTAACAGAAGCAGACAAAATTGACACAACAAGTGATGCATATAAAAATTATAAAATCTCTGCATTAGCAAGCGGTATAACAGCATCTAAGGATACAACAGTAGCTACTTTATCCATTGCAAACGCAGATGTAACTGTAGTTGGCGCTCCATTCGTTTATACAGGAAAAGAAATCAAACCTGATTTAGTTGTAAAAGATGGTAACCGCACACTTGTAAAAGATGTTGATTATGAAGTAGTATCTACTGTAAATGCAACAAATGCGGGAACAGCTAAGATTACAATCAAAGGTAAAGGTGATTACAGCGCAGCTAAGACAAAGACTGTAGAGTTTACTATTAATAAGGCAGATCTGTCAAAAGTGACTATTACTCCTAAGAAAGCATCTGTTGCTAATAACTTTACTTATACAGGAAAGAAACTTACACCAGCATTAACAGAATATGATGTTAAACTTGGCGATGAAACACTTACAACAGACCTTGCTGATATTAAAATTACATATCCAGCTAGTTCTTCTGCAAATGTAAATGCAGGAAAGGAAGCAGGCAGTGCAACACTTACAGTGAAAGATACTGCTAAGAATCCAAATTTCGAGGGAACAAATGCATTTAAATTTGATATTGAACAGGCAGAATTGAATGTAGGTGGAATCTTTACACTTTGGAAAGATGGAAAGGTTGTTGGATTTGATAAAACAACTACTTCTAAAAATAGCGTTTCATCCCTTACGCCAATCTTTACAAATGATGGAACAGAGCATACTTTTGATAAAGTAACTTACAAACCAGCTGATTCCAAATATAAAGAAGGCACTGATTACGAAGTTAAATACTACAACAATGTTCGTGGAGAAGTTGCTGCTATCTATGTAAATGCATTAGGTAATTACAAAAATAAAGCTGATAACAAGTTTGCGGATAAGAAAACAACTTATACTGACGCAAGATTCTTTAAGATTGGTGCTATTGCTATTAAGAAATCTGATGTCAAAGTAGCAAATACTGAATATGCTGGTGGAATAGCAGTTAAACCAACAGTAACCGTTACTGTAAATGGAAAAACTCTTGTAGACGATTCTGACTATAAGATTGAAACAGTAGGCGATGCTTCTAACGTAACTGCCAAAGATAAGATCTTAAAAGCAAAATTATATGCAAAAGATGGTTATGTATTAGATACTACATCATGGGGTGCAAGCAATATTATTAAAGATGCTAACGGTTCTTATGTAGAACTTACATGGAAAGTTGTAGCAAAAGATCTTAAGAACACGACTGTAGCTGTTGATAAAGATGGAAATGTAACCGTAATGAATGGTTCCGTTGTTGTTCCATCCAGTGAATATGACGTTAAATTCAGCGAAGACGGAAAGAAAGTAACTGTAACAGCTAAAGCTGACAGCAAAAATTATACTGGTTCCAAAGAAGTTGATGTTGACGCTATTAAAGTTGGTGCTCCAGTAATCAATACTGTTAAAGTATCTGGTAACAAAGCAACAGTAATTCTTTCCGACGAAGCAGATGGTGCATCCGGATATGATTATGTAATCTCTACATCTAAAGATCCTTCAGATAAGGAAGCACGTATCGATGTTGTTAAGAATCAGGTTCAGACAACCGCAGCATTTAAATATGTTCAGCAGGGAACATACTATGCATATTGCCATGCTTGGAAACGTGATGAAAATGGTAAGAAAGTATTCGGCGAATGGTCTAATGTTTATCCATTCTCTGTAACTGCAATAACACCAGACACACCAGAAATCCTCAGTGTTAAGACAAAGGGTTCTACAATCACTGTAACATACAAAGAATCCGCTAACTCTACAGGATATGACGTAGTTCTCGGAAAAGGTTCCAAGAAAGAACATGGCGAGACACGTCCATATCAGTATGGAAAATACAAAAAATTAAATGTTAAACCAGGTGTATGCAAAGCTGTATTCAAGAACATTCCTGCAGGAACATATTATGTAGGAGTACATTCCTGGAACAGATCAGCTTCTGAAAACGATAACAAAGTATTCAGCAAGTGGTCAAATCTGGAAACTGCTAAAGTTAAATAATCCATTTGGGTAATTAATACAGATTCCTAAAAAAGAAAGACTCTGCGTGTAACAGCCAGGGTCTTTCTTTGAATACTTTTTTATATTTAGCAACAGAGGAAGGAGTTTGATCGGCATTGTGTAAAGATTTTATAAAAAAACATATTTTTTTCAGCAATGATCTTTCTGATGAACCTGTCAAAGCTCAGAAAAGAAAAGATTTATATACAGATATGATCGCACAGATAATCAGCGAGTCACTATTCTTTTTTCAGGATGATTACTATAATGCTGATATTTCAACGATAGAACGTGAAATGACTCATATCTCCTATTGCATCGAAACATTTCCGGTTGTAAATGCAATGGTAGATAACCAGAATAACTATATCATCCTTAATTTGTTTACAATGGTTGCGGCAAACAACATGACTGTGATAACAGAATTATTAGACCTGTTAAGCCGTCCCGAAAAGGCAACTACATCACAGATTATGCAGTTGGCAGTAAAATGGTTGAATTTTCATGAGAATGAGAACATGATAAGTACATATACGAGGGAATACTATATACCTATTGTAGAAAATGGAAAAATGTATGCTGTCTGGAATGGATATAACTTATTTCCGCCACAGAAATATTCGGAATATATGTACGATGTTTTTAAACTTATATTTCTCCATGAATTAGGTCACTGGCAATATGCACGTTTCAAAGAATCATGGAAAATGGCATATAAAAAGCAAGCATATAATGCGCTAAAAAAGCAATATGCTGCTGAAGTCGTTCCTGTAAATCAGAAACAGCTTGAATCATGGATGAAGGAAATCATTGCTGATTATATTGCAGTACTGGTTTATACTAAAACAAGTCGCCAGTACGATGACAGCAAACAATGCACAAAACATTGTTATATCGCAATAGGATTATTTTATGGTCTGATCGCAATGGAAGAATTAGCTCACGAACAATACAAAAAAGGAACAGAGAAACATCCTCCCGTTTATATCCGGCAAAATGCAGTCCGTGAACTATATGCTGGATTCTTTTCAGACATCTTAAAAATTCCATATGACATATTTATGGAAAATGAAATTCAGGAATGGTATGTCATAGAGAGTTATTTTTCACAGATTATTGAAGAATATTGGAGAAAACATTATGGATAATCTTATAGCAATTGGAATTCGGAAGAGAATTGAAGAAAGTATTTCATCTGAACTTGGTATTCCAAAATCAGATGCAGAAAAGATATTCAACTTTATAAAAGCTACCTACCAGGAAAATACAGAAGAATTTGGATGTATTGAATTCAACACACCCAACACCGAAAATCTTATATTTGGGGACGGACAATATTATATCAATATGTCAAAAGGATTGTTTCTGATTATAGCACATTGTTTAGATATTACACTCACCAGAGGAGTCGTCTCTCATATATGCAGTATGTTAGGAATATCATCTCAGGTGTATTATAAAACCAGTCAGAAGAAAGGAGAAACCTGTCTGCTACGAGAATATCTAAGGAATGAAAACAATCTGAATGTACATACGTATTCTTATCTAAAAGGCGGTGAATGCATTAATAATGATCTTAGCTGTCAATATCGCAGCTATAACGGAACCTGCTGTATTCAGGAAACAAATATTGAAAATATTCTTTCTGATTTAAAAATAATAATAGGAAATTTACATATAGAAAACGATTAGAAAGGTGTTTTATTTATGAGAGAATGGGAAAAATGGGAAAAAGCAGCAAATACATCAAATATTTTTTCATATGCATCAAATATTTTGCTCGACTATGTCAAACAAGGAATAGAAAATAATATAGAAGAAAACAAAAGCCTTATAATACCTCAAGCTGTATTGCATATTTTTTCATGCGAGATAGGATTAAAGGCTCTATTGCTAAAAGAAGATATATCTTATGGAAAAACACATAAATTAAATGATTTATTTGAATTACTTCCTGAACAAATGAAAGAAAATATACGAAATTTAACAAAAGAAAAATTTAAAATTGAATTCCACATGGATTGTAATTTTGATGATCAATTATCTCAAATTTCAAATATGTTTATCGAATTACGATATCACTTTGAAGCTGAGGCTTCAAAAGAGATTATAGTTGGATTTATAGTTGCATTTAATTCTTCTATACTCCATTTTACCGGAAGTTATAAATGATTTTATAAAAAGAGGATTTATACATGTACTATATAGATACGCTATATGAAATCCTCTTTTTTATCGTATACAAATTATTTCACTTCAACCAACTCAATCCTAAAATTCAACTCTTTCCCCGCCATCTCATGATTAGCATCAAACGTAATATTTTTCTCATCCTTAGCAGACACTGCAATTTTCTATCTTACTGATTTTCCGGGATGTCATTGTCCATCTTATTGTAATAATCTTTCCGCCTCTTCCATCTGGCAAGTCTTTCATAAGAATGCTATAATATCTCTAAAGCAAAAAATCTGAAAGGCGGTAACTGATATGGCAATGTTTTTAAATACTCCTCTTCCTTACAAAAGATATAAGAAGATTTCAGAAACAACATATTTCGTAGATAAATCCCTTATTCTGAATGACATATTTGGATGCATGGAAGAAGAAACACAGTATATCTGCATTACAAGACCGCGCAGATTCGGAAAAACGATCATGGCAAATATGCTGGGAGCCTTCTTTGGAAAGGCCTGGGATGCTTCGCAGATATTTGATCATTTAAAAATTGCAGATTCACCTGAATACCATCAATATTTAAATCAGTATGATATCATTTATATCGATTTCAGCAGACTTCCGGAAAACTGCACCTCTTACAGACAATATATTAACCGTATCATTACAGGTTTGAAGAACGATCTGGCGGAAGCATATCCGGAATATCAGACAGACTCCATATATGCGCTCTGGGATATACTTTCCCAAATTTCAGAGCAGACAGACCGACAGTTTGTTTTCATCATGGATGAATGGGATGCCGTATTTCATCTTCCATTTATTACTGAAAAGGAAAAAGCAGAGTATATACTTTTTCTCAAAACTCTGCTGAAAGATCAGGACTATACAGCACTGGCATACATTACCGGTATCCTGCCGATTTCCAAATATTCCAGTGGCTCTGAGCTGAACATGTTTATGGAATTTAAAATGACTTCAATGGAAGCTTTCAGCGAATATTTTGGCTTTACAGACGAAGAGGTGGATGTTCTGTATGAAAAGTACACACATTTATGCAAAAAACTTCAGGTGCCACGCAACGGTCTGCAGAACTGGTATGATGGATATTTCACTGCTTCAGGAAAACGTCTGTATAACCCAAGATCCGTAGTGATGGCACTGCGTTTTAACCAGTTATCCAATTACTGGACCAGTTCCGGACCTTATGATGAGATTTTTTACTATATCCGCAATGACATTGACCATATAAAAAATGACCTGGCATTGATGATTACCGGAGAAGGAGTTGATGCCAAAATAGATGAATTTGCTGCATCGGCAATGGAATTAAAAAGCCGGGATCAGATCTATTCAGCTATGGTTGTATATGGGCTGCTTACTTATTCTGGCGGAAAAGTTTTTATTCCTAACAGAGAATTGATGTTCAAATATGAAGAACTTCTGCAGAATGAGGAAAGTCTTGGATATGTATACCAACTGGCTAAGATTTCAGACCAGATGCTCAAGGCTACTTTATCCCGTGACACGCAGAAAATGTCCGAGATCCTGCAGTATGCACATAATACAGAATCCCCGATTCTCTCATATAACAATGAAGTAGAACTCTCTGCTATTGTCAATCTGGTATATCTTTCTGCAAGAAATAAGTATCGTATTGAACGTGAAGATAAAGCAGGAAAAGGATTTGTTGATTTTATTTTTTACCCATGGAATCTTACGGACACCTGTATTATCCTCGAATTAAAAGTAGACCACTCTCCCGAAGATGCCCTGCTGCAGATCAGAGAAAAAGATTATCTGCTGCGTTTTCAGGGAAAATCAGGAGAAACCCGCAAATATACGGGCGAAGTCCTGGGTGTCGGAATCAGCTATGATAAAGAAACCAAGGAACATTTCTGTAAAGTTGAAGTATTGTCAAAATAATGATCCTGCTCGATCAAGCGGCTGATGATCATCATATAAGGGGCTGTCCTGAAAACGTAGTTCAGCGACAGCCTATAAATAAGCACTTTAAGTAAGCTCGCCTTTTGGCGGGCTTATTTCCTTCGTGCGCCCCAGGAGCACAAAAGAAGGCTCCGGTCACTGAGGCCGAAGTCTTTTTTGACTAAGGCGTAGTTAACTGGAGCCATTCTTTTTAGAATCTACTAATATTTTTTTACATAACCAGAGGCTTCTTCCTGTGATAAGGAAAATTCTTCCACAATATTTCTGATTATATCCTCCTCACTAATGCTGAATTTTTTGCAGGTTCTTATCGTTGCACGGATTCCCTCAAGTCGTCCCTCAAGCACCCCTTCGCGTCTTAATTCTTCCAACGCATTACACATATTCATCGGCCCTCCTTCCTGTTCTGATCTTAAAGCATGGTCAATAAGCTGTTTATCTAACTCAAAATATCAAGCCTTTTTGAAATAAGTTCCTCCATTTGCTCTTTTTGCTCTGTTGACAAGCAAGATTCTTCTATCTGTGTAAAAAGTTTTGCCTTTAATGAGCATACTTTTTTCATCATACGTTCCGCAGAATTTAATGGAATCCCACAGGATTCTGCCAGTATCCGAAATTCTTTCTTATGAATATTACGTTTTTTGCCATTTATTGTGAGTGCCAACTGTTCTTTATCTTCTGGCATGATCACATTAACAGGAAGCATATCGTATGCTTTTGATAATTGGAAATTTCTGCTACCAGGCTCCGTTTCCTTTAGCGAAAAGTTTTTCAAATGCATATCTGAATTTCCCATAACGAAAGATCCAACAACACGCAGAAACAGCTCTGACAGGTCTAAGCCCGGTGTTGCAGAACATTTTTTTATGATTCTTCCGCATTGTTCATAAGAACCTTTATATTTATCCTGTGTCAGCCTGTAAGACAGTTGGCAGAAATCTTCCATGGCATATAGTTTGGTCTCTTTTTCTGATATTTCCCGGTCTATCCTTTTAGTAATATACGCGTATTCATCATTCATTTTTATAAGAGCATGGGGAACCGTCTGGATTCCCATAATTTCTGCGAGACGCATTGCCAGATCCTCAAATTCCGGCATATTATCAAATTCTTCCGTCTGCGGCTTCAGGATATATCCTGTCGGATAGTCCACAATTGTAAGTCTTGCATTAAGATCTGTTGATAAATGCAGGGAAAGCTTTTTCTGAACTCCCGGCACAGTAAGTCCCTCATTTACTATTTCATTTGCCAGGATTTCCAGTTGCTCTTTCGTAATATCCAAGATTGGTAATTCATCTGTCTGAAAAAATCTCTTTACACACTTTTTATGCCAGCACCATTCTTTTTCCACATTCGTTGCACTATTTGTTATTGGCTTTCCACAACACAAGCATTTCATACCTTTTCTCTCCTGATACAAACATCGCCAATGCAGTCTCTGCAGGCAGATAACAGTAATCCAAACCGGTCTTTCTGGTTGATTTTCCAGTTTCGGCTGACCACTCCCAGAAGCCATCCTTCTGGAATCAGTCCGTCAAAAAAAGGAAACAATATAGTTGTTTCATAAGGCTCCTGACGTAATGGAAGCGTCAGGCTTACTGCCACTGCATCTTCTCTGTCCAGATAATCCTGGTCATAAGTAAAAATATACCCTTCTTCAGTTTCTGCAATAATTCCGGAAAAATAATTTTGAATATATACATATCCCTTTCTATATTCTGACTCCACCTGCTAATCCTCCTTTTTTCCTGGTACAGCTTCTTTCCCAAACATTGCCAGTGCCTGATTCACTTTGTCCAGACGCACCGTTTCTTTTCCCTGTTCCAATTCCCTTACAAAACGAAGTCCAAGTCCGGAACGGATTGCAAAATCCTCCTGCGTCAGCCCTGCTTTTTTTCTTTCTTTTTTTATATAATCTCCAATTGTACTCATATTAAACATATTAATCCCGTTCGGGTATAATTTCAAGTGAATTATATACAAAAATCCCGTTCGGGTATAATTTATATATTTCTATATTAAATCATCCCGAACGGGTATAATACTATTTTTATGTTTTGTGCCGGGTTCCGATTTATTGTGGCAATAGGGAAAATACAGACACGATTGTTGAAATCTATTTTCGCTGATCCGACCCCGTCAGTTTTTTAGACAGATCCCCTGGATATTTTATATTTTATGAGTCTCATTATGTACTGTTACTTATTGCAATCAGCGTAAAACAAGAAGAGTTTTTTCAATACAGCAACAGGTTTATTTGTAATAACTGCCTGTTTTTAGCACAATCACCAACAATTATCTACTTATAAATCATAAACTTCAGATATTCCTCAGTCTGAAATCAGTTCCCCATACGAAATTTTCTCCAAAATCAACCTGTCCACCACCCAAAGGGGAACTATAATCATGACAAAGATTAAAAACACAAAGAAGGGCATGGCAAAAAAGACATTAAGTATGTCACTTGTTGTTGCAATGCTTGCTACTTCTAATGTGCCGGTATGGGCTGCTGAGTTCAGCGATGGTACTGACGCTTCCGTAGCTACTGAAGCAGATGCGTTCGCTGCAGAAGCTCCTGTTGTTGACGATACAGAAGACGCAGCTCCAGCATCTGTAATGGTAAATGAAGCTGATATTACTCTTAACTTATCTGCAGACAGCAAAAAAGTTGTTTGGGGAGGAGCATCTGTTATCAGTGGTACTGTAACTAAAACTGACGGATCAGAAGTAGAAGGTGGATGGCAGTATCGTTGGGTTGACGAAAAAGGTATTGCATATGCATCTTCTAACGGAAAAGTAGACGATGCAGCTGATATGAGTTTAAATACAACAGCTGACATGGCTGGAAAAACATTAACCCTTTATGTTTACGATGTAGACAGCAATCAGCAGACTCTTTATGACATTAACACAGGTATTTCTGTAGCTGTAGAAAAGAGATCTTTAAATTCTGTGACTGCTACACCTGCAACCACAACAAAAGCATACAACGGTTTTGCTCAGACTATTACTGAAGCTGACGGCGTTGCACTTACTGTTCTGGATTCTGAAAAAGCAAATGTAGCTGCTGATGCTTATGAAACATCTGTAACTAATGCAACTAATAATAAAGAAGAATTCAAACTTACTGTAACAGCAAAAGAAGACTCTGCTTACACAGGCAGTGCTGAACTTGTAATCGGTAAGGTTACAGCAAAAGCATATGCAAAAGGAGATATCCTTGCAACAGCAACAAAAGGACAGTCCTATCAGTATACAGGTAAGGCTATTAAGATTTCCAAAGATAACATTACATTAAAAGAATCTGCTTCCAGTAATAAAGGCGCTGATGGAAAATTAAGCGGTGCTGATTTATCTGCTGCAGTTACAACTGCTCAGGTTGAATATACAAAAGTAGGTGATTACCCCGTTGTTGTATATGTTGACAAAACAAAATTAAAGAATTTTACAGGTGCAGATGAATATTACACAACAAATGAGACTGTTAATGTTGCAAAACGTGACCTCTCTACAGCAGGAACAAAGATTACTGTTAACACTTTAAGTGGTCAGATTCCAACAGATATTGCTGTAAGCAAATTAGCTGATTATCTGACATTTACAGGTGTAGAAGGCTCAGACCTTTCTGCAATTAAAAACTCCAGCAAAGAATATACACTTATTGTAAAAAATGCTGATGGTACAGACGCTAAACAGTTTAAAAACGGAAGTACATATACTGTTACAGTACGTGCAAAAGACGGTGAAAACTGCACAGGTGAGCAGACATTCACTGTTGTTGCTACTGCAGCTGCATTAAATGCTGTATCTGCAAAAACACAGTATACAACAGATTATACAGGCGATGAGATCAAACCTTCCAAGAGCGATTTAGGAGAACTGGTTATTCAGTATTTCAACGCACAGGGTAAACCCAAAACAGAAGATCTTGGAACAGACGGATACGAAATCACAGGATATACAAACAACGTAAATGCAACAACTGTATATGACGGAAATTACAATCCAGTAGCAAACGCTTACGTTAACATCAAGATTACAAGCGGAACATACAAAGATCAGACAGCATCTATTCCGTTCTTAATCAAACCACTGGTAGTTGAAGCTGATTATGTAACTGTACCGGATGATGTTTCTATTAATAAAGCACTTACAGAAGCAGGCGAATATAAACTTCCTGTAACAGTTGTAGCAAAAGACGAAACAGGCAAAAAAGTAGAAAAAACTCTCACAGACAGCGATTTCACAGTTAAATATGAATATGAAAAAGCTTTCGGTAATGACTTGTTTAACAACATCATTACAAAAGTTACTGTTACAAACACAAACTATATTTTAAAAACAACAAACGGCAAAACAAGAACTGTTACAGCAAGCGGTAAGACAGAAATCGTACCTAAGAAATTAACAGACGCTATGGTTGTTGCAACACCTTCTACTTATACTTACACAGGTGGAAAGATCCAGCCTACTTATGCAGTGCTTGACGGTGCTATTGCTCTTTACAAGAAGGGTGAAGTTAATGATAAAGATGCTGAATATGAGGAAGTAAGCATCAGCAATGCTGTAAATGTTGGTACTGGAACAATCACTGTACAGGGATACAACTACTTCTATTCAGGAAAAGCAACTGGAACATTTACAATCACAGCTGCAAACACAGCAGATGTAAAAGTATCCATCGCTGATCAGGATTACACTGGAAAACAGGTAAGACCTCGTAAATTTACAGCAACATTAAACGGAAACGATGTATCCAACCAGTTTGAAATCGTTTCTTATGGCGAAAACGTTGAAGCCGGAGTCGGAACAGTTGTTCTGAAACCATTAGATGGAAATAAGAACTTTACAGGTTCTAACATTACGGCAAACTTCAATATCGTAAAAGAAAAAGTAGAAGCTACCCTTAATGTTTACGACGGCAAAGGATTTGATGTAACAAACGCTTATACAGCAGATGTAGATAAAGATGCTGACGGAAATGTAAATGGCGTAATTCATAACAGCCAGACTGCATTTACATTTGATGGAAATGAGCATACTTTTGCAAAAGCATTATTAAGCAATATCAGAAAAGTTACTGATGATGGCGTAAAGACAACTGCAAAAGAAAGCGATTTCGAGATTAAATACGCTGATAATATCACAGGTAAGAAAGTAACTGCAGGAAAAGAAAACATTGGTTATATCTATGCAGTAGCTAAAGAAGGAACAGGATTTGCAGGAACCAAGACAATTGTTACTTCTGACGGAACAATTATCAATGGTGTTGTTGCTTATATCCCGTTTACAATCAAATCTGTTAAATTTGTTGCTAAGAATGTAAGTGTTAAAAATGCTACATATGCAGGTGGTCTTCCAGTTAAACCAGAAGTACTGATTCAGATTGGTGGAAGCACATTAGTTGAAGGTAAAGATTATACACTTAGATTAATTGACAAAAATGGCAACACTGTAACTCCTATTGATGTAACAGTTGGTGACATCTATGGCGTTGAGATCAAAGGTATCAACGGATACACAGAATCTGGTGTTGCAACATTCGATACAGACGATGTTGACAGTACAGCTTACTCCAGAGCAAACTTAACATGGGGCGTTGATAAGAAGAACATCAACGATTGTACTGTAACTGTAAAAGATGGCGTTACAACTGTATTAAATGGATATCTCCCAGTTCCGGCTACAGAATATACTTCTGAAAAGAACACTGACGGAACATATACAGTAAAAGCAAACAGCACATCCAAAAACTACACAGGATCCAAGACAGTAGTTGCAGACGGAAAAGCAGAAGATGAAAAACCGGATGCTCCGATGATCACTAAAGTAAATGTTACTGGAAACAAAGCAACAGTTGTTCTTTCTGGTGATACTGATGGCGCTGCAGGTTATGACTACGTAATCTCTACAGATCGCGATTGCATCACAAATAAAGACTATGATTCCATTAGCAAGAATCAGGTCAGCACATCCACTAACTTTAAGTATGTACAGCAGGGAACATACTACGCATACTGCCACGCTTGGAAACGTGACGAAAACGGTAAGAAAGTATTCAGCGACTGGTCAAATGCATATCCATTCGTTGTATCTGCAATCACACCGGATGCTCCGATCATCACAAGCGTAAAAGTAAGCGGAACAACTGTAAAAGTAACATATAAAGCAGCTGCTAATGCAACAGGATACGACGTAGTACTTGGAACATCCTCCAAGAAAGAAAACGGAGAGACTCGTCCATACCACTATGGCGATCACAAGATCCTGAACCTCAAAGAAGGTACAGTAACAGCTACATTTAAGAATGTACCAAAAGGAAGCTGGACAGTAGGAATGCATGCATTCAACAGAACTTCCGAAAACGGCAGGAAAGTATTCAGCCCATGGTCCAATCTTAAAAAGATCACTGTAAAATAATCCATTTGGGTAATTTTATATAAGATTCCAACAGGCAAGACGGGGCATAATTCATGATTATGCCCCATTCTTGCAATGCAAAAGAAATATGTTTTTCAGATAATAAAGGAGAAAAAGAATATGGGATTAAAAGAGCGTAGAAAAAAAATCATGGCTTTAATGCTCGCTGCCTGCGTAGCAGGGACCAGCGTTGTACCTGTAGCAGCTTCTGACGTCAGCGTATTCTCTGATGGAACTGATGCCTCACCAGAAGCTTTTGATTCTGCTGATGTCGATAGTGCTAATGGAGCAGCTACAAAAACTGTAAAAATCAACTACTATTCTGAAGAAGAAAAAAAACAGATTGCAGAAGTAGATTTCACTGTTGATAAAGATGCTACATCTGTAAATACCAGCAAACTTACAGCACCAGAAGGTTATGAATTGGTATTATCTGGTGATCTTGCAATCAATGATGGCTATGTATACGCTGCTGTTCGCAAAGTAGCTACTACAAAAACTGTAAAAATTAACTTCTACTGCCCAGACGAAAAGAAACAGATCGCTGAGCCTAAACTTAAAGTTGCTAAAGATGCTACTTCTGTAAATACCAGCAAACTTACTGTTCCGGAAGGTTATGAACTTGTTGAAGTTGGTGATCTCCCAATCAGAGATGGCTATGTATACGCAGAAGTTCGTAAAGCAGTTACAACAAAAGGAATTACTGTTGTATATCAGGATAGAAAAGGAAATGTCATCAAAACAGCTCCTATGACTGTTGATAAAGATGCTACTTATATTAACACTGGCAAATTAACAGCACCAGATGGATATACAATTGGCATCGTTGGTGACATTAAAATTTCCCAAAATAACAAAGTTTATATTACTGTAGACCAGAATAAGAAATCTGTAACTGTTATTTTTAAAGAATCTGGTAATGTTGTCAGCAGTAAAAAACTTTCTGTAGTAGCTACTGCCCAATATGTTGATAAGAGCAGAATCACAGCACCAGCCGGATATCGGATTGCAACAACTGATTCCAAATTAAAAATTTCCGAAAATAATACAGTAACTGTTGAGGTTAAAAAATTAGGAAAAACAATTAAAGTTGTTTATAGATTAGCAAAAACAAACAGAATTGTTACTACTGGAAAAATCGTTGTCGATAAAAAAGCTACATCTATTAAAGCCAGTGAAGTTCCGGTACCAGCAGGATACAAAATGGTAACAACAGGTTCCTGCTCTGTCAGAACTAAAAAAATCGAAATCTATGTAAAGAAATAATTTATTAAGAGTCACACATATCGATAACTTTCAGGTATCGTTAATAAACAATTTATTTACATACTCACAGATTCCTAAAAAGAAAGGGTCTGTGAAATAAGTCCCTAAATCACAACCACCGGCTTAGCCGGTGGTTTGCTTTGACCCTATAAGGGTCTGTTACCGGCACTGGAGTCTAAAGACTCATCGAAATAGATCATTTCGACCGAGGTTCTTCTTTGTACAAAAAAGAGCCTTTGACCAATATGATCAAAGACTCTCCGTACTGGTTTACCAGTATTTTTTACATAGCTGACAGTTCCGATTCTGGCATAAAGAAACCACTGGCTAGATTTTAAACTCTTTATATAATTGTTCTCTGTATGTTTCATCTTCAGATGCTCTGGTAACTCAGTTACCGAGTAATTCACAATCTACTAATATTTCTTTACATAACCAGAGGCTTTTTCCTGTGATAAGGAAAATTCTTCCATGATATTTCTGATTATATCCTCCTCACTAATGTTGAATTTTTTGCAGGTTCTTATCGTTGCACGGATTCCCTCAAGTCGTCCCTCACGCTGACCTTCAAGCACCCCTTCGCGTCTTAATTCTTCCAATGCATTACACATACTCATCGGCCCTCCTTCCTGTTCTGATCTTAAAGCATGGTCAATAAGCTGCTGCGATTCTGTGACTGCACCTATCACAAGTCCAAGACTTGCAGAGGTCTCCTGATCCTGGTACATTTCCCTGATCTTCTCATAATTTTTTTGCATAAATGCTTCTGCTCACATCAAATACTATATTTACATCTGAATTACAGAAGCGCAGGGAATCACTTGTTCTCACCTGAATCAAGTTCATCCTATAGTCCAATACCAGTTGCTTTATCTTCTCTGGGATTTCCAGCATATCCTTTAACGAAAGTGGACCATCCCATTCGTTTTCTCCATAGTATACGCACTATAGTGGTTCAGTTGTCAAGACAAAAATTTAAGCATTTTATAATGAACTGATATATGTAACTGGGTAGGGGAGAAAATCCCCCCCTTAGGCTGTATGATTATCCAGTAACAGGATTGGATAATAGCAGGATGAGTAGGGTCTCCCGAGGTAAGACACTAATCTTTCGTTCCATAACCTCTTGATTTACAATTTCGGTTTACGTTTATCATTATCCATACCGTTACTGATACCGACTTGTGGTTCGCTACACTTGGCGGTAAATACCCGTGGCTGGACTTACCCCAGTAAGATTAGTGCCGAGCAGTTTATGTCTGGCAATTTCACGCACTAAATCAACACAATCTGTCATAGACGTTGCAAAAGTTGTGTGCTATATTGATTATATAAGAATAATTCTTTCGATGTATCAGACCACTGATTTGGTACAAGGCAACTCCAACACAAAACCACCATTATTTCCAAGGAGGATTTGAAAGATGAAAAAGAAATTGTTAGCTTTATTACTGGCTTCTTCTATGGCTCTAATGAATGTTGCTCCTGCATATGGTACAGACATTTTTACTGACCCGGATAATGCGGTAAACGAAGATATAATTTCTGTTCCTGAGGAGCTTGATAACAATGGAGAGTTCAATGACACTGAAGATGAGTTTACTTCGGAACAGACAGATGATGATTTCTTTTCGGATGAAAAGGAAATGCCTTCTGTCCAGGAGGGGGACACGTTGGTTGCAAATGCAGGTCAGGGAATAACAGCTGGTACTTCCACCTATTCCTCAAAGTCTTCCTTTGGTCGGAGAAAGGCTCTTTCCCAGCTTCAGGGTATGGGAATCAACAGCGGATCTTACAGCTGGAACTGGGCAAATCCTGAATATACTTCTTATTATACAGATGAGGCAGGAAATCTTCATATTGTTGCCTGGAAAGATCAGACTTTATATGATGCTGCCTGCAATTCCGATCTTAATGTTACCAATGTAACAACAGTAAAGCTTCCTCTTCCATTATGGGGAGGATTCTATGCTGCACCGGACGGGAACTTTTATGTTGCAGCAGGACAGAAAAATCTGAATGAAGACAACAGCATAACTGCTGTCCGAATCCTTAAATACAGCCGTGCCTGGAAACTGCTTGGTGCAACGGACATTGGTGGCGGATATACAAATATGTTTGAAGGAATCTACATTCCTTTTGACGCTGCTTCCCTGCGCATGACCCAGATCGGTTCTACCCTGATCGTACACACAGGACGGAAAATGTATTGGATGGAAGGGATACATCATCAGAGTAATATCACTTTTGTCATTAACACTCAGGATATGACACTTATTAATTCAGATATGCCCTATTGCAGCCATTCCTTTAATCAGTTTGTTGTAAATGACGGTTCTCATGTATATTTTCTGGATCACGGGGATGCTTATTACAGAGGTCTGATCCTGTCTTCCTTCTCCGCATATTCCGGTGGATATATTGCCCAGAATCATGCTGTAAATCTCTTTCCTTTTATGGGAGTTACAGGTGATAATTATACCGGATGCGAGGTAACCGGATTTTCTCTGGCAGGAAATAATCTGATCACAGTAGGCAAGTCTGTTCCCCATGGTTTTGCTGTAAATGGACAGACCGGATATGAGAATCTTAACAAAAATATCTTTATGATAATCACAGATAAGAACAGTATGGCTTCCAGATTTATCTGGCTCACTCAGTATTCAACGTCAGGAGCAGAAATAACTCTGACAGAACCAAAACTTATCCCCGTAGGAAATAATCAGTACGCAGTCCTTTTCTCAGAGGAAACCTCCAACCAGAGCGTTCTGCATTATCTCCTTATGGATGCTTCCGGAAACGTAATATTATCCAAGTTATACAAGAATGTAACGATCCAGACGGATTCCCAGCCAATCTTATGGGGACGTAATATTGTATGGGTATCCGGAAATTATGATAACGGCAACTATGACAGTTCCCGCACATACCTGTATGAAATCCCTGTAGTAACAACTCCACTTAACGGAATTGCCCTGAACCAGACAGATCTGACAATTAACGAAGGAAATACACAAAAACTCACACCTTCCTTTACACCATCTAACTCTGATGATGTAAAAGATGTGGTCTGGACAAGCAGTAATCCTGGGGTTGCATCTGTCTCAGAGGATGGAACCATTCAGGGGAACGGTTATGGTCAGGCAGTAATCACTGCTTCTGCCGGAGATTTTCAGACCCAGTGTCAGGTGACGGTAAAGGTATCTGAGAACAACACACCACTGACAAAACCGGTGCTGAAACTTTCCCAGAAAGCTGCGGATCAAATACATTTAACCTGGAAAAAGGTTCCGGGTGCCAAAGGATACCAGATTTACTGCAAGACAGATTCCCGGTCTTCTTATAAGCGGATAAAAACTCTGAAAACAGGAGCTGTCAGTTTCGATGCAGCTGTAGTACCGGGCGTAACCTATTCATTTAAAGTCCGTGCTTACGGAACCAACGCAAGTGGAAAAAACAAATATTCTAAATTTTCAGCGGTGAAATCAAGAAAAGCTGCTGTCCCGGTTCCATCTAAGGTTTCATGTAAAATGAGTAACGGTGGTACAGAGGTTTCCTGGAAAAAAGTAGCCGGTGCTTCCGGATATGTAATTTATCGCAATGGTTCTGCAACCAAAACAGTGAAGTCCTCTGTCTCAACCTGGAAAGACACAAAAGCCTATGATTCCCAGACAGGCATGTACTGGGTTTATAACTATTATGTAAAAGCTTTTAAGACAGTAAACGGCAAGCGAATATACAGTAAGCCCACAAAAACGATAAATCTTTACTCGTAAATTATAAAACTACAAAAAGCACTATCACTTTGATAAATAAAGTATAAAACAGGGCAGTCTCATCGGCAAAATCTTTGCCGGGAGGCTGCCCTGAGTATTTGTCTTATTTCACTTCTACTAATTCAATCTTAAAGTTAAGTTCTTTTCCAGCCATTTCGTGGTTTGCATCAAATGTGATATTTTTCTCATCTTTAGCTGTTACTTTAACAGGGAATGGCTGACCGAACTGGTTTGACAGGTATACCTGCTGGCCAACTGTCAGGTCTTCGGAACCTGGAAGCTGGGCGATTTCCATAGTGAAGATAGCGTTTGGATCTGCCATACCGTATGCTTCTTCAGGCATAAGGTGAACATCAATGATCTGACCAACTTCCATGTCAGCTACAGCAGCATCAAACCCTCTGATCATCTGGCCTGCACCGCAGATGAATTCCAGCGGTTCGCCACGGTCGTAAGAAGAATCAAACTGTGTTCCGTCATTGAAAGTTCCTCTGTAATGTGTGCGGCAGGTTTTTCCTACATTGCGTCCTGTAAGCTGTGGCTGTGATCCGCCACATCCACCGCATCCGCCACCGCAGCTGTCTCCACAGGAATGTCCCTCCTCATGGCTGCCACAGGAATGACCTTCTTCATGATGGTGATGGTCGCAGTTAGCTCCGGAAGACACTAATTCGCCTTTTAAATAGCTTTCAACTGCCTGATCAGTATTTCCCTGGGCCCCGGCGCATAATTCGATTCCTGCCTCTGTGAGAGCTGTCTGAGCACCACCGCCGATACCACCGCAGATCAGAACATTTACACCCTGCTCAGCAAGCAGACCTGCAAGTGCACCATGTCCTGTACCGTTAGAACCGATCACTTCACTGGAAACTACTTTGTTGTCTTCCACTTCATAAACTTTAAAAGACTCTGTTTTTCCAAAATGCTGAAAAATCTCTCCATTATCGTATGTTACTGCAATTTTCATTTGAAAAATCCTCCAAATTATTTTTTATACCCATTCAGTCCAGTATAAACTGTCTACGACTCAAAAGCAAGGCTATTTGATCAGGTAATTCTCAATTCCATTTGCAATTCCCCGTACCATTTTTTTCTGATAAGAACTCTGCTGCATACGGCGGTCTTCGGAAGGATTACTCATATATCCCATCTCGATAATCGTTGTCGGAACTTTGCTCCAGTTATTTCCGGTCATAGAGTCTGTTTCCCAGACGTACTCTTTTCTGCATCCTGTAGCTGACACATATGCATTGAGCACAGCCTCAGAAAGAGCTTTGTTTTTTCTGTACATAGATGAAATATAAGGACTGTTTCTGGTTGTGCAGATAGTCAGTGCTCCACTGATAGAGGAATTATCACTTCCATTGGCATGGATACGGATATACGCATCTGCTTTTGCCTTATTTGCCACTTTTGCGCGGTCAATACAGCTGAGAGCTACTTTACTGTTGGTTCTGGTCATTACTACCTTAAAACCTCTTTTCTGAAGAAGGGTTCTTAGCTGAAGACCAATGCTCAGGTTAAGCTTATATTCCTCCACTCCTGTAGCAACACCCTGGGTTCCGGACGTATCTTTCTCTTTCAGCTGGCTGGAACCAGGCCCAAGAGGTTCATAACCACCGGCAACGACAGCAGAATGCCCCGGATCCAGTACAACAACAGGAGTCCAGACCCCTTTACTGTTGATCTTTCGTCCATTTACAGTCTGATTGATACGCATTCTTCCGGTCTGTTTGCCAAAATACCTGAAACGATTATGAATACGGTGCCATCCTGTAAGCATGGTACCGTCTGCTGCAAAACAGTAATAATACTTTCCGATTTTGTGCAGGTCTGTCAGCTTTTTGCCATTCTTATAATAGTATTTTTTTCCACCGAAGGTTTTCCATCCGGTGAAAGTACTGCTGACAGATGCTGCCTGGATATCTGTAAAATATACAGCAGGTAAAGCTGTGACCAGGAGAAGAATGCACAAGAGCCAGATAAAACATGATTTTCTTTTCTTCATACATGATTTCCTTTCATATAGAGATATTTTAAGTGATGGTTCTGTATGTTGATTATATCATGTAATTGTCTGGGAGTGTGGAAAAAAGCACATAAAAAGAAAGACTCCGGTCGCAATGACCGGAGCCTTCTTTTTAGGAATCTGTATTAATTACCCAAATGGATTATTTAACAGTAGCCTTTTTCAGGTTTGACCATGGGCTGAA
>ERZ772816.1281-NODE-1281-length-22552-cov-16.205761_pt1 | contig 22552 bp, 20 predicted proteins | sample MGYA00511359_ERZ772816 | MGnify/ENA primary metagenome ERZ772816 (study PRJEB29015, sample SAMEA2737710) | human gut metagenome | biome: human gut; feature: human-associated habitat; material: faeces | place: China | collected 2012 ...
TTTGCGGTTTTATGAGATTCTGTGAAAGTATAAGTTCGAGAGCCTGTCTCTCCGCGGTTAGCATTGATAATCAGTGTTTTAAGAGGAGTTTACCCGGCTTTACATCATGAATGTAAGGCCGGGGTTTCTTTTAATGATGTTAGTGTTTGAATGAGTCGTCTCTTTTTATATGCTCCCCCGATGTTATTTTATTATATGGCAAATAGTTCTATATAATTTTATTTGTTTACTTTTATTGTATTTAGAAAGTTTCATATAGCTTCAGTTACTTAGTTTTCAATAGAAGTAAATCACTTCTATTTTTCAGTTTCTCATTTGTTGTTACTCGTAAATTATATCTTTTGAGCTATATTAATTTAATATTAATCTGAGATTAATTTTATTTGGACTGCTTTTTTAAGGGTTTTCCGTTTCCTTTGTGTTCAAAAATCAAAGTATTTAATTCAAACCAATATTGATAGAATGAAAAGGAATATGACTTTAAAAAGTTTGCTGTTGGTTGTGTGTGCGTTGTCCGGAAATGTTTTTGGACAAAGCACATTGAGTAATGGCAAGTTGGTGTATAATTATCCATTTGCACCAAGTGAGGGTATTGTGAACCGAATGGAAAAGGAATATAGGTCGGAAGTGTGCTTGAATGGTTTCTGGGACTTTCAACCGGTTTCATTGCCGTCAACCTATGTGCAAGGAAAAGGAGTGGCTCCTGAATTATCTTTACCGGAAGAAAAACAATGGAGTGATATTAGGATAAAAATACCTTCACCTTGGAACATAAACGCTTTTGCGAATAGAAATCTTGAAGGGCCAGATCATCGTAACTACCCGTCTTATCCAAAGGAATGGGAACAAGTGAAGATGGCTTGGATGAGGAAAAAAGTTACTATACCTACCGAATGGACTGGACAACAGATAAAACTTTATTTTGAAGCAGTGGCCGGCGCAACGGAAGTTTATATTAATAAGGAGAAAGTTGGTGAGAACTTTGACCTCTTTCTGCCTTTTAGTATCGATATTACAGATAAAGTAAATGCAGGTGAAACAGTTGAAGTATTGGTAGGAGTGCGTAGCCAGTCCCTATTTGAGGATAATTCTACAATTGGGCGCCGTATTGTACCGGCTGGCTCTATGTGGGGATATCACATTGCCGGTATTTGGCAGGATGTGTATCTGCTGGCCTTACCTAAGGTGCATGTGGAAGACATATTTGTGAAACCTCTAGTATCTAAAGGAATACTGGAATTGGAAGTGACTGTGCAAAATAATATGGCAAAAAAGGCTGATTTGCAGGTTCAGGGTGATATTAACGAATGGGTTAATTTAGCTGGAACAGATGTTAACTCCGCTCCGATTCCGGTTTGGAAGTTAGGGAAAAAAGTATTGGAAGTGAAAGCTGTGAAAGTGTCTGTTCCGGCTAATGCTTCTACAAAAGTAGTACTACAAGTGCCTGTATCAGATGAATTGAGATTTTGGACTCCGGAATGTCCTAATCTTTATGCACTGTTGCTGGCTCTAAAAGTGAAAAAACAAAATTTAGATGTAAAATATGAGCGTTTTGGTTGGCGTGAGTGGACATTGAACGGTACTGTTCAATGTTTGAATGGTAAACCGTATCAACTGAGAGGTGACTCTTGGCATTTTATGGGGATTCCGCAGATGACTCGTAGATATGCTTGGGCTTGGTTTACAGCTATTAAAGGTATGAATGGAAATGCGGTTCGTCCTCATGCACAAGTTTATCCCCGTTTTTACTTGGACGTTGCGGATGAAATGGGTATTTGTGTGTTGAATGAAACAGCTAACTGGGCTAGTGATGGCGGTCCGAAGTTGGATTCTGAACTTTTCTGGAAAGCTTCGAAAGAACATTTGACGCGTTTTGTTCTTAGAGATCGTAATCATGCTTCTGTTTTTGGATGGAGTATCAGTAATGAAAATAAACCGGTAATTTTGCATGTATTCAACAGACCGGAGCTGATGACTCCTCAGAAAAAAGCTTGGGAGGAGTGGAGAAATATTGTGCGGTTGAATGATCCTACCCGCCCATGGGTTTCGTCGGATGGAGAGGATGATGGCGATGGTATATTGCCTGTCACTGTAGGGCATTATGGTGATATGAACTCAATGAAACGTTGGATTGAAATAGGTAAGCCTTGGGGAATTGGTGAACATAGTATGGCTTACTATGGTACACCGGAGCAGGTCGCAAAATATAACGGTGAAAGAGCTTATGAATCTCAGCTTGGACGTATGGAGGGATTGGCAAATGAGTGTTATCATTTGTTGGCCAATCAACGTTCTATGGATGCTTCTTACAGTACAGTGTTCAACATGGCATGGTATTCTTTGAAACCTTTGCCGCTGGGTAAAAAAGATTTGACTTCAAAACCGGATATCAGCCGGGATGGTGTTTTCTTTACAGAATATAAGGAGGGAGTACCAGGCGTACAACCGGAACGTGTAGGACCTTATTGTACTACATTCAATCCGGGATATGATCCTAATCTGCCCTTGTATGACCCATGGCCTATGTATGATGCTATGCGTGCTGCCAATGCACCAAAGCATCCTGCTTGGTCGTCATATGCTGAGATTGATAAAAAGCAGTATGAGGCTCCGGAAGCGTTTCCTTCTGAGAAGTATAAGGAAATTATTTTTATAGGAAGAAAGGATAGTAAATTGAAAGGTATAATGGATGCACAAGGGGTGAAGTTTTCTACTAAAATAACTGCTCCTGCACAAATGATTTATATTGTAGATGGTACTTATGATCTGCCTGCCGCAGAAAAGAAGAGCATGTTGGTCAATCTTGCTAAAGGAGCCGATGTTTGGATATGGGGACTGACCCCTGAAACGGTAAATGTGTATAATGAGATACTGCCCCTTTCTGTAACGTTGGATAATTTGAAGCGTTCATCTTTCCTGCCGGTTCAGAAATCATGGATACGTGGGTTGAATAATTCAGATTTCTATTTCTGTGAACTTCAGCGGGCGGATGCTTCGGAATATTCTTTGAAAGGGGCCTTGGTAGAGGAAGGAGAGGTCTTGTTGAATGCTTGTAAAACGGATTGGAGAGCCTGGAATAAACGTCCGGAAGAGATAAAGACAGCTGGTACCATACGAAGCGAATATGAATGTACAGCTGCCACTCCTGTATTCGTGAGATATCAAAATGGGGCTTCCTGTTTTTACATCAGTACACTGAAAGAATTTACGAACTCAGAAAAGGGGTACAATACATTAAGGGCAATCTTGAAAAATGCAGGCATTGACTGCCAAGAGATTGAAGTAAAATCGAACGAGCTTTTTTTCTTACGTGATAATCAACTGGTTTTTCCTGCTGCTGTGAGAGATAAACTGATAAAAACAACTATGGGGCGGACTTTGGACATTTATGTGTTTAGTCCTCGTCCTCTGAATGATTTGCTGATAGAGCCCAATATGCCTAAACTGACATTAGTTGTGAAAACTAAAAAATGCCAGCTTTCTATTAATGATGAAGTATATGCAGCTGCCGAGAAAAATAGATATGAAGTTACTTATAAGGAGCTACCTCTATTGCAGGGTTGGAATAAAATAAGTATTGCAATCGGAGAAAATGATAAGAATGAATTCAGTGGTAGTTTTAGGTGTGATAACAGAAATGAATTCCTTTCTTCATTGAAAGCGTCATTTGTAAATCCTGAAGCAAAATAGTAGGTAAATAGATTGAAATTTAGGTATAACTTCTAGATTATCTTAAAAACGCCTTCGCTTCACAGTGACTATACCTTTCCGCCGTTCGAAAGGTTTTCGGCGGAAAGGTATAGAGATAATCTATGTTCTGCCTTCCGGGCTGGGATTGGGCCGCACTATAAAATATTTTGTGTAAATGGAAAAATGGAGGTCCATCGTGCATTACGACATACCTCCTTATATTTAGGGACATTCAGTAAATAGCATAAGATTAGCCAACTAATTCATACTTAAAGTATTGCGAATTAGTTGGCTTTTTTGTATCTTTAGGTATTCCCCCGAAAATAAGGTTTGGCAGCCAAAACGGGGGAAATCCCCGGACTAAGATATGGCTAAGATACAAAATATTTCAGAGATTCACCCTACTTAGGGCTTTACAGAATTTGATATTCTGGAAAAATATCGCAAGAGTTTTAATGAGAGTGAGCTTGGCAGGCTTCATTCCGTTTTTCCGTTTGAGCGTATGGCAAAAGAAGCAGGTCTGTCGGAGCAGCGTCTGGGACGCAAGAACATTTTCAGTCCTTGTGCAAAGATCAGTCTTATGGTACTGAAGGCCTACACTGGCTTTTCCGACAGACAGCTGGTAGAACATCTTAACGGTAACATACACTATCAGATGTTCTGTGGAGTTATGATAGATCCATCCAACCCTATAACCAACTAAAAGATAGTCAGCGATATCCGTAACGAGATAGCCTCCCGTTTTGACATTGACGCTCTTCAGAAGGTCCTTGCCTTACATTGGAAGCCTTACCTTGAAAACCTTCACGTGTGTATGACTGATGCTACATGTTATGAAAGCCACATGCGTTTTCCTACAGACATGAAACTCCTTTGGGAAAGTATCGGATGGTTTTACAGGCATACCTGCCAGCATTGTAGGGATCTTGGCATAAGACGTCCGCGCAACAAATATACGGATGTTGCAAAATCCTATCTGTCTTACTGTAAGAAAAGAAAAAGGAAAGCTTCAAGGACAAGGATGCTCAAGCGCCGTATGATAAGGCTCCTTGAAAAGCTTATCATGCAGAAAGATGCGATTCATAGGGAGTACGGTGCTTCACTCCGATATACACAGGATTATCAGAAACGGCTTTCCATAGTTGGAAAGGTCTTGTACAGGAAAAGGAAATGTTTGAAGGCAGGAAGGTCAATGACCGTATTGTGAGCATTGACCGTCATTATATACGTCCCATCGTAAGAGGTAAGGAAACAAAGACCGTTGAGTTCGGTGCAAAAGTCAACAACATACAGATAGACTGAATATCTTTCATCGAGCACATCTCGTTCAAGGCGTTCAATGAGGGTATACGCCTTAAGGACTGTATCCGTGTGCAGCAGAAGCTTATGAGCGTTAGGGTAAGATGCGTGGCTGCCGACTCCATATATGCTAATAATGCCAACAGAAAGTTCTGCACGAAATATGGGATATCCATTTCCTTCGTGCGCAAGGGAAGGGCGGCAAAGGACGAGCAGTTGAGAAAGGTTCTCAGAAGTGAACTCTCAAATGAGAGAGCCACCCGGCTTGAAGGTAGCTTCGGCACTCAGAAACAACATTACTCACTCTCAAGAATAAAGGCGCGGAACAGGAAGACGGAAATCCTGTGGATCTTCTTCGGAATACATACGGCAAATGCCGTACAGATGATAGACAAGATCAAAAACAGACTGGATAAAGTTGCATGACATGGTTTTACAGACTGAATCAGAAGAGGTCATCAGACTTCTTCCGCAACATCATGTCTTGCCGGATAAGTTCAGGCGAGAAAACATAGAAAAAATACAATAAAAAGAGCATATGAAGTGATTATGGTCCATCATCTTCATATGCTATCTTAGTTTTTAGGGGCATTTACTGAATATCCCTAATTAATTATATTTTTTGTCATATACTAAATATTTGATTATATAAACGATACTACAAGTCTTTTCTAAGAGTAATATCCTTCCAGTGTAATGAGTACGCTGTTTCTGCTGCATCGTCAAGATATTCTTGCAAAAACTTGAATGGGAAAGGATATGTCATAAGCTCATTCCAACGTCCAAAGCCAAACTTTAACATCTTGCATATTTCCAAAATTTGCTGGTCAATGAGTTCTGGATTTTCTTTATGAAGTATAAATATACGTCGAGCACGAGGCATTTTGTCCATCTTGGTTTTCGGAGTAATCTTCATAGATTCGCTATTAGTTCCTGATATATAAGAATACGAACCTTCTGGATTTCCGTCAATACCATCTGTTTTCCATAGATGGAAACCTATATAACCACGAAGATATTTATGAGCAACTTTTTTTCGTTTGAACATAGCTACAGTTTCACCATTATTAGCAACCTTACTATAAGCTTCATCAATCAGATTCACATCTAAAATTGGTATTTCATCTGTATCGACGATAAAATAGACATTGCCGTCTTTAACTAATGCCATATAATCTCTTGCTCCTCGAATTTTGTCGTAGTCAAAATATTTTAGCTTTTGAGATATAAAATCCTCGAAATCTTCACCTTGATTATCTTGTGATAGTCCATATTGTTCAACATCTATACTTCCTTGATTGTCAATTTTCAAAGACGCTCCATGAACATTACCTTGATTGATTTTGTATCTGATAGCATTCCACCCCTCAAGCATATTTGCCAAAGGCTTTGGCATTATTCTTTTAGCTAAACTATCCTTTACAATTAGTTCAATGAGTATTCTTCTCACACTTGGGGTGTCAAGCAAGTCAAGTTTCTCGTCGCCATAATAAGTGATATGCTGGAGGGCATTTCCGTTGTTTGACAATCTTACCATGGATTGTGAATACTGAGTTACCTCACATCCTTCTTCTTTAGGCTCGCATAGTTTGATTATAATATCGTCCGGCGTTGGTTTTTGGGGAAAAACAAGAACCCCACTCATAATTTCTTGGGCTTCATTCTTGAAATTCGAAATAACCGACTTGGATCCATTTGTTTGAAACGGGTCTTCAAATGAAATGCTTCTTCCTGCAAGATACTCTTGTGCAAGTGCCAAGATTCCATCTTTGGTTTTGCATTCATCGTAATGTATAATCTGGGAATCTGTGAATTTTATATCTAATATTCCTTTAAACGCATCATTAACAGATTCTACGACCTGCCAGATAACATACAATTTTCCGTGAGCATAATCTTCGACATTATATGGCCAATAAGGGACAAGGTTTTTATTATCTTTGAAGTTCTTCTTCTGAATGAAAAGTTTTTTCAAGTCGTACTCACCACTTTTCACGCTTTTAATGATTATTGGTTTTACAGATTGCCCAGACCAAAACTCTCCATCTAAATCTTTGGAAATCTGGAATACGCATGTTCTGTGCCTTAATAGATCTTTTTCATTAAAAGGATTAGAAAACGATGTTGTTCGAGCTGTAAGATTCATGTATTCATTAACCTCTATTTTAAGACATACAAGTTCTTTGCGACTCTTGCGAGCCCCAAAATTCTTGTCGTCACAAACAAGTAACGAGCCATCGTTATACATCATGTTGCTATTCTTTTTCTTTCCAAGAGAATTTATAGCTAATGATGCAATGATTCTTTGCTGTAATTTATCTTTATACTTTTCGAGAGTATTATTCCAAGCTTTAACATCGTTGTATGCTCTAAGACTATTAAGAACTTCTTGCTCTTTCCCTTTGGTGGTTAATATGAAGAATTGAACAGAAGGGAAATGCTGAGCACCCCATCTGTTTTTTATTCCAGTAACAGATATGAAAGGAACATTTCCGAGTTGTTCATAAGCCAAATTCTTCCGTTCTGGATCCGTACTATAATAAGATACTATCGAGTATTTTGCAAAGAACTTGTCTTTATCCCAAGAGACTTCTATTCTATTTGTCGTGATAGGAAGGCTCTTTATATAATTGTCATCTAATATTATCTTTCCCATTATCCAATGATTCTTTTGAGTCTGTCGATTGCACTTGGGATGATATTGCCATCATTGTCAATGATTCCATGAATCTCTGTTACAGCATCCATGGACTCTCCAGTAAGTTGCAACATACTAACAGTAATAAGTTGACATCCTAATCTTTCGCGCTTAATCTTGCGTTTGTCTTTAGTCGCCAGTTCACCCTGTTTATCATTATGCTCCACGAGAGGATTCATGTTCTTAACATCAAATGCAATCTTATATGTTCCGTCTGGATTACAGATGACAAAGTCTGCCAACTCATAGTCGCGACCTTCAAGGTGCTTGAAGTCTTCCTCTTTACAATTAGTGTACTCTAAGACTATTGCCTTGAAAGCTTCTTCACCTATTTCACCTGCATAATCTGTCTTTAATATCTCTGGATGAAGAATTAAGTTACCTGACTTCCAATCAGTAGCATAACCATTTGTTATAAAGTGTTTACGAATAACATCATTCTTTATCAATACATCCAACCTTACTGTGGAAGGGGAGATTGGTTGAGGATATAACTTTCCTTTTCCGATGCAGCATATTTACATCACTGATTATCAGTGACCATTCATTTTAATCGGTACAACCTCTGTTTTGACAAATACACAGAATGTAGGGACAAATGCAAACCGTTGTATTTCATTGCTTTGCATATACGTGTTGTACCGCTTCTTTTCAGCTCTTTTATGGAATGTCCACTATCAGATACAAGGTGTTGAATGATAGGGCATTTCCGCAGGTATGTTACAGAACGCTTGTTGAATACAAAGGTAGTGGTTTTCTTGGAATTTCTGTGGGTTGCAGTGGGAATTTTATTAGTCTGCTGCAATGGAATATTTGATTCGCTTGAAAAAGTGTAGCGAAACTGAATTATTCGCTTGAAAAAGTGTAGAGTAGTGCTTGTGTACTTTAATTTGTGGTTTTGAATCTTACTATATTATACCTTATCTGATATAATAATGCTGACAATGAAATAAATTATACCCCTTGTGGTATAATGTGAGATATTTATATTAACTTTGTACCCGAAAAGGTATAAAATTAAATGCTTATGAATAATCTCTCTACTACGGTCAAGCTGTTGCGAAAGCAGTATAACCTGACGCAAGAAGAACTTTCGTTGAAGTCGGGGGTAGGATTGCGCTTTGTGCGAGACCTCGAACAGGGAAAGGAAACGCTGCGTCTTGATAAAGTGAATCAGCTCCTTGACTTTTTCAATTATGAAATGGTAGCAACTTCTAAAATTGATAATCAATGAGACAAGCCCATATATTTTACAAAGACCAATTGGCGGGGATTCTGACAGAAAACGATGCAGGATATGAGTTCTGCTATTTGCCGGAATATCTTTCTCTTGAAAAGGCAAAGGCGGTTAGCATGACATTGCCTTTGCAGGAGGAAGCATATACAAGTCCTGTGCTATTCCCATTTTTCGACGGTCTGATTCCTGAAGGATGGTTGTTGGATGTTGCATTGCGGAATACAGACATCAGTATTCTTGACCGGATGGCGTTGTTGCTGACATGCTGCAAAGATTGTATCGGAGCAGTAAGTGTTATTCCTTTGGAAGAAAAGGAGGGAAGCCATGTGTAATTGCTTATATTGTTATCGTCCGCTCTTAAAAGGGGAAAAGGATATGCATACGGCTTGCATAAAGAAGTTCTTCGGAACAACAACATTGCCAGTTCTTGATTATACGACAGAGCAACTTGATCAGCTTGCTCTGCAAATCATCCAAGACCAAACATCTTTGACTGGTGTTCAGCCGAAATTATCCTTGCATTTGAATGAGCATGAGGGAAGCAAACGATTGACTATTGTCGGGCTATGGGGCGGTTATATCTGTAAGCCTCAGACCTCGCAATATGAAATGATGCCTGAGGTCGAGGACTTAACCATGCACCTTGCAGAGGTGGCTCGTATTGAGGTAGTTCCTCATACGCTGATGCGGATGGCAGATGATACGCTATGCTATCTTACCCGTCGAATTGACAGGACTTCTGCCGGAGAGAAGATTGCGATGGAAGATATGTGTCAACTGACCGAAAGGCAAACAGAGCATAAATACAAGAGTAGCTATGAACGTATCGGCAAGGCTGTTTTAAAATACTCGTCTTTACCTAAAATGGATGTTACCAATTTCTTTGAGTTGGTGCTTTTCTCTTGGTTGACAGGAAATAACGACATGCACTTGAAAAACTTCTCTTTGTATGAGGTGGCAGATATGATACGTTTGACCCCTGCTTACGATTTGTTAAATGCGGCTATCATCAATCCTAAAGATGACGAAGAGTTGGCATTAACCTTGAATGGTCGGAAGAAAAAGCTTCAAAGAGAAGATTTTATCAGGTCAGCAGCTACGTTGGGTATAGAGAATGGGATTGTAGAACGGCTGATAAATAAGTATATCAAACTATTGCCCAAGTTTGAGACTGTCATTCAAAGCTCTTTCCTAAGTGCTGAATTAAAAGAAAAGTATGGCGAATTGTTGAAGGAACGGCTTGCGAGGCTTTCACAAAAGCTATAAAATGGTAAAAATACACAATGCTATGGATATATTAAATCTCACCCCAATAACATCATTGTTCATCCTAATTTTAATAAAAAAAAGACGATGGACAAAAGAAACAAATTGTGGAGATGCCAACAAATGGCTCGTGTGTTTAAGGCTCGTATGATTCTATATGCCGCTTATGGGCATTGTGTTATCCGTGAGGATGGAAACTATTATGAACATCCTCATTGGTTTGAGTTGGCAAAAGACAAATGAAAACTACAGGTACTCCCTGTAGTTGTTGGATGTGTAGAGGATTTGAATATGACCGCAAGGAGTATAAGAAAGAAACTTTGCGTATTATTCGGGAATCAATGGAGTAGACTAAAAATTAGATAACGGAATCTATTATACATAGGTTCAGTTATCTAATTCTATAATGAGTAGAAGTTTTTGTTTGTATCTCCAAAAGTTAAATCGTGTTATTGAACAGTTGATATTAGTATATAAATCGAATATGTAATTAAAAGATTTTTTAAGCTCTATTTATTATTATTTTGAGTTTGAAAAACTCGTCTTGAATTGTTTGTAAATTCTCTTGAATTTCAACGATTCTTTCTGGACTATATGTGATTTTACCTCTTTTAACTTCAATGTCAGGAGGTGATTTAGGCATAACAGATGTGTCAGTAAGTAAAGGTTTTAATCGTTTGTAGTTTGTATCTAAAACTTCTTTAATGTCATCCACTTTAAATTCAGATTTTTTGAAAGAATCTATTTTCTTAAATAACTTATGGCGTGTTATATTGGATTTTGAATATAAGCTTATCACCTCTGTATAGGTTGTACTATTCAATTTATTTCCAAGTTCGACTAGCGGAGATTCGGTGTTTCCTACCTGAGAAATAAACATCTCTTTTTCTATTCGAACATCTTGTACTTCTTTCTCTAGAACTTTTGATATATAAATTGCACAACCTATGGTTAAAAATAGCGATATTGCATCTATTATAGATATTTCCTTGTTTAAAACAAAATATCCCCAATCAATCAGTTTACCACAACAACATCCAATACTGAATATTATAATATAGATAATTATGTTAATGATTTTGTTCTTTTTCATAGGCATCTTCAATATAATTATCTACTTCTTCTTTATAATCAGGATCTTCGTCTGAAATTATAATAAGTGTTTGTTTGAGAATATTGTAATTTATATGGTCTCTCCTAATTAGACCTCCGAAAGATTCTTCCAAAAAAGATGTACCTAAACCAGCAGTGCCGTCTAAGTCAACAATTAGCTTTACATTCATTTCTATTGCTTTTTTCAGTGCAGGATGTAGAACATTTTGTCTAAATTCTTGACCGGAATAATCTCCTTCTTCAGGATAACGAGCACCCGGAATACGACTGAAATCTGTCGCGATTTTTATTATAATATCTTTATTCATAATTTATATTTACATTGTTAAAATTCAATTCCCAATGGATAAATGTTCCAGCAAACGAATTGTTTAATTTGACATTTGTACCTGCTGTGTATTCAACTTTAGCATCGTTTGCTATAACAACAACGTTTGCAATCTTGTTGTCTTCACACGCTTTAAATAAGCATGGAAGACCCTTACCTCTATAATACTTACCTGTTGATGTCTTATGAATTTCTCCCTTAAGTAGCAGAGAGAGCATTTCTGCATTATTTTGCGGATTGAATAATTCACGGATCTTTGGTATAATATTATAAAACTTACCATGTTCATCATTACGTAAGCTATTAATTATGCCAACGCCATAATCTATAAATGAAAAGTATGCTTTCTTTAACTTTTCATCATATTGTACAGTTGTCCACCAATGATGTAAGCCCTTTGAATCAAAAGAAGCATGATTATTTGTGTTTTGCATGAGTTCAAGAAAAACTCTTTGAACCCCCAAACATCTTCTTTGCTTACCCCATATTAAATTGGATATTTCTGAAATAATTTGATCTGCTAGACTAGAGTCTACTACTTTTCCTGCATGAGTTAGGACTTTGTTCCTGCAAAACGCATAATTAGGTTCATTGCTTATATTTCTTTTATACAACTGATCAAAAAAGCCAGAATCAACCAATGCTTTATTTGCATTCTTATTTTTAGGGAAATTTCCATTAAAATCAATATGATTGTATTTGAATTTAGTCATTATTGATAAGAGGACGACAATAGCCCCATGAGCTATTGTTTCTACATCTGTTAAATTGACAAATACCTTACTTCGATTCTTTAAGCATTTTTCGATTTTTGCTATGAATTTTAGTGATTCTTCTGTGTTTTCGATTAGTGAAAAGTTCGAAGGAGCCTTTATTTTAGAATAATCTTTAAATCGATTTTCTAAAATATATTTCTGACGTTCTTCTTTTGATTTCCCTTGAAGGTAACGCCTTTTGTTTTTCTTTTTTTCCTTTGATATAATCCGTCTTAATTCTTGCTTTTTGGCATGATTAATAAGGATTTTCTTTTCTCTTTCTGTTAATATTTTCATATATCAGTTATACACATTTTTATGTGTGTTGTCTATTGGGATGACAAAAGTACAAAAATAATCCCAGTTGTCGAATATAATTCACTATATTTGCACTATAAAATCGTATCAAAGAATGAAACTGAATAGAATAAAAGCAGTCCTTTCGGAAAAAGGCATTTCTCAAACGTGGTTAGCCAAACAGTTGGATAAGAGTTTTAGCATGGTCAATGCCTATGCGTGCAATAGGATTCAACCTAATTTGGAAACGCTTCAGCGGATTGCCGAGATTCTACAGGTTGATTTAAAGGATTTGATAACCGATAAAAAGGAAAGACTACAATAGAATTTAAAGCGATTTCGGTGGTCTTAGATGTATTTAATCTATATAAGATTGAAAATACACTGAATGTTAGAATACTAAATAGTAAGATAAAAATGTTGTAACTACTCATAATAAGGCAAGGATATGTCAACACAAAGTGAAGCGGCATTGGAAGCCGGACTGATAGCCACTCTTCTACAAATGGACTATGAATATGTCCAAATCGTAGAAGAGGATAATATGTATGCCAATTTTAAACGACAGTTGGAGGTTCATAACCGCAAACGACTGGAGGAACATGGGCGTAGCGAGTTTACAACAGAAGAATTTGAAAAGATTCTTATATACCTTGAAGGTGGTACTCGCTTTGAAAAGGCAAAGAAACTCCGTGACTTGTATCCGCTTGATACGGCTGATGGACAGCGTATATGGGTGGAATTTCTAAATAGGCAGCAGTGGTGTCAGAATGAATTTCAGATTTCCAACCAAATCACAGTGGAAGGACGTAAAAAATGTCGTTATGATGTGACGATTCTAATCAATGGTTTGCCACTTGTGCAGATTGAATTGAAACGTCGTGGCGTGGAACTTAAACAGGCATACAACCAAATACAGCGTTATCACAAGACTTCGTTTCACGGATTGTTTGATTATATTCAGTTGTTTGTTATATCCAATGGTGTTAACACTCGCTATTTTGCCAATAATCCAAATAGTGGGTATAAGTTCACATTCAACTGGACAGATGCCGCCAATCATCCGTTCAATGAATTGGATAAGTTTGCCATATTCTTCTTGGAAAAATGTACACTTGGCAAAATCATAGGAAAGTATATGGTGCTGCATGAGGGTGACAAGAGCTTGATGGTACTTCGTCCTTACCAATTCTATGCGGTAGAGAAGATTTTGGATCGTGTACAAAACTCCAATGATAATGGTTATATCTGGCATACAACAGGTGCTGGAAAAACATTGACCTCATTCAAGGCAGCACAACTTGTATCAGAATTGGATGATGTGGATAAGGTGATGTTTGTTGTTGACCGTCATGACCTCGATACTCAGACGCAATCGGAATACGAGGCATTTGAACCGGGTGCAGTGGATAGTACCGACAATACGGATGAACTCGTGAAGCGACTTCAAAGCAATTCCAAAATTATCATAACCACCATTCAAAAACTTAATGCGGCAGTTAGTAAGACGTGGTATAGCAGCAAGATTGATGCTATCCGTCATTCACGCATCGTAATGATTTTTGATGAGTGTCATCGTAGTCATTTCGGGGACAGTCATAAAAAGATTATGAAGTTCTTTGATAATGCTCAGATTTTTGGCTTTACGGGAACACCTATCTTTACTGAAAATGCAGTGGATGGACATACGACAAAAGAAATTTTCGGCAATTGTCTTCATAAATATCTCATCAAAGATGCTATTGCTGATGAAAATGTGCTTGGTTTCCTAGTGGAGTATTATCATGGTAACGAGATTGTAGATAACGATAACCAAGCTCGTATGGAGGAGATTGCAAGATTTATCCTTAACAACTTCAATAAATCTACATTTGATGGAGAGTTTGACGCATTGTTTGCTGTACAGTCTGTTCCTATGCTTATCCGCTATTACAAGATTTTCAAATCATTGAATCCTAAAATCCGTATAGGTGCAGTATTTACATACGCAGCCAATAATAGTCAAGATGATGAACAGACTGGTATGGGTACGGGAAAATATGTCAGCGAAAGTGTGGGCGAAGCAGATGAACTACAATCCATTATGGATGATTATAATGAAAACTACGGCACATCTTTTACAACAGAGAACTTTCGTGCTTACTATGATGACATCAACCTGCGCATGAAAAAGAAGAAAGCAGATATGAAACCGCTTGACCTTTGTCTTGTCGTGGGAATGTTCCTTACTGGTTTTGACAGTAAAAAACTGAACACACTTTATGTGGATAAGAATATGGAATATCACGGTTTGCTGCAAGCATTCAGTCGTACCAACCGAGTGTTGAACGAGAAGAAACGATTCGGTAAAATCGTATGCTTCCGTGATCTGAAAAACAATGTTGATACGTCTATAAAACTGTTTAGCAATTCCGACAATCCTGAAGATATAGTACGTCCTCCGTTTGAAAAAGTTAAGCATGAGTACAAGAGTTTGGCAACAGATTTTCTGCAAAAATATCCAACGCCAAGTAGTATAGACCTTCTGCAAAGTGAAAATGACAAGAAGAATTTTGTACTTGCGTTCAGAGACATTATCCGTAAACATGCAGAAATCCAGATATACGAAGATTACAGCGAGGATGCTGAAGACCTCGGTATGACCGAACAGCAGTTTAATGATTATAAGAGTAAATACCTCGACATTACGGTTGGTTTTATTGACCCACCTGCTACACCGTCAACTGTTGCGGAAGATCCTGTTCCATATGGCAATAGTCAAGGGCTGGAAGACATTGATTTCTGTCTTGAACTTCTGCATAGTGATATTATCAATGTAGCGTATATTCTTGAACTCATTGCGGAACTTGACCCATATAGCGATGATTATTCAGAAAAGCGCAAGCATATCCTTGATACAATGATTAAGGATGCTGGAATGCGAGGCAAAGCAAAACTCATCGACGGCTTTATTCAAAAGAATGTAGATGAAGACAAGGAAAACTTCATGAATGGGCGCAATAGAGCAGATGGAACAAATGAATTAGAGGAACGTTTGAACCAATATATTGTGTCAGAACGCAATAAGGCTGTGAGTGATTTGGCGGATGATGAACAAATTTCTGCCGAAGTGCTTAATCTTTACATAAAAGAGTATGACTATTTACAAAAAGAACAGCCTGAAATTATACAAAAGGCATTGAAAGAGAAGCATCTCGGTCTTATCAAAACCCGAAAGGCTTTGACGAGAATAATGGAAAGATTGCGTAGTATTATAAAAACGTTTAATTGGGAATAAGATATTATGAGCGAAGAATTACAACAGAAACTCCGCGACCAACTTTGGGAGGTCGCAAACCGTTTGCGTGGTAATATGTCGGCAAGCGACTTTATGTACTTCACATTGGGGTTCATCTTCTATAAATACTTGTCGGAGAAAATAGAAAAGTACGCCAATAGTGCCTTGGTGGATGATGAAATAACCTTCAAGGAATTATGGGAAATGGAAGATGCCGATGCTGTGGAGCTACAAGAGGAAGCCAAGAACCAGTGTTTGGAGAATATCGGCTATTTCATCGAACCTAAGTTCTTGTTCTCGTCCGTAATTGAGGCTATCAAGCGGAAAGAGAACATTCTTCCTATGCTGGAGCGTTCATTGAAACGTATTGAGGATAGCACTCTTGGGCAGGACAGCGAAGAAGATTTCGGTGGATTGTTCTCTGACATAGACTTGGCTTCTCCGAAATTGGGCAAGACGTCAGACGACAAAAACACTCTCGTCAGCAATGTACTTTTGGCACTGGACGATATTGATTTTGGAGTAGAGGCTTCGCAGGAAATTGACATCTTGGGTGATGCTTACGAATATATGATTTCGCAGTTTGCGGCAGGTGCAGGAAAAAAAGCCGGAGAGTTCTATACTCCGCAGGAAGTCAGCCGTATTTTGGCAGAAATCGTATCTATAGGTCACCAGCGTTTGCGCAATGTTTATGACCCAACATGCGGTAGTGGTTCGTTATTGCTCCGTGCTGCAAGTATAGGAAAAGCAGTTGACATTTACGGTCAGGAGAAGAATCCGACAACATACAACCTTGCCCGAATGAACATGCTGCTTCACGGCATCAAGTTCAGCAACTTCAAAATTGAGAATGGTGATACACTTGAATGGGATGCCTTTGGGGATACCCAGTTTGATGCGGTGGTAGCAAATCCTCCGTTCTCTGCCGAATGGAGTGCTGCCGACAAATTCAACACTGACGACCGTTTCAGTAAGGCCGGGCGACTTGCTCCACGTAAGACTGCCGACTATGCCTTTATCCTACACATGATTTATCATTTGAATGAGGGTGGAACAATGGCATGTGTGGCCCCACATGGTGTATTGTTCCGAGGTAATGCCGAGGGCGTTATTCGTCGTTTCCTTATAGAGAAGAAAAACTATGTGGATGCCATTATCGGTTTGCCTGCCAATATCTTCTATGGCACAAGCATACCTACTTGTATTCTTGTATTCAAGAAGTGTCGTAAGGAAGATGATAATATCTTGTTTATTGACGCCAGCAAAGAGTTTGAAAAGGTCAAGACTCAAAACAAGCTCCGTGAGCAGCATATCCGAAAGATTGTCGAAACCTATCGTGACCGTAAGGAAATCGAGAAGTACAGTCATTTGGCTACCTTGAAAGAGGTGGAGGAGAACGATTACAATTTGAATATTCCTCGTTACGTTGATACCTTTGAAGAAGAGGAACCTATTGACATAAAGGCGGTAATGGCTGAAATCAAGGAATTGGAAGCCAAACGTGCCGAACTTGATAAGGAGATTGAGGTATATTTGAAAGAGTTAGGGATTGTAGAATAGTCTAACGGAAATTCGCAAGATGGAAGAAAATGACAATATACCTCAAATGACACCTTCGTTTGAGAATCTACGCCGCAAGGACGAGAACGGGAATGACTACTGGAGTTCCCGCGACCTCTGTGGTGCAATGGGCTATTCCGCTTATTGGAAATTCCAACGGGTTATTGATAAAGCCATCAAGGTTGCCGTAGAGAAAGGGATGAACGTGGACGAACATTTCAACCAAGCGGTTGACATGGTAAAGATAGGAAACGGCTCATTCCGCAAAGTGACCATCTTTCGTTTGTCTCGTATGGCAGGTATGATTATAGCGGAAAATGCCGATAATAGGAAAGTGCTTGTCCAACAAGCACGAGACTATTTCGGCCAATCTGTTTCTATGGCTGAGCTTGTTCATAATTCGATAAGTTCCAATATATTGCTATACAAAACAGCCCAAGGAGAAGCCCGTGTAGAAGTCATTTTCAACAGTGAGACTTTCTGGATGTCTCAAAAAAGAATGGCTGACTTGTACAACGTAGATGTGAGTACAATAAACTACCATCTCAAAGAGATATTCAAAAGTGGCGAGTTAAGCGAAAATTCAGTTATTCGAAAAATTCCAATAACTGCCAATGACGGAAAGGACTATAACACGTTAGTCTATAATCTTGACGCAATTATCGCCGTAGGATACAGGGTGAATAGTTATCAAGCGACTCAGTTCCGTATCTGGGCGACGTCCGTACTGAAAGAGTTTATCATTAAAGGCTATGCTCTTGATGATGAACGATTGAAGCAAGGTAAGCACTTCGGCAAGGACTACTTTGACGATTTGCTGGAACGCATTCGTGAAATACGCACATCAGAGCGTAGATATTACCAAAAGATAACAGACATCTATGCAGAGTGCAGTGCGGATTATGATGCAAAATCAGAAAGCACAAAACTGTTCTTCAAGATGGTGCAGAACATGATGCACCTTGCCGTTACTCATCAGACGGCTGCGGAAATCATCTATCAACGGGCAGACTCTGAGCAACCTTATATGGGACTTACCACTTGGAAGAAAGCTCCTGATGGGAGAGTGCAGAAGTCTGATACCATCGTTGCGAAGAACTATTTGTCGGACACAGAACTATCTCAGCTAAATCTTATCACTACAGCTTTCCTTGATACGGCGGAATCTCGTGCCCAACGTCATATTGTTTCCACAATGGACGATTGGAAGAAGTTCCTCCAGCAATATCTTGCCACTATGGGGTATGAACAATGTGATACAGCCGGAAAGGTATCACAAGAGGAAGCGCGAGATAAAGCTTATAGCGAGTACGAGAAATATAAACAGATTCAAGATCAATCATACATTTCGGATTTCGACCGTTTTAATGAGAGCAACGATGGAAACTCATTGCTCCCATTTAACCTTAATCCTTCAAAATAAAGACAACTATGGCAACAGATAATAAAAATAAAGTCCTCAATGTTCCCCATTTGAGATTCCCAGAGTTTAGTGGGGAGTGGGAAAGGAAAAGGTTAAAGGATGTATGCAATATAAGAACTGGCAATAAGAACACCCAAGACAAGTCCGATAATGGAATCTATCCATTTTATGTTCGCTCGCAAATTGTTGAACGAATTAACTCATGGACCTTTGATGGAGAGGCTATTCTAACAGCTGGTGACGGCGTAGGTGTTGGTAAGGTTTTCCATTATTCCACAGGGAAAATCGGTGTACATCAGCGCGTTTACATTCTGAGCGATTTCAAATGTGATGGTAAGTATCTGTATTCATACTTCGCAGGGAATTTCTATAATCGTGTTAAGCGAATGAGTGCTAAAAATTCTGTTGATTCTGTAAGAATGGAAATGATTGCAGATATGCCAATTGCTTTACCGTCTATTGAGGAACAAAAGAAAATAGGACATTTGTTGGCATTGCTTGATGATCGCATCACCACCCAAAACAAAATCATTGAGGATTTGAAAATACTAAAGTCCGCAATTATTGAAAAGCATTATCGGTGTGTAAAAAAACACAGTGTTCGTGTCGAGGAGTTGGGTAAACCTTTTTCTGTCGGTAATCTATCAAAAGATGATTTGTCTGAGATTGGAGTACCATGTATAATTTATGGTGAGCTTTTCACGACATATGGAGCAATAATAAATAAGGTAGAAAGCCATACTAAAAAAATTGATGGAATGACTTTAAGCAGAAAAGGGGATTTGTTATTTCCTTCTTCTACAACAGTTGATGCTGTTTCCTTAATTGCGCCTTCTGCCATTAATGTAGATGGTGTGATTTTGGGAGGTGACATGTTTGGAATACATGTTAATTCCAACTTCGATGCTCAATATCTTAGTTATTTCTTTAATCATATAGCAAAGAATCAGTTTGCAAAATATGCCAAAGGTAGTACAATTATACATTTACATCACACGGATATAGATAAAGCCAAACTATTATTGCCTTGCTTGGAAGAACAAAATAGAATGGCTATGTGTATGGTTTCATTAGATGAGAAAATAACTATTGAGAGCGCAATTCTAAAAACAATGTTGATTCAGAAATCATACTTACTTCGGCAGATGTTCATATAAACATTTGGCGAAGTAGGTATTGCTTTCCCTTCTGAAAACGTTGTAATAGCATATCTTCATTTGTGATTTTTCTGTCTATTGTTGTAAGAAATGCGGAAATACTTTCCTGTATTGCCTTAGAAGTCAAAAGGATATGGAACTTCTCTAAATCTTTTTTCTGAATGTTGGGTAGTCCTGTACCTATTCTTAACTTCATTATAGAACTTTCTTGACTTTTCAAATAGTGATAGAGATAGAGCTTGCAAACATTAGGTTGAATATTATTGAGAGTATAGCAATGTCCACCACTCCAAAATGCGTCCCTGTTATATTGTATATATCCACATGAGTTTCCACCCTCGCTAATAGATATAGTATTAGCAGGTGTGTTGCATTGGTCATAATAGCCCGATGGTTCTACCCCTCCATTCATAACATAGAACTTACCTGTTTCAGAAAGGTCTTCACCATTAACTTGCTTGCCTTTCTGTATGATACATACATCTGAAAGAGATAGAATATCACCATCTGTTGAATTGAATAACCTTTCTGCTATTGCGGACATTTCAGTTACACAATCCTTAATCAAAGGAATTGTTGACGAATTGATGACTGTTCTTTTGAAGGGAGAACTATATCCGTTTGCTTCTTTATATATTAAAGCTGGTGAAGGCGGAACTCCAACGACATCGGTAAGTAAATATTATTCTGGAGGTTCTATTCCTTTTATTAAGATTGATGACTTGTCTCAAAAATATCTGACAAGCAATAAGGATTTTATAACAGAACTGGGTATGCAAAAATCATCAGCATGGCTTATTCCATCACAGTCTGTAATATATTCTAATGGTGCGACCATAGGAGCAATATCTATAAATAAATACCCAGTTTGTACCAAGCAAGGTATTTTGGGCATTGTTCCGAACATAAATGTCAATGTGGAGTATTTGTATTTGCTGATGTCTTCCTCTTACTTCTCAAAAGAAGTAGGCAGAATTATTACAGAGGGGACGATGAAAACTGCATATCTTAAAGACATTAATCATATCAAAAGCCCATTGCCATCTAAGGCTCAACAACAGAATATAACAAATCTAACATCCTCAATAGAGAAGAAACTTTCTATGGAACAGAACTGCTTAAAATTCTTGAAATTACAGAAACAACATCTATTGCGTACGATGTTTATATAAACAACATACGCAATAAGTAAGACTTTTGTGCGCTTAGTGATATAATAAGATTTTGCTCCACAACTAACTTTTGCTCAATGTTATGCAACAAAGACGCAATCCTTATCTGATTCTCAATGGATGGGCAGAATACTTTTGCTTTCCCATAATCTTTGAAATAGATATGAGGAATAGCCATTCCTGTTATATATGGAGTGAAATTGAACGCCATAAGTGCATAATATAGGTAAAGAACTGAGTATTTCCCTTTAGCTGTTAGGTAGTTGAGTGTTCCAATTACAGAATAGCAGTCATTAGCATACGATAAAGAGCCAACGCCAGAACCGTCTTTGACTATTAAAATTGACTCACCATTATAAGCGTAGCCGTTCGTATAGCCAATAAGCCCTGTGGCACCATATACAGGATATGAGCCAGTTGCAGATACACAATTTTCTTGTAATGTGGATGAATGGCATTCTAGGCAATCACACAAGCGTACATTGGGAGTTCCAGATTGTGTAAGTTGTGCAGCAAGTCCTTTGATTAAGGATTGCAGTTTCTCAATGATTTTGTTTTGGGTGGCGATGCGATCATCAAGTAACGAAATGAATTTTGAAAGTTTCTCTTGTTCTGTGGCTTGAGGCATTGTTACTACAATATCACCCATTGCCGCTTGTGATAATGTCGGAACGGCACCACCAACTATTATTTTCCTTATGGCATTTTGGAATTTGTTGGTTGACATTAACACACTAAGAAGATAGTTGTCACATTGAATATCCTTCAATACAACAACCTGCGGATTAAGAGTCGTTTTACAAATAAGCTTATCTACATAGGCAACTTTCCCAACAGTGGATCCCGTTTTTACGAAAATCACATCTCCTTGTTTGATCATTATCTCTGGTGATTCTTCGTATTTATAAAAGCTGATGTAGGTATTATCCTTATCATAAGTCAATTTGTTATTTTCGATGTTTGTTGGACTGAGGGCTATCGCCCCTTTCCCTTTAGTAACTATATCATTCGTTGTATAACCTCTAAAGCCTATACGTCCGACGATTGAGGCGACATCGCATAGTCTGTACTTCTCCCACTCCCCACTAAACTCTGGGAATCTCAAATGGGGAACATCATACATTATATTTCTCTAATTATAGACACCTATCATTTATCAAATAATATGAGCAACAAAAAAATTAGAGAAATTGCGGTGGCTTGGAAAGAGTACAAGCAACCCTACGTGAAGCAGTCTACAATGGCTGCTTATGTGCTAATCTTGGAGAACCACATCATTC
>ERZ772816.1284-NODE-1284-length-22480-cov-4.877369_pt1 | contig 22480 bp, 17 predicted proteins | sample MGYA00511359_ERZ772816 | MGnify/ENA primary metagenome ERZ772816 (study PRJEB29015, sample SAMEA2737710) | human gut metagenome | biome: human gut; feature: human-associated habitat; material: faeces | place: China | collected 2012 ...
TTTAAGACAGTTCAGCAAAGTGCGAAAGACAAGGAAGATATCTGACGCAGGATTTCACACTCTGATGGACTGGATTAAGATACATTATTTTAGAGAATTGCTATAGAATAACTATATCACTTGCTTGTCTTCAAATTCGATTACACAGATGAAAAAGACTCAGTATAGCACTATTTATCTAAAATATCCAGATTCTTTTTCAGGTCGATCATTTTATCACGTAGTTCGGCGGCCTGTTCAAAGTTGAGGTCTGCGGCTGCGGCGCGCATTTGTTTTTCTACCTGGGCGATGAGTTTGGTGAGTTCTTTACGGGTCATGGACTCTGGGTCTTTCTGGAGTCGGACTTCGGTTTCGGCTACTGCTTTGGATACGGCGATGAGGTCGCGGACTGCTTTTTTGATAGTAGTCGGAGTAATTCCGTGTTCTTTGTTGTAGGCTTCCTGGATGGTTCGGCGGCGGTTGGTTTCGGTGATGGCTTTGTGCATGGAATCGGTCATGTTGTCTGCGTACATGATCACGTGACCTTCGCTGTTTCGGGCAGCTCGTCCGATGGTCTGGATGAGGGAGGTTTCGGAACGGAGGAAACCTTCTTTGTCTGCATCTAGGATTGCTACCAGGGTGATTTCCGGGATGTCCAGGCCTTCTCGAAGGAGGTTGATTCCTACCAGAACATCAAAAACATCCAGACGCATATCCCGGATGATGCGGGCACGCTCTAAGGTATCAATATCGGAATGGAGGTAACGGACTCTGATTCCTACTTCTTTCATATATTCTGTCAGGTCTTCTGCCATTCTTTTGGTGAGGGTGGTAATCAGGATTTTGTGTTTCTTTGACACTTCTTTGTTTACTTCTCCGATCAGATCATCGATCTGGCCTTCAATGGGGCGGACTTCTACTTTCGGATCCAGAAGTCCGGTTGGACGGATGATCTGTTCTGCGCGGAGGAGTTCGTGATCATACTCATATTGTCCCGGAGTGGCGGATACAAACATGACCTGATCCAGTTTGGATTCGAATTCTTCGAAGCTTAAGGGGCGGTTATCCTTGGCTGAGGGAAGACGGAAACCATAGTCCACCAATGTCTGCTTCCTGCTCTGGTCACCGGCGTACATTCCTCCTACCTGAGGTACTGTGATATGAGATTCATCTATAATAAGTAAGAAGTCATCTCCAAAATAGTCCAGCAGTGTGTATGGCGGCTGTCCGGGCTTTAATCCTGACAGATGTCGGGAATAATTTTCGATTCCTGAACAGAATCCGGTTTCTTTCATCATTTCAATGTCGAAATTGGTGCGTTCTGAGATTCGCTGGGCTTCCAGAAGCTTATCTTCGCTTTTGAAATACTCTACACGTTCTTTTAATTCTTCTTCTATTGCTACAGCTGCTCTCTGGATCTGTTCTGCTGGTACTACATAGTGGGATGCAGGGAAGATGCTGATATGAGAACGCTGGCATTTGATTTCTCCTGTCAGTACATCAATTTCTGAAATACGGTCGATCTCATCTCCGAAAAATTCTACTCTCACGGCTGTATCGGAGCTGTTGGCAGGAAAAATTTCCAGGGTATCTCCACGGACACGGAAGGTGCTTCGGTGGAAGTCCATCTCATTTCTGGTGTACTGAATGTCGATCAGTTCCCGGATTACCTCATCCCGGTCTTTGGTCATTCCCGGACGCAGAGAGATCATCATGTCAAAGAATTCCTGAGGGGAACCCAGTCCGTAGATACAGGAAACGGAGGAAATGACCACTACGTCTTTCCGCTCTGACATTGCGGCTGTGGCAGAGAGACGGAGTTTGTCAATCTCGTCATTAATGGAGGAGTCTTTGGCAATATAGGTGTCTGAGGATGGGACATAAGCCTCCGGCTGATAGTAGTCATAATAGGAGACAAAATATTCCACTGCGTTCTCAGGGAAGAATTCCTTCATCTCTCCGTAGAGCTGCGCCGCGAGAGTTTTGTTGTGGGCGAGGATGAGGGTTGGTTTGTTTAGCTGGGCGATGACATTTGCCATGGTAAATGTCTTGCCGGAACCGGTGACACCCAGTAAAGTTTCGAACTGGTTGCCTTCTTTAAAGCCTCTGACCAGACGTTCAATTGCCTGAGGCTGATCTCCAGTTGGTTTGTACTCGGAATGCAATTCAAAATGATCCATAATATTCTCCTGTTTTAATCAAATTTCACTTATCAAAAATTGAAATATGTTTAATATGGTTATATTTTCAGTATATCATCCCATATAAAAAAAGTACAGAGCAAGCGAATACCTGTTCTGTACTTTAACGTGTCGCGTTACTGTTCACTCTGGCTGCCTAAAACCGAACAAATAGTCTTCTCAACTTTTTCTGCATCAACAGGCTTTGCAATATGTCCGTTCATTCCTTTTGCCAGTGCCTTTTTTCTGTCTTCCTCAAAGGCATTGGCTGTCATGGCTATGATCGGAATAGTGGCTTTGTCTTTATCTGACAGTCCGCGGATCATCTCTGTTGCCCTGTAGCCATCCATATTCGGCATCTGGATATCCATAAGGATCAGATCATAGGTGCCTGCCGGAGACTGTTCGATTTTGCGGACACACTGAAGGCCATCTTCCACTCTGTCAACTACCAGTCCCGCAGTCATCAAAATTGCTGTTGCAATCTCTGCGTTCAGATCATTATCCTCTGCAAGCAACACATGCTTTCCTCTAAGGATTTCTGCTGAATCATCTGTTTTTTGCTCTGATCTTTTTTCATAACATCCTGCATCTGCAATCCTGTGCTGAAGTATGACAGTAAAACGGCTTCCTTTCCCGGATTCGCTTTCTACTTCGATGGTTCCGCCCATCATATCAACCAGGTTTTTCACAATAGACATTCCCAGTCCGGTTCCGCCTATTTTTCCGGCTGTTGTATTCCGTTCCCGACTGAAGGACTCGAAGATAATGGGGAGATATTCTTTGCTCATGCCAATTCCGGTATCCGTAACCTCTGTTTTTATCCTTACATATCCTTCCTCGCTGCACGGAAGTTCTGTGGTTATCAGAGATACGGTGCCACCGTCCGGTGTATACTTAATTGCATTGCTGAGAAGATTAATCATAATTTCTCTTATCTTGGTGCCATCACAGATAATATACTGATGTATCACATTATCCTCATGTAAAAAAGTAATCCCCTTCTGTTGTGCTTCCTCTTCGAAAACATCATAAAATTCTCTCAGTATGCTGCTTACTTTTACATAATCCTCATCCAGTTCCACCCTGCCGCTCTCAATCCGCGCCATGTCAAGCACATTGTTAATGATCGATAAAAGCATATTTCCTGACTGCTCTATCTTTTTCTGATAATCCAGAAGTTTGGGATCTGTCAGTCTCTTTCCAAGCATCCGGTTGTATCCCAGGATCACATTCATAGGTGTACGGATATCATGAGACATATTATTCAGGAAATTGGTCTTTGCCAGGTTCGCACTCTCTGCCTTTTCCACAGCAATCTGCAGCTTTTTGTTCAGTTGTTGTGTTTCATCTGCAGCCTGTTTTGCAGCAACCTCAGCCTGACGCGCTTTTTTCAGCAAGCCCAGGATTGATATCAGGATCAGCATAATAACCACTGCACTGCACAGTAAAACCACAGTCAGATTATCCTTTACAAATTTTGCCAGAGTGACCTTCCCCGGTGTACTCTCATACATGGCGATGGCACTTGTAAGCATATTGGAAGGCATGGCTTTAATGGTCTTATTCAGTATGGACAGCAGGTAATGATTACCGCTTTTTACTGCGAAAGCCGACTTCTCAGGGTTAGAAAGAGGCAAACTATATAAATTGTATTTTTCACTGTAATCCAATGCAGACGCAACTCCTGTAACAAATCCGTCTGCCTGCTTCTTTATCACAAGATTTGCCGCATCATCCACAGAATCGCACTCTACGACATCCCACTGAGGATAGTAATATTCAATATGCTTTTCCAACGGCAGATCATCCTTTGGAACTGCAATACGGTTTGATTCATTCTCATTGAAAGATGTCTTATTGGTGACAGCCATCAGATTATAGATCCAGGCTGTATTGGTAAAAGCGAAATGGTATTCCTCTGCTGTGTCCGGATTCTGACTGAAATGAAAGATCATATCAATTTCATCCGATTTCAGGGCTTCAGTCTCCTCCTCATAGCTGTTATATTCTGTCAGTTTAAAATCCAGCTTCTGGTTTCCCAGACAGCCTGCTGCATATTGAATATAGTCAGTCATTGCACCGCTGAATCTGCCGTCAGGCATCTCTATGGTGCTGATGCCTGTATCATCTTTCAGGAATCCGATGCGGATGGCCCCATGCTCTTTCAGCCATTTTTTCTCCTCACCGGAAAGAATCGGTGTATAATCCATGGAAAAATACTGCTTATACAAATCTGCCAGGTAAAATGGATTATCATCCTCCAGTCTGCGCATGGCATTATCCAGTTCTTCTTTGATCTCCGGATGATCCTTGTTGATTGCATAATAAATGCCAGATTTTCCCACATTTACAACTGTAGAAATCCCCTGGGCAGCCCATAAAGACTCCTCCAGGGAAACAAAGGCATCGATTTCATGATCTGCCAGCTTTCTTTTCACATCATCATTATTGGCTATATTCACATGTGTTGTTTCCAGGTTATATTTCTGCTCCCATTCTGTGAGCATGACTTCCGGCTGGGTTCCTTTCAGCACACCGATCCGTTTTCCATTCAGTGTCTGGAAATTATAAGCTGAAATATCCGTATCTGAAAGATCTGCATACAGATAATATTTCTCCTCACCCATAGGTTCATCGGAAAACAGCATCTGCTTTGCGCGTTCCTCTGTATAGGAAATATCACCCATAATGTCAAATTCACCGTTTATAAGCTTTTCAAAACAGTTGGACCAGTCACAGGTGACATACTCAAACTTCCATCCTGTATAGCCGGACAGAGTTTCCAGAAGCTCATATCCATATCCCTTCCTTGCACCTTTCTCATTGACATAATTAAAGGTGTCCTCAAAGGAACCTACGCGGACAACTCTTTCCGTGGTTTCTTCCTCCGCAGCTTTTGCTGTGGCGGGTGTCGCACACAGGATGCAGGTCAGAATCAGACTTAGGACCATGCATATGCATACAATCCTTTTTCCTGTTCTGCTCATTGATTCTTTTTCTTTCATTTAATTTCTGTATTCCCTTCCCAGTCTGTCGATTGCCTGAAATGTGTTTGAAAATACCTTCCACAAGAAATGATTTTTCAAACACGCTCTGAGGTAATCCATATTATCGCTTAAAAGTATTCTGCAGAATTTCTCTCATCTTCTCAATATCCACAGGTTTCGCAATATGTCCGTTCATTCCTTTTGCCAGTGCTTTCTTTCTGTCTTCCTCAAAGGCATTGGCTGTCATGGCAATGATTGGAATATTTGCTTTGCTCTTATCTGCCAGGTCTCGGATTACCTCTGTCGCTTTGTAGCCATCCATATTCGGCATCTGGATATCCATAAGGATCAGGTCATAGGTGCCTGCCGGTTTCTGTTCTATCCTTGACACACATTGAACTCCATCCTCAACACGATCAACCATAAGTCCCATATCCTCCAGGATAAACTGTGCGATTTCCGCATTCAGATCATTATCCTCGGCAAGCAAAATATATTTTCCGCTGATTCTGTCTGTTTCATCCATATCTGAAGATTTTTCCGTATCCTGTTCATAGTAGCTCTTATCAGCAATCCTGTATTCCAGGGTAACTGTAAATTTACTTCCTTCTCCCTGCTTACTTTCTACTTCAATAGTTCCGTACATCATATCAATATACTTCTTTATGATCGGCATTCCCAGACCTGTTCCCGCAATCTTTCCGTCTGTTGTATTTCGTTCCCTGGCAAAAGCCTCAAAGAGAGATGGAAGGAATTCTTCGCTCATTCCGATACCTGTATCAATTACCTGAGTCCGTATCCGCACATAGTCTTTCCTGTCACAGTCAAGCTCTGTGATCCTTATGGTAACTCTTCCCCCTGAAGCTGTATATTTTACCGCATTACTGATCAGATTGAGGAAAATTTCCCTGTTCTTCGTCTCATCGCAGATTACGTGCTCATGCTGCACATCGTATTCCATCTCAAGGTGAATACCTTTTTTCTCCGCTTCCGCCTGGAAAATTTTGTAAATTCCCTGATAAATATCTCTGATCTTCACATAATCTTCATCCAGTTCCATCTTACCGCTTTCAATCCGGGCCATGTCCAGCACATTATTGATAATAGACAGCAGCAGATTTCCGGACTGTTCCATCTTCTCCTGATAATCCAGAAGCTTGGGATCAGTCAATTCCCTTTTCATCAGCTCACTGTATCCCAGCAGGGCATTCATGGGTGTCCGGATATCGTGAGACATATTGAAAAGGAAATCTGATTTGGCGGCATTGGCCTTTTCTGCCTGAATCTTGGCTTTTCTCGCTTGTATAAGCAGATAAACTATGATCCATACAATAATCAAGACCACACTTACAAACCAAATGGAAACTACCCACAGATTATCCTTTATGTATTCTGCCAGAGTAACCTTGCCCGGTGCGTTTTCATATACGTAAAACTGACTGGAAAGTCTGGAAGCAGACAGAGTCTGAATGGTTTTGTTCAGGATATTCATTAATGTTGTGTTTTCCCTGGTGACCGCAAAGCAGGAAGCGCCGGATTTCGTAAGAAAAATACTGCGCATTTTGCTGTCCTCCAGTGTCTTTAATGACTGTCCTGCCTTCGCAACAAAGCAGTCTGCCTCTCCACTTTGAACTGCTTTATCGGCCTCAGCAGATGAGTCATATTCCTTTATTTTCCAGAATGGATAATTAAAAGAAATATACCACTTCCCCAGCAGGTTATTCCTGCTCACTGCTACTGTATTCTCTTTATTTTCATCAAACTTCTTAACACCGGTGAGTACTGCAACATTGACTTCAAAAACAGTATTTGACAATATAACATCGTTTTGCTCAGCTTCATATGGATTCTGATTCATATGAAAAATCATATCAATCCTGCTATCCTTTAATGCCTGCAGTTCTTCCTCCTGAGAATCAAAGCCTGTCAACTGAAATTCTATGTTTTTTTCTCCCAGACAGCCAGAAGCCAGACTAATATAATCGTTAATAATTCCTACCGGTTTCTCTGACTCCGTATCCACAAGGCTGATACCCACATCATTTTTCAGATATCCAATCCGGACCGCCCCATGCTGTTCCAGCCAGTTCTGTTCCTCATCCGTAAGAGTTTCAAGGGAATTTGCGGAGAGATACCTTTTATAAAGATCGTCTGTATAAAAAGGATTCTCCCTCTCTATCTTCTGCATTACCTGATCCAGCTCTTCTTTCAAATCCGGGCGTTTTTTGCTGACTGCAAAATAATTATAGGAGCCACCAATCAGAATAGCAGGAGAAATATTATCTCTTTCCCACTGTGGAGATTCATTTAAAACAAATCCGTCAATTTCATGATTTTTTAATTTCTGACGGACATCGTCTTCACCGGTAATATCAACCTGCTGCGTGTTCACTCCATGACTTTTCTCCCACTCATGGAACATTTCGGCAGAAAGTGCATCCGGCATCATCCCGATTCTCTTCTCATTTAATGTAGTCAGATTTGAAGCAGAGATGTCTGTATTGGATGGATTCACATAGAGATAATATTTATCCTCTCCCATAGGCAATTCTGAAAAAAGCATGGAAGTGGAACGTTCCTCTGTATAGGAAATGCCTCCCAGCAGATCGATCTGTCCATTTTTTCAGCATACTCATCAGTTCTGCCCAGCTTCCCTCCACATATTCATATTTCCATCCGGTATGCGCAGCTACTGCCTGCTGGTATTCGTAGCTGTAGCCTCTCCTCTGACCGTCTGCTTCTGTGGTATTATAAGTTCCCTCATACCAGCCTACCCTGACAACCTTAGATCTGTCCTCCTGTGCTGATACAGGAATGGGAAGTAATATCATAATACATAAAATAAGACATAATAAAATGCAGCCATACCCTTGTACATTTATCTTAAACTTTTTCATATGTTTCTCCGAACAGTATTTTATTTTCAGCCAGTGTACCTGACGATATTTTTCATTATACATTTATTACAGGTAAATGTCTATTTTTCTCTTTCTGATTATATAATAAAAGACAAAAACACTTCCCGGAATATTACCGTTGGGCGTACCACGAAAAAAGCAGAGGGAAAGATACGACAAAAAGCAATTTCTTTCGAAATTGCTTTTTGCACGCGAAGTATTAAGGTTACTATTTATTGCATGGGGAACATAAGAGGCATTAGGAAGATGGTCATTATGGCAAGTATAATTGCTAAAGGTGTTCCACACTTTAAATAGTCTTTCAGTTTATATCCGCCTGGTTCGATGATCATGATCTGGCAGGGAGCTGCCATTGGAGTCATGATGGAAATACAGCTTGCTGTAAGAACACCTACTACTGCTGCTCTTGGATCTACGCCTATTTTTATACAGGCAGAAGTTACCAGAGGGATAAAGATTGTCAGAGTCGCAAGGTTTGACATTACCTGCGTAAGGATAAACGGGATCATGAAGAAAACCGCCATGATCACGTATGTATTTGTATTATTTCCAATGATTTTGATCATCAGGTCTGCAACCACTTCACCTGCACCGGTTACTTTGATCGCATCAGATAATGCAAGCACACCGGCAAACAGAAAAATGGTTGGCATGTGGATGGATTCCAGTGCTTCTTTTTCAGAAAGAACACCGGTAAGAACCAGAAGTACTGCACCAATACATGCGATCAGATACATATCAACCCCTATCACATTTTCCAGCAGCATCAGACCAATACTTCCCAGAATGATGACCATGGCTATTTTTTCTTTTAAAGGGCTTAATTTTGAATCTGCAGTGTTCTGATGAACATGATCCGAAAAACTGTTGTTATCAATGTCCGGCATTAATTTGTATCCGACAAAAACCATATAAGCAATGGCAACTGCCAGAAGTGGGATTCTTGCAATTGTGAAATCCCATACGTGTAATGTTTTTGTTGCTCCTGCTTTTAACATTACATCATTCCATGTCATGTTGCTGGCGCCCTGGCCAAGGAATGTCATGGATGTTGCAATATTGGCACATGCCATTGCCGGATAGAGAAGTTTACTCCGGCTGGTACCAATATCATTGGCAATTCCAACAAGAAGTGGAATCATAATAGCGGCTGTTGCTGTTGCACTTGTTACCGCGCCAAGAAAAGAAGCTGCCAGACAGGATAAAAAGATCAGCATTCTGGGATTATCTTTGTAACGTACTACCAGATTCTGAGCCTTATCGATCAGACTTGTCTTTGTAAGACCGGCTCCGATCACGAACATAGCTACAAACATAACAACGTTTGTATTTATAAATCCACTGAAAGCCTCTGCCGGTGTCATAACTCCTGTCATGATAAGAGCAAGAATAATTCCTGATGCAATTACTGAGAATGGGATTTTTCCTGTCATAAATGCAACCAGCGTTGCAAGTAAAATGAGCAGGGTGATTTCTAATGGTGTCATAATTTCCTCCAATACCGTTTGGTGTCGTATAATATAATAATACGTCAGAGAAAGTCGAAAGTACAGTTCCATATTCTCAAGATATCTTGCATTATACTCAATATTGTGTTATGCAGATTATTGGATCGCTTCTGTCATAATGTTTTTCAATGTTTCAATTTCTTTTGTCAGAACAGTGTCTTTCATATACACCAGATCCAGGTCTGTATACATAGGTTTTTCCCCTATGGAAAGAGGCAGGATCTGCTCCGCGAAAACGTTGTTAAAAATCATATGGTCCAGTGTGATCATAACCCCATGATTGTATGCAACGCAGGCTAAACCAGTTCTTGTTCCGCTTATCTGATATACAATATTGGGCTCAGCTTCCGCTTTTGCATAAACTTCATCTGCCATTTTCCGAAACAGGGAACCCGGAAGAAGCATTACATTTTCTTCTACGGCACATTGTTTCAGGTTGATCCATGGATAAGAAAACTCCGTCTTTTTTTCTGTCTTTTCTAGCAGTGAGTGATCTTTTCTTACAGCCATTACGATCTGACATAACTTGACTTTTCTGTATTCTAAATCAGTTTCCTTTTTGTCTGTGGTTACAAGAGCTACATCTATCTTTTGATTTTTTATCATACTGATCAGCTGATCTTTGGGGTATTCCTGAAGAATTACTTTCATTTTTGGGTAATGTTTCTGAAATTCAGGAATGACTGTACGCAGGGTAACATCAGAAAAGGAAGGCTGTACACCAAGGCAGATGATGTTATTATTTAAATTAGCCAGATGCTTCATCTGCTGATCCATTTCATTTTGGATCCGTTCAATTTCCTCACATTTTCGGACATAATATTGTCCGGCATCTGTAAGCACGAACTTTTTGCCAAGTCTGCGAAATAATCTGATATTCATTTCTTCTTCCCTTGCCTGCACAAATTTACTTAGTGCGGATGGTGTAATATATAACTTTTCTGCTGCCCTTGTGATTCCGCCACACCGGGCCACTTCCAGAATATACTGTATATTTTTATCCATATCTGCTGCCTCCCTTTAGCCAAACAATATTTTCAGTGTTTTTTCCAATAATTGAAACTTTGATTCGTTAAATACCAAAAAAAGCGATTCACAGACCATATATGGGAGAAAAATCTGCGAGTCGCCTTTTCTTTTTCATCTTAGAGATGTTTATCTTTTTTTATTTTTGAAACAATAAAGGAGAAATTTTTATCATCGTCCGTACCAAAGTTTTCATGTTCTTTTTTCCTCATGGTACGGTTTTTAATTTTGTAAGACTGAAATGCATTATTTATTTCAGCCCAGAATGTTTTTAAGGAGACTCCCTTTGCCTTATCATATTTAGATGGATATAAAACATATAGCAGAAGGGTTAGAAGTACGCCAAAGCCTGTGTCCAGGATACGCGCGATTGTGTATAGTAAAACCCTTTCCTTTCCGACAGTAAACATAACCACAAAGTAAATCACAATTCCGGGCTGAATTGCAGAGTCTGCGCCCAGTGCGAAGTTGCACCAGAGTACAAGACAAACCCCTGCAACAAGCCATACCCAGCCAGGTATCCCAAAGGGCTGACCGGTATACAGCTTATAAAAAGGGATCACCAAAAGTCCACCAACCAAAGTCCCTATTACACGGTTGATCCCATTATGAAAACCCTCTTCAAACTGGCTTCCCACCCCATATACTGCACCAATCAATGCAAAGCAGGGATTTCGTCCTTCCAAAGGATATTCATAAATAATAGAAGTAATTAATACTACCAGAGCAGTACGCCACATACGTTCTGTAAGACGTGGTGATTTAAAGTTTTTCAGAGGCGTCAGCTTCCACTTATTTTTCACTTCTGCTCTGTCCAGCATTTCCTGTGGTCCCATAATGTTAATTACAAAGTCTTATGGCAGGTACGTGCAATTACATCAAGCTGCTGTTTCTTTGTTAAGGAGATAAATTTCACAGCATAACCGGAAACACGGATAGTAAAGTTCTGATATTCCTCTTTTTCCGGGTGCTCCATTGCATCGATCAGCTTTTCTGTACCAAATACATTTACATTCAAATGATGGGCATCCTGTGTAAAATATCCGTCAAGAATCTGAACCAGGTTATTCTTGCGTTCCTCGGTTTCATGTCCAAGTGCATCCGGATTAATGGTCTGGGTATTGGAAATTCCATCCAGTGCCCAATGATACGGAATCTTTGCAACAGAGTTCAGGGAAGCCAGGAGTCCGTTCTGCTCTGCACCATAAGATGGTGACGCACCTGGGGCAAATGAGGTGTATGCTTTACGGCCATCCGGTGTGGCACCTGTAGCTTCACCATAAACTACGTTAGAAGTAATTGTCAGGATAGAAGTACTTGGCTTGGAATCACGGTAAGTGTGACGGCGACGAATCTTGTCAAAGAAAGTACGCAGCAGCCAGGTTGCGATCTCGTCTGCACGAGGATCGTCGTTACCATAGCGCGGGAAGTCACCCTCGATTTCAAAATCTTTTGTAATACCTTCTTCATCACGGATGATCTTCACTTTCGCATACTTAATTGCACTAAGTGAATCAACAACATGTGAAAATCCGGCAATTCCAGTTGCAAAGGAGCGCTCACAATCATTATTGATCAGAGCCATCTCTGCAGCCTCGTAGTAATATTTGTCATGCATGTAATGAATCAGGTTCAGCACATTTACATAGATGTCTGCCAGCCAGTCCATCCACCAGTCAAACTTCTCGATTACCTCGTCATAATCTGCATATTCAGAAGTAATGCGCTGCATGGCAGGTCCGCACTGGATCCTGTGTTTCTCATCAAAACCACCGTTAAATGCATAGAGCAGAGTCTTGGCAAGGTTTGCACGTGCACCGAACAGCTGGATTTCTTTTCCTGTTTTTGTTGCGGAAACACAGCAGCAGATAGAGTAATCATCTCCCCACTCCGGCTTCATAACTTCATCATTCTCATACTGGATAGAGCTGGTGTCGATGGAAATCTTGGCTGCATATTTCTTGAATGCAGTCGGAAGATTTGGACTGTAAAGTACAGTCAGATTCGGCTCCGGGCTTGGTCCCATGTTTTCCAGGGTATGAAGGAAACGATAGTCAGTCTTTGTAACCATGTGTCTGCCATCCAGACTTGTACCGCCTACTTCCAGAGTAACCCAGGTAGGGTCTCCAGAGAATAACTGATTGTATTCCGGAATACGGGCAAATTTTACCAGACGGAATTTCATGGTCATATGATCGATCAGCTCCTGCGCCTCAGACTCGGTAAGAGTACCATTCTGCAGGTCACGTTGAATATAAATGTCAAGAAATGTAGAAATACGTCCAACACTCATTGCTGCACCATTCTGAGTCTTAACAGCAGCCAAATATCCAAAATACAGCCACTGAACTGCCTCTTTTGCATTTCTTGCCGGCTTGGAGATATCATATCCATAAGCCTTTGCCATTTCTTTCATTCCGTTAAGAGCTTTCAGCTGCTGGCTGATTTCCTCACGCATGCGGATTACATCATCATACATGTTTCCGCAGCCAGCCCGGTAATGAGCCACTTTTTTCGCCTCAATAAGGCGGTCGATTCCATAAAGGGCAACACGACGGTAGTCACCAACAATACGTCCACGGCCATAAGTATCCGGCAGACCTGTAACAACATGTGTTTTTCTGGCAAGACGCATCTCAGGAGTATAGGCACCAAAAACAGCATCATTGTGAGTAGTTACATAGGTTGTAAAGATCTTCTTCAGTTCCGGATTGATCTCATATCCGTAAGTCTCTGCTGCCTGAACTGCCATACGGATACCGCCATAAGGCATAAATGCACGTTTCAATGGTTTATCTGTCTGCAGACCTACGATCTGCTCCAGTTCCTTCATGTCCTCACTGATGTAACCGGCACCATATGCGGTAAGACCAGAAACGACTTCTGTCTCACATTCCAGAACGCCACCTTTTTCACGTTCTTCCTTCTGAAGCTTCTGAACATGGTTCCATAACTTCTGTGTTCGGTCTGTAGGATCAGTCAGGAATGCTTCGTCTCCATCATATGGAGTGTAGTTTTTCTGGATAAAATCGCGGACATTGATCTCTTCCTGCCAGATTTCACCGCGAAATCCATCCCATGCTCCGTTGCTGTCAAATTTTCCAGGAGTTGTCATAGGCATTGTTTGGATCCTCCTTATTTAATGAACTTAACTTCCGGATAAATAGCCTGCTTAGCGGCTTCTTTTCTCTCATTGAAGATAACCTTGTTTTCTTCAAACAGGTTGCGGCCCTGTGCATCGATAGATACGATCAGTGGACCAAATTCTTTTACTTTGTTGCACCATAAGGTCTCAGGCATTCCAAGCTCATCCCAGTGATGTTCTACGATCTTCTCAACCTCTGTTGCAGCTACTACTGCACAGCCAGCCGGGAATACACAGTGGATCGCACCAAACTCTTTACATGCACGCTCTGTGTTCGGTCCCATTCCGCCTTTTCCAACGATTACTCTTACACCTGTAAGCTTAGTAAATTCATACTCAAATTTCTCCATACGCATGGAGGTTGTCGGTCCAACGGAAACCATTTCATAGTCATCTTCTGTTCCCTCAATTTTACGAACGATTGGGCCAGCGTGGAAAATTGCTTTGTCCTTGATATCATATGGAAGTTCTCTTCCATACTCAACCAGACGGCGATGTGCCACATCACGGCAGGTCATCAGCTCTCCGTCCAGCCATACAATATCACCGATTTTGATGTCAGCCAGGTCTTCTTCACTGATTGGTGTAATAAGAACTTTTTTATCTCCTCTGATTTCGATCATGTTTTTTCCCTCCGATTATGCGTTGAATTTCCATGTGGAATGTGTATCACAGGTTACTGTAAGGTCAGAATTTACGGTCAGGTGACCACGGCGGTGTGACCAGCAGCCTACATTTACTGCTACACCGATTGTAGACGGATGACGGGCTGTATTCTCGATATTAACACCCATTACAGAATATTTTCCGCCCATTCCCTGCGGTCCAAGGCCGATTGCATTGATTCCGTCTTCCAGAAGCTTCTCCATTTTTGCTGCATTTGCATTGTCATTGTGAGAACCGATCGGACGCATAAGTGCTTTCTTGGAGTTGAGGGCTGCTGTCTCTACAGATGTTCCTACACCTACACCCACAAGAAGCGGAGGACAAGCATTCAGTCCGTAAGTTGTCATCTGATCAAGAACAAAATCGGTAACGCCTTCATATCCTGCACCTGGCATAAGTACCATTGCTTTTCCCGGAAGAGTACATCCGCCTCCTGCCATGTATGCGTAAATCTCACATTTATCACTGTTTGGAACGATGTCCCACCATACAGTCGGAGTTCCTTTTCCAACGTTTTTCTTGGTGTTGTACTCGTCGAAAGTTTCTACAGAGTTATGTCTTAATGGTGCTGCAAAAGTAGCCTGTACAACAGCTTCTTTCAAAAGGGCTTCCAGCTCGTTGATGTACGGGAAATTAGTTCCGCATTTCAGCCAGAACTGAAGAACTCCTGTGTCCTGACAGCTTGGACGATTCAGTTCTACAGCCAGTCCCTGATTCTTAGTCATTGTCTCATAAAGTACTTTTGGAAGTGCTTCGCTTTCCTGAGAACCAAGCTCTTCCAGTTTTGTTACTACGTCGTCCGGTAATTTTTTTCCGATGTGGGCAACAAAGTCTGCTACCATGTCTGTTAATACTTTAACTCCATTTTCCTTAGTCATGATTTACCTCCTGATCATTCAATGGTTTAGGGTTGTTTGGCTTTTAATTTTGGGTTATTTATCTAAAGCAGCATGTTTTCTGCTTTATTTCTATTGATACATTTACATTAAGCGGAAAATCTTCCGTCTCATATGGTTTATCCTCTCACGGATAGAACGGGAACAGAACAGGCAAAAGGATCATACAGATCACGAAGGATACCAGAATCAACGGTAAACCTGATTTCACGTAATCCTTGAATTTATATCCTCCAAGTCCTACTACCATAGTGTTTGCAGGCATTCCAATCGGTGTTGCATATGCACAGGAGCCTGCGATAACAGTTGCGATAACAACAGCTCTCGGATCCGCACCAAGGTTGTTTGCCAGAGAAACTGCAATTGGGATCATCAGTGCGGTTGTGGCCGTGTTTGACATGAAGTTTGTCAGTGCACAGGTTACAATGAATATTACCAGAAGAAGCACGATCGGGTTCGGGTCTGCACCCAGAAGTCCTACGATCTTATCTGCTATCAGTTCACCGGCACCTGTTGTGTCCAGGGCTTTGGCAAGTGTAAGAGATCCTCCAAAAAGGAATACTACTTTCAGATCAATGGAAGCCAGTGCTTCTTTTTCTGAAAGAACTCCAAACAGCACCAGAATGATTGCTCCGATGCATGCAGAAATCTCAATGCTGACTCCAATCTGTTTCTCAAAAATCATTGCAAGAATCACAAGTATCAGAACTATCAGTGAAACAGTCTGTTTCCATTTCGGTACATCACTGAAATCTTTCTGTTTTTCAACAGTTGCCCCTACAGCCCCTTTTCCATCCGGAAGAAATCTGTATCCAATGAAAACGAAGTAGATAATTCCTACCAGAAGCATCGGGACTCCCACCGGTGCATACATGAAAAAGCTTGTGGAAAGCCCCATTTCCTGAAGTGCGTTTACACCCATCAGGTTTCCGGGTGCGCCAATGATGGAAAGGTTTCCGCCAAGTGCTGCTGCAAATACCAGCGGCATCAGAAGGCGGCTTCTTGAATAGCCGGATTCATCGGCGATTCCACAGACTACAGGGATCAGCACTGCTGCTGTACCTGTGTTGGATAAAAATCCGGACATCACACCTACGATTACCATGATTGCAATGATCAATGTTCTTTCTGTTCTGGCAAATCTGGTAACCAGACCTCCGATTTTATTTGCCATTCCTGTTTCAAATAGTGCCTGGCCTACTACAAACATGCCAACACAAAGGATTACGTTACTGTTTACATACTGTGAAAACGTTGTAGATACATCCACTACTCCGGTGAGTGTCAATCCGATTGCACAGATCGAAGCTGTAAGCCCAAGTGGTATCTTTTCGAGGATGAAACTAATGATCGTAAACACAAGAAATAACAGTGTGATTGTTTGTTGAGACATTTTATTGATCTCCTTTCACTTTTTTCTGTGATTTCATTTTTTATTTTGCTCTTCGCTTTTGTCTTACTTATCTGTCTTTTTTTTATTAATCTCTCTTGAAAGGTACCGGCCGTGCACGTTTCCTTTGATGAGTTTATTATAAATCATGCACGTATAAAAAAACAAATTAATGGGTTGCATATCCCCATAAAAAATTTTTATAATCTCAATTTTAGCAGGTTTTTTTTATGCAATATTACTACATTAAAAAAAAACTTTAGAAATAAATATGGAAATTATGATAGGTATATGGTATTTTTTATTTGAAGATAACTTAAAGCAGTTTCAGAAAATACTATACTTGCTATAGAAATGACATATTTCGACACACTACAACGAACTTAGAGGAAATTACTTATGACACTTAACCAACTCCGTTACTTTTGCACAGCCAGCCGCTGCCACAGTATCACAAAGGCAGCCGAGGAATTATACGTTACTCAACCCACTGTGTCCGTGGCCATCCGTGACCTGGAAATTGAATTCGGCATCAGCCTTTTCTATAGAAAGGGAAACCGACTGATTCTTACCGAAGAAGGCGAAGAGCTTTATAACAAAGCTACCTACATTCTTCAGTACTGCACCGAGCTTCAGGCAGATTACTCCAGTATGGCGAGAGTAAAACCCCCTCTTCGTATCGGAATTCCGCCTATGCTGAGCACCGTCTTTTTTCCTGAGCTTCTCATCGCATTTCATGACCAATATCCGGAAATCGCTGTTGTTCTGGAGGAATATGGTTCTGTCCGTGCCTGCAATCTGGTACAGGACGACACTCTGGATCTGGCTCTGGTAAATATGGAACAGTATAATATTGATAAATTTAACAAGGCTCTTCTGGCCAACGACCAGGTTGTTTTTTGTGTAAGTGATGACCACCGACTGGCAGACAAAGAAGTTGTGACCACAAAAGAAATGTCTAAAGAATCTTTGATCTTTTTCAATGCCGATTCCGTACAGAACCAGTTGTTGAAAACACGCTTTGAAACGGACGGTTACGTTCCGGACATCATCATGCGCAGCAGCCAGATTTATACTATTTTGCAGCTAGTAAAGACCTGTAAATATGGAAGTTTTCTCTATTCCAGCATGACCGACAGATTTGCCTCTTCCGGCATAAAAGGAATTCCCCTCAGTCCACCCATCCGCATAAAGATCGGAATGATATGGAAAAAGGGGAAATATATCAGTGACAATATGCAGAAATTCCTGAACTTCACCAAGATGTACTACCGGGAACATCCGCTGATTCAGAAGCTCTGATTTGTACGCCACTAAGCTGAAAAAAGCAACTTACTACAAGTACATTGTAAAGGCTTACAAGATGGTGGATGGAAAGAAAGTAATCACAGGTACCTCCGTAGCAGTACATTCAATAACTAAGGATGGAAAATACGGCGTAGCCAAAGCTGTTTCCATTATAAAGATTGGAAATAAGAAGAATGATACAGAAGTAACCTTAAAGAAAGGTAAAACTGCTCAGATTACAGCTATAGAAATAAAGAAAGACAAAAAAATCAAACACCACAGAAATCTCTGCTATGAAAGCAGTAATACAAAAGTAGTAACTGTGACATCTGATGGTGTAATCAAAGCTATGAGAAAAGGAAACTGTAAGATATGGGTATATGCACAGAATGGTGTATATAAAGTGATTACAGTTACAGTAAAATAATTTTTATGTGCGCATCAGTTTTACGGCTGATGCGCATATTTTTATGACCACATGAGGTCATGCATATCGGAGTCAGACTCCACGAAATACCGATATATTCAAACACACTCCAAAAGATAGTCAAATGAATAGTTTGATATCAGAAATCCATTGCAGATTATCCAGAGATACCATAACGATTGAGTTCCGAAAAATATATATAAAAATTTTATATATGTATTGACATTGTGGTAGCATCGAAGTATAGTATATGTAAAATTTATATATATAAATATTTTACATATATATCAGGAGGTGATTCAATGTATTTTCCGGTATCAGCATTATTGATTGAATATATGATACTGTCAGTGGTAGAAAGCAGGGATTCTTATGGCTATGAGATCAGTCAGACAGTGAAGAAGGCTGCTGACATTAAAGAATCTACGCTCTATCCCATATTGAAGAAGTTACAAAGTGCAGGATATCTGACTACCTATTCGCAGGAGTATCAGGGAAGAAAGAGAAAATACTATTCCCTTACAGAAGAAGGCAAGGCACAGATTGCATATCTGAGCAATGAATGGCAAATCTACAAAGACACTGTAGATGGGATTATTGAAGGGAGGATAAGAGGTTGAGCAGAGAGGAATATTTAAACCAGCTGCATAAATATCTGCGGAAGCTTCCGAGACAGGACTATGAAGATGCAATGGAATATTTTACCGAGTATTTTCAGGAGACAGATGAGGAAGGAGCAGAAGAACTGATGAAAGAACTTGGTACGCCGAAGGAGGCTGCCAGAGAACTGATGGCGAATCTTCTGAATAAGAAAATAGAAGATCATCAGAATTATGAAACAGATGGACAGACCAGAGCAGAACAGAAAGGTTCCGGAAAACATGTGGTATGGATAGCGCTATTGGTATTATTTGCTGCACCGGTAGGAGCTCCGCTTCTGGCAGCATTTGCTGCAGTCGTTCTTGCATTAGTTGTGTGTGTATTTGTAATTTTGTTATGTGTAGTTTTATGTCTGATGCTTATTGGCGGGAAAATCCTTATCCGCGGTATACTGGCAGTTCCGTTTTCTATGAGCGGTTTTGCAATGCTTACAGGAAGTGGGCTGTTGGCTGTTGGCGCTGGCATCCTTGGTGTACTGTTGTGCGTATATCTATGTAAATGGAGCAGCATGCTGATTGCGAAGCTGGTACGCCGGATCACAGGCAGAAAGAGAGAGAGGTTAGAACGATGAAAAGATGGGCAAAGGCATGGCTTGCAGTAGGAGTCGGATGCTGTGTATGTGGTGCAGCTTTGACGGGCATCGGTGTTGCGAGCGGTGGAAGTAAATATGTGAAATCAGCAGATTTAAACAAAATGGATGGAGCTGCAAAAAAAAGCGATAATGAGATGGTTCTTGAGAAAACAAAGCTTGATGATTTCGACTCAGCAGACATCTCCATGACAGATATGAATCTGCAAGTAGTCAATTCAGATGATCAGTACTGTTATATTTCTTATCGGGCATCCGATCAGAAAAAGGATCCGATCAGTTATCAGGTAAAGGATGGTAAATTAAGGATTCAGGAAAATAACAATGATGGGAAGACTTATTATCATGTTGATATCGGATTTTTGTCGGGTCTTTTGGGTGAAGGAACACTTACTACAGATGAAAATGTGGTAACAATTTACGTGCCGGAAGGTCAGAAATGGAAGCTTGCAGATATTAAATCGGATATGAGCAATATATTGCTGAACGGATGCGAAATCGAAAATGGAGCCGTTCAGACGGATTCAGGAGATGTATTTTTTAAAAATTGCGATTTCAATAATCTGAAAGTGAAAACGGATATGGGTAATCTTTGTTTTATTGGTAAAGAAGACGTGATGCGCACATGGAACATACAGATGAATACTGATATGGGAGATATCAATGTAGATGATGCGCTGACCGGTAAGATGGTGGAAGACCAGGATGACTGTGATATTTCTTACACACAAAAAGGAACGGGCGGAAATCTGGTGATCCAGACTGACAGTGGAAATATAAGGCTGAAGTGCAGATAACGTTACTGTTTACTTCAGTTATGATACAGGGAATTCTTGGTGCATTCTGCGTCAGAGTGCCGATATCTTATATTATGAGTATCCAGCCAAATACCTCTCTGTTCCATATCGGACTGGCAACACCAATGTCCTCTATATTGCAGTTGATTCTCTGTGTTGGATTTATGCTCTGGCTGCAAAAAAACAGACTGTTAGATGACAAGCATTAATACTCTCGTTCGTTTTGACTGAAAATTTTCTATTTATTAATTGCAAAATTCTCACAATCATATCAGGGTCAGAAGTTTTCAAAATCTCATCGCATAAACACGAGTGGTTTAATAATCTTCTGACCCTGATATTATTTTCATTGTAATTGTTTAGCCTGCTGAATAATTATTTTCTCTCTACAATATGATAGTAAGAACGCGCCGTCATAAGATAAATCAACCCATACACAACAGCAAAGATCAATACTGTTCCCGCCGTACATCCAATAAACAGCTTCGTATTCGTCATTCCGAAAAGTAAAAGTAACCGGCGGATCATTGGAAATGCCATGGTAATATGAAGCATTGCCATTAACAGCGGGAGGAAAAATACCATCAGAATCGAGACTATGAGAAAAAGTCTGTAAATAAGATTCTTCTATGATATGCAAGGGTGGCAAGCCTGAAAATCAGGCTTCTCACCCTTGTTTTATATATAACAGTTGTTGAATGGCATTCAAGAGCAGGCGGTTTTCCGCCCGTCTTATTCGCCTGTTTATTCGTTACTCTGGGAGGCGTCCTTCGTACATAATACTCAGTTCACCATACACCTGTGCCCAGTTGCGGATCGTACTGGTCCATTTCTTTGTAGCTTCAAATGTGGCAAGATACAGTGCCTTTAATAGAGCTGTATCGCTTGGAAATACGCTTCTCTGGCGATTCAGTTTCCGGTAGGTAGAATTCAGGGATTCAATAGCATTTGTAGTATAAATCACCGTTCTGACCGTCGTTGAAAATTTAAAGATCGGCGAGATTGCGTCCCAGTTATCCTTCCAGCGCTTCATGGAATTCGGATATTTCGGTGTCCATTTTTCTGTTACACGCTCTAAGGCTGCCAGAGCTTTCTTTTCATCTGTGGCCTGATAAATGGTTTTCAGATCCGCAGCGAAGGCTTTTCTGTCTTTATCCGGGACATATTTCAACGTGTTCCTTACCTGGTGTACAATACAGCGCTGGTATTCCGTCTTTGGAAAAGCTGCTGCGATCGCTTCTTTGATTCCGGTTAAACCATCGGCACAGATGATTAATACATCTTTGACACCACGATTTTTCAGTTCATTCATAACGGAAAGCCAGTATTTTACGCTTTCGTTATCGCCAACACTGATGGTTAAAACTTCTTTTTTCCCTTCCGTGTTGATTCCCAGAATCACGTAAGCAGCAAGCTTTCGGATCACGCCATTATCCCTTACAGAATAATGGATTGCATCAATGTAGAGAATGGGATAGACCTCGTCCAGTGGCCGGTTCTGCCAGTCTTCGATCTGTGGCAGGATCTTATCAGTCACATCAGAAATAAAGCTTTCAGAAGTTTCAAAGCCATAAATATCTTCGATGGTTTCGGAAATCTGCCGGGTAGTCATTCCTTTGGCATACATGGAAATGATCTTCTGATCAATATCGGAAATATCTTTCTGACGTTTTTTCACAACCTGTGGTTCAAACGTTGATTTGCGATCCTGTGGCACTTCGATTTCCATCGAGCCATACCGGCTGTTGACCTGTTTCCGCTTATAACCATTGCGATAATCATCATTATCTGAGCGTTCGGATTTTTCGTAACCAAGATGATCATCCATTTCAGCTTCCATCATTTCCTTAATGGTGCCGCCTAAAAGATCCTTGAGCGCATCCTGAATGTCTTCTGCAGACTGGATATCGTACTCTTCCAGGAGCTGATGGATGATGTTTCGTTTTCCTTCTGTCATTTGTACACGATGTACAGGTTTCTTTTGTCTTGCCATAATAAAAGGCCCTCCTAATGATATTTATT
>ERZ772816.1314-NODE-1314-length-21910-cov-3.400046_pt1 | contig 21910 bp, 15 predicted proteins | sample MGYA00511359_ERZ772816 | MGnify/ENA primary metagenome ERZ772816 (study PRJEB29015, sample SAMEA2737710) | human gut metagenome | biome: human gut; feature: human-associated habitat; material: faeces | place: China | collected 2012 ...
GCTTCATCAGCTGGCGCATGGAGTCGTATTGCTTGACCAGGCGGTTGACGTCCTCCACCTTCAGGCCGCAGCCGGCGGCGATCCGCCGCTTGCGGGAGGGGGTGAGAATATCCGGCTTGGTGCGCTCCTCCACAGTCATGGAGTAAATAATGGAGCGGAAGCGGTTAAACGCGCCCTCGTCAATGTCCTCGTCCTTAATCTTGGAGCCGATACCGGGCAGCATCTTAATGGTGTCACGCAGGGAGCCCATGCGCTCGATCTGGTCGAACTGATCCAAAAGATCGTTCAGATCAAATTTATTCTTCGCCAGCTTGCGTTCCAGCTCTGCCGCCTTTTTCTCGTCCAGACTCATCTCTGCCCGTTCAATGAGGGAGAGCACATCGCCCATACCCAAAATACGGGAGGCCATACGACTGGGGTGGAAAGTCTCCAGTTGATCCAGCTTTTCGCCGGTGCCGATGAATTTAATCGGTTTGCCGGTCACGGCACGCACAGACAGCGCCGCACCGCCGCGGGTGTCACCGTCCAGCTTTGTCAGAATCACGCCGTCAATGCCTAATGCCTCGTTAAAGCTCTTGGCCACATTCACAGCGTCCTGACCGGTCATGGCGTCGATCACCAGCAAAATCTCGTGCGGGTGAACAGTGGAGCGAATGTTTTGCAGCTCCGCCATCAGCGCCTCATCCACATGCAGACGACCGGCGGTATCCAGCAGCACATAGTCGTTGCCGTGATCCCGCGCGTACTTTACTGCCTCGCCGGCAATGGTCACCGGGTTCTCCGTGCCCATTTCAAACACAGGCACATCCACCTGGGCGCCTACCACCTGCAACTGCTTAATGGCTGCGGGTCGATACACATCGCAGGCCACCAGCAAGGGTCGGTGCCCTTCTTTCTTCAACTTCTTTGCCAGTTTGGCAGAATGGGTGGTTTTACCGCTGCCCTGCAAGCCGCACATCATCACAACCGTCGGCGGGTGATTGGCAATGGCCAACCGGGACTCCGTGCCGCCCATCAACTCCGTTAACTCCTCGTTGACGATCTTGATGACCATTTGGCCGGGGGTCAGGGACTCCATCACATCCGCACCGATGGCACGCTGGGTCACCTTGGCGGTGAACTCCTTGGCCACCTTATAGTTGACATCCGCCTCCAGGAGCGCCATACGCACCTCGCGCATAGCTTCCTTTACATCGGACTCTGTAAGCTTGCCCTTGGCACGCAGCTTTTTAAATGAATTTTCCAGCCGTTCGCTGAGCCCTTCAAATGCCAAGTTCTACACTTCCGTTCTTTTTATCATTCGCAAAGATAAGCGGTCAGGGCCTTGATCCGGGCCACATTGTCGTTGATCTCCCGGGACAGTGTGTGCGACAGATTATACGCATTAATGGCCTCGGCGCACTGCTCGATTTCTTCCAGTCCCTTCTTCAGGGTCTCGAACTTCTTAGCCAGACCCAAGCGACTCTCCATATCAAACAGCTGGTTCTCCGCCCGCTTGATGGCATCGCGCACGCCCTGGCGAGTAATGCCCTCATTCTCTGCGATCTCAGAAAGCGAAAGGTCCTCGTCATAGTAATACACCAAAAAATCGTGCTGCTTTTGGGTCAACATTTCGCCGTAAAAATCCAGCAAAAAAGAAACTTCCAAATTCTTGGCCAAGGACGCCCTCCCCTTTCTTAGTCTCTTGCGCTGTAAAGTGAAAGTTCTTTACAGCAAGTGGTATTATACTAAAACCGGGCCGCCTTGTCAACCGCTCTCTGCATATTTTTTGCAACAAAATTTACGAAAAAAGCGCTTGACACAAGCTATGGTGCACCGCAAAAGCGCCACCCCACCGGATAGTGGTGCGCGCCGACAAAGCAAAGGACACAATTTGTTTACAAAATCGATACAAATCATTGACAACCTGTCGCCTAATACATTATAATAGTCAAAGTCCAAAAAACACGGAGGTACTGTACATGAATCCATTGCATGAATTTGCAGCGCTGTTCTCCAACTTCGGCAACATTGATCCCCGTATGATCGTGATGTGGGTGGTTGGCGGCGTGCTGGTCTACCTTGCCATTAAGAAGGAAATGGAACCCACCCTGCTGCTGCCCATGGGCTTCGGCACCATTTTGGTGAATCTGCCCCTCAGCGGCGCCATTACCCAAGCCGGGGCGGAGGAAGGCCCCATATCCGTACTGTTTGATGCAGGCATTGCCAACGAGCTGTTCCCGCTGCTGCTGTTCATCGGCATCGGCGCCATGATCGACTTTGGCCCGCTGCTGAAGAACCCGTGGCTGATGCTCTTCGGTGCAGCCGCCCAGTTCGGTATTTTCTTCACTTTCTTTGTGGCCGGTTTCTTCTTTGATATTAACGACGCTGCGTCCATCGCCATTATCGGCGCTGCCGACGGCCCCACTTCCATCTTTGTGGCCAATACACTGCATTCCAAGTATCTGGGTGCCATTATGGTGGCTGCGTACTCTTATATGGCGCTGGTGCCCATTATCCAGCCGCCGGTGATCAAGGCTGTAACTTCCAAAAAAGAGCGCCTGATCCGTATGAAATACCATGCAGGCGATGTAAGCAAAACCACCAAGATTGTGTTTCCCATCGTGGTAACGGCCGTTGCCGGTTTGGTGGCGCCTAAATCCGTTGCACTGGTAGGCTTCCTGATGTTCGGTAACCTGATCCGCGAGTGCGGCGTGCTCAACCAGCTGTCTGAGACGGCGCAGAACGCCTTTGCCAACATTATTACAATTCTGCTGGGTCTGACCGTTGCTGCCAAAATGCACTATCAGGACTTTGTATCCTGGCAGACCCTGATGATCCTGGGTCTGGGTCTGGTTGCCTTCATCTTTGATACCGTAGGCGGCGTAGTGTTTGCCAAATTCATCAATCTGTTCCTGCCCAAGGAGAAGAAAATCAACCCCATGATCGGTGCAGCCGGTATCTCCGCATTCCCCATGAGCGGGCGTGTGGTCAACCAAATGGGCCTGAAAGAGGACCCGCAGAACTTCCTGTTGATGTACTCCATCAGCGTCAATGTTTCCGGCCAGATCGCCTCCGTTATTGCCGGCGGCCTGATCCTGACCCTGGTATCGTAAGGAGGATATGATATGCAGACTTTATTTGCTTCTCTGCTGGCTGTGGTTACCATGGCCATCAACGCCCAGTCCTGGAAAACCACCCTGCCGGATATGCTCTTCGGTATGATCGGCATCTTTATCGTGATCGGCGTGATCATTCTTGTCACCTATGGGCTGAACAAAGCCTTTTCCAAAAAGAAGAAAAAGGACGACAAGGACGAGAAATAAAAACAAAATGAAACCCAAAGGCGCTCGGCAAGTCCCGGGCGCTTTTTCTGTGCAAAAAACAGGGTTGCAAAATGCGACGGTCTATTGTATAATATAGGCAAATTCAAACGCTATGACGAAGAAAAGTAGCGCTCCCCCTGCTGTTTAGAGAGTCGCGGTCCCGGCTGAGAGCCGCAGCACAGCAGCCTGCGTGAAGTTCCCTTCCGAGCGGTTTTGCTGAACCACAGTAGGCAAGAACGGTGTGAGCACCGTTATCAGGCTCAAAGAGTGTTTGCTCCGATTGGCACTTGCCAACTTGCAAAAAACAGGGTGGTACCGCAGGTAATTCCGACTTGTCCCTATACGAACGGGGCAAGTCGTTTTTTATTTGCACACTGCCGCGAGCAATACAGAATGAAAGAAAGGATACGAAGATGAAAGCACAACTGGAACAAATCCGCCGGGCCGCCAAAGAAGCACTGGCCTCCTTTGACAGCGCCGAACAGCTGGAAAAAGCCCGTATTCAGTACTTGGGCAAAAAGGGCGAGCTGACCGCTATTTTGAAGCAGATGGGCAAGCTGTCTGCTGAGGAGCGCCCGGTGATCGGCCAACTGGCAAATGAAATTCGCAAGGACATTGAGGACACCATCGCCAACAAGTCCGCAGAGATCAAAAAGGCAGCCCAGGAGAAGCGGCTGGCTGAGGAAACCCTGGATGTGACCATGCCCGGCACCCTGCCCCAGATCGGCTACAAGCACCCGCTGTCCATCGTCCTGGACGAAATCAAGGACATCTTTATGGGCATGGGCTTTGACATTGCCGAGGGCCCGGAGGTGGAGTACGACTACTACAACTTTGAGGCACTGAACATCCCCAAAGACCACCCGGCCAGGGACACCCAGGACACCTTTTATATCAATGACAATATCGTACTGCGAACCCAAACTTCTCCGGTACAGATCCGTGTAATGGAAAAAACGCAGCCCCCCATTCGAATCATTGCCCCGGGTCGTGTATTCCGCTCCGACGCGGTAGATGCCACCCACTCTCCCCTGTTTCACCAGATCGAGGGCTTGGTGGTAGACAAGGGCATTACCATGGCAGACCTGAAAGGCACGCTGGAGACCTTTGCCAAGCGGCTGTACGGCGAGAATACAAAAATCCGCCTGCGTCCCCACCACTTCCCCTTTACGGAGCCCAGCTGCGAAATTGACGTCAGCTGCTTTAAGTGCGGCGGCAAGGGCTGTCCCTTCTGCAAGGGCGAAGGCTGGGTCGAGATTCTCGGCGGCGGCATGGTGCACCCCAAGGTGTTGAAAAACGGCGGCGTAGACCCGGATGTATACAGCGGCTTTGCCTTTGGCGTAGGCCTGGAGCGGCTGGTGCTGTTCCGCTTTAACATTGACGATATGCGTTTGCTGTATGAGAACGATATGCGTTTTCTGTCCCAGTTTTAAGGAGGTGCAAATATGATTTTATCCAGAAAATGGGCCAACGATTATGTGGACCTAACTGATATTGACAACAAGACCTTTTGCGACGAAATGACCCTGTCCGGCTCCAAGGTAGAGGGGTATGAAGTAGAAGGCAGCGACATTGAGAATGTAGTTGTGGGCCAGGTACTTTCTATGGAGAAACACCCGGACTCCGACCACCTGTGGGTGTGCCAAGTGTCCGTAGGCGACGATCAGCCGCTGCAAATCGTCACCGGCGCCCAGAACTTAAAACCCATGGACATTGTGCCGGTGGCATTGGTGGGCGCTACGGTGATCAACCGCAAAGACCATAAGTTAGAAAAAATCAAAAAGGGCAAACTGCGGGGCGTTGCTTCTGCCGGTATGCTGTGCTCCTTTGACGAACTGGGTCTGACCCAAAACGACTTCCCTTACGCCTGCGCCGACGGTATTTTTGTACTGGGGGACGACTGCGACAAGACCCTGGGCATGGATATTCACAAAGCCATCGGCTATGACGACACCTGCGTTGAGTTTGAGATCACCTCTAACCGGTGCGACTGCCTGTCCGTAACCGGTTTGGCACGTGAGGCAGCAGCCACCTTTGACCGGCCTTTCACCTTGCCGGAGCCGGAAGTGAAGCCCGGCCACGGCAATGTAAACGACCTGCTGCAAGTGCATATTGAAGACGGCGAAAAGTGCTACCGTTACACCGGCGCCGTAGTAGAGAATGTGCGGGTTAAGGAGTCACCCCGCTGGCTGCGGGAGCGACTGCGTGCCTGCGGCGTGCGCCCCATCAGCAATATTGTAGATATTACCAACTATGTGATGCTGGAGTACGGCCAGCCCATGCACGCCTTTGACCTGCGTTACCTGGTGGGCAACACAGTGAATGTGCGTAACGCCAAGGCCGGCGAGACCATCACCACCCTGGACGGCGAGACCCGGGAGCTGACGGAGAATATGCTGGTGATTGCCGATACGGAGAAGCCTGTGGCCGTTGCCGGCGTAATGGGCGGCGAATACAGCGGTATTATGGACGACACCACCACCATCGTATTTGAGTCCGCCTGCTTTAACGGCACCTGCGTGCGCCGCACCGCCAAGGCGCTGGGTATGCGCACTGAGGCCTCTGCCCGGTACGAGAAAGAGCTGGATCCCAACCAAACCATGCGCGCCTTAAAGCGTGCCCTTCAACTGGTACAGCTGCTGGACGCCGGCGATGTGGTAGACGGCGTGGTGGACTGCTGCAAGAAAGTCAAAGAACAGGTCACTGTGGACTGGGACTACCAGTGGATCAATCGGTTCATCGGCTTTGATCTCAGCGAGCAGCAGATGATCGATATTTTGAAGAAGATCGACTTTGATGTGCGCGACGGCAAGGTCTATGCTCCCACATTTCGCAACGATATTGAGCACCTGGCAGACCTGGCGGAAGAAGTGGCCCGGTTCTACGGCTTTCACAACATTCCCAACCACATGCTGCAAGGCGCTGCCAACGGCAAGCTGACCCACCGCCAGTCCTTTGAACGCAAGCTGGGCAACCCCCTGCTGGCCTGCGGCTGCACCGAGGTATCCACCTTCAGCTTTATCAGCCCTAAGGCTTATGACAAGATCTGCCTGCCCCCGGACAGCGAACTGCGCAACTCCATTGTAATCCTAAACCCCCTGGGCGAGGATACCAGCATTATGCGCACCACCATCCTGCCCTCTATGCTGGATGTGCTGTCCTTTAACTACAACCACAAGACGGAGGCCGCTTGTATGTACGAGATGGGCACCGTTTACACCCCCACAACCCCAGACAAACTGCCTATCGAGAGCCAAAAGGTCACCATCGGTATGTACGGAGGCGGCGCAGACTTCTTTGCGCTGAAAGGCATTGTGGAGAAGCTGCTGGACTGCCTGCATGTGGATCACTACGATGTGGAGCCGGTAAAAGATAACCCCACCTTCCACCCGGGCCGTACCGCCGCCTTCACCATAGACGGCAAGGTGCTGGCTACCCTGGGCGAGGTGCACCCCACCGTGGCAGAGAACTACGCCATTGGCACCCGGGTTTATCTGGCGGAGCTGGATGTGAACACTGCTTATGAGAACGAAAGCGGCACCCGCACCCACAAGCCTCTGCCCAAGTACCCGGCCAGCAACCGTGACCTGGCCTTTGTATGCGACAAGGAGATCCCGGTGCTGAAGTTGCAGCGCGCCATCGGCGAGGCCGTAGGCAAGACCCTGGAGAGCGTCAAGCTCTTTGATGTGTATCAGGGCGAGCAGATTGAAAAGGGCAAAAAGAGCGTGGCGTTTAACATTCGTATGCGCGCCCATGACCGCACCCTTACCGATGATGAAGCCGACGCTGCCATGAAGCGGGTGGTCAAAGCCCTGGACAAAATGGGCATCAGCCTGCGGAGTTGACCGAAAAACGGACAACTGCCTGGTAATTTGACCGGAATATTGGAATTTTTGCATTTTAATATTGTAATTATTTCAAAAAATGTATATAATGATGTGTACGGTGGTGACTTTACCGTGACAGATAAGACCATGACATTTAGAATCGGTGATGAAAAAGAGGATGTTATGAAGGATACCTTAACCCAGGTGTTTGACGCCCTGCGGGAAAAGGGGTACAATCCCATTAACCAGATCGTAGGCTATCTGCTGTCTGAGGATCCCACCTACATCACCACCCACAACAATGCCCGCAGCCTGATCCGCCGGATCGACCGGGACGAGTTGTTGGCCGCTATGGTAAAGTCCTACTTAGATTAAAACGAAGGAGGCGTTCCCTTGGCGAAGAAAGGCGAATTTTTGGAATACAAAGGCAGACCGCTGGTACGCTGCGGCAACACCATTTACTACGGCAGTATGGCCGACCCGTTCGTTGTGTGCCTGAAGGTACAGAGTGAGAAGAAGCAGGGCGACCAAACCATTGCCGACAAAGTGATCATTCAGCTGCTGAATACGGACGAGCAGATCTCGCCCAAAGAGCAGGTGGTCAAAAAGAGCGAAAAGACCGGCCTGTTCAACGCGCTGGATCTGGGTGCCGTTTGGCTGGAAAGAGCCCTCAAGAAAAACGCATAACCCAAAAAGAAGCAAAACCGAGTGCAGTTTGCACTCGGTTTTCTTTATTGCCTGTTCCCGACGGCCTGCTCTTATTGCGGATTGCACAAGGGCGGGGGCGTTTTTTTATGCAATATGTGAATTGACTTCACCGGATCAACAACTTATAATTAAGATAAGGGTAATTTTACGCACTTTTGCAACGGAAGGGGCAACTGGATATGAAGAAGAATTTACGCAGCCTATTGTGCGGTCTGCTGGCACTGGTGCTGGTGTGTTCCTGCGCCGGCGCGGCCTTCGCCAAGGACAACGGCGCCACACCGGTAATCTCTGTGCACGGCATGGGCGGCTCCGGCCTGTACCTAAACCCGGGCACGGAGGATGAGCAGCCAGTGGGCGTGTTTGACGCCAAAAGTCTGCTCAGCCGCGGCGGACTCATCCAAAATGTGCTGGCTGCCGTCGGCGGCAAGCAAACGGACCCGAACGCCGTCATTGACCAAATCGCCGATCTGATGAACGACTACCGCAACATCGCCTGCGATGAGGACGGCAACAGTCTTTACAATGTAGGCATCACCAACTACTGGACCGACAGTCTGAAAAACCACCCGGGCTACCTGTCCGGCACCAGCAACGAGCCGGCCATTTGCCGCCAAGTGGCGCAGAATATCGGCGCAGACAAAGTGTATGCCTTTAACTACGATTGGCGACTGGACGCCTGCGAAACGGCTGCCAAGCTGGCAGATTTTGTGAGTCAGGTCAAAGCCAAAACCGGTAAAAAGCAAGTGACCCTGATCGGCAGTTCAGAAGGCACGGTGATCCTCAGCGCCTACATAGATCAGTACGGCGATCGGGGTGACATCCGCCGCTTGGTGATGATCGACGGGGCGCTCACCGGCGTGTCCGTCACCAAGCTGTTTTCCCAGGATCTGCTGTTTGACGCGGATGTGGTCAAGAAATACTTGGATCGGGTGACCACCTCTTACCACAACCCGGACTTTGACTTTAGCCAGCTGAACCGGCTGGCAAACAGCCTGAATGTGGGCTACCTGTGCGACTTTTTGACCCAAGTAGCAGAGGACCCTGCACTGGTGGAGCGGGTGTATAACGAAATCTTTTACCCGGTGTTCGGCTGCATTCCCATGCTGTGGGAGTTTATCCCCTATGATGATTTTGACGACAGTGTGGATGCCATGACCGCCATTGGCTTTTTAGACCAAAGCAGCGGCCTGTATAAGAAGATCACCCGCTATCATAAGGTGCAAAAGCGCCTGCCCGGCAATCTGAAAGCCATGCAAAAGGCCGGCACCGATGTGGTGATCGTAGCCAACTACGGCCTGCCCAATATTCCCATCAACTCTGCGTATGCCAATCAGACAGATATTCTCATCGACACCAAATACGCTTCCGTGGGAGCCACCACGGCGGACTACGGCAAGACCTTGAAGCGCACCGGCGCCCATGTGTCGCCGGACCGCATTGTGGACGCCGCCACCTGCACGCTACCGGACAACACCTGGTTCTTTAAGGGCGTGGCCCATGTGAATTTCTGGTACGACAGCCAAGCCACCAAATTCTTGGCCGGACTGATCACCAACCCGAAGAAAAAGCAATCTGTGCAGACAGTCAAAGCCGCCACCGGCAACGGCCAGTTTGTCAATACGGACGAGAAGCAAAACATTGTACCCTTTAGCGCCGGCAAGAACACAAACACCAGCGGTACAAAGAACACCAATCCCAAGAACACCGCGACCGCAGCTGTTAAGTCCCCTGCCACCGGCGCCCATTGGAGCCTGGCAGTGGGCGGCTCCGGTCTGGCCGCCTCCGGCTTGCTCTTTGCCCTGTACGCTCTGTTTGCCAAAAAGAAGAACGACGCAGCCACCAAATAATATCTATACCTAAACCAGCGCCCCCTTGCATAAGCAAGGGGGCATTTTTTTACCCAAAATTCGAAAAAATTGCGAGCTTATGTAGGCATCGGCCCCTACTTACCAATCCCTCCACCGCCTACAGCGGTCCCCCTCCCTTTACAAGGGAGGCAAAGTGGTAAAAATAGCGGCTCCCCTTGCAGTAAGGAGAGCCGTATTTTTCGTAGTGAACTGTGATTTACTTTTCGTCTGCGCCGAAGGCGAAGATCTGACCGGTGTACACATTGAACTGCATGGTACAGGGGCGGTCACTCTGGGTATACCGCACAGTGAGCACATCGCCCTCCTGGCTCACATCCGTCAAAGTGGCGGTATCGGCCAGGGTATCGGCAAACAGGCTGGCCTGCTCCGGCTTATAGGTGCTCACATCGTCCGAGGTAAAGAGCACGCCGCCAAACAGCTGAATGAACTTAGCCAGCAGCGCCTGCTGTTCCGGGGTAAAGCTGATATTGTTGCGCCGCAGCAGGAACACATCCGGGTCATTCAGGAACGCACGACCGTTCAGCCCCCGGCGATACACGCTGTTGAGCACCGCATTGGGTGTAGACACATCCTCCCGGTGCATTTGGCGGCGCCGGGCAGAATGGGGCCAACTGAGGGCCATATCCGCACCAATACGCATATAGTCCGCCACGCCAAAGCTGGGCAGCATCGGTGCGCCGCAAGCCAGCAGCAGCTTATCCTCGCCCACGCACTCCCGCAGCAGCTCCATGGCGTCATACGCCACCTGGCCGCGGGTCTTGCCGTACAAGGGCTTAACGGAAGCGGCGTACAAAAAGTCCAGCTTCACCATATCAAAGCCCCAGGTATGCAGCACCGTTTGGAACACCTGCTTAATATATGCCCGGGCTTCCTTATGATAAATATCTAGGGCATAAAAGCCGCCCCAGTTGGCACCCACCATCAGCGGGCTTCCCTTTTTGTCTGCCACCAGCCAGCCCGGGTGCTTCTTTGCCAAATAGGCATTCTTTTGTACTGCAAAAGGCGCCAGCCACAGCCCGGCTTTCAGCCCACGCTGGTGAACCGCATCGGCCACCCGGCGCATACCGAAGGGAAACTTCTTGCTGTCCACAGACAGCCAGTCCCCCACGGCGGTCTGGTAGCCGTCGTCCACCTGGAAGGTATTGACTCCGGCGCAGGGGGCAATGGCTCGCAGGTCGTGCATGATGATATTGTGATTGATATTGCTGTAATAGTTGTACCAGGAGGTATAGCCCCGCAGCTTTTCCGTTTGGCGGGGGTGTACGCCCAAAGCGGCAAAGTAGCCGTCAAATACCGCGTCATAATGCCCCTGCTGCCTATAGAGATCCAGCACCGGATAATCCTCTGTGAGCATCAGCCCCTCCAGATCCTTAGACACAGCCAGCACATTGCGGTTCATATCCGCCGTAATAACGGTAAAACCGGTGCGGTCCGTCAGGGAGCCGATAAAGTCCAGCATGTCGCCGGTGCGCACATAAGCAAAGCCGTGAGAATGGAACACGCCCGCCTGCTTTTCCTCCGGTACAAAGGTATAATCGCCGGTATACTGCATACCCAAACGGCGGCCGATGGGCGATTTGCCAACGGTGCCCAGCCCGGGCATGCGCTCCGTGGGGCCGAATTCCCGGCTGTCCGTCCAGGACTGAAAGCCGTTGGCCATAAAGCGACTGGCCGGGGTAAACAGGAACGGCAGCTCCAGAATAAAGCTGCGCACCTGTATGGGCGCGGTGGGGTGCAAAGTCACTTGCAAGCGGTGGTCGCTCTCCCGCACCTGCAAAAGCAGGTCCTCGTTACTGCCGGTGGCCGTCTTTACGGTGCTACCCAGCTTGTAATCAATGTGGTAGGAAAAGGTCATGGGGCGGTTCTCTCCAATCATTATTTTTTGAATTGCAGTGTGCAGCGCAGGGTCAAGGTCTGCATTTTCGGCAGCTTATACTGGGGCTTTAAGGTAGCCACAGCAGGCACATCGCCGCCAACACCCTGCTGGCCGCCGTCAATATTCACCGTCAGGTAATCATGGCGGGGCAGGTCGCAGGAATGCTTGGCTGCGTCCAGTTCCTCCAAGGTGTAGGGGTGCACGCCGGCCTCAAAAGCACGACCCACAGCGTCTACCCGCAGCTTCACATCGCTGCCCACTTCCAGCCAGCGCACATCGCAGCGGTTGCCGTTCTCCTGCGGATACAGGTAGTCGTGAATAAAGTCCTCGGCGCTCTTAAAACGATACACGCCCAGGTACGCGCCGGTCTTGCGGTCGCAATAATTCTCGTGAGGTCCTTTGCCGTAATAGGTCACGCCGTCCTCCCCGGACATCAGCTGGAAGGTAATGCCGTAACGGGGCAGATCCATGGGTACAATATTGCGGCAGGTCTGGGTCACCAGTACCCGGCCGGAGGGCAGCACCACATAGGTGGTCTCTACCTGATCCAGGTAGCGGCACAGCCAGCGCACGGTGATCTTCACCGCATCCTTGCCTTGCGTGGCTGTTACCTCCAGCGGGGTCATAGCCTTGCTGGCGTTCTTAAAGGCATTCAGTCCGATCAGGGTGCGCACAAAGTCAAAGGGAATTTGTGCAATGCGCTCATTGTCAATATTGGCACGGCCAAAGCAGGGGCGCACGCCGCTGCGCAGGCACTCCTGACCGTCCAGTTCATAAGAGCTCAGCTCGCCGGTTTTCTTGGATACAGCCAGACTGAAATGAGCGCCGCTGACCACATAGGCGTCTGCCCGCTTGCACAGGCTGATTGCTGCGGGTGTCTCCTTCTTCACAGAGAAATCGTACTGCCCCAGCACAAACTGCTCTCTGGCCATCAGGTGACCGGCAGGCAGGCGCATGGCGTCCGCCTTCAGAATTAAATAAGCGTCCAGCAGCTGCTCGCTCTTGGTATTTAGGTCAAAGGGAATATCAATCTTCACCTTCTCCAAATGGCCCGCTGCCGGCAGGTCCATGGTCTCCTCTTGCAACACACCGCTCTCATCGGACAAGGTCAGCCGCAGGGCAAAGGCGCTCAAGGGCGTAAACATAAACCGATTGACAATCTGCAAGGTGTTACCCACCCGGGTAAAGTCCGCCTGCTGGTAGCACTTAACCACCTCATAATAATGCGGGTTGGGTGAACGGTCGCCGCGGAACACACCGTTAAAGGCAAAGTTGCCGTCATTGGGCTTGTCGCCAAAGTCGCCGCCGTAGTTCCACTTGTCCTTGCCATCCTTGGTCTTGGTACGAATGGCCTGGTCCGCAAAGTCCCAAATATAGCCGCCGGCCAGCCGGTCGTACTTCTTAAAATCATTCCAATAATCGGAGAAGTTACCCATGGAATTGCCCATGGCGTGGGCATACTCGCACTCAATAAAGGGCTTATCCCGGTACATCTCCGGAGTCAGGCGATAGCCCATACCGCCGTTCCAAAGCGCGCGACTGTGGATATGGGGTCTGTTCTCGCCGATTTCTTTCATCTCCGTCTGCACGGTATACATTTCGCTGAACAGATCGCTGGTTTCCAAATGGGCGTCCGGCTCATAGTGGAAGGGCCGGGTGCGGTCAATCTGCTGGGCAGCGCGCTTCATATCCGGGAACGCCTTGCCGTTGCCGCTTTCATTGCCCAAGGACCAGAAGAGAATACAGCTGTGGTTCTTAAAGGAATTGACCATATTGGTCATTCGATAGCAGCACTGGGCACTCCACTGAGGATTGCTGGCAGGAATCTGCTGGGCCAGACCGTGGGTCTCCAGGTTGTTCTCGCTCATAACCAAAATGCCGATCTCGTCGCACAGCTCATAGAACCGGCGGGAATTGGGATAATGGCAGGTGCGCACATTGGTGATATTGCTGCGCTTAAGCAGCTCCAGGTCGGAGCGAATCATACGCTCCGGCACGGCGTGGCCGTAATCCGGGTGGAAATCATGGCGGTTCACGCCGCAGATCTTCAGCGGCACACCGTTCAGGAGAATGAACGGTCCACGCTTGGTGTCCGGATTATAACCGACGATCTTCACCTCTCTAAAGCCGTACTTATGGGAGCGCAGGTCCACCGGCTCCCCGGCCACCAGCAATGTGGTTTCTACCGTGCATAGGTACGGATCCTCGTGGCTCCACAGATGGGGCGCCTCCACGGTGCAGTCCGTATCTACCGTAACCCGGCAGCCATCCTCCAGCACCGGGCAGCGAGCCTCCATTTGGCCTACGGCTTTGCCGTCTGCGTCTAAAATACGCACCCGGTAAGCGGCGTCTGTGCAGTCCGTCCCCCGGCACTCCACAGCTACCTGCATACGGAAGTGAGCCGTCTTGTAGTCCTCTGCAAATTCGCTGTAAAAATAAGTATCCTGAATATAGGTCTTGGGCTTGAACACCAGGTTCACATCCCGGAAGATACCGGACAGCCGCCACATATCCTGATCCTCCAGGTAGCTGCCATCGCAAAACTGATGCACGGTCACCGCCAAGCGGTTCTTGCCCGGGTGCACAAAGCGGGTTACATCGTACTCCGTCTCGTCAAAAGTATCTTGGGAATAGCCCACAAAGGTGCCGTTCATATACACCTCGCCACAGGAGTTAATCCCACCGAAGTGCACAAACACATTATCCGCCAGCTCTTCTTCAGTCAAATCAAAATCCCGAATATACAGACCCTGCGGGTTCTTCTTGTCGTCAATATGGGGAATGTTCATCTTTGAGATCGGCGTGGGGTAATTGATATTGGTATAAATGGGGGTGCCATAGCCCTTGATCTGCCACTCGGAGGGCACCTCTAAATCGTCAAAGCTAAAGGGGTCGAATTCCGGGTTTTGATAGCCCTCTATCGTCTGATCGCTGCCGGGCAGGAATTTAAACTTCCAAATGCCATTCAGCAGCCGGCGCTTTTCTTCCCCGGTGCGGACATCCCTTGGAAAGCCGGCGGCACTGCGCCGCTCGGTGTTGACACTGAATGTGTCTATATCTTGCCAGATGGGTATATCTTTGTTCATACTGTTACTCCTTATGTTTAGAATCCCCGCCGCAGGCCGAAGGGCAAACTGCGGTCAATAACAGTATAACGGAAACGGCAGCACTTTTCAATGCAAAATCCGCAAATTGCCGGGATAATGGGCAAAAAAACAGCAGACCGTCGAGCCGCTGACAATCTGCTCTTTTATTATACGACACTGTCGCCCATCAGGCAATAAATGTGCTGTACAGTTTGGAAATAAAGCCCGGTCCCTACTGTTTGGCCAATAAAATCAGTCCGTGTGAACCCGCCGGTACTGCGCCGGGGTGCAGCCGTACTGCTTGCGAAAAGCGGCAATATAATGGCTCTCGTCCGCGAAGCCCAGATCATAGGCAATGCGGCGACAGCCGGTGCCGTCCAGGAGCATGGGCAGCGACGCTTGCAACCGCTGCTGCAAAATGTAAGCGTGCACGGACACACCCATCTCCCGCTTAAATCGCACGCCCAAATAATCCTTAGACAACCCCGCCTCAGACGCCAGCATAGACAGGGGCATTTTTTCGTGCAAATGAATATGAATATAATGCACACAGCGGCGCACCGGGGACGACAGCAGGGTACCGGATTTGGCAGACGCCACAGCCCGCACCAGTTCCGTTGCCCGGCGGCGCAGGCAGTCAATACAGGCGTCCATAGTGTCCAGCCGATCCACCTCGCGGAGATACGCGTCGCTGAGATGGTAAGCGTCCGTTTCATCCAGCCCGCCTAAAATGGCATAATGAATAGCAATGGCCACGGTAGCCACCGCCCAGTATTTCACCTGGCGCAGCCGATCGCCGGACATAGTGCCCACTACAAAGCCGTGGGCCATATAATCCGCAATAGCCCGGTCCATAGCCGCCTCGTCCCCCAACTCAATAGCGGTACACAGTGCCCGCTCCAGGGCAAAGGGAGTGTGGGTCTTGCCGCTCTCTCGGGTGTCATATAACGGGTGTGCCGTTGCCGGCAACACTTCCACTTGATAAGACATATACATTTCCTCCTGTTTGGATTATATCGCGTTTTTATTCTATTTACAACGCTATTTTTATATTTCAAGCAACAAAAATATGGTATAGTGCCCATGAATAAAGGAGGGAAAGCAATGAAACTTTCTTTAGAAAACTGCATCGAACTGGTAACCGGCAAGGGCACCTGGCACACGCGGAGCTGCGGCGGCAAGGTGCCGTCCATTCACCTGTCCGACGGCCCCCACGGGCTACGCAAGCAGGCGGAGGGGGTGCTGCAAAATAACAAAAGCGAAGTGAGCACCTGCTTTCCCACCGCAGCGGCTGCCGCGTGCAGCTGGGATCCGGAAATCACAGCCGCCATTGGAGAAGCCATCGGTAAGGAGGCCTTTAACGCACAGGTGTCCGTACTGCTGGGGCCGGGGATCAACATCAAGCGTTCACCCCTGTGCGGCCGCAATTTTGAGTATTTTAGCGAGGATCCGTACCTGGCAGGGCAACTGGGCAGCAGCTATGTACAGTCGTTACAAGGTACCGGCGTGGCCGCCTGTCTAAAGCACTTTGCCGCCAACAGCCAGGAGACCCATCGCCAAACGGCAGACAGCCGCATAGACCCCCGTGCCCTGCGGGAGATTTATCTCTCCGCCTTTGAAACGGTGATCAAAACTGCCAAGCCCGCCTCCGTCATGGCGGCCTACAACAAACTAAACGGTACTTACGCCTGCGAAAACCGGTCGCTGCTGACGGATATTCTCCGCCGGGAATGGGGCTTTGACGGCGCCGTCATCTCCGACTGGGGTGCCTGCACGAACCTGACCCGGGCGCTGCAAGCGGGCATGGATCTGGAAATGCCGGACAGTCGGGGCATACACAAAAAACTGCTGCGCCGGGACCTGGCAGCGGGCAAGATCGACCCGGCAGCCATTGAAACCGCCGCTCACCGGGTAACAAAGCTGGCAGACACCTATGCGGTGGAGCACCGCAAACGGCAAAAGCCCTACGACATCGCCCACCATCACAGCCTGTCGGTACAGTGTGCAGAGGAAAGCGCTGTACTGCTGCAAAATGACGGCATTCTGCCCCTGAAAATCGGGCAGTCCGTGGCGGTGATCGGCACCCTTGCAAAGGAAATGCGCATACAAGGCGGCGGCAGCAGCCATATTCACACCCGGCCGCTGCAAACAGCGGTGGAGGCCATGGAAGCCGCCGGGCTGGAGGTGCACTTTGCCCCCGGCTATACAGCAAACGCCGAACAGCCGAATCCGGCACTGGAACAGGCGGCACTGGATCTGGCGCAGCGGCACCAAACGGTTCTGTTCTTTGGCGGGCTAACCGAACACTTTGAGGGCGAGGGCTACGACCGCAAGACCCTGCAAATGCCCAAGAACCAGCTGAACCTGGTAGAGAAGATCGCCGCGGTTAATCCAAACATCGTCTTTGTGTCCTTTAGCGGCGCACCCTATGATATGGCCTTTGCGCCCCGGGTGCGTGCCATTCTCCACTTGTATTTGGCAGGTGAGGGCGCCGCAGAGGCCTGCGCCCATCTGCTCACTGGGCAGTGCTGCCCCTGCGGCAAGCTGGCCGAGAGCTTCCCCTACACCGTGGAAGACACGCCCTGCCACGGCCAATTCGCCACCGGCAGCGACCGGGTGTCCTACCGAGAGAGCCTGTATGTAGGCTATCGGTACTATGACAAATTCCACGTGCCAGTGCGCTTTGCCTTTGGCCATGGGCTGTCTTACACCACCTTTGCATATAACGATCCTAAAATCATCAGCAGCGTGTACCGGGGCGGCGATCTGGCGGTGACCTGCACCGTCACCAACACCGGCACCTGCGCCGGTGCGGAGGTGGTGCAGCTGTATGTACAGAACCCGACCTGCAACGCCCTGCGCCCGGAGAAGGAGCTGCGTGCCTTTTGCAAGGTGCGGCTGCAACCCGGCGAAAGCCGAACCGTTACTCTGCACCTAAATGAGCGAAGTTTTTCGGTCTATGACCCGGTGCAAAAGGCATTTTGTATGTCCGGCGGGGATTACACCCTGTGCCTGGCGGCTGCCGGTGACGCCATTCGCCTGACCTTACCGGTCACGGTGGAGAGCGACTACACCCTGCCCGATCAACGCCTATCGCTGGCGCCATACTTTGATTTATCTGCCAAACTGCGCACTGTGGACCACAAGACCTTTTGTGCCCTGTACGGCGCAGAGTTCCCGGAAGACGCAGCCACCCCGCCGGGCGAGTATACCACTGCCAACTCCCTTGCCCAGTTGGCGGCATATTCCGGCGCTGCCCGCCGGGTGCTGGCACTGGTGCGACAACTGGCATACCTGCTGTTCCCCGGCAAGTCCCACAACGACCCGGAGGTAATGATGCTGCTGGAGGGTATACAGGACGGCACCCTGGACAGCGTAGTGTGCCAAAGCGGCGGGCTGGTGCCCTATTCCCTGGCAAAGGCGCTGGTAAAAAGCGCAAACAAAGGCAGCAAGCAAGCTGAAAAACTGCACAAATAATAAAGAAAAGAGAGAGCGAATTTTTCACTCTCTCTGTTTTTATCCCCTGCCCCAGGGTTTACCTATGAGAAATGCGGGTGTATAATAGTGCCGGATGAAGTGAGGCAACTATGAAAGATACAAGAGTAAAATCGGATCAAAAACAAAACAGCGCCACCATGTTGATGACCGAGGGCAAAATTTGGAAACAGCTATTGGTGTTTGCCGTGCCGTTGATTCTGGGTAATCTGCTGCAACAGATGTACAATGCAGTGGACTCCATTATTGTAGGCAACTACGTAGGCAGCAATGCGCTGGCCGCCGTAGGCTCCAGCAATGCACTCATTAACCTGCTGATCGCCTTTGCCCAAGGGGCGTCCGTGGGCGCCGGCGTGGTGATCTCCCAGTTCTTAGGTGCAGGCGATACCAAGCGGGTGCACCGGGCAGTCCACACGGCAGCCACCATCGCCTTATTGTTAGGCGTAATGCTCACCGGGGCCGGCATCGCCCTAAGCCGGGTGCTGCTGGTGGCCATGGACACCCCAACCGCTGTACTGAACGACTCGGTGCTGTACCTGCGCATTTACGCCGGCGGTTTTCTCTTTAATGTGGTGTACAATATGGCCACTGGTATTCTCAACGCTGCCGGCAATTCCCGCCGCCCGCTGCTGTACCTGTGCGCCGCCTCCGTAACCAACATTGTACTGGACTTTGTGCTTATTGAGGGGTGCAAAATGGGCGTAGCCGGTGCCGCTGTGGCTACCGATGTGAGCCAGCTGATCTCCTGCCTGCTGGCAGTCAGCTACCTGCTGCGGGTAAAATCCGATTATAGAATCCGCGTGAAAAGCCTGTGCCTGGACGGCGATATGGCCAGGCGCATTGTCCGCGTGGGGCTGCCCACCGGCATACAAAATATGGTCATCAGCTTCTCCAATGTGCTGGTGCAAACCAGTGTTAACCACTACGGCGCTATGGCCATGGCCGGGTTCACCGCCTACTTAAAGGTGGACGGCTTTAACATATTGCCGGTGCTGAGTATCAGCATGGCAGTGACCACCTTTGTGGGCCAAAACTACGGTGCAGGAAATCTAAAGCGGGTCAAAAGCGGAATGTGGACCGCCCTGCTGATGAGCACCGTTTATACCATACTGACCGGCGCGCTGCTGCTGGCGTTCTCCCACCCGGTGATGCGGCTGTTCACCTCGGACAGCGCCGCCATTCATTACGGTGTGTTGGCGATGAAATACTTTTGCCCCTACTATGTGCTGCTGGGTGCGCTGAATGTGCTGGCAGGCACTGTGCGCGGCACCGGCAAGAGTATACCGCCCATGCTCATTCTGCTGTTTTCCATGTGCATCTTCCGCATCATTTGGATCCAGCTGGCAGTGCCCCATTATGACAACATCGACGGTGTGTTTATCCTCTACCCCATCTCCTGGATAATCGGCTTAGTGCTGATGGCACTGTACACCTGGAAAGGTCACTGGCTACACTATGGCAACGAAGAAGAGAGAGCAAAAGAAGCATAACATAAAAACAAAACAGCGGTTGCAAGTTTATGCCTGCAACCGCTGTTTTTCAATTATCATTTGATTTTCAGTGCGCGAGTGGCGTTGAGCACTGCCAGCACCATCACGCCCACATCGGCAAAAATCGCCAGCCACATACCGGCGATACCCAGAGCGCCCAGCACCAGGCAAACCGCCTTCACCGCCAGGGCAAACACAATATTTTGCCATACAATCTGCAAGGTTTGGCGCGAGATCTTCATGGCCAGCGCAATCTTAGACGGATCATCATCCATCAGCACCACATCTGCCGCTTCAATGGCAGCGTCCGAGCCGAGGGCGCCCATAGCGATCCCCACATCAGCGCGGGACAGCACCGGCGCGTCGTTGATGCCGTCGCCTACAAAGGCCAAGTTCTCCTTGGGGCCTTTCTCTGCCAGCAGCTTTTCCACCTGCGCCACCTTATCACCGGGCAACAACTCGCTTTCCACTCGATCCATACCGATCTCCGCAGCCACCCGATCTGCCGCAGCCTTGGCGTCGCCGGTGAGCATGACGGTCATTTTTACGCCATTCTCCTTGAGCGCAGCCATCGCTGCCTTGGCGGTGGGCTTCACCACATCAGAAATGACAATGCAGCCGATATACTTGCCATCTGCCGCTACATACACGGTTGTGCCGTCCGTACGCTCACCGGGCAGGGCAGCGCCGATCTTTTTCATTAGCTTGGCGTTACCCACAGCTACCGGATGGCCGTCCACCAACGCCTGCACGCCGTGACCGGCGATCTCCTGAATGGCGCTGACCCGCTCCCCTTTCAAAGGCTGACCATAAGCATCTTTCAAGCTTTGACTGATGGGGTGATGCGATCCACTCTCCGCATAGGCCGCCAGGCCCAGCAGCACCTTTTTATCCACCCCCGGCGCCGGGTACACACCGGTCACCTGGAACACCCCTTTGGTCAGGGTACCGGTTTTGTCACATACAATATATTTGGTGTCTGCCAAAGCTTCCAAGTAGTTGGAGCCTTTCACCAAAATGCCGTTTTTAGAAGCACAGCCGATACCGCCGAAGAAACTCAGCGGAATAGAGATCACCAGCGCGCAGGGGCAACTGATAACCAGGAAGGTCAGTGCTCTTGTGATCCACTCGGCCCACATAGCCGGATGACCTGCCAACAGGCGGATCAACGGCGGCAGCACTGCCAGCGCCAATGCGCTGTAACACACGGCAGGGGTATAGTACCGGGCGAACTTGGTGATAAAGTTCTCGGACTTGGACTTTTTCATGGCAGAATTCTCCACCAAATCCAAGATTTTAGACACGGTAGACTCGCCGAATGGCTTGGTGGTGCGCACCGTAATGCGCCCGCTCATATTGATGCAGCCACTAATCACATCGTCTCCCGGCTTGGCATCCCGTGGCACGCTCTCGCCGGTAAGCGCACCGGTATTCAGCGTTGTATTGCCCTCTACGATCACACCGTCAATGGGCACTTTTTCGCCGGGATCCACCACAATCTCTGTGCCCACTTGCACATCGTCCGGGTCCACCTGTTCCAGCTTGCCGTCCACCATCACATTGGCATAGTCCGGACGAATATCCATCAGGGCGGCAATGTTCTTACGGCTCTTGCCCACCGCCACACTCTGAAACAGCTCGCCGATCTGGTAAAACAGCATAACGGCCACGCCCTCTTTGAAGTCTTGCAAGCAAAGGGCGCCAACGGTGGCCACTGCCATTAAGAAATTCTCATCAAACACCTGGCGGTTTTTGATCCCCTTAAGCGCTTTCCAAAGAATATCGTAGCCGATCACAAAATACGGCACCAAATACAGAACGATCATAGCCCACTGTGGCAGCAGGGCCAGCTTATCCAGCAGGATTACTCCTGCCAGCAGCACCAGCGCAACGATAATGCGCACCAGCACTTTCTTTTGCTTCTTGCTCATACCTTTTCCTCCCAAATGCAGGTTTACAGAAAGATCTCGCAATCGCTCTCCACCCGCTTGCAATTTTTTCGGGCGGCTGCCATCACAGCATCCACATCCGCGCCTGCTTCAAATTCCACTTTCAACTTTAAGGTCATAAAGCTCAGGACAGCGTTCTGCACACCGGGGGTCTTTTTCACAGCGTCTTCCATCTTGGCAGCACAATTGGCACAATCCACGTCCACATTATAAGTCTTTTTCATAACCATTCTCCTATGCAAAATGTTTGTTTTGTCGTTTAGAACAAGATTACATATTCTCATCTGTTCATATGTCATTATATTC
>ERZ772816.1322-NODE-1322-length-21765-cov-3.534224_pt1 | contig 21765 bp, 18 predicted proteins | sample MGYA00511359_ERZ772816 | MGnify/ENA primary metagenome ERZ772816 (study PRJEB29015, sample SAMEA2737710) | human gut metagenome | biome: human gut; feature: human-associated habitat; material: faeces | place: China | collected 2012 ...
TTACAAAAAAAGTGACAAAGAGACGTGTCAAGAAAAACGTTGAACATGGACAGGCTCACATCCAGTCATCTTTTAATAACACAATCGTTACATTAACAGATGCACAGGGAAATGCTCTTTCTTGGGCAAGTGCAGGTGGATTAGGATTCAGAGGATCCAAAAAATCTACACCATATGCAGCTCAGATGGCAGCTGAAACTGCAACAAAAGCAGCATTAGTGCATGGATTAAAATCAGTAGATGTAATGGTTAAAGGTCCAGGATCAGGAAGAGAAGCAGCAATCCGTGCTTTATCAGCAGCAGGATTAGAAGTTACAAGCATCAGCGATGTAACACCTGTTCCACATAATGGATGTCGCCCACCAAAACGTAGAAGAGTCTAATTATAGGAGGATAATTAAAGATGGCAGTAGATAGAACTCCAGTCTTAAAGAGATGCAGATCCTTAGGTTTAGATCCTGTCTTTTTAGGAATTGATAAAAAATCAAACAGAAGTTTAAATAGATCAAACAGAAAGAAAAGTGAATACGGACTTCAGCTTTGCGAAAAACAGAAAGCTAAATTCATCTATGGTGTATTAGAGAAACCTTTCCTGAACTACTTCAAGAAAGCATCTAAGATGAATGGTATGACAGGTGAAAACCTGATGGTACTCTTAGAGTCAAGACTTGACAACGTTGTATTCCGTCTTGGACTTGCTAGAACAAGACGTGAAGCAAGACAGATCGTTGACCACAAGCACGTACTTGTAAACGGAAAACAGATCAACATCCCTTCATACCTTGTAAAGGCTGGAGATGTTGTAGAAATCAAAGAAGCTAAGAAGAGCTCACCAAGATACAAAGAGATCGTTGAGGTTACAGGCGGACGTCTTGTTCCAGAATGGTTAGAAGCTGATCTGGAAAACCTGAAAGGAACAGTAAAAGAACTTCCAAAACGTGAAGCAATCGATGTTCCTGTAGATGAGATGTTAATCGTCGAGTTATATTCTAAATAATAAACCGTAACCCACAGGAGGTGGACTTAGTGTTTGATTTTAATAAACCCAATATTGAAATAACTGATATTTCAGATGATAAGAAATATGGTAGATTCGTTGTAGAACCTCTTGAAAGAGGTTATGGTACAACATTAGGTAATTCTCTTAGAAGAATTATGCTTTCATCTTTACCTGGTTCAGCAATCAGCCAGGTTAAGATTGACGGTGTTCTTCATGAGTTCAGTTCTATTCCGGGTGTTAAGGAAGATGTCACTGAGATTATCATGAACTTGAAATCTCTGGCAATCAAAAACACATCTGAATCTGATGAGCCTAAGACAGCTTATATCGAGTTTGAAGGCGAAGGCGTTGTAACAGCAGCTGATATTCAGGTGGATCAGGATATTGAAATCATGAATCCGGAAACTGTAATCGCTACATTAAACGGTGGTGCAGACAGCAAATTGTATATGGAACTTACCATTACAAATGGAAGAGGCTACGTGAGTGCCGATAAGAATAAAAATGACGAACTGCCAATCGCAGTGATTCCAATTGATTCTATCTACACTCCAGTGGAACGAGTGAACCTTACAGTAGAGAATACCCGTGTCGGACAGATTACAGACTTTGATAAGCTTACATTGGATGTATACACAAACGGCACACTGCTTCCGGACGAAGCTGTAAGTTTGGCTGCAAAGGTACTTAGCGAACATCTGAAACTCTTTATCGACCTGTCAGAAGTGGCTCAGGCTGCAGAAGTTATGATCGAGAAAGAAGACGATGAAAAAGAAAAAGTTCTTGAGATGAGCATTGATGAACTTGAACTTTCTGTTCGTTCATACAACTGTCTGAAGAGAGCTGGCATCAATACAGTTGAAGAACTGACAAACAGAACACCGGAAGACATGATGAAAGTACGTAACCTTGGACGTAAGTCTCTGGAAGAAGTACTTGCAAAATTAGATGAGTTAGGCTTAAGCCTGAGTAAAGGTGAAGAATAATCTGTCAGTAAGCCCGAAAGTGCATGGCAGAGCATTTGGCTAGTAAGCCCGAAGAAGCATAACCAAGTGTTATAATGGAGGATATTTAAAATGGCAAAATATAGAAAACTTGGCAGAACATCAAGCCAGAGAAAAGCATTATTAAGAAACCAGGTAACAGCACTTCTGAATAACGGAAAGATCGTTACAACAGAAGCTAAGGCTAAAGAGATCCGCAAGATCGCTGAAGGTCTTATCGCATTAGCTGTTAAAGAAAAAGATAACTTCGAAGAAGTTACTGTAAAAGCTAAAGTTGCCCGCAAAGACAAAGATGGCAAGAGAGTAAAAGAAGTTGTAGATGGTAAGAAAGTTACTGTATATGACGAAGTTGATAAAACAATCAAAAAGGATATGCCAAGCAGACTGCATGCTCGTCGTCAGATGCTGAAGGTTCTTTATCCTGTAAAGGAAGTTCCAACTGCACAGGCTGGAAAGAAGAAAAATACAAAAGAAGTTGATCTCGTAGCTAAATTATTCGATGAGATTGCTCCTAAGTATGCAGATCGTAACGGTGGATACACAAGAATCGTAAAGATCGGTCAGCGTAAAGGTGATGCAGCTATGGAAGTTCTGATCGAACTTGTATAGTTAGAAGTCAATTTTATAAAGAGGGGGGAACTACCAAAAGGGGTTCCTCTTTTTTTTATAAAATTCGATATTGAAACCAGAAAAAAATATATTATATATGCAAACAGTGGCTTTGAACGAAGTGAACGGAACAGTTTGCATATATAATATATTTTTTTTGTACGGAATAATATTCAAGATTTGTTAAAAATCTGACTATAGCGTTAAATTTACTACTATTAACAAATATGATTACAAATTATCAAATAAATGATATAATATCGTCAACGCAGTTAATATTACATTGTTCAAAAGACTGATAATTACAATTTATTTGGACTATAAATTGATAAATGAAATGGAAGGTAGGGATAAAGAATGAGCAGACTGGAAATTGCCTCTCCAAAAAGAGCAAAGATCGTAATGGAAGGCCTCTATAAAGATCTGGAAAGAAGAATTGAATCGAGTCCACCGGGGTTATGTCCAGTAGATATGGCAAGAGCATTTCTTGAGTTATGTCATGCACAGACATGCGGAAAATGTGTGCCTTGCCGTATAGGATTAGGACAGCTTAATAATTTCATCCGTGAAGTACTGGATGGAAAAGCGACAATGAAGACATTAGATATTATGGAACAGACAGCACTTTCTATTATGGAATCTGCAGACTGCGCGATTGGTTATGAAGCAGCGAACATGGTATATAAAGGATTGATCGGTTATCGTGATGATTATATTGAACATATTCAGAACGGAAGATGTACCTGTACATATAATCAGCCTGTACCATGTGTATCTTTATGCCCGGCACATGTAGATATTCCTGGATATATCGCACTGGTAGGGGAAGGACGATATGCGGATGCAATCCGACTGTTAAGAAAGGATAATCCATTCCCGACCACATGTGGATTCATCTGTGAACATCCATGTGAAGCAAGATGTAGAAGAAACATGGTAGATGATTCTATTAATATCCGTGGATTGAAGCGTGTAGCAGCAGATTTTGCAGGAGAAGTAGATCCTCCGCAGTGCGCACCAAGTACAGGTAAGAAGATCGCAATCCTTGGCGGCGGACCTGGAGGATTAAGTGCAGCATATTATCTGCAGTTAATGGGACATCAGACAACCGTATATGAGATGTTGCCGGAATTGGGCGGAATGCTTCGTTATGGTATCCCGAACTACAGACTTCCAAAAGAAAGACTGGACGATGATATCCGAGCAATCCTGAAGACAGGTGTACAGGTGAAGAATGGTCTGAAGATCGGACAGGATATTACGATCCAGGAATTAAGACAACAGTATGATGTTGTTCTGATCACGATCGGAGCAAGTACAGATAAAAAATTAGGATTAGAGAATGAAGATGCAGACGGAATCATTTCCGCAGTGCAGTTCTTACGTAATGTAGGAAAAAACCAGATTATAGATCTGACAGGAAAAGAAGTGGTTGTTATTGGTGGAGGTAACGTATCAATGGATGCGGTCCGTACAGCAAAACGTCTGGGTGCAAAGAAGGTAAGTATTGTCTATAGACGAAGAGTAGCAGACATGACGGCACTTCCTGGAGAAATCGAAGGAGCAGTTGCGGAAGGCATAGAATTACAGACGCTGAAAGCACCGGCATCTATAGATGTAGACGAGAATCATCATGTAAAAGGTATCTATGTGACACCTCAGATGGTAAGCTCGATCAGAGATGGAAGAGCAAGTATCAAACCTACAGGTGAAGAAGATATTTACATACCATGCGATGTATTAATCGTAGCAATTGGACAGAATATTGAGACACATCACTTCGAACAGGCGGGTATCCCGGTTGAACGTGGTAAGATCATTACTAAAAGTACGGGAGCATTTGAGAATCTTCCTGGAGTATTTGCAGGAGGGGACTGTGCAAGCGGACCGGCTTCGGTTATCAAAGCAATCGCGGCCGCAAAGGTTGTTGCAGCCAACATTGATGAGTATCTTGGATATCATCATGAAATTTCCTGCGATGTTGAAATCCCGGAGGCACATCTGGATGACCGTACACCTTGCGGAAGAGTGAATCTTACAGAAAGAGAAGCATGTGAAAGAGTCTGTGATTTTGAAGCAGTTGAAAACTGCATGACAGAAAAAGAAGCAAAACAGGAGGCAAGCAGATGTCTTCGCTGTGATCATTTCGGATACGGTATATTTAAGGGAGGCAGAGAGACATTATGGTAAATCTTACAATTGATAATATAACAATTGACGGAAGAAATATAATAGTAAAAGAAAATACCACGATCATGGAAGCTGCAGCCCAGAATGGGATTCCTATTCCGAAACTTTGTTATTTAAAAGGAATCAATGAAATTGCGGCCTGTCGTGTCTGTGTAGTAGAACTGGAGGGAAAAGAGAAGCTGATCACCTCCTGCAATAATGTTGCAAAAGAGGGAATGGTCATTCATACGAACAGTCCAAAGGTAAGAAGGCACAGAAGAACGACAGTAGAACTGATCCTTTCACAGCATGACTGTGAATGTGTAACTTGTTCGAGAAGTGGCAACTGCAGTCTTCAGACAGTTGCCAATGATCTGAATATTATAGAGATTCCATTTAAGATGGAAATTGAAAGACAACCGTGGAACAAGGAATTTCCTCTGATCAGGGATTCTTCAAAATGTATTAAATGTATGCGGTGCGTACAGGTTTGTGAAAAAGTACAGAGCCTTGGTGTATGGGATGTAGAAGGAACAGGATCAAGAACAACGATTAATGTAGCCGGACACAGAACGATAGAGGAAGCTTCATGCGCATTATGCGGGCAGTGTATTACGCATTGTCCGGTGGGAGCATTACGGGCAAGAGATGATACAGAAGATGTATGGGATGCAATTGCAGATCCGGATAAGATCGTAGTTGCACAGGTGGCTCCAGCTGTAAGAACAGCATGGGGCGAGGAATTTGGACTTTCTGATAAGGAAGCAACTGTCGGAAAGATCCTTGATGCTTTGAAGAGAATGGGAGTCGATTATGCATTCGACACAACATTTTCAGCTGACTTGACAATCATGGAAGAAGGGACGGAATTTTTGCACAGATTTACTGCAGGGGAATTAAAAGAGCGTCCGATGTTTACTTCATGCTGTCCGGGATGGCTTAGATTTATCAAATCACAGTATCCTCATCTGGTGAGACAGCTTTCAACGGCAAAATCACCACAGCAGATGTTCGGAGCCGTGATGAAAACTTACTTTGCAGAGAAGCTTGGGGTATCACCTGAGAAGATCTACACAGTATCTGTAATGCCATGTGTGGCAAAAAAAGGGGAAAAGGAGATGGAACTGTTCTATCAGGAATATGCGGGACATGATATCGATGCAGTTATTACGACAAGAGAACTGACAAAGATGATCAAATCAGCGCATATCAGTCCGGATACACTTGCAGATATTGACAGTGACCGGCCAATGCAGGATGGAACAGGAGCAGGTGTAATTTTCGGAACAACAGGAGGTGTAATGGAGGCAGCTCTTCGAACTGCATACTATCTGCTTAAAGGTGAGAATCCACCGGAAGATGCATTTAAAGCTGTAAGAAGTACCGGATTTAATCAAAATCAGGGAATACAGGAAGCAAATTTCCAGATCGATAATGTAACAGTCAGAACTGCAGCAGTCAGCGGACTTGGGAATGCAAGAGCTCTTCTGGATCGCATCAATAAAGGAGAAGTTCATTATGACTTCGTAGAGGTAATGGCTTGTCCGGGAGGATGCGTAGGCGGTGGCGGACAGCCAATTCATGACGGAAGAGAACTTGCTTATGAAAGAGGACAGAAGCTTTACAGTCTGGATAAAAATGCAAAACGTCGGTTCTCACATGAAAATCAGGACGTTCAGAAAATGTATGAGGAATACTTTGTAAAACCTAATTCACCAAAATCACACATGTTACTGCATACAGAGCATAAACTGGAAGGTTTTTAAGGTGAAAAAGCTACATGTTAAAAAAATATCAAATATGTGAAAAAAATATCAAAATGTTATTGACAAAGAATTAACAAACGGTTATACTAAGACCATCGAAACAAACAAAAACTCACAGGAGGATAATCAACATGGCGACAAAGAAAAAAGAAAACGCAGTACCAGAGATTATTGATAATGTAGAAGCTCTCGAAGCTAAGATGAAAGCAATGAGAGAAGCTCAGAAAAAATTTGCTACTTACACACAGGAACAGGTAGACAAAATCTTTTTCGAAGCAGCGATGGCAGCAAATAAGATGCGTATTCCGCTTGCTAAGATGGCAGTAGAAGAGACAGGACGTGGTCTTGTAGAAGATAAAATCATCAAAAACCATTACGCAGCAGAGTACATTTATAATAAGTACAAAAACGATAAGACATGCGGCGTGATCGAAGAAGACAAAGCGTACGGAATTAAAAAGATTGCAGAACCAGTTGGTCTGGTAGCAGCGGTTATCCCAACTACAAATCCGACATCAACAGCAATCTTCAAAACATTAATCTGTTTGAAAACAAGAAATGCAATCATCATCAGCCCACACCCGGCAGCAAAGGCATGTACAATTGCAGCAGCAAAAGTTGTTCTTGATGCAGCAGTAAAAGCCGGAGCACCGGAAGGAATCATCGGATGGATCGATGTTCCGTCATTAGAGCTGACAACAACAGTTATGAGAGATTCAGATGAGATCCTTGCAACAGGTGGTCCTGGAATGGTTAAATCTGCATACTCTTCAGGAAAACCGGCACTTGGTGTTGGACCTGGTAACACACCTGTTATCATCGATGATTCAGCAGATATCAAGATGGCAGTTAACTCCATCATCCATTCTAAGACATTTGATAATGGTATGATCTGTGCTTCAGAGCAGTCCGTAACTGTTCTTGAAAGCGTATATGAGGAAGCTAAGAAAGAATTCCAGTACAGAGGATGCTACTTCCTGAAACCAGGTGAGGAGCTTGACAAAGTTCGGAAGACAATCATCATCAACGGTGCATTGAACAGCAAGATCCCTGGAAAGTCAGCTTACGAGATCGCTAAGATGGCTGGCGTAGATGTTCCGAAGGAGACAAAGATCCTTATCGGTGAAGTTGAGTCTGTAGATATCTCAGAAGAGTTTGCACATGAAAAATTATCTCCGGTACTTGGTATGTATAAAGCTAAGACATTTGATGAGGCACTTGAGAAAGCAGCTCAGCTTGTAGCAGACGGTGGATACGGACATACATCATCTCTTTATGTTCATCCGGCTGAGACAGAGAAGATCGCTAAGCATGCAGCAGCAATGAAGACTTGCCGTGTTCTGATCAATACACCTTCTTCTCACGGTGGAATCGGAGACCTTTATAACTTCAAGATGGCTCCGTCCCTTACACTTGGATGTGGATCATGGGGTGGAAACTCTGTATCAGAGAACGTAGGCGTAAAACATTTGATCAACATTAAGACGGTAGCCGAGAGGAGAGAGAACATGCTGTGGTTCAGAACACCTGAGAAAGTATACTTTAAGAAAGGCTGCATGCCTGTAGCATTAGATGAACTCGGAACTGTAATGCATAAGAAGAAAGCGTTCATCGTAACAGACAGTTTCCTGTACAAGAATGGTTATGTAAAACCGATCGAAGATAAATTAGATCAGATGGGAATCCAGCATACATGCTTCTTTGAAGTTGCTCCAGACCCAACTCTGCAGTGCGCTAGAAGAGGTGTAGAACAGATCAGAGCATTTGAGCCAGATACGATCATCGCTCTTGGTGGTGGATCCGCAATGGATGCCGGAAAGATTATGTGGTTAATGTATGAGCATCCGGAAGCAAAATTCGAAGATATGGCTATGGACTTCATGGATATCCGTAAGAGAGTATACACATTCCCTAAGATGGGAGAGAAAGCTTACTTTATAGCTATCCCAACATCTTCAGGAACAGGTTCAGAAGTAACTCCATTCGCAATCATCACAGATGCTGATACAGGAGTAAAATGGCCTATCACAGACTACGAATTAATGCCAAACATGGCTATCGTAGACGTTGACAATGCAATGACAGCACCTAAGGGACTGACAAGTGCATCTGGTATCGACGTAATGACACATGCAATCGAAGCATATGTATCTATCATGGCTACAGACTTTACAGATGGTCTTGCTATGAAGGCAGTAAAAGCAGTATTTGATTACTTACCATCTGCATATGAGAATGGTGCTAATGATCCAATCGCAAGAGAGAAGATGGCTAACGCTTCATGCATGGCTGGTATGGCATTCGCAAATGCATTCCTTGGACTGAACCACTCTATGGCTCACAAACTTGGTGCATTCCATCACCTGCCACACGGTATTGCTAACGCTGTAATCCTGACAGATGTAATGCGTTACAATGCTGCAGAAGTACCTACAAGAATGGGAACATTCTCTCAGTATCAGTATCCACATGCACTTGCAAGATACGCAGAATTAGGACGTTTTGCAGGATGCAAAGGTAAGACAGATGAAGAAGTATTTGAGAACTTCATCGCTAAACTGGAAGAACTCAAAGAGAAGATTGGAATCAAGAAGACAATCAAAGATTACGGTGTAGATGAGAAATACTTCCTGGATACATTGGATGATATGACAGAGCAGGCATTCAACGACCAGTGTACAGGAGCTAACCCAAGATATCCACTTATGAGTGAGATGAAAGAAATCTACCTGAAATGCTATTATGGAAAATAAAACAGGCAAAAATATAATATCCAAGAGTTTTTGTTTGCAAATCGGATAATGTATTTAGCATAGAAAAAGTGCAGCGTTCAACGTTGCACTTTTTCTTATGCAAAGAAAGATGGAAAATGTAAAGGGATGTTTCGAGTAGAATGATTTTCAGAATCGGATCTGTTACTTGGGAGAATAGACGGATAATAATGTTAAAAAAATAACAATAAATATATACGATAAAAAATAGTGAAAAAAATATCAAAAAACTATTTAAAAATCTGATAATAAGGTATATAATACAGATAACAAGAAGGAAGGGGCCAAAGATTCAATAAAAAGGAGGAATCTGTATGAAGCTTGAGAAGAAAAATTTAATCGTAGAGAGACCTTATAAATCAGTTTATAAGACAGAGGAAGGTATTGTTAAAATATTTGCAACAGATCATCCGAAGTCAGCGGTATTTAATGAAGCATTGAATACAGTGAAAGTTGAAGAAACAGGATTGGATATTCCAAAATTAAAAGAGGTAACTCAGATTAATGGAGAATGGGCACTGCTCATTGAGAACAGAGAAGGAAAAACTTTGGAAGAGATGATGAAAGTTGACCGTGCCAATCTTGAAAAATACATGTCAGATTTTGTAGATCTTCAGCTTAAAGTACAGAGCAAAACGGCCACAACATTACCGAAATTAAAAGACAAACTGGCAGATGAGATAAGAAGTCTGAAAGATTTGGATGCAACAGAACGTTATGAGCTTTTGACCAGATTGGAAGGAATGCCGAAGCATACGAAATTGTGTCATGGTGATTTTAACCCGAGTAATGTGATTGTTGAAAAGAACGGAAAGATGACAGTGATCGACTGGGCACATGCTTCACAGGGAAATGCAAGTGCAGATGCTGCAATGACATATCTGTTATTTGCATTACATGATCAGGAAAGTGCAGATCTTTATCTTAAGTTATTCTGCAAGAAGAGTGACACAGCAAGACAGTATGTAGAACAATGGCTGCCAATCGTAGCTGCTGCAGAGCTTGGGAAAGATATCCGTCTGGAAAAAGACTTCTTGATGAAATGGATCGATGTTATGGAGTATGAATAGATGATATTAATACAGGAAAGGTGTTGCCGCTAATTTCTACCGTGTACTATGGTATAAAAAATAAGCCTCAAAATGAGGCTTATTTTTTATACCATAGTATGCAGGAGACAATGTCAGCTACTAAATAAAATTAGAAAAATACATTTCCACCAATGTTGATTCCGGATACACCGGTTGACGCGGATCTGAACTGCAGACAATTGATAACTGCAGAATGTCTTGCACCACCAAGTGCAGCCCGAGCTACAGAATAAGCAGTGGATGAAGCACCTTTACTCAGTACTTTATTCAATGAACCGTTCCAGGTTGGAGCGAATTGTCCTGACTGGTATATAACAGCACGCAGAGTATTCGGATAAGCCGGGCTTGCTACGCGGTTCATGATAACAGTTGCAACAGCAAGCATTCCATCATAACTACCTGCCTCACATTGAAGGATTGCCGCTAATAATGCGACATCCGTTGTAGATACATTGGTGTTGTTGCCTGTGTTGGTAGTATTGTTGCCGGTATTATTAGTGGTGTTATTTTTATTTTGATTAGTCGAACCGTTTGTTGTTGAATTTGTTTTATTCGCGTTATTCGTAGTATTGGTTGAGTTACTTGGTTTTGAGGCTTCTGATTTTACAGAGCCAGATATTTTATCATTCTGTGCAAGCTTTAATGCTTCCTCGGCAGCTTTGGCACGATCCAACTGTGCCTGATAATTTGCCAGTTCTCCGGAAGTGGATGAAATCTTTGAATTCAGTTCATCACGTTTGCTTGTCAATGTTTCCTGAAGTCCGGAAAGTTTGCTTTGCTGTTCTTCCAGATCTTTCTGTTTCTTTTCTACATTAGCACGAACCTGCTGTAATTCTTCCAGCATAGAGCGGTCATACTTACTGATAGTTGCAACATATTCAGCTTTATTCAGAAAATCTCCCATATTTTCGGAAGTGAGCAGAATCTGAACCAGAGATGCTCCGCCGCCTTCATACATGAATTTGATACGATCTTTCATGGAATCATACTGAGCTTCCTCGTCAAGCTGGGCAGAAGCTAGATCCAGTTTTGATTTTTCTACTTTGGCAGCCAGATCTTCTACCTGACTGGAAGCAGTGTCCAGCTCTTTACTTAAAGAAGATAACTGGCTGTTTAAATCGTTTAACTCACCTTTGAGATCAGAGGTGGTATTTTCCAATTCATCTGTCGAAGGTGCTGAATATACCGGAGTACTAACAGAAGCAATTGTTACGGTGCAGATGGTAATTGCCAAAGCCGATCGTAATGCTCGTTTCTTTTTCATACTTATCATAAACATATCCTTTCCCTTTTCGCGAATGCTTATCTATTATACAACAAAATTCATTATAAAGCAAATTTTAGGTTTCTTTTGGCAGGTTAAAGATATATTAAACTTTATGTAAACTAATTCGGAAAAGGTTTACAGAGGAAAGAATTATGTATAAAATAAATAGGTAGAATGTCTGAATAAGAGAGGAATATATATAATATGAAAAAATACGAAGAAGAAAATTATAAATTGGAAAATATCAGTGAGCAGATCTATCCGTGGATAAAAGCAGAGCTTACGGATTCCCAGGCTTTGAATGGAAAGCATTTTTCGGAAGAAGATGCACCTGTAATTGGGTTCCTTGGGGATCTGAACGTAGTGTTTGCAATTAAAAGAGGGGAAGATATATATGAGATCTTAAAGGATAACATGCTTCCGCCTGAATGTGATATCATAAAACTGTATCATAAAGCTTGTGAAAATCTGAACAGAGATGTAGAATTTGTAATTGCGAATACCTGGTATGGGGGATATGGGATCGTAGCAGACGGACATCATGAGGCAAGTTCCGTGTGCTTTAAGCATATCTGGCAGGTCTGCGCAGACAAGTTGAAGGATGATCTGATTATCATGATTCCGAGAAAAGATACAGTGTTGTTTGCTCCGGCCGGAAATAAAGATATCGTTGAAAAAATGATCGATCACGGAGAAAAGGCATATGAACAGGGAGAGAATAAGATCAGTAAGAAACTTCTTATGTTTTTAAGAGAAGGAAAGGAATTAATTACATATGAAAATTAAAACCAGAATGATTGGAATGGATCTGGATGGAACACTTTTAAAATCTGACAAAGAGTTGACACAATATACGAAAGATGTGTTGAAAAGAGCGATTGAACAGGGAATTATTGTGATGCCGGCGACGGGAAGACCTATTACGGGAGTGCCAAAGGAACTGCTGGAATTCCCGGGCATACGTTATGCGGTTACTGCGAACGGCGGAAGAGTTATAGATCTTGAGAAGAATGAAGCAATTGTAGAGGAACTGCTTCCACATGATATTGCAGAAGTAATGATGGACGTATTCGAACATTATGATACATTTCGGGAGATTTATTTTGATGGCGTAGGCTATGCCTCGCGGGAAGCACTGGAACATATTGGTAAATATCTGAGTGTTCCGGCAATGGCGAATTATATTATGTCTACACGTGTGGCAGTGGATGATGTGAGAGTCAAATTTGATGAGACGAAACTTCCTGTAGATAAGATCCAGGCGTTATTTACTTCTGTGGAAGATCGTGATGCGGCCAGAAAAGAGATCGAAGATGTTCCGGGAATTGAGATCACGGGAGCGCTTCCGATGAATCTGGAGATTAATGCAGCAGGAGTGAACAAGGGAAAAGCAATGATCGAACTTGGAAAGCTTCTTGGAATTCCAAGAGAAGAAATCATGGCGTTCGGAGATGGCAACAATGATCTGAAGATGCTGAAAGAAGTAGGAACGGGTGTGGCAATGGAAAATGCCATTCCTTCCGTAAAAGAAGCAGCAGATTATGTGACATTATCCAATGACGAAGAGGGCGTTGCGAAATTTATAGAAAAATATGTGCTGGATTAAGGAAAGGAGCGCAACATGTTAGATATTATCAAGGTTATAATTTTAGGAATTGTAGAGGGAATCACAGAGTGGCTTCCTGTCAGCAGTACCGGACATCTGATTCTGGTTGGAAATGTGCTGAAACCAAGTATGAGTGATGCATTTATGGAGATGTTTGATGTGGTTATCCAGTTAGGTGCGATCATGGCAGTTGTAGTACTGTATTTTCATAAGTTGAACCCGTTTTCACCAAGAAAGAGCCACAAGCAGAAGATGCTGACCTGGCAGATGTGGATCAAGGTACTGATCGCATCGGTACCTGCAGGAATCGTAGGAGTTCTGTTCAATGATATTCTGGATGAGATCTTCTATAAACCGATTCCGGTAGCAGTGATGCTGATCGTATATGGTATCTTATTTATCGTTGTAGAAAATCATAATGCAGGCAAAAAACCTTCTGTGACAAGGATCTCCCAGTTAAGTGTACAGATGTTATTATGGATCGGTTTCTTCCAGATGCTTGCGCTGATACCGGGAACATCAAGATCAGGAGCTACGATTGTCGGAGCACTGCTGATTGGAGTATCAAGAGAAGTGGCTGCAGAATTTACATTTTTCCTGGCAATTCCGGCAATGTTTGGTGCCAGTCTTTTGAAACTGATCAAATTCGGTTTCCATTTTACAGGCGCAGAATTTGGTCTTCTGATGCTTGGATGCATCGTGTCTTTTGGATTATCGGTTATTGCAATCAAGTTCCTTATGGGATATATCAAACAGCATGATTTTAAAGTATTTGGATATTATCGTATCGTTTTGGGCGGTCTGATCATTGTATGGACTATTATTCAGACTGTAATTGCATAGAAATGTATAAAGAAAATGGGTGGATGTTTTGCGAATATGTGGAATTATCCACTTGTTTTTTGATTAAAACATGATAATATATTAAGTATATATGTATTTTTATACAGTTTGTCAAAAGAATGGAGGAAAAGATTATGAAATTAAAGAAACTTATCAGTGTAATGCTGATTGGTGCATGTGTATGTTCTATGGCAGCATGCGGATCTAAAAAAGAAGAAAAGAAAATTGAAAGTGCAGATGATCTTAAGGATGCAAAGATTGGTGTTCAGACAGGTACAACAGGCGATATCTACTGTTCTGATGATTTCGGTGATGATCATGTAGAGCGTTTTAATAAAGGTGCAGATGCAGTACAGGCACTGGTAAAAGGAAAGATCAATGCAGTTGTTATTGATAACGAGCCTGCAAAAGCATTTGTAGATGCAAATGACGGACTGAAGATTCTTGAGACACCTTATGTAGAAGAAGATTATGCAATGTGCTTTAAAAAGGGCAATACAGAGCTGGAAGACAAATTCAACGCAGCAATCAAGGAACTGAAAGAAGACGGAACATTTGACAAGATCGTTGGATATTATATCGACGGAACAGAAGAAAAAGGATATGAGTCTCCGGCAGATGTCGATCATTCTAATGGTAAACTTGTGATGGCAACAAATGCAGCATTTGAGCCATATGAATATTATGAAGATAACAAGATTGTTGGTGTTGATGTAGACTTTGCACAGGCAATCGCAGATAAGCTCGGTATGGAACTTACTGTAAATGATATGGAATTTGACTCAATTATTGCAGCAGTTGACAGCGGAAAAGCAGATTTTGGTGCGGCTGGTATGACTGTTACAAAGGAAAGAGAGAAACAGGTAGATTTTTCTGATTCCTATTACACAGGAAAACAGATGATCATCGTTAAGAAATAATCCAGAAGAGTAGGATGAGAATATGCAGGAATTGAAAAGTAGTTTTATTTCGAATTTTATAGATGATAACCGCTGGAGATATATTACAGATGGTCTGAAGATTACTTTGCTGGTTACTGTATTTGCAGTATTGATTGGTGTAGTACTTGGATTTTTGATTGCAATTGTCCGTACAACACATGATAAGACCGGCAAATTGAAGATTCTGAATGCAATCTGTAAAGTTTATCTGACGGTGATCCGTGGAACACCAGTAGTTGTACAGCTGATGATCATTTACTTTATTATATTTGGAAGTGTTGATATCAGTAAGGTTGTCGTTGCGATCGTAGCATTTGGTATTAATTCGGGTGCATATGTTGCCGAGATATTCCGTTCTGGTATTATGTCTATCGATAACGGACAGTTTGAAGCAGGGCGAAGCCTTGGATTTAACTATGCACAGACGATGATGTATATTGTTATGCCACAGGCATTTAAGAATGTACTCCCGACACTTTGTAATGAATTTATCTCTCTGTTAAAGGAAACTTCTGTATCCGGTTATATCGCATTACAGGACCTGACTAAAGGCGGGGATATCATTCGAAGCCGTACATATGATGCATTTATGCCGTTGATCGCCGTTGCACTGATCTATCTGGCAATGGTAATGATATTTACCAAGCTTGTCAGCTTACTGGAGAGGAGGTTGAGAAACAGTGACCACTAAGAAAGATGATGTACTGATCAAAGTAGAAGGTCTGCATAAAATATACGGGGATTTCCATGCGCTGAATGGGATTGACGAGGAGATTCACAGAGGAGAAGTGGTCGTTATTGTAGGACCATCCGGTTCCGGTAAGTCAACATTCCTGCGTTCTCTGAATCTTCTTGAGGTTCCGGATCAGGGACATATCTATTTTGAAGGTGTGGATATTACAGACAAACATGTGGATATTAACAAGCACCGTCAGAAGATGGGAATGGTGTTCCAGCACTTTAATTTATTCCCACATAAGACGATCAAGGAAAATATCACACTTGCTCCGATCAAGCTTCTTGGAAAGAGTAAGGAAGAGGCAGATAAAAGAGCAATGGAACTTCTGGAACGAGTAGGACTTGCCGAAAAGGCAGATTCGTATCCATCGCAGTTATCTGGCGGTCAGAAGCAGAGAATTGCAATTGTCCGTTCGCTGGCAATGGATCCGGATGTGATCCTGTTTGACGAGCCGACATCGGCACTCGATCCGGAGATGGTAGGAGAAGTTTTGGAGCTGATGAAACAGCTTGCAAGAGAAGGCATGACGATGGTTGTGGTAACACACGAGATGGGATTTGCCAAGGAAGTTGGTTCCAGAGTTATCTTTATAGATGCGGGACAGATAAAAGAACAGGCAAAACCGGAGGAATTTTTTGAGAATCCAAAAGATCCTCGTCTTAAGGAATTTTTATCTAAGATTTTATAATGAAAAATGAAAAGGAAATATATAATGTAAATGTTTTCGTTTGCTATGCGGAAAACCTTATAACATTATATATTTCCTTTTTGTGTTTTATGATGTTATAACAAAATCTCTTACAGGTTATATTTTACAACAGCTGTCCCGTTCGATCAGGTGGTGAGGAACAATGATCTTGGTTGCAAGGAGATTTGGATTTTCTATGTGGTTGATGATCTGGGAGGCGGCTTCACTTCCGAGTTGGCCTGCTCCGATGTCGATTGATGTTAACTGTGGTGAGGTCAGTCTTGCGAACAAAGAGTTATTGAAGGAGATGATCGACAGATCTTCCGGGATTGCAAGATGGTTTTCCAGACAGACTCTTTCTAAAGAGACGGCGAGGATATCGTCGCTGACCAGGATTGCTGTCGGGCGGTCTTTCTGCATAAGGAGCCCGCGTATGGCTTCTTCGTTATTCTCTGATACATTCTTTACTTCCACGCAATATTCCGGACGAACCGGGAGCTGGTGGCTTGCAAGCGCAAGCTGGTAACCGGCTTTGCGATCAGCAGAGAACATCAGGGAGCTGTCGGAACCAAGGTAGGCAATCCGGCGGTGTCCAAGCTGATAAAGATATTCAGTCGCTTCTCTTCCGGCAAGCAGGTTATCATTATCAATATAGATAGTCTGGTTGGTATACTGTGTTGCTTTTCCAATCAGAATATATAAAAGACCTTCGTTAAAAAGGTAATCGATGACGGGATCATCTTTCTTGGAATACAGTATGATGAAACCGTCTACTTTGCCACTTCTGGACATAGAGCGAACGGCGTCAAGGATCTCTGCTTCATCCTGCCCGGTTACAATTGTTGTCATATACTGTCTGCCATTACAATAATGGCTGATTCCCTGGATTGCTTCCAGATAGAAGGAGTTCTCATAGACTTCTTTTGCGGAAGCGGGGAGAATGATGCCAATGGTACGCGAATTCTGAGAGGCAAGATTGCTTGCCTGGAAATTCGGCTCATACCCCAGTTTCACCATAGCCTTTCTGACACGTTCTTTCGTTTCTTCGCTGATGGATGGATTATTTTTACAGGTTCTGGACACGGTGGAAGGAGAGACTCCTGCCAGCGCAGCCACGTCCTTGATCGTTACTGCCATAAAGATAACCTCCGTTTGTTTTGTAGTTCTGATATTCTTGTTTTATACGTTCCGATATCATAGATTTTTCATATATTTTTATTTTACAGCAAAGAAAACAACATTGCAATGCATTTGCATGAAATATTGCGCAAGCGCGCGCATGAGAAAACATAGGGAAAGTGCACAAAAACAATAATGCAAAATTATACAAAAAGTAGAAATCAGAGCAAAAAGTAAAATACTAATTGAAAACAATGCAAAAACTGAATATAATTAATGCAAGCGGTTGCACAAAACAAATGCAAAAGAAGTGCAGACGAGAAAAACATGAGGAGGTTTCGTTGTGAACGAGAATGAGAGTAAAAAGGTTCCAGAAGTAATTCTTGTGCCGTTAACCGGAAAGGCAGTGCCTTTAAGTGAAGTACCGGATCCGGTGTTTTCAGATAAGGTATTAGGAGACGGAGTGGCAATTATTCCGGCAGATGTCCGCTCATCAAATGTTATCTGTAACGGAAAGAATGCACCGGTTGTATCGGATCATTATGGAGTTATGATAACGGTATAATGGATCATTTTATAATAAGACATCTGCAAAAATATAAAGCAAAAAGGAAATCAAAATAAATAGAAAAAAGAAGAGGGAAAGAAAGATGAGCGAAAGAGCAGCAGGCATACTCATGCCGATCAGCAGCCTTCCATCTGAATATGGAATCGGCTGTTTCTCAAAAAGTGCATATGAATTTGTAGACTGGCTGAAGAAAGCAGGTCAGAGTTACTGGCAGATCCTGCCACTTGGTCCTACAAGTTACGGGGATTCCCCGTATCAGTCATTTTCTACATTCGCGGGAAACCCATATTTCATCAGTCTGGAGGCACTGGTGGAAGAAGGTGTTCTGACAAAGGCGGAATGTGAGGCCGTAGACTGGGGAAAAGCAAAAGGGAGTATTGATTATAAAAAGATTTACGAAGGGCGTTACCCGCTTCTTCGAAAAGCTTACGAAAGAAGTAAGGTACATGAGAATGCAGAATATCAGAAGTTCGTAGAAGAGAACAGCTGGTGGCTGTCAGATTATGCATTATTTATGGCAGTTAAAGACAGATTTGACGGTGTGGAATGGAAGTTGTGGGCAGATGATATCAAGCTGCGCTGGGGACCTGCCATGGATTATTACCGTGAAGAGTTGTATTTTGATATTGAATTCCAGCAGTATATGCAATTCAAGTTCTATGAACAGTGGATGCAGTTGAAAGCATATGCCAATAAAAAAGGAATTCAGATCATCGGCGATATCCCAATCTATGTGGCAATGGACAGCGCAGATACCTGGGCACATCCGGAATTATTCCAGCTGGATGAGGAAAATGTACCGGTTGCCGTAGCCGGATGCCCGCCGGACGGATTCTCTGCAACCGGACAGTTATGGGGAAATCCACTGTACCGCTGGGGATATCATAAGGAAACCGGCTATCAGTGGTGGATATCTCGTCTGGCTTATGTATTCCGCCTGTATGATGTGGTAAGAATCGATCATTTCCGTGGATTCGATGAGTATTTCTCTATTCCATACGGGGCAGAGACGGCAGTAGACGGACACTGGGAAAAGGGGCCTGGCATGGATCTGTTCTGGAAAGTACGAGAAGCACTGGGTGAAAAACCGGTTATCGCAGAAGACCTTGGATATGTTACGGACAGCGTACGTGATCTGGTAAGAGACAGCGGATTCCCAGGCATGAAGGTGCTGGAATTTGCATTTGATTCGAGAGATTCCGGATCTGCGAACGACTATCTACCGCACAATTATCCGGTGAACAGTGTTGCTTACACAGGAACTCACGACAATGAGACACTTGCCGGCTGGTGGGGAAGCATCAGTAAGGATGAGCAGAAGCTGACCCGCGAATATCTCTGTGATACCTATACACCGGAGGCGGAACTGAATAAGCCTCTGATCAGTCTGATCATGAGAAGCGCAGCAAAATGGTGCGTGATCCCGATGCAAGATTATCTGGGCCTTGATAACAAGTGCCGTATGAATACACCGTCAACGGTCGGAACAAACTGGAAGTGGAGAATCCGCAAGAACCAGTTATCTGTGAAATTACAGAAAGAGATCCATGCGGTGACATTGCGTTATGGAAGAATGAACTGGACGGAAGATGTTGAAGAAGCAGCAGAAGCAGAAAAATAGAATATGTAGTATTAAGAATAAAAATGGCAGATATCATTTGGGGGATATCTGCCATTTTGTCCTTATAAGAAAATTTTGTATGTTCTCTTCAAACTAGATAGGAAGTTCCAGATAAATATCTTTTCCTTCTTTGATAGAGATGACTACTTTACCATGCTTAATTGTAGTAACAGCACCCTGAACGCTTGCAGTAGGTGCAGCCTCAGCAGGAGCTTCCTCTTTGGCAGGAGCCTCTTCTGCTGCTAATTCATCATCAGTCTTGAATCCGTCTACATTGTCTGCTGTCAGTGGACAGAGAGAATCACTGGTCTTTGTTAATTTTGCTCCCAGAACCTGTCCGATCTTCAGACATCCATCAAGATTTAAAAGACCTGAATCTACTAATTCATCGAAGATTGCCGGATCCTCTAAGTTTGCTGGTTCAATTGTAATTCCGCCTTCTGCTCTACAACATAATACGGCAGGATCGTTAGCATGAGCTTTCGCTGTTTCCGCTGTAATTGACATACCGAATACCTCCTAAATATTCATATTTATTTTCTATGAATAGTATAGGCTTTTCTAAATGAATTTTCCAATTGGTTTTTCCTATAATGATAAAATGAAATAGAAAATACCTATAATAATAGAAAAAATGAAAAGATTCAATAGAATATGACATATAGAAAATGCCTATAAGTACATGAGAATAACCAATTGGTAATTTAAAGAAAACGGGGATATAATAAATTCAAACGATAATATTGTTAGTGGCAAGGATCAGCCACATTCCCTTCTAAGAGCCCTTTTCCTGAAAGTGTCTTCCCCAAGACGACATTTCCAGGAAAAGGGCTTTGACGTTGTATAGAGAGATAAGTTATAATAAACCATATGTTCGAAAATAAAATAAGTGAGGAAACAACAGAAAAGGTACTTGTTTCCCAAATGGACAATGGAGAAACAGATGGAACATAAAGTAGTGAAAAAAACAGAAGTAAAAGTCGAAGAAGCAAAATCAAAAAAAGACAGAGAACTGCAGGAAACGAAGATGTCCTCAGAGGCAGAGCTTAGAAATATTGTAAAGCCGTTGGTGAACTGGTATCGGGAGAATAAACGGGATCTGCCGTGGCGCCATAATCCGGATGCATACAGGGTATGGGTATCCGAGATCATGCTGCAGCAGACACGGGTAGAAGCAGTAAAAGGATATTATGACCGGTTCTTAAAAGCACTTCCGACAGTGAAAGATCTTGCAGAAGCAGAAGAAGACAAACTGCTGAAACTGTGGGAAGGATTAGGATATTATAATCGTGTACGAAATATGCAGAAAGCGGCACAGCAGATCATGGTTGATCATGCGGGAAGGTTTCCGGATACTTATGAAGAAATATTGCAATTGAAGGGAATTGGCAATTACACGGCGGGGGCGATCAGTGCATTTGCCTATGGAATCCCGAAACCGGCAGTGGATGGCAATGTGCTCAGGGTGATTTCCAGAATTACGGGTAGCTATGAAGATATCATGAAACAAAGCGTCCGCAAAAAGATAGAAAGTGCACTGGAACAGGTGATACCTACAGATGCCGCCAGCGATTTTAACCAAGGACTGATTGAACTAGGGGCAATTGTGTGTGTTCCGAACGGGGGACCGAAATGTGAACAATGTCCGGTAAAAGAGTATTGTATTGCACATGCAGAGAATCTGACAGCGGAGATACCGGTAAAGAAGAAAGCAAAGGCCAGAAAGATCGAAGAAAGAACTGTACTGATCTTCAAAGACGGTAAACAGATTGCAATCCGAAAACGTCCGGCAAAAGGATTGCTGGCCGGATTATATGAATTCCCGAATCTGGAAGGAAAATTTTCAATGGCTGAAGTTACGGAATACAGCAAGAAGATTGGTCTGATGCCGGTCCGCATACAGGAACTTCCGGAGGCGAAACATATCTTCAGTCATATTGAATGGCATATGACAGGTTATGAA
>ERZ772816.1329-NODE-1329-length-21650-cov-5.677935_pt1 | contig 21650 bp, 18 predicted proteins | sample MGYA00511359_ERZ772816 | MGnify/ENA primary metagenome ERZ772816 (study PRJEB29015, sample SAMEA2737710) | human gut metagenome | biome: human gut; feature: human-associated habitat; material: faeces | place: China | collected 2012 ...
AAACTGCAGTTTTCGTTTCCAGAAAGCTGCAGTTTTTTTTCTGCCAAAATAATAGCTGTTCAATGCCTGAATCGCGAAGAGTGTAGCTGTTTCGCGCCCTCACAGCTACACCCTTCGCAATCCAGGAAAAATCATGCTTTGCATGGTTTCGCACCCAGATTTCGGGAGCGGTGAACTATACAAAGAAACGCCTTGCACAGAGTCTGCTGGATTCAGCAATCTTCTGCACAAGGCGTTTCCTGATTTTATGTATTATGAAATTCTCTGGATGATCTGAAATCAGTCTTTGATCACCATACGGGCTGCGCCATAGATACCGGCATCATTTCCAAGGCTTGCAATAGCAAACTGAGTATCTTTATTTGCAAAAAAGGCTCGCTTGCGATAATATTTTTCTATATATGTAAGGAGAATTTCTCCTGCTTTTGACACTCCTCCTCCAATTACAAAAAGGCTTGGATCTACTACGACTGCTACGTCTGCTAATCCTTTCGCCAGGTATTCTCCGAATTCTTCTACAACATCTACTGCAAGCTGGTCACCTTCTTTTAAGGCATCAAATACGATTTTTGCATCTATCTTATCTAAATCATAAGTTTGCAATATTGAATCTTTCGTATCAGCTGCGAGATGTTCTCTGGCAATTCTTGCAATTCCTGTTGCAGACGCATACTGTTCAAGACAGCCTTTCTTTCCACAGCCACAACACTTTTCTTCAAAGTAATTTACACAGATATGTCCGATTTCTCCGCCAGCTCCATTGGCACCGATCAAAGGCCTTCCTCCCATGATCACTCCTCCGCCAACTCCAGTTCCAAGTGTGACCATGACCATATTCTTCTCACCATGTCCAGCACCTTTCCACATCTCACCGAGTGCCGCTACATTGGCATCATTGCCAACAACAACCTGCCAACCTGTCAGATTCTCTAATTCTTTCTTAACCTCTTTATATCCCCATCCAAGATTCGCTGTCTTTCTCACAATACCTTCCGAATTTACCGGTGCCGGAATTCCCATTCCAATTCCTATCACTTCTTCTGCCGGAAGTTTTTCAGCAATTTTTCCCTTAATTGCCTCTGCAACATCTGGCAGAATACGTTCTCCTTCGTTTTCTGTGTAAGTCTTAATCTCCCATTTATCAAGAATTTCTCCATCCACTGTAAACAATCCCAGTTTTATAGTGGTTCCCCCAACATCTGCTCCAAAACAGTATTTCATAGTTATTTTCTCCTCGTGTATATATTTTAATCTTTTTTTGTAAGATTACGCTGTACTCTCTGATATAGCTCCTGTGCAGCATTATAACCCATAGACTTCTGTCTGTGATTAATAGCAGCCGTCTCTACAATAATAGCCAGATTACGTCCTGGACGGATTGGAAGATTGTGGCAGACTACCTTATTCCCAAGAAATTCTGTATACTGATCTTCCAGTCCCAGGCGATCATACTCACGCTCTTTATTCCACTCCTCCAGTGTAATAACAAGGTCAATATTCTTTGTCTCTCTGACGCTTTGAACACCGAATAAAGTCTTAACGTCCACAATTCCAATACCTCTGAGCTCAATAAAATGCCTTGTAATATCCGGTGCTGTTCCTACCAGTGTCTCATCACTGACCTTGCGGATCTCCACAACATCGTCACTGACAAGCCGGTGCCCTCTCTTAATCAGTTCCAGAGCCGCCTCACTTTTTCCAATACCACTCTCTCCCATAATCAGCACACCGACACCGTAGACATCTACCAGTACTCCATGGATGGAAATACATGGTGCCAGCTGTACACCCAGCCAGCGGATAATCTCAGCCATAAAACTGGAAGTTGTACGCTCTGTCACGAAAGTCGGAACATTATATTTAACTGCCAGATCGATCATATCCTGTGATGGTCTTGTCATTGTACTGAAAATTACACAGGGAATCTTGCTGGAAATAAATCTTTCATATTTAAATTTCCGTTCCTCATCACTGAGCTGCATCAGATAAGTATACTCTACATATCCGATGATCTGTACCCGTTCATTTGCAAAATGCTCCAGATATCCTGTCAGCTGCAATGCCGGTCTGTTGATCTCCGCTGTCTTGATCACAATCTCAGACAGATCAATTTCAGGAGTCAGGTTGTGAAGTCCCAGTTCCTGAACTAATTTTGTCAACTGTACACCCTTCATTTATTTCTCCTTTTCAGTTTAAAATCTGAAAGCCCGGTCTGTCCGCTATCTCAAAACCTGCTCATACAGACATAACTCATTTATAGCTGTCGTCCGAAACTTTCATAGTAAATTTCACGTCTTTTTTATTATATCACATCACTATATACAACTTCAATTACAAAAAGCGAGAGTCTTTGGGTAATATGTAGAAGAACCCAGGAATATTTTTACATATTTTATATTTTTTTCTCACCATCTCCATGAAAAAATTCATAGACTTTCTGTGCACTTCCTGCATTCATGCTTTCTGTCTCCGCAAGTTCTTCCAATGATGCATCTCTGATATTCTCAATGGATTTAAATTTCCGCATCAATGCTTTCCGCCTGGTTTCACCGATACCAGGGATATCATCCAACAGGGAATGCACCTGTTCTTTACTTCTCAGAGATCGGTGAAATTCAATGGCAAAACGGTGCGCCTCATCCTGGATTCTGGTGATCAGGCGGAAGCCTTCACTGTCTGTATCAATGGGAATTTCAAGATTATTGTAATACAGTCCTCTGGTTCTGTGATGGTCATCCTTGACCATACCACAAACAGGAATCTCTATTCCCAGATTATCCAGAACTTTTAACGCAATATTCACTTGTCCTCTTCCTCCATCCATCAGGATCAGATCCGGCATAATAGAAAAGCTGTCAAACTCATCTTTTCCCTCATGAGTAAATCGTCTGGTAAGTACTTCTTCCATGCTTGCATAATCGTTCGGTCCCTGAACCCACTTTATTTTAAATTTGCGGTAATCACTGCGCTTTGGCTTTCCTTTCTCATAGACAACCATGGAACCTACAGATTCAAAACCACTGATATTGGAGATATCATAAGCCTCCATACGCCTGATTCCCGACAGTCCAAGCCACTCTTCCACTTCATGAACTGCTCCGATGGTTCTTCCTTCTTCACGTTTGATACGCTCTCTGTCTTTATCCAGAACCATCTTTGCATTCTCTTCTGCCAGCTCTACCAGCTTCTCTTTCGTACCTTTCTTCGGTACCCTGATATAGACTCGCTGCTTTCTTCGATCTGTAAGCCATTCCTCTATGATCTTGGCATCTTCGATTTCTTTTTGCAGCATGATCTCACGTGGGATAAACGGAGTTCCGGCATAAAATTGCTTCATAAAGCTGGATAATACCTGAGCCTTTGTATCGCCACGCGCCACACGCAGATAGAAATGCTCCCGCCCGATCAGTTTGCCTCCCCGGACAAAGAATACCTGTACAACAGCATCCTGCTCCCGCAGATCAAGGCTTTCATCCATGGCAACTGCGATGATATCCTTATCTTCCTCTCCGTAACCTGTAATTTTCTGACGTTCTCCGATCTTCTGGATACTGCGGATCAGATCCCGGTATTCCATGGCATCCTCAAAACGCATTTCTTCGGAAGCTGCCATCATTTTGTCGGTAAGCATATCAATCGTATCCTTAAAGTCTCCATTGAGAAATTTCAGCAGTTCTGCGATATTTTTCTTATATTCTTCTGAACTCACATAGCCCTGGCATGGCGCACTGCATTGTTTCATGTGATAGTACAGACATGGACGGTCCTTCCCACAATCTCTTGGCAATACCCGATTACAGGATCGCACCTTATAAAGTTTTCGCACAAGCTCGATCACATCTTTTACAGCCCCGGCACTTGTATATGGTCCGAAATATTTCGCCTTGTCTTTCTTCATTCTTCTGGCAAAAAGAACTCTGGGATATTCCTCATTTACTGTAACTTTGATAAACGGATAACTCTTATCATCTTTGAGCATGGTATTATATTTCGGTCTGTGCTCCTTGATCAGATTACACTCCAGCACAAGGGCTTCCAGTTCCGAATCTGTGATAATATACTCAAATCTGGTGATATGGGTAACCATCTGTTCAATCTTTGCGCCCTTATTTCTGCTGCTCTGGAAATATTGACGCACCCTGTTTTTCAGACTAACGGCTTTTCCAACATAGATGATCTCGTCCTTCTCCCCATGCATAATATAAACCCCCGGCTTACCCGGAAGTTTTTTCAGTTCTTCTTCTATCTGAAACATAAACTCTCCTCTATACAAAAAATCCTGCCCTGAATGCTTTTCGTATCCATGAGATATTACAGCGTAATTTCCCGTGGTATGAAAACAGAGCCGGAAATTATTTCATTTCCGACTCTGTTATTGTATCACTGAATCTCTGGCTTATCCAGCGTTACTGTATTCTGTTTTTCCTCCGGAATTACCAGATCATCCAGATTTTCCGGAATCTCGATTCCACGCTCTACCGCATGGAAAATCTTCATAAATTCCTTACCTGTAATGGTTTCCCTGCGGATCAGATAAGCAGCAATCTTATCAAGTGCTTCTCTGTGACTGCCGATCAGTCTCTTTGCTTCTTCATAGGAATTATGCAGAAGTATCATCACCTCATGGTCAACCTCTGTGGCAGTGTCATCGCCGCAGTTTAACACTGCTCTTCCGCTGAGATACTGACTCTCCTGTGTAGCCAGACCCATAAGTCCGAATTTATCAGACATACCGTATTGTGTGATCATGGCTCTTGCCACTTTGGTAGCCTGCTCAATATCATTGGCCGCCCCGGTTGTGACAGTGTCAAATACCAGTTCCTCTGCTGCGCGTCCGCCAAGATATCCCACAAGCATTGCTTCCAGTTCCTTCTTTGTATTGAGATATTTCTCCTCCTCGGGTACCTGCATTACATAACCAAGTGCCCCCATAGTTCTCGGCACAATAGTAATCTTCTGTACAGGCTCTGCATCTTTCTGCAGGGCGCTTACCAGTGCATGTCCTACCTCATGATAGGATACGATCCTGCGCTCCTGTGCACTGAGGATCCTGTCCTTCTTCTCTTTACCTACCAGAACTACTTCAACAGCTTCGAGAAGATCTTTCTGGGATACTGCGCTGCGTCCACTCTTAACAGCAAGGATAGCAGCCTCGTTGATCATATTAGCCAGATCCGAACCCACTGCCCCGGAAGTTGCAAGTGCAATGTTCTCAAAATCAACAGTCTCATCCAGATGTACATTTCTTGCATGAACCTTCAGGATCTCGATTCTTCCCTTCAGATCCGGTCTGTCCACAATGACACGTCTGTCAAAACGTCCCGGACGAAGAAGTGCCGGATCAAGAACCTCCGGACGGTTGGTAGCAGCCAGGATCAGAAGTCCCTTTGAAGTGTCAAATCCGTCCATTTCCGCAAGAAGCTGGTTCAGGGTCTGCTCACGCTCATCATTGCCGCCGCCATAATGAGAATCTCGGCTCTTTCCGATTGCATCAATCTCATCAATAAAAATGATACATGGTGCATTCTTCTTTGCTTCCTCAAAGAGATCGCGGACACGTGATGCACCCACACCTACAAACATCTCCACAAACTCAGAACCTGACAGAGAGAAAAACGGCACATGTGCCTCTCCTGCTACTGCCTTTGCCAGAAGTGTTTTACCGGTTCCCGGAGGTCCTACAAGCAAAGCTCCTTTCGGCAGCTTCGCTCCGATGGTGGTATATTTGCCGGGATTATGCAGGAAATCCACCACCTCCTGCAGTGATTCCTTGGCCTCATCCTGCCCTGCCACATCCCTGAAAGTAATTCCTGTATCTTTCTGAATGTAGGCTTTGGCGCGGCTCTTTCCAACGCCCATCATTCCGCCGCCCTTATTCATGCGGCGCATAAATACCGTCAGAAGTACAAAGAGCAGAATCGTTGGCAGAAGCACACTGACCAGCATAGAAATAATTTCCCCTGCTGCATCCGGCTTCTTATACTCAAACTTGATTCCTGTTCCTTCAAGTCTCTCTGTCAGCTTATCTACTGACTCCATCTGATTAGCATAATAAACTTCTTCTGAAAATCCTGATGACTGATGTTTCGGCGTGATCGTCAGTGTATTTGACTGAAGCGTAACCTCTTTCACATCTCCATCATCTACCATCTCAATAAATTTATCATAAGTGATCTCACTCGAATTATCCTTGAGCATATTGGTAAACATGGCGAAACATACCAGAGTTACCAGGAGGCATACCAGAAAGGCCAGTATCGACTGATGATTCTTGTTCGGGTCCTGTCTGCCCGGACCTTTATTATTATCAGGACGATTGCCATTCGGATTGTTATCCATATGATTATCCATTTCATTCCTCCTAAACGTTATCGTTCTTATTATAAAGAGAATTCGGGTATAAATCAACTGCGAGATTGTGAAAATTGTGTCCGGTTGTGCATATCTTTCTATAAACCCTATAAAATTTATATGAAGTTTTACAAATTCACCTGTTACAAATGGCTTTATTTGTAGTATACTATTGACAAACTAATTACTGCTCACTTCGTTCCCGGTAATGCACTCCGCAATACACAGAATTTATGCTGACCGCATAAATTTGCGCTGTATGTCCCGGGATATTCTAAATGAGCAGTACTAAAAATGTGATGAGGAAAGGAAATGAACAAATGAAGATAGGATTTGACAACGACAAGTATCTGAAAATGCAGTCCGAACATATTCGGGAACGTATTAACCAGTTTGGAAACAAACTTTATCTGGAATTTGGCGGCAAGCTTTTTGATGACTACCATGCTTCCAGAGTTCTTCCGGGATTTGAGCCGGACAGCAAACTGCGTATGCTGATGCAGCTTTCTGATCAGGCAGAGATCGTTATTGTAATCAGCGCCGCTGATATTGATAAAAATAAAGTCAGAGGTGACCTGGGTATCACTTATGATGAAGATGTACTCCGCCTTATGGAAGTATTTACCGAGCGCGGACTTTATGTAGGAAGTGTCTGCATCACCCAGTATTCCGGACAGGAAAGCGCAGATGCGTTTAAGAAACGTCTGGAAAAGCTTGGAATCAAAGTATACGTGCTTTATCTGATCCCGGGTTATCCGAATAATACTTCCTTTATTGTAAGTGATGAGGGATATGGCAAGAACGATTATATCGAAACAACAAGACCACTGGTTGTCATCACTGCTCCAGGACCCGGAAGCGGAAAAATGGCCGCCTGCCTTTCTCAGCTTTACCATGAATACAAGCGCGGTGTCAAGGCAGGATATGCGAAATTTGAAACTTTCCCAATCTGGAATATCCCGCTGAAGCATCCGGTAAATCTGGCATATGAAGCAGCTACTGCTGACTTAAATGATGTGAACATGATCGACCCGTTCCATCTGGAAGCATATGGTGAGACTACTATTAACTACAACCGTGACGTTGAAGTTTTCCCTGTTCTTCAGGCTATGTTTGAGAAGATCATGGGCGAGTGCCCTTACAAATCTCCGACAGATATGGGCGTAAATATGGCCGGTAACTGTATCGTTGATGATGAATCCTGCAAGGAAGCTGCACGCCAGGAAATCATCCGCAGATATTATAAGAGCATGGAAGCTCTGGTTCGCGGAACCGGACGTGAAGAAGAAGTTTATAAGATCGAACTTCTGCTGAAACAGGCTCATGTTGCATTGGAAGACCGCAAGGTTGTCCCGGCTGCACTGCAGCGCGAGGAAGAAACCGGTGCACCTGCTGCCGCCATGGAGCTTGATGATGGACGTATCATTACAGGAAAGACTTCCGATCTGCTTGGTGCTTCCTCTGCTCTGATTCTGAATGCACTGAAAGAGCTGGCAGGAATTGACCATAGCAAACACGTAATCTCTCCGGAAGCTTTAAGACCGATCCAGACTCTGAAGACAGAATATCTTGGAAGCAAGAACCCGAGACTGCATTCTGATGAGACTCTGATTGCGCTTTCTATCAGTGCTGCTGATAATGAAGATGCGAAGCTTGCACTGCAGCAGATCCCGAAATTAAAGGGCTGCCAGGTTCATACTTCTGTGCTGCTGTCTCAGGTGGATATTCTGGAGTTCCGTAAACTGGGCGTAGAGCTTACTTGCGAGCCGAAATCTGAGCATGCTAAGAAGCTGCAGAAATAATTTCACAATAGCATAAAAAATCTCCTCTCTGAACATATGATTATTTCATATGAACAGGAGGAGATTTTTATTATACTATTTTCTGTCTATTCTTCCACTGTTTACATATCTAATCGTAAGGAAAATATCCAACGCAAAAATGATAATTGCGAGGATTAATAAAATCGGGCGCTGATCACCAGCATACAATATTAATCCGCCATTTAAAAGGCATATCGTCATGCTGATTCCAAGGGTATTGTATGCTTTTCTTGCATCAAGTTTTCCATTGGAAGTAATTTTTTCTTCAATAATACCGCCTGGTTTTACGATACTGATAATAATCAAAGAAACAACAAGTATTGTACCAACAAATGCATTTGTATTCCACCGCATACTCATTTCTCCTCTTCATCAGATATAGGACACCTCACCTATGTCTCACGTCTTAGATTTTGTCAGAAATTTCTTCATTTACCTCTATTTATCTTTAAATTATCATTGTCAGGCACATCTGTCAATATCTTTATTTGATTGAATCAAGAAAATACTGAAGTGGATGATTTTATCCTCTTAACTATTTACAATCTCTAATGCTCTGTCCGGATAATTGGTGATGACTGCTTCTGCACCTGCGTCTTTTACCAGCTGGATGTGTTCTGGTTTGTTGGCAGTCCATACGTGCATTTTCAGTCCGGCACGTTTGACTTCTTCCATGAACTGTGGGTATTTCAGGTGGTAAACTGCCGGGTGTACGGCGTTGATTCCGAGATTTTTAGCGTACATGGCTGGGTTTACCCATCCGTCGCTGAAAAGGATTCCGGTCTGTACATGGTCGTCGAGCTGTTTTAACTGTAACAGACTGTAATGGTTAAAAGAGGAATAGATCAGCTGGTCTTCCATGTTCATTTCTTTTACCAGTTTCAGGATTTTCTCTTCCATTCCTGGATAGAAGCAGATGCTGTTCTTTAGTTCGATGTTTACCATCATATCTGTGGTGCGCATGAGATCCAGTACTTCTGCCAGAGTTGGAATGTGATAAATTCCTGATGGTTCTGCGGGTGTACTGACTTTTAATTCTTTCAATTGAGCCAGGGTCATGTCTTTGATCAGTCCAGTTCCATCTGTGACGCGGTCTACGTTTTCGTCGTGCATAACGATGAGTTCGCCGTCTGCGGAAGTATGTACATCCATTTCGATTCCGTCTGCGCCCTGTCTGATGGCAAGTTCAAATGCTTCCAGAGTGTTCTCCGGTCTGTATCCGCTGGCACCCCTGTGTGCCCATACTTTTGTTGTTCTCTTTGTTGTTTCTGTCATTTCCATATGCCTCTCTGTTCTTTCTATTTTGAATTTTCTCTGTTTCTTTTGTTTTTGTTAATGGTATTACTATATCTAATAAATATGTTTGATCTATGGTCAGTCTGCGAAAAAAATGTGTTCTCCTATAAATGGTACATTTCAGATTTGCGGTGTTTTAATAATGGAAGCTGCTCTCTGATCTGGTCTTCCCGGTCCAAATCTATTTCTTCTATTAAAATGCCCTCTTTCTCATCCAACTGTTTCATAACCTTTCCCCATGGATCTGTTACAATAGAATGTCCCCAGGAAATATATCCTGCCTGTGTATCTCTGGCAGGAGCACATCCAAGCATGTAGATCTGATTGTCAAGGGCTCTTGCACGAAAAGTCAGTTCCCAGTGTGCCGGACCTGTGGTCATATTAAATGCTGCCGGGACGAAAATCATCCTTGCACCGTCCAGTACCATTGTGCGGGCAAACTCCGGGAAGCGGATGTCGTAGCAGATCATGACACCCATTTTCCCAAATTCAGTATCAAATACTGTGGCATGATCTCCCGAAGTCAGAGTATCTGATTCTTTAAAGTACTGACCATTTTTTACATTGATATCAAAGAGATGAGCTTTTCTGTGCTTGCCAATCTGTTTTCCATCTCTGTCAAAAATATAAGAAGTGTTGTAAACCTTTCCCGCATCATCTGCTTCCGGCATGGAGCCTGCTATCAGATAAATGTGATACTTTCTGGCATAATCAGACATTGCCTGCCAGGATGGACCGCCTTCTTTTTCTGCATAAACCGGAAAATTTTCGGTCTGATACGGACAGCAGAACATTTCCGGAAGAATTACAAAGTCCGGATTTTCCGCCTTTATTTTTTCTATATAAGTGCCGGCAGTACGGATATTTTGTATTTTATCTTTTACTGTAGGCATCTGAATTGCTGCTACTTTCATATGCGTCCTCTCCTTTCTTTTATCTATTATAGCCGAAAAAAATTACATCGCCAATCCTACATTAAAGTTGCTTCCAATATTTTTATATGCTATATTAAAAACAAGCCGAAACATATCTGCTTCTACCAAAGATAAAAATTCTAAATATCCCGGAAACCCCGGAAAAGGAGCATTTCTTTGTTTCAAATCACATATTCTAAAGAGGCTGAAAAAGTCTGGAACTTAATTCAGGCATCATTTATTTTGTCCGACGTTGAAGAAATAGAACCAGACCCAGAAGAATTGGAAGCACTACGCCGATATGAAGCTGGCGAGCCTGATTATCAACCATCCATCTCTGCTGAAAATCTGAAAAGAGAACTAGGATTATAATTTAAAAACATCCCCCACGCATGAACATTCCTTCCATGTGTGGGGGATATTGATTTTCCGCAGGTAAGTTGCTAAATGCACCTGCATTCAGTTGATTTAATTAATTATTCTTCATAACCATTCGGGTTATTGGACTGCCATCTCCAGGAGTCTGCGCACATTTCTTTAATACCGTTTTCGGCTTTCCATCCCAGTTCTCTCTCTGCTTTGGAAGCATCAGAATAGCAGGTTGCGATATCGCCTGGACGACGTGGCTTGATCACATATGGAATTTTAACACCTGTAGCAGCTTCAAAATTCTTCACAATATCAAGAACACTGTAGCCTTTTCCTGTACCAAGGTTGTAGATACTTAATCCGGAATTATCTTCGATTTTCTTAAGAGCTTTTACATGTCCTTTTGCAAGGTCAACTACGTGAATGTAATCTCTCACACCAGTTCCGTCCGGAGTATCATAATCATTTCCGAATACCCCAAGTTCTTTCAGTTTACCTACTGCAACCTGTGTGATATATGGCATCAGGTTGTTCGGGATTCCGTTTGGATTCTCTCCGATAGTTCCGCTCTTGTGAGCACCGATCGGGTTAAAGTAACGGAGAAGAACTACGTTCCATTCCGGATCTGCTTTCTGAATGTCGGTCAGGATCTGCTCAAGCATGGATTTTGTCCATCCATATGGATTTGTGCACTGTCCTTTCGGGCACTCTTCTGTGATCGGGATGATTGCCGGATCTCCGTATACAGTTGCAGATGAGGAGAAGATAATGTTCTTTACATTATGTTTTCTCATGACATCTACCAGTGTTAAGGTTCCTGCAATGTTATTTTCGTAATATTCCCAGGGTTTGGCAACGGATTCTCCAACTGCTTTCAGACCTGCGAAATGAATACAGGAATCAATATCTTCTTTATCAAAAATTTCATTTAAAGCATCGCGGTCCAGGATGTCTGCTTTGTAGAATTTCACTGGTTTGCCTGTGATCTTGGAAACTCTTTCCAGAGATTTCTCACTTGCATTGCTTAAGTTATCCAGAACTACAACATCATATCCTGCGTTCTGCAATTCTACAACTGTATGGCTTCCAATATAGCCTGCTCCACCTGTAACTAAAATTGCCATAATAATTCCTCCTAACCTGTCTTCCTGCTACAATACCTGTTTTTTGCAATTTCTGTTTTTTTCTCTTTCAACAATACCTATATTAGTTCACAGCATCAGAAATATCCTTGATAATTCTGAGTGTAATCTATAAAATTCTGCGGATATCCTGTTTCACATCTGCAAAATTTACCTCTGTATTTTACAGCACCCTATATTCAAAACTGTAAAATACCGTTGCCTGGCACATCATGTATTGTAGAAAATCCTGCGAAAATATGATTTCTCTCATATCCCCGCAGGATAATTCTATCCGAATCAGTTCATAAACACAAGTCTTTATGGACATGTACATTTTTTTATACCTGTTTATACTTATTTACAATCTCTTTCATCCGGGAAAGTTTTTCTTCCATGTCTTTCACCAGTTTAAACTGTGTTCTGCAGCGATCCAGATTATGTCCCTCTCTGTGAATCTTGAAATAATGATCTCCCTCCAGATAGTCTGTGAGGAAACGCATTCCACATTCAAAGGTCATAAGGATTGCTCCCATGGGAAGCATATCCAATTCTGTCTCAGTCAACGCACCGCCACAGCCTTCAATGAAACCTTTAACATAAACTTCATACAAGTGAAGATTACAGGACACCTTCGTCAGGTCTTTCTCATCCTCTGCTCCGGTACTTGCGCCAAAACGGATAGAATCGCCGAAATCATTTACGGAAAGTCCCGGCATTACGGTATCAAGGTCAATCACACAGATGGCTTTTCCCGTTGCATTATCAATCATAATGTTATTCAGCTTGGTATCATTATGTGTAACACGCAACGGCAGCTTTCCCTGATCCTGCATATCGCACAGGACATGTGCCAGTTCTGTGCGGTCCAGCACAAACTGAATCTCTTTTTCCACATCTGCTGCTCTGTGACATATATCTTTTTCCACAGCAGTTTCAAACTTATCCAGCCTGTCCACCGTATTATGAAAATTTACGATGGTCTCATGAAGCGTTTCTGCCGGATAGTCTGCAAGCAGCCTCTGGAAATGCCCGAAAGCAACTGCACTTTGGTAAAAATCTTCCTCATCTTTTACCATATCATAGCATGTGGCATTTTCAATGAATAAATATACTCTCCAGTATTCTCCGTCCTCATCTACATAATAAGGAAGTCCATCCTTTGTCATCACAAGATTCAGAGTCTCTCTCTCCACATCTCCACCGTTTTCCTGGATCTTTTTCTTCAGCCAGGCAGTAACACCGCTGACATTCTCCATCAGTTCTATGGGTTTGGTAAAAATACTCCTGTTCATTTTCTGAAGAATATAATGTTTGCCTGTACCGTAAGTCAGTCGGTAAGTATCATTGATATGTCCGCTTCCATAAGGAACACATTCTGTCAGATTATCTTCCAGAACAAATGCACTGGTGATATTCTTTATCTCCCGGTTAATTTCCACTCAATTATTCCTCCCATAATCTCTGTGGATACAGCCCTCCATCTTTTAAATTCTGAATGGCAGCTACTACCACAGGTTTATCTTCTTTGTAAGTTACGCCATACCATTTATCCATAGATTTCAGAACCTTTACAGTTGCTCTCTTCTCACCGAGAAGTTCATCTACTACAAATGGCAGGAAATATTCACATTTCAGCGGGTTTACTTTCAGATTCTCATCCAGGAATCTGGGGAATCTGTCTTTCAGCTCTTTCAGGATACTTGCGGAAAATCCCCACATATTCATGGATACTGTACTGCCTTCCGGAAGCATGGTCCATGTTTTTCCATCATCTTCTGTATAAGCTGTGCCGCCGTCATGCTTTTCGATATGGGTACGCTCGTTGATCTTAAGAAGATGTCCTTCTTCGTCTGTCACGCACACACCTCTTGCCACATGGCCATTCTCTGTCAAAGTATTTTCCAGTTTATAGCCGACCATCATATATCTGTAAGTATCCGCGGTATCTTCATTCTCTGTCAGGAAATCATACGCCATCTTAAATGCATGGCTTCCGTAATAATCATCTGCATTAATCACAACGAATGGTCCGTCGATTTCATTGATGCAGCTTAATACTGCATGTCCGGTTCCCCATGGTTTCACACGTCCTTCCGGTACTTCATAGCCTTCCGGAATATTGTGAAGATCCTGGAAAACATATGATACTTCTAACTGGTTACTGAGACGGTCACCGATGGCGCTTCTGAAGTCTGCTTCATTTTCTTTTTTGATAATAAATACTACTTTTTGGAATCCGGCCTGTACTGCATCATAAATGGAGAAATCCATGATGATGTGTCCCTCTTTATCCACCGGATCGATCTGTTTCAGACCGCCGTAACGGCTTCCCATACCTGCTGCCATAACTACTAATACTGGTTTCTTCATAATTTTTTTCCTCTTTTCTTTAAATGTTTTTCGTTACTCTCAGATTACCTGGTAACTTTTTACATTCATCTTATCATACTATGATTTCGAGGTCAAAACGTGTTACATAATACCTTTCACAATTGTTACTGCCCTGCTTACTGTTCACACGCCACTATCCCGCGAGGTGTTTTGGCATGAATATGCCAAAATCCCGAGACATACGGCGCGGATTTATGCGATCAGCATAAATCCTGTGCATCGCGAAGCGTGTTACTGAGAACGGAGTGAACAGTAACCTGCCCTGCTGTCCTCTAATATTATCCCTTAATGCCACCGGTAACACCACCGATGATCTTCTCAGACAAGAAAATATACAGAATAAATGTCGGCAGGAATACAATGATCACTGCTGCAAACATTCCGGCCCAGTCACCTGTATATTTCATGGAGTTGATCATTCCATAAAGTCCGGGTGCAACAGGTTTCAGCTTATCCGAGCTTGCGAAGATCAGTGACAGGAAATACTCGTTCCAAATATTAATAAAGTTAAAGATTGTTACTGTTACGATTCCTGACTGTGCCATGGGAAACATGATTTTCCAGAAAGTACGCATGGGAGGGCATCCGTCGATTGCTGCCGCTTCCTCATAGGTTCTGGAAATATTGCTGAAAAATGTAAGCAGGAAAATGGTCGTATAAGGTACATTAATTCCTACATACAATATGATCAATACCGTTCTTCCTGCTGCCACATTATTCAGGATTCCCATACCGGAAATAATGCTGAAAAGGGGAAGAACAACCATGATCGCCGGAACACCCATGGCAGATACGAAGCTGGTCTGGATGAATTTATTTGCAATAAAATCAAATCTGGACAGTACATAAGCTGCAGGTGCGCACACCAGAATCAGAATTGTGCAGGAAATCACCGAATAGATCAGAGAGTTTCCGAAGAATCCTGCGACTCCGGCACCGTTCCATGCTTTTGCATAGTTTTCAAAATGTAATCCGGACTCAAACTTCAGAGCTTTTCCCTGGAAAATTTCTGCTGTTGTGGAAAAACTCGCCCCGAATACCCAGCCCAGAAGCGCAATGGTAAAGATCACCCAGAGCAGCAGGATGATGTATCCCGGCAGGAGTTTGACTTCTTTTTTCAGATTAAAGGGTCTGCGTGCCTCTTTTTCTTTTGCCATTTCTCATCCCTCCTTAGAATTCCAGATCATCATCTTTGATCACTTTGTTACAGATTGTAAATACAATGACTACGCAGACACTGAGCAGTACACCGATGGCAGCTCCCAGACCTGCATTTCGTTCTGTAACTGTATTACCGCCGCCGAAAATCTGCATGTACATATAAACATAAGGGGTAATTGTCTGTGTATCTGCAGTTACTGTGGAGAAAAGCTGTGACCATACAAAAAAACCTACACTGCTTACAGACCACATGGTAATGTTGGTCTTAAATACTCCCTTTAACAATGGAAGTGTCATATAGCGGAACTGCGCAGGTTTTGTCGCTCCGTCAATGGTTGCCGCCTCATAATATTCAGGGCTGATACGCTCAATACCGCTGAGCCAGATCAGCATATGGTATCCAACCATTCCGAAACAATATGCAAACAACAGTGCCCAGAATTTATGGTCATTATCTAGGAACTGGATCTTTGCCAGATTGTCCAGATGTAATGCCGTAAAAAGATCTTTCAGCAGACCATATCTTGGACTGTATACATACTGCAGCCACATAGTTGCAAGTGCTACTGCACTGACGATATTTGGCATATAAATGATCGCGCGGAAAAATTTCTTTCCTCTGATTCCGCTGGTAAGGATAACTGCAAATAAAAGAGACAGACTCATTACCACCAGACCGCCGATCAGCCAGATACGAAACAGGTTAAAAAATGAAGTCTTAAATAAGCTGGTACTCATCAGCTTTGTATAGTTTCCGAACCCTACAAATTTCCATAAATCCATGGAATCTGTAACTCCGTCAATCTTGAAAAAGCTCATGATCACTGTTCTGATAATCGGATAAAGAAAGATTCCCAGAAACAGCAGAACTGCCGGAGTCAGAAATACAACGATCATCGTTTTATTCTTCTTCAAATAAATACCTCCTTTGTAAGTTATACCATATCTACGGATTGCTACGCTTCGCTCCCGCAATCCTCCAGCCATTCGGAATCCGCTGATTTACTTCGTAAATCGCTACTTCCTCATGTCTGGCGGTTTCCAAGTCTAAAAGTCTTATCGTGCAAGCACGAACGACTTTTTGCCTTTGAAACCTGGATATTCAAAAAGACAGATGGCGGCAGCGTAGATACGATGCCACCATCTCTATAAATTCTTTATTTATTTCGCTGCGTCCTGCATAGTGGAAACAAATTCATCTGCTGTAATGGAACCTGCCATTAATTTGATAAAGTTTTCTTTGATAACCGGAGTCATATCTACGTTGGATTCTACACCGCATGCCCATGTGAAACGGTTTGTGCTCTGCTCAATAACAGGTTTTGCACACTCGACCATTGCCGGCCATTCTGTGTTTGTTGTATCAGCCGGGATACCTACAGTTTCATCTGCAAGTTTCTGGTCGTATTCACCTTTTGTAAGGAATGTGATCAGATCAAATGCTTCTTTTGCAAGTTTTGTATCTTTGTTAATACCAAATACCTGTGCACCAAAGTTGTTTGTTTCGATTCCGTTTGCTCCGTCTGTAAGTGCCGGATATGCGAAGCATCCCCAGTGGAAATCAGGGCCTGCCATCTCTTTTACTTCGTTTGGTAACCAGGAGCCATTCAGATACATTGCAGCTGTTCCAAGTGCAAGCTCTGTGTTCTGACCTGCAGGCCATACGTTGGAACCAACCATCTCTGAATAATATCCGTTAGATGCAAGTTCTTCGATATCCTGTGCCATCTGAAGAACTGCAGGATCATCCCATTCACCTTCAGTTACGATCTCTTTTACTTTATCTTCGCCAACCAGTCTTGCAAGATGATATCCGATCACACATGTTGCATAGGCATCATCCATAGTCATTGGTGTGATTCCTGCATCTTTTAATTTCTGGCATACATCTTTGAATTCATCCCATGTCTTCGGTTCTTCTGTGATTCCTGCCTGCTCAAACAGATCTTTGTTATAGAAGAAGGCAAATACGTTTGGCTGATATGGAATTGTTTTTAATGTGCCGCCGCCGGCATCACGGCATGCTGCCATCAGACCTGCGTTTGCAGTTGCTTCATAGTCATTGTCTTTCGCAAGATCTTCCAAATCCAGAAGATATTTACCGTACATTCCGTTTACACGGTCGATATCTTCGTCAAAAATATCAATCTGTGTGCCACCGTCCAGTGCAGGCTGAAGTGCTTCACGGTTTCCGGTACGTCCTTTAAACTGAAGGTCTACCTTAACTCCTGTCTGTTCTGTATAAGCGTCAACTGCTTCCTGAATCACCTGTCCCTGTGGCTCTGTAGCTTCCCACATTGACCAGTAAACTAATGTATCATCTGCTGCCTGAACAGTGAAAGCCGGTGCTGCAAGTGAACCAACCATAACCGCACATAATGTTGCACTAAGCATCTTTTTCTTCATACCCATAACCTTTTTTCCTCCTTGGTCAGTTTTGACATTTTGTCTTCTTTTTTCTCTTTTTTCGCTCTTTTGTTGAATTTCAACAATTATTTCTTTTGGTAGTTCTTATTTTATCATTTTTGCACAAATAGTATTTGCACAAACGTCCATTTCTTTTGTACAAAAATTCATTTTTAACTGGTTTTTCATCTGTTTTTGTTGTATACTTGTACACAACAACCATATTGCAGTTTTCGGACAGGCTGAGGGAGGTGGCGGTAATGGCTTTTGAGAGTATGTATCTGGAAGAAGATATTCATATTGACCGGATTTATACAATCCACTATTTTGAATACAAAAGCGATTTTCACTTTGCGGGAGAACGCCATAATTTCTGGGAATTTCAATGTGTAGATAAGGGAAAGGCAGAAATAGAGACAGATAACGGTATCTACCATCTGACAAGCGGACAGCTCATCTTTCACAGACCAAATGAATTTCATAACCTTATTGCCATAGGAAATACCGCTCCTAATATTGTGGTAGTTTCTTTTGAATGCGATTCTCCATGTATGAAATTCTTTGAGAAAAAATTGCTGAAACTTTCTGATTCTGAGAGAAATCTCATGGGAATGCTGATTGCCGAGGCACGCCGCTGTATCAAAACCCCTCTGGATGATCCTTATACAGAAAAGATGGAAAAGAAAGAAGATTTTTTGTTTGGTTCTCAGCAGCTTATCCGTATTTACCTTGAGCAGATGCTGATCTACATGATCCGGAGAAATTCTTCTCCTCCCATGACTGTACCTGTCAGCCAATTTGTGAATCTGAAAAATAATTCCGCTGTCTATAAGCGTGTCATTGCTTATATGGAAGACCATATCCGGGAAAATATTACACTCTGCGATCTGTGCCATGACAATATGATCGGACGCTCCCAGCTTCAGAAAATATTTCAGGAACAACATCAGTGCGGCGCCATGGATTTCTTTTCCCGGTTAAAGATCGCCTATGCCAGACAGCTGATCCGCGAGAACCAGATGAACTTCACACAGATTTCGGAATTTCTGGGATACTCTTCCATCCATTACTTTTCCAGACAGTTTAAAAAAATTTCCGGAATGACACCCACAGAATATATCACATCAATAAAGGCGCTCTCAGAACGAGAGCGCCAGTAATACCAGACCAATATTTTCATAATGTTGAACAGCCTTTTTCTTATTTCATATTGCTGAGATTCTCTATAAATTCATCCGATGTTTCTTCTAATCTTGTAAGCTTCAGAAGTTCGCTTTGTATCTGTTCTTTATAATCCGGATCTGCCTCCAGACCTGCAGCCCACATGTACGGCTTTGACATCTCTTTCATATACGGTACTGCATCTGCCAGCACTTCCGGCCATTGTGTATTGTCCGTATCTGCCGGGATGGAATTAACCGCATCTGTCATTTTCATATCTGTTTCCCCGGTACAGATGGAATATGCAAAATCAAAAGCTTCCTGTTTCATCTGCGAATCCTTCGTGACTCCAAATCCCTGTGCTCCCACCATAACACCTTCTGTGCCGTCTGTTCCGGCCTTTACTGCAGGCCATGGAAAAAATCCCCAGGAATCATCAGATTCTGTAGCTTCTGTCACTTCATTCGGAACCCAGGAGCCCTGCAGCACCATGACTGCCTCGCCATCTCCCACTTCATCCTGACCTTCCGGATGCTGTGCCGGTGCACTCTGACTCATATATCCCGCAAAAAACAAAATTCTGATATCATCTGCCGCCTCTTTTGCCTGTGGAATCTGTGACCAGGTACAGTTACGGATCAGCTGCTGCACTTTCTCCTGTCCAAGATATCTGGCAAGCTGATATCCATACAGAAGATTCACATACTCTTCATCGCAGGTCATGGCACTAAGGCCACTGTCACTGTTTTTAATCTTACGGCATACTCTGATCAGTTTCTCCCAGGTATCCGGGATATCCTGTTCTGTAAGTCCAGCCTCTTCCCATAAATCCTTATTATACCAGACGCCTGTGATATAAGGCTGATACGGCATTGCAAGCAGTTCTCCATTTCCCCAGTTCTTCACCTGCTCCAACAGTACCGGCATAATATGCTTCTCATAATCCACAGTATCTGCCATTCCTTTTAATTCTGCCAGATAATCCCTGTGTTCCTGAGCCATCCTCTGATAATCATCATCAAAAAGGTCAATCTGTTCTCCGGCATCCAGGGCAGGTTCTATCAGAGACCGGATTCCTCTGCCCTTCCACTGAATCTCTACAGAAATACCTGTTGCTTCTTCATAAGCTTCTGCTGCTTCTCTGATCACATCTGCCTGTGGTTCATCTTCTTCCCACATGGACCAGTATACAATACTCTGTTCCGGAATTTCTGTGATTTCATCTGATGCTGATACAGTAACCGCTCCTGTTGCGAACAGCATTGACAAACAGCTCATACCCGCTGCAATGCTTCTCCATTTTTCCATACTGAAAATACCCTCCATTGTCTCTCAGACTTGTCCACATGAATTTATTTTTGTACCTGCTTCTACAGAGTAACTGTCTGACTTTATTTTCTCTAATAATCACTTGTCTGTCAATCCCCAAAATTCACCTGAAAGCAATGCAAATCAAGAATACATCTTTGTTCTCTCTATAAATTTGCCAGGAAGATATTCGCAATGGGAACAGGCGGTTTACTTAGTTTGATCAAACAGGATTTCCATCTTCGTTCCCTTACCCGGCTCACTGTCCAGAAGAATCTTCGCATGATGCAAAACTGCGCCATGTTTTACAATAGAAAGCCCCAGGCCTGTACCTCCGGTTTCACGTGAATGGCTCTTGTCCACTCTGTAAAAACGCTCGAAGATTCTCTGCTGTTCGCTCTCCGGAATTCCTATTCCGTTATCTTCCACACGAAAGTACGGTTTCCCATTGAGTTTTCCCACAAAAACCTTTACATCTCCACCATCCGGGGTATAGCGGATAGCATTATCTGTAATATTGTAGAACATTTCATATAATACATGACGTACTCCCTGCATCTGTGCAGGTCCGCCTGTATATTCCAGATTAATCTTTTTCTTTGCTGCCCTGTTCTGCAGATTGTTGATCACATCTTCCCCAAGCTCTCCGATGTCAACCTGTTCAAACATAGTTTCTCCGTTCTTCTCATCCAGTCTGGAAAGCTGAATGATATCTGCAACCAGATTTGATAAACGCTCGGACTCATGAAAAATCCTGCCGGAAAAATCCTGCATCTTGTCCGGCGGTACCATTCCATTCATCATAAGCTCCGCATATCCGGAGATTGACATAAGAGGAGTTTTCAATTCATGGGAAACATTTGCCGTAAACTCTTTTCTTGCACTCTCTGCATTCTTAAGATCTTCCAGCTGTTTCTGAATCTGTCTGTTCTGCTGATCCAGACGAAAAAGCAATGGCCTTAATTCTTCGTAGCATACATGCTCCAGAGGATGTTCCAGATCAATCCGGTTGATAGGCTCTATCAGCTTTCTGGTCTGTTTCTGCACAAGAAAAAGTTCAATTACAAGGATCACGCATACCAGTCCGCCAAGCAGAAGAAAGCTGGTTAACATTGTTACCAGAAGACTATCTGTAGTCCTGGCTACTCGCAGAACCTGATCATCCTTTAATTTTACAGCATAGTAAAACGTCTGTTTTGATAAGGTGTCTGAATAGCGGACCATCTCACCGGATCCCTGCTTCTCAGCTTCAATAAATTCCGGTCTGTTACTGTGATTTTCCATTTCTTCCGGATTCTCAATACTGTCAAACAACACCTGACCATCTTTTCCCAGAAGAGTGATCC
>ERZ772816.1330-NODE-1330-length-21633-cov-10.585272_pt1 | contig 21633 bp, 26 predicted proteins | sample MGYA00511359_ERZ772816 | MGnify/ENA primary metagenome ERZ772816 (study PRJEB29015, sample SAMEA2737710) | human gut metagenome | biome: human gut; feature: human-associated habitat; material: faeces | place: China | collected 2012 ...
TGGCTCATCATAATAGATGTCTGTAGGCAAATGTCGAGTATAATCAACTTTATCTGCAAAAAGTTCACAGTCGTCATTTCCTTTAGTATGATAATATCGGTCAGTAGTTAGGATATTCTCATTTTGCTTGATGGCTATTGGAACTTGTTCTTTCAGCTCCTCAAAAAACTTTTCCGGGCTATTTATGAATAAAAAACTGGCAGTATCTTTTTCGTAGCACATTTCATCTAAGTACCTATCAGGCAGAAAAGACACCACATGAGGAAATATAGGCATCTTGCCATCATTCATAGCAGCTACTTTCGTTGCATCGAAAGAATAGAAGCACATAGTTGGTGTCAAGAGTGTCGGAATGAAACGCAGATAGTATGTATCCGTTCTGGGGTCATATAAGGTTTCAAGGTGATTTCCCATAGGGATACCGTGTGAATCTTTAACATTCATCCGAGAGTCACCATTTTTCAGGTGGGCAAAAACACATTCTAATTTATCTCCAGTTACCTTGTCGCCTGTTTTTGAATAATCAACCCAGTTTGCAGCACATCCAAAAGATAGCGTCCTTGTATTATAGCACTGTTCAATACGTTTTGTAGAACCAAGTCGCATAAGGAGGATAGTTGAAAAATGGCTTTGTAACATAAAAGTTGGTTCTCCTTTCTCGTCCCAATGGTTATTTCAAACTCAAGAACAGCGCCGCCCGACACCGGGCGGCGTTTTCGCATATTTTATCAGTCTGTTATTGTTAGGGTGACTGATGTAGTTCCGTTATTGATTTTCCCAGCAAAATCCACCGAGCGAATGGTAGTAAAAAGCACAAATCGGAGCCAGAACGGTTCCGATTTCTACTTTTTTGTTATCTTCAAGGGCGAATGTCATTTAACTTTCTCCACAGAAGCGATTGTGCCCTCAAAGGGATCAACCTCCGATAATGCGCCGGTGTAGGTCACAGTGACGGAGTCGCCCACGGCAACATCATCATATCCTTCCGGCTTTGCGGAGGAGTCGATGGAAAACTGATAGGAAGCGCCTTGGTCATCCGTCACAACAAACATAAAGTCCTTTTTCTCGTCCAGCTTGCCGGTCAGGGTGCTTTCCTCCTGCTGCGCTCCGCTTTGAGTGCCGGCATTGGAATCTGTGTCCGTGCCGGATGTCTGGCTGCCGCAAGCGGTAGCCAGCGCCAAAATACATACAACCGTCAGCAATACAAATAATTTCTTTTTCATCATACGAATCCTTTCTGATATGCTTCTTTTAAGAGGTCTTGATAGATGTTTTTTTCAATCGTGAATTCCGGCATCCCCATAGAGCCTGCCGCAATCGCGAATTCGTCGAAGACCAACACGAGATTTCCGTTTGCGTCGAGATAGAAATTCTGCTCCGCGTCGATCCCAGCAAAATCCTCCGGGAAGTATGCGAGGGCCTGATTTGCGGACATCTGCGCTTCCACTTGCCGCAGCACCTCATTGGACAGCACTGACACATAATCGGTCCCATCGCGGAAGAGATCCCTCAGAGAGATCATTTGTCCCGTTGCTTTGTCAATGTGATAGAAGCGGCTGAAGGCATAGCTGCTGGCTTCCGTTTGTGTGGCGTCTATGCGAAGGGTAAACCATGTGTCCGTGTTAGTAAGCACCACGCTGGATACACGCAGATCCTGATAGCCATTTCCGATACGTTCACAGTCTTTGTAAAACTGCGTCAGCAACTCGTCGGTGTATGCGCGGACTTCCTGATTTACCGTATCAGCTGCATCGCTGCCGGATAACTCCGGTACGGAGATATCCATAGAACTATGTCCATCATTGTAGGCGTAACTCCGGAAGGTGACCACCTTCACCAACGCCCCCAGCCCAGGGATCTCCGCCATCGCTGCCGCAGCTGAGGGGGATACGTTTGGAATTGTGATGAACAGCGCAAGCGCTGCTGCGACCCATGTTTCCCAGTGGCGTCGCTGACGCCGTCGGGAATTTTCGTCCAGAGCCGCGCAGGTTTGGAACACCCGACCGGCATAATCCTCCGGGAGTGGAAATGATTCCTCAGCGGCACGCTGGTGGAGCAACTCGTCAAATTGATCCATAGACCCCTCCTTGTTCATCGGCCAGCAAAAGGCGCAGCTGCTTTCTGCTGCGGGACAATCTGGTTTTTACTGCTACATCGCTGATCCCTAAAGTGCGGCTGATCTCCCGAATGGAAAATCCGTCGTAATAGAACAGTGTTACCACGGAGCGCATTTCCGGGTTTAATGATAGCACCGCTTCCCATAGGGACAGCCGCTCAGTCGGATCCGGATCGTCTGCAGGCAGAAAGTTCTGTACTTCAGACAGATCAGTGATTGGCCGGTACTTCCGGCATAGGTCATAGCAGTTGTTAACTACGATCCGCAGGATCCACGATTTGAATTTTGCAGGGTCCCGCAGGGCATCCAGCTTCGTAAAGGCAGTACAAATGGCACTCTGTACCGCATCCTCTGCGTCTTCGTCGGTTGACACGATTGCCCGGGCGGTTCGGAACATGGCCGTCTGATTCTGCAGCACCAGACGGGTGAAGTCATCTTTATCTAATCTTTTTACCACACTGGATGGCCTCCTATCAAGCCCCTTGCTTTCCGGTCATCTATATAGACGCTTTGAGCACGAAAAAGGTGGCAGCATTTGAATTTTTTTCTTTGGCTGGAGTGGTTGATCCGTTTTGGGGCGCTGGCCCCTTTTTTTATTGTGTTTGGCAGAGTACAGGGCAGATTGCCCGATGAATGAAATCTGCTGTGATTCCGATATTTTTACCATATACCAGAATGAGACCGGTTTTGTCAAGAGGAGTAACCTCTATGCATCAACTCAAACCTTTTCCTCGTAAGTGCTCAATAACCACCCGCATTTCCAAGGTTGAGTAAGTGTGAGAAAATGATATGCAGTCAACAAAAACTGCGTGTAAGTTTTCGAATGCGAAGGGAGTGCGTGTAAGAAATGGAAGATGTGTTGGCGATCCGGGATGAGTATCGTCTGCAGAAGTGGAGCCAGATCATCCAGGCGGGGCAAAACAGTGGGCTGAGTAAGCGAAGTTTGACCGGGAGGCTGCGTTTAAGTCTATCATCGGAGCAGGACGCCAGAGCGAGAATGCTGTTGTTGCTGAAGAAAAAAATGCAAAGAAAAATAATGGACGGGTGCAGCGGGCCTATTATCTGGATCGGGATATTGATAAGGCGCTGCGTAGGATGGCGCTGGAGGAAGGGAAGAATTTAACAGAATCAGTCAATGACGCTTTGCGAGCGGGATTGACAAAATATCTGTAAAACAAGCGAAAAAGTGAAAAGGCAAGTATGACTTGCCTAAATGTAAACCGTGTGCGGTTTACATTTAATGGGGCATTGGATAAATTCGGAATTGTAGACGGCAAGGACAAAATTCGCGTGGTCGATCAACCAGCGGTTACGACGGAACATACAGTCTTTTGTGTAATGGCGGCTTATGCAGCGGCTCATTGCCCCAATGTTTGAAAGTGATAATGTCCGCCATATCTTGCAGATTAGCTTCCGCTATCAGGCTTCGGGCAAAGTCGTTTGTCTGGCTCCGCTCCATACGGTGCTTGTTGCTGGCATTGTGAAGGATAGCTTTTTCCTCCGCGGAAGAAACATGGTGGGTGTAGATCTGCATCGGCACATTCATCTTTTCTCCAAGATTCTGGAGCAAAGCGATAGACTCCGTGGTGGCGGGATAGTTTTTCAGTGCCATAACGCAGCGTATGTCCCGCCGCAGATGAAATGGTCGGTGTTGAACTTGATCTCCAGGGGAGCTATGAGGTCCAGAAAGTCCTTGGGCTGGTATTCCTTTGGCTGGGGACAGCCTGGCCGACGCCGACAGCCTTGGCTATGGTTCATGCCCATTTAACATGTGATTTTCTGGAAAAATCAGTCATCTTAAACTCCTCTCATAATATTGACCAAATACAAAAACTTATTCTTATAAAGTGGTTGCTTTCGCCTCCCTCATACGTTATTCTTATATAAGAACGTCTAAGGGAGGCAATTTTTATGAAAAATGTATAATTTTGATGTTGGTACTGACATGCATATTGCTATGCACCGCCACAAATGTTTTTGAAACCCGAGTCCAAAAAAGCATCTTAAAATGTAAACATTAACTTTTTTCTTTGAGAAAAGACGCTTAGCACAAATTGGGTGGTCAATATTATTCTGAAAGGAGTCATTATGAAAAAATTTATCGCTTTGGTGCTTTCTTTGATTATGACATTTGCTGTTGCTTCTCCTGCTTACGCAATTTCAAACGGCTACGCTTTCGTCGAGACCAGTGTATTAGCGAATTGCGACGTTCAAGAGAAAATGGAGGATATCTTATGTGCTGTTGAGCCGCAAAAGGCTCTATTTGGCTTGAGCGATATTAACTTTGAAAATGTTCAATTAGGAGAAGAAATTCCTGTTTATGAGACATATAATAATAGTCTTGTACCTTCAGAATTGCATATTGTACCGATTCTACTGGATGGAGAGGTAATAAGTCTTTTCTACATTATGCAAAGCGAAAATGAATGGATTGTTCAATTAGGAAAGGGCTTAGTTAGTAAAATTAAAGCATATGCAAACAATTCTCCTTTTGCAATCATTTACACTAGTGAAGGAGCATATGTATTTACAAATGGAGAATACTATCTTATTGCTGAATCTGATTGCAATGAGCAAACAAAACTTGATCCCACATCTGTTTCTAGTCTTGAAACAAACAGTTCTAACCTTGAGGTAATTTCGAGGACCTCAATTTCGTCTGTAACAAGTTCTGATTTTAGCAACATTATCTGCAATAATCTATCTAGTGGAATCACGATTGAGGCTAGTCCCGCAGGCACTCAAACGCGAGCCGTTAGCCCGTCAAATTATGATACGTTCTGCTCAGTTGATAAGATTCAACAGCCTTCCGGAAGTTGGTTCTGCTGGGCTTGTTGCATTGCTTCTATGGTAAATTACATGTATGGGGGTATTGAGACATACCAGAGCATTGCATATCTATTTAACCACTACACTGATGAAGGACTAACTTTGGCTGAAATCATTAGCAAATTTAATAGATGGTTTGATGCTGATTATATTGATGAATATGATGACCACATTAGTCAAACATTCGCATATAATGAATTGAGAAACGACCGCCTTATTCTCGGCGCATACAGTTATGCTGGATATGGACATGCAGTTGTGATTTGTGGCGTAAACCAAACTGTAAAATCTTATGCGTTTATGGACCCGGCGGTAGGGGAATATTGCGCCGGAACAATCTATACTTCATCAGGCAAGTGGAGTTTCATTAGTGAATCCAGCGGGAACAGATTTACAATGAATGGTTATGGCTATTACGATGGTTAAGGATGTTTTTAAAAGGCCTCATTTTCAAATAAAACCTACCCACATTATTTCCCGTTTTCTTGTCCCTTTTCTTCTGATTGGAATCGGTATTCTATTTTACTCTAGTATTCAGAAAGGAACCCTTTATGAATTTCCTTTTTCTGAAGAAGAAATAAAAGAAGTGAATTTTTTCAATATTCTGGAGAATGATTCAGTTTTGGTTGATGATGAAGTGGAAATAGAAGCACTTTTCGATTTGTTCAGAAAGATGTGCATTGATGAACAACTATCGGATGTCAATAAGACGGAGGCTAAAGAGATTCCTCTTGGCAGTCAGGGCTTTATCATGACCGTATTTACCAAATCAGGCGATGTAATGGTCTATCAATATGACCAACTAGGACGAAATGCATATAGTGGGTACGGTTTTTTTTCAGACAGCAGTAACAAATATTCCGTGCATAATCTTGACTTAACGCGAATCTGGCTAAGACTCTTTGAGGGGAAATAATGTAACGTCCTCAAATGAAAGGCTAGAATCGCAGTGTCATACGATATACTGGAACCTTGAAAGAAGGAGCCGTTAGACCTCTACACGACCGCAAGGCGTAATCCGTTGATCAATAAGGGTTAGTTGAAGAGGCTTGACGTCAGCAGAATCGATTTTGTAAATAGGGGCCATTTCAGAAGCGAGGACTGGGAAAACATCATGAGGCAGGCAATTAGGAAAGAAAGCATCTTCTTCATGTCGTGTTAGACCTCCTTTGAATTGATATTGAGCAAAGACCTGCTTTGCTTTAAAAGCGGAAGATCACGTTGTTCTTCCGCTTTTTTATATTGCTATACATCTATAAATATAGTAAACTACAAATATAGTTATCTACAAAAATATGAAACTATAAAAATAGGAGCGTGAGTACATGATTATTGCAGTAGCAAATCAAAAGGGCGGTGTCGGCAAAACAACCATGTCCCAGGCATTGGCTGTAGGACTGGCAGCGAAGGGCACAGGGTTCTGGGGATTGACCTCGATCCGCAGGGAAATTTTTCTACGGCCTGCGGGGCAGAGAACTCTCTCAGACCGGCAAGGAACACCGGCTGAAGGAGGCCGTGGCGCCGGTGGCCGGTAACTATGATTTTATCGCGATTGACACACCGCCTTCCCTGGGTGTACTGCCGGTGAACGCCTTCACCTGTGCCACCGATATTCTGATTCCTACCACGGCTGAGATCTTTGCCACGGCCGGAATCTCCCAGCTCAATGAAACTGTTACCAGCGTTCAGAAGTATTGCAATCCGGCTGTAAAGGTACGAGGCATTTTGTTTACGAGATTTAATCCGCGGGCGAATATCAGCCGGCAGATGAAGGAACTGGCGGAGCAGCTTGGCGAATACATTTCTGCGCCGATCTACAAGACATACATTCGATCTGCTGTAGTGGTGGAGGAGGCCCAGGCGAACAGCCAGGACATTTTTGACTATGCCAACAAGTCTACGGTGGCAGAAGACTATAAAGCATTTATTGATGAATTTTTGAAAGGGGTAAATGAATAATGGCAGAGAAAGCGAAGTTTGACCGGGAGGCTGCATTTAAGTCTATCATCGGAGCAGGACGCCAGAGCGAGGATATAGCTCCCTCTGCTGCTGAAGAAAAAAATGCAAAGAAAAATAGTGACCGGGTGCAGCGGGCCTACTATCTGGATCGGGATATTGATAAGGCGCTGCGCCGGATGGCGCTGGAGGAAGGAAAGAATCTGACGGAATCAGTCAATGACGCGTTGCGAGCGGGATTGACAAAATATCTGTAAAAACGAAAGAAAAAGCGAAGGCAGACAATGTCAATAGATTTGTGTAAATAAACGGCGCAATCTTACTTATAAGGAACTGGTGGTCACATTAAAGTGACCACCAGTTCCTTATAAGTAAGACCAGAAATAGGGATTACCAAGGGCTGTTCCAAATTGCAGATAAGACAACTGAAATGAACCAAAGAGAATTTATCAAACGATGTAAGAGTTTAGTATTTTTGAGGTTTGCGTATGTCCGAATATTCTCATTTAAAATTAGTGTGATAATAAAAATAACAATAGGTATCCAAAGTAACCACCACACCAATTTTGCATTAAAGAAATGAAATGTCCATAGAAAAGAGAAAATACAATGGACTATTTCATATATGAGCATTACGGAGAGGAAATGTGTAGGATTGAGATTCATTAGAAGTCACCACAGTCCCACTCAATAGTTCCATTCATAAGATGGTCCACTAACGGGGAGAACAAGATTGGGGTAATTTCCAGTAATATATTTTGCACTAAAAGCGGCAGCACCATATCCTACAGCCTCGGAACAATAAGCATTAACAGCTTGGTTTGGAGATCCATAAGAAAAACTGTCGAATACATAGCTATCTGCCTCAATAAACTCGTCGTATCCATAAAGATATTCTAACTTCCGAGTAATTTGACTCATAATTTTTGTGGAATTATTATATTCCATCCGACATTGAATTTGAAAATCGAAAGAACGAACGCAAGCGTCGAGGTTCCAGTCCATTCCAAGAGCAGAACCAATAATACTAATTCCCATGCCACCAGCAAGGGCAGCAATTTGAGTAGTACCAGTTAAGAAACTATAGATACCACCTAAAATAGTAAAAATGGAAGCGAGAGCAGCGCCTTTTTGGAAAATGTAGGATGAACGGTTGTATTCGTCATATCCTGCAAGTCTACGGTAATACCCATCTCCCTTGAGAATATTTCCTAAATAAGTATAGTCAGTATTATAGGTTTTATAATGTTTGAATGATGTAGAACCTGGAATGGGATCGCCACCAGAAGACGATGCTGTCGTAGCTACAGAATTTGCAGTAACTAAAGGGGCTTGTACACTAAAAGTCTCGTTGAATTCAGAGTCATCTTCAACATAGTAGTCAATATTAATGTTTTCACTAAAAGTACCAACATCTGACCCAGCGCGTGTTGTAATAGGAATTGTATTAGTTATGAAATCATTCCCGTCAATATATTCGCTTTTAGAGACCAAAGAACCGAATTCGTCTGTAATCACGGTAGTGGTTTGCGTCGAAGACTTGGTAAAAGAAACATTATAAAGATCACCTAAAGAATCAACATAGTTGTACGATTCAGAGAAAACTCCGTCCTCGGTGCTTGATACATATGTTTCTTTGACTATTTCAATGGGGTGAAGGGAGGTAGAACTTGCGAGGGCAGGAGCAGAGATGGAAGTAAAAAGTGCTAAGGTAAGAACAATACTTATAAACTTTCTCATAGAACCTCCTTTATGGCTGTAATTGGTAGGAAAAATAGAGCTGAGGCCATGACCCATTGGTATCACCTTCCTCCTCCTGAGATAAAAATATTATATAATAATTATCACATAATTTCAACAACTATTGTGCAATATTGCAAAGATTGGTAAATATAACGGTTTACCCGTTTGCGCTATTCGTGAACGGGTAAACCGTTATACGGTTAATTTTGTGGTTATGTTGACAACCTCCGCAACGTATGGTAAGATGTTCTTGGATAGGAAAGGCTGCGGTAGACGCTGGATAGAAGCCTTGAAAGAAAGGGGGTATGGATGGCGGCTGCGAGTGGTGTGTGATTGGCAGCAGAAGTGAAGGACGAAGCTCGTCTGGGCGAGGGTAAATAGTAATTAGGCCCAGAGCGTCTTGGCTGGCAGATCTGCCGGTCGGGGGTTTAGCAATTTGCTAATCAAAAGCCGCTTCAGGTACGATACACCTGTGTGATGCGTGGGCTTGCCGTAGTAACCTTTGTGAACTGGAAAGCGCATCATGGACCCGGCATGAGTAATCCTTTTGAAAGTGTCGGTAAGTAAAACGTATCTATCCCTATCCATCTTCTGATAGTAGCCGGAATACTGTAGATCTTCCGGAGAGCTGCTTCCTCTACAAAGAAGCCGACAGAATCTGAACTGCCGTAGATCTCAATAAAACAGAGCTGCACACATAAGCAGATTAAAAAAAGTGTAGGGAGCAATCCCAAACCCGTCATACATAAGACGTTAAAAAGTGTATTTTGCCGATTGTCGAGTCTCCGAATGGAGCTGGCATGAGGCGGCTTAGCTTGAACGAAAAATATAGAAGTCTATAAAACTAAGAAAATAGTTATGTAGTTTTATAGAAATATAGATTTATATAAAAATAGATGCACGAAAGGAAGTCGGAATGGGGCGTAGAAATAAAGCGTACTTCAAGGATCTGCACCAGCAAGCCTATGACCGGCTTACCGGGATGCAGGCCTTTGGCGAGAGCAAAAAAGAAGCGGTAGCCAATGGCACAGAGAAAGATAAAATATTTGCGTTCAACACCTATAAGAGCTACTGGAAACATATCAAATATTTTATCAAGTACATCAAGGAGAAGCATCCAGAGTGTACCACGCTGAAGAGTGCAAAGAAGTATGCTAATGAATGGCTTCAGACCAGAGTGGATCAGGGGCTTTCAGCGTGGACGGTGCAGCTCGAAGCGAAAGCGCTGGGAAAGCTATACGGGATTTCCCCGGATGACGAGAATTACTTTAAGCCGCCCAAGCGAAATCGTGAAGAGATTAAACGGAGCCGGGGGGACCGTGTGCGGGACAAGCACTTCTCCAAGACTAATAATGATGAACTGATAAAATTTTGCAGAGGAACCGGGCTGCGGCGAAAGGAGCTGCAGGAACTGCGGGGGAAGGATCTGGTGCCCAGGGCGCAAATTGAGGCGGAGATCTCCGAACTACAAAAAATCCCGGAGGAGCAGCGAGCACCGAGCGTCACAAAGCGCCTTGAAATGCTCCAGGACGCACGTTTGTTCCCGGAGGAGTGGTTTATCCATGTCCGCAACGGAAAGGGCGGACGGGAGCGTTTAAGCCCGATTATAGGTAAAAATGCGGGGCAGATCATTGAACGGATAACTGATACACCGCCAGAGGAGAAGGTGTGGCAGCACGTCCATAACTGCGCCGACATCCACGGTTATCGTGCGGAGTATGCCACGGCGATCTACAAGGCTCATGCCAGGGCAATCGAAGAGATTCCCTATGACCGGGTAAACCGTGGCACCGGGCGGCGTTATCAAAGCGAGGTTTATACTTGCCGAAAAGATGAAGCGGGGAAGAAGCTGGACAAGGCTGCTATGCTGATCTGCAGCAAGGCGCTGGGGCATAACCGTATTAGCGTTGTAGCGGATAACTACATTCGGGGCCTGTAAGGAGGTGTGCCGCCGTGAGCGAGTTTGTAAAGAAAACGATAGTGGGTTATAAAGATGTTCCTGGCGGCAGCTCGGACCCAGATTGTACCCACGTGATTCTGACGCTGAACGAGTATAAAAAGATTGTCCGGGAGAGGGACGAGGCAATCCGAACGGTCGGCATTGAACGTCAGAATGCTGACCGTCAAATGAACGAAGAAAAAAAGAATGCTGCATACCAAATCAGGCAAGTGAGAGATCAGGCGGTCAAGGAAATCGCAGAAATGCAGGGAGCATTGGCGCAGGCCCAGAAGGATGCAGCATATCAACGGCACCTAAATGAAAACCTGCTGCGGATCTCTCGGGAAAGAGCTAATGCGGATCGAGGATTAAAACCGAAAAAAGAGCATACCGGATATGTTGTGATGAATATGCAGGAAAAGAAATTGCAGAGAAAGAACAGTCGGGGTTATTACACAATCACATTATGGGAAACGGTGCTGCAGAGTCCCTATTCTGTAGATTTCACTGAAGAACAGGCCAGATATCAGATTCATGAAGATCTAATGCAGCATGAAGATGGAAAAGAGTGGGCGTTAAGCAGAATTGGAATTTGTGAGAAGCCAGATCCGAAGTTCTGTGACCCATTTGAATATAATGAAATAATGGAAAATGAAAATGTTCTTGTTCGGTATCAGCTGCGTGCAAACTATCAGGCACGGCGAGGGGAGAAGACCGGCTTTTGGGACATCATATTGGTGCATCAGAAGCCGATACCACAGGTTCCGAAAGATATGAGGCCATGAGAAAAGCCGCTGTATCAAACAGCGGCTTTTCAAATTCGACAGAGTGTGCTAAAATGCCAATGTTGCCCAACTCCGGCCCAGTAATGGGAAGGAGGTGAATGCTATGCTGGAGTCATTTTGCAATCTCTTAATCGGCATCGGAGCAAGTGTAATTGGCACTTACATTTGTAAATGGCTTGATGACCGAAACAAGGGCAACTAAGCATGAAAGAAAGCCGGGAAGGTGGCACCCTTCCCGGCTTTCGCTATGCTGGAATTTTGCTAATCTCTTAGGCTATGGCTATTATACCACGCCTATCGTAGTTTATGCAAGCGGTGAGTAGAATATTATTTGTAAAAATAGCCTGTCTGAAGGGCTTGAATTTTTTTCTCGGACAGGCTATACTTATAATCAAAAATAGGGAATTAACTCATTGATAATATATGCCCCCCTTTAAGGGTTTCGTATCTAAAAATAAAAACAAAATTTTCTATCAAAAAGGGAGAAAGTCGGAGGGAAAAAGGGGGGGTGCGGAGGGGTGTGGGAATGTGGTAAACCCATTGGGTTTTCCATATTTCCATGCCCCGGAGCGAGGGGGAAAAGGGGAGGTGACTTTCTCCTTGAGCCGCCTTTGGCGGCGCTCTTTGGCTCCCCTTTTCCCCCTGTCCGCCCGTAGGCGTTCCCCGCCGCAGCGGATTTTCTTTTTTGCTTCTTTTTTCTTTTGGAGGTGCTTATATGAAACAACCGAGGAAACGGGGAATAAAACCGGAAAACAGTAAAACGGTTAATCAATGGGGGCTGCGGGGGCGGATTCCGGTTGATCCGTTGAAGCCGCAGTATATTTGGGATAATTACTATGATGTGCCGCAGACGATTTACTATCTTGAAGAAAACACCAGAGAAATGACCGAAGAGGAAAAGGCTGATTTTAGGGCAGATCGGAAAGTTTTTAGCCAGAGGTATGTAAAGCTGATTGCGGATGAACGGGAGCGGTTGAGAAAGAAAGCGAGGGAGACTGAATGACGGATCAGCAGACCGCTCTGGAACGGCAGCGGGCGCTTTACCGAGAGAAGAACGCCCATTTGGATCAGTTTTTAGAGCCGGTGGAGCCGTATGAGTTTTATCGGGAGATCTTCCCGAAAGGTTCTTTTGAACGAAAAGGTCATTATGAAGATGCCAAAGGCAACGCTATTGCACTGACAGTACCGAAGAAACAGGATAGCCAGGAAAATGGTGTTGCGCTGGAGATTGAGGGAGACGGTAAGACAAGAAGGCATTTGATTACCGATGAGCTGGAGGAATTGGGTGAGATCCAGAACACAGATTTTACGATCATGTCTCCTATTTCGTATTTTGGCAGGCAGCGGAGTGGTAAGAATGCCCGCTATCTCTATGCTTTGGTTTTCGATCTGGACGGTGTTTATATGCCGCAGCTCCGGGACACGCTGCACCAGATGAATAAGGATATTATTCCCAAGGCAACCTTTATAGTAAACAGCGGAACAGGTTTGCATCTGTATTATGTGCTGACGGAGCCGGTCCCTATGTATCCGCACAATCAGAAGATTTTGAAAGAACTGAAATACTCTCTTACCCGGCAGATATGGAACAGGTTCACCTCGTCTATTAAGGAGCCGCAAATGCAGGGCGTTTTGCAGGGATTTCGTGTAGTTGGTTCCGGTTCCAAGTTAGGACGGGACTATCCTGTGGTGGCGTATCGTTTTGGTGGTGCGGTAGAGCTGGAGAAGCTACTGGACTATATTCCTGCCAGCAATGGTGAACGGCAGCACCTGCAGGCGCTTATGAAAAAGAGCCGGTTATCTTTGGCTGAGGCCAAAGAGAAGTATCCAGACTGGTATGAGCGCAGGATTGTGAAGAAGGAGCGTAGAGGACGCTGGACGGTAAAGCGAGACCTTTATGATTGGTGGCTAAGACGGATTGCTGACGAGATTAAAGTAGGACATCGTTTTTATGGCATTATGACGCTGGCAATCTATGCGAAGAAATGTGATATAGACGAGGACGAACTTCGGGAGGATGCTTTTGGACTACTCCAGCGATACGATGATATGAGTGTGGAGGACATCAACCGTTTTACGAAAGATGATATTGTGTGCGCTCTGGAAATGTTCAATGAAGATTATGTGACCTTTCCCAGAGATGATATTGCAAAAATTTCTGGAATGTCTATGCCGGTTAATAAGAGAAATTGGAGAAAACAAAGAGATCATGTTCATGTCATGAATACTATGAAAACATTGAAGAAACAGTTGGGAGAATCTGTAAAGGAAGGGAGACCAAAAGGAAGCGGGACTGCAGAGAAGAAAGTGTACGAATGGCGGCAACAGCATCCAGAAGGACGGAAAGCAGATTGCCATAGAGATACCGGACTTGATCCTAAGACGATACGCAAGTGGTGGGATGATATTTACATCACAAGAGAAAGAAAAGACTTGAATTGAATTGATAAATAAGGTACAATAAAAAGGACAAGAAACGGTACATAATATAGACTGGAGGTGTCTTTTATGATTGCTATTAACTTTACGACTGCCCGTGGTCGCCTGAAGGATTTTTGTGATAGGGTGACAGACAGAGGAGAGACGGTAATTGTAACCAGAAAAGCCGAAAAAAATGTGGTGATCATCAGCGAGGAACGGTTTAATGAGCTGGAGAAGGCAGAGCGGAATGCTGCCTATCTTGGAAAGCTGGAAAGAGGTCTGGAGCAGGTGCGCGCCGGCTTTGGGATTGTGAAAACGATGGAGGAGCTGGAGGCGATGGCGGGCGATGGCACATAGCATTACCTTTTCGCCTGACGCCTGGGCAGATTACCTGTACTGGCAGTCAGAGGATAAGAAAACGTTGAAGCGGATCAATAAGCTGCTCCAGGAGCTGCAGCGTGATGGGGCAGTGCAGGGCATAGGAAAAGCGGAGTTGCTGCGGAAGATCAAAGGCATGAGTAAACGCATTGATGATACGAACCGGCTTGTTTATACCGTTGAAAATGACAATATCATTGTTTTATCCTGCCGGGGACATTATGAAGACTGATTGGAGGATAGACGATGTCTCGAAAAGTGTTGCAGATCGGCTATGAGCCGGAGCGTGATCGCCTGACCTGGGATGGCTGGGATATTCATTGTGGCCAGGGTATGGATGTGTTGCTCCCAGATCGGCTCGATGGAGGCACATGGCGGACTGTATCCTTTGAGTACAATGATGAGGGATGGTATATGCCTGGGCATCCTGGTGTGTCTCCGGTGGGCCTGTGGGCCCGTGAAAGACAGGACTAAACTATGAAGATTAGCTATGAGGGACGAGTATAATATCAGGGAACTGAATCCAAGTAAAAATCCGTACACGAGCAAGGTAAAGGTTACTATTGATGTTGAAGGGAGCACGTTGGATTATTTTAAGTCTAAGGCGGCAGCAGATGGAATCCCGTATCAGACCCTTATCAATCTCTATTTGAAGTATTGTGCGGACAATCGCAGAAAAATTCAAATGTCTTGGCAGTAATGAAAAAGCGGAAGAAAAACGTGTTCTTCCGCTTTTCTATATTGCTACATATCTACAAATATAGTAAACTATAAAATATAGTTATCTACAAAAATATGAAACTATAAAAATAGGAGCGTGAGTATATGATTATTGCAGTAGCTAATCAAAAGGGCGGTGTCGGCAAAACAACCACGTCCCAGGCACTGGCTGCAGGACTGGCAGTAAAGGGGTACAGAGTTCTGGGGATTGACCTCGATCCGCAGGGAAATTTTTCTACGGCCTGCGGAGCAGAGAACTATAATGTCCAGACGATTTATGAGGTTATGAAGCGGGCGGCCAGCATCCAGGACGCCATTCAGCACACGAAGGGCGGCTATGATGTTGTACCGGCTAATATTATGCTGGCTGGCGCAGAGCAGGAACTCTCCCAGACCGGCAAGGAACACCGGCTGAAGGAGGCCGTGGCGCCGGTGGCCGGTGACTATGACTTTATCGTGATTGACACACCGCCTTCCCTGGGCGTGCTGACGGTGAACGCCTTTACCTGTGCCACCGATATTCTGATTCCGACAACGGCAGGAATTTTTGCGACCGCCGGGATCTCCCAACTAAACGAGACCGTTACCAGCGTTCAGAAGTATTGCAATCCGGCTGTCAAAGTGCGTGGAATTTTGTTTACGAGATTTAATCCGCGGGCGAATATCAGCCGGCAGATGAAGGAACTGGCGGAGCAGCTTGGCGAATACATTTCTGCGCCGATCTACAAGACATACATTCGATCTGCTGTAGTGGTGGAGGAGGCCCAGGCGAACAGCCAGGATATTTTTGACTATGCCAACAAGTCTACGGTGGCAGAAGACTATAAAGCGTTTATTGACGAATTTTTGAAAGGGGTAAATGAATAATGGCAGAGAAAGCAAAGTTTGACCGGGAGGCTGCGTTTAAGTCTATCATCGGAGCAGGACGCCAAAGCGAGAATGCTGCTGTTGCTGAAGAGAAAAATACAAAGAAAAATAGTGACCGGGTGCAGCGGGCCTATTATCTGGATCGGGACATTGATAAAGCGCTGCGTAGGATGGCGCTGGAGGAAGGAAAGAATCTGACTGAGTCTATTAATGATGCTTTGCGTAAAGGACTTGTGGAGTATCTTTGATAGAATCTGTGTGAAAAAATGCGGAAGGCAAGCAATACTTGCCTAAATGTAAACCGTGTGCGGTTTACATTTGATGGGCATTTGTTTAATTTGGAGGTAAAAGAGTGGAACTGTCTCAAAAGCTAAAAGAATTAAGGAAGAAGCAGGGACTAACACAGTTAGAACTGGCCGAAAGGCTGTTTGTGTCCAGGCGGGCCATATCTGGATGGGAAGCAGGAACGTCGAGGCCATCGACAGAGAATCTGCAGAGCCTGAGCAGGTTATTTAATATCCCGCTGGAAACGCTGCTGGATGACTCAGCAGAGGCGGAGCCTGCGGCGGCGCAAGAGAAACTTCCGGCAGAGGAGCAGGCAAAAGAAGAGGACAAGGGACAGGGAAAGGCCAGAAGATACAAGGCCATAGTCCTGGTGATCGTGCTCTTGGCGATTTTGCTCACCACAGCGGTATTGGCACACAGGAGAACGGCCCAAGAAAAAATGGGTGCCATGACTTTTAGCGAAATGGAATGCGACGACTTTGATTTTGCTGGGGCCGAATCTGTGCCGATGGAGGGCTTTGGCGAAGGGAGGTGAAAGAAATGCGCAGACTTTTGTGTATGGTACTGACCGGAGCGGTGATGATTGGATGCCTGTGTACCGGCACCGGCGCTGTTGACGAATCAAATGTCGTTTCAAAGGAATATGAAACGACGGGAACGGCCATCATACGGGCAACAAGAAACTTAGACTGGACTATAAAGGCAAATGGCACGGTGGTAGCGGATACAAGTTTCACAATGTCGGCTGGTGAAACGGTATGGATTCGCGCGAACTATTCTCCGGAAAATGCCAGCTTGGACTTCGGATTAGTTGACTCAAATGAGAAGTTTCACTATATCAATGTGACAACAGGCAGCATTGACAAGACGATTGAGATTCCGGAAAACGGGGATTATACGCTGGCGATTAGGAACAATTCGAGCAAATCGGTTAAGGTGACTGGAGTTGTGAGATACTGAGGGGAGGCAAGGGAGCGGCAAAATTAACTGGTAACACGTACTATTTCAAGAGACCTGAAAGGAGTAAAAACATGAAAAAGCGGGTTTTAAGTTTGATGTTAGCCACCGTGATGTGCATGGCACTTGCTGTAACAGCAAACGCTGTTGAATATGATTCCTCCATCTCGAGATATTACGGGACTGGAAACTGCTCATATACGGCGTATTCTGCCTTGTATGCTGATGGTGGTAGCCGGTATCGGGCAGCTACTTGGGTTGAGACCATGAACGGCGGGAATGTAGCTGCTGGAAACATGGGAGCAAATGGGCGTCTTTACAGTGCTTCTGGAACCCTTTTGAAGGACACTGGTATGATGTATAATACTTCAAGCTACTATTTCCAGGTGGCATCCATAAGCACCGCCAAGTCTTCTCCGTCTGGAGCATATAGTTGGGGAGAAGTTGATCTTTATAACGGAGATCATTTCGTTTCGGATACGCTGAATAAGACAGAAATCGTCGGAGCGGCCAGAGCCCTTGCGTATCAACTCGATGATGGGAACTATCCCGTAAGCGATAAAGGCAAGACGTATGGATCTGCGCTTCTTTCTGAAATCGTTGGGCATGAGCCAGATCTAATTTCGGCGGTTGGCACTGATGGTCAGGCAGGCTATGTAAAATATGAAGATGTAAAAAAGCCGGAGATCGAGAATCCGAGTGAGGCAGTGTCCTATATGCAGGATCGGCTGGAGACATATACGGTGCCGCTGTATGATCTTCAGGAAGAGGTTATTGGCGAGTTCGAAATTGGGTGCGCGATGGATGTAACCGGATATAGCTTGGAAGAAGCCAAAGAAATGGTGAATCTTGGTGAAAGAGCAGGATCCGTGTTGTCTGTTGAGCAGACGTCGCTTATTAACGGAAATTTCCCTAAGAATGTTCGTGGCGAAACTTATGGAAATGCTTTGATGGCAGAGGTAGTAGGGGAAATGCCGGATTTACAGGCTGCGATTGGGACGAATGACCAGGAGGGATATGTCCGAACCAGTGATTTGAGTCACCCCAAATTTGAAACACCGCAGGACGCTCTTGAATGGCAGAAAACTCAGCCCGATTCCTATTACATCCCCTTATATGATTTTCAGGGAAATGAGATTGGTTCTTTCCTTAGAGAGCGTAATAATTTGACGATTGCAGAAATGGAAGCGATGAAAGGTTGATCTAAGGATCAATATTCGTAGAGAAGGAGAAGCCGAGATAGCTATATAGTTATCTCGGCTTCTTTTTTCACTAACGGTTTACCCGTTTGTGCCCTTTAGGAGCGTGAACGGGTAAACCGTTATACGGTTAATTTTAGTAATATGTTGACACTGCCAGTTACGTATGGTAAGATGTTCTTGGATAGAAAAGGCTGTGGTAGATGCTGATTGGAGCCTTGAAAGAAAGGGGGGAATAGATGGCGGTGGCCGCGGCCGGGGTGTGATCGGCAGCAGCGGGAATGAAGCAGGCTCGTCTGGGCGAGGATAAATAGTAATTAGGCCCAGAGCGTCTTGGTCGGTATTACCGGCTGGGGGTTAGCATTTTGCTAATTTAGAAGCCATTTTTAGGATTAATGTTCCTATATGATGTGTAGGTTTGCCATAGTATCAGCCCTCTGCCAATGAAAAGGCAGAGGGCTGAGATTTAATCTACGGGTTTATATTTCGTCACAGTTTTCAAATGGGTTTCGGGGTTTCCGTTCAAAACAAGGTCTGCATATCCCTTGGGTCCAAGATTTTATTCGCATCCCCACGGGGCCGTGAACTCCCGACACTGACATCTGCAATAATATTCAATTTTGGCGTGTTGTGCTCACTCATCGTATTTCTTCATTTCTATGATATTTGGGTCTTCCGGCGCGGCAGGCTGACCGTCTATCTCCGATTCAGCCCGGCACTCCTCAATCTCCTCCAGCCCCAGCAGTGCGCCATGGGGTATCCTCGCTTCCGGCAGCGCGGCTCCGGGAGGGCTTTGAAGATAGACGCGGTAACTGCTGCCAATCAGAAATCTTTGACGACGATCCAGCAGGAGGTCATGCGCAGTGCCGGATTCATCCATCAGCCGAATACGCTGGTGTCCTCCCAAGGGTGCTCGCCTGATGGTGACACACACGCCCTCCACCGTTTCATAGTCCCCCTGACGAATCGCTTGAAACAGAAGAATACATCGAACGACGATGTATGCTAATAGCGAGGACTTTCAAGTCCTCGCTATTACAACGATGGTCAGTTCATTTGTGGTAGAATGGAATGGCAGAATCATGGATAAAAATGGGATGGTGGAGATTGGGTACACACTTAGAGGCTCTGCTCGACCTTTAGATAATGCGTTTCATATAAACTCATCGCGGAAAAACATCACGCTTCGTCATATGCGTTTTTTAGTTGCTTTATAATAGCGCAATCAATGAAAGTGCCAGATAGTGTTGCTGGTTCTGTAGTGTGCTGTACAACATACATATACGTTAAATCACTGCTGCCAGAAGAGATAGGTTCGGCATCAATTTGTAGTGTGGTCGCATCATCCAATTTTACAGTATACCAGCACACAAACTCTTTTTTTAGCGTATCGTCAGACAACATATTGCTATATGCGGCGAGTGAGTTAATTAAACTATCAACCGCATTTTCGCTTAGAAAAATTTCTGTTCTTTCCAATTTCCCAGAGGAAGTATCATCGTAGAAAATTTGGATATTGTCATTATAAACAAATATGTTGTCCTTTATAACTTCGCCACTCCTTGCACAGGCAGTAAGCGATAGAATTATGCACAAAGCAACCAGAAGTAGGAGAAACTTTCTAATAATAACCATTGTAGTCAGTATCTCCGGTAAATTCTATGGGTCTACCTGTTCCATTGTCGGCAGCATCTTGAGCAGCTTCGTACACCGTATAACTCGAAGAAATGTAGCTCCAGAAATCAACGCAGAAATTATACGAGGCGGTAGTTGTTACAGTATCTGTCCAACCAAGAAACGCTTTATTTGTAGAAGAATTCGAGATGTTAAATGCGTTTTTCCACTGGGTAGATGCAGTATTGCAAGCATCCAGGAAAACAAATTTATATGTTCCATCAGGAACATCGTAATAATAGAATCTTCTGTTCTCATCGGATTCATTTTTTCTTGACGAAATCACGGTAGCACTACCATGAGAACAGGAATAAAAAGCTGACTTGAGGAGTGACGGAACATCCAAGCCGAACTGAGATGATAGTTTTTTGGTGGTTGTTGTGTAGCCCATATTCTCAAGAGTTGATTTGGCAAGGTTTATGCTTGCACTTGCAGTAGTCAATTCGGATGCACCTATTGCACCACCACGGACGGCTTTGTATGTGTCTCCGCCGATAACCTCCGCCGTATAGGCATCAACATACACTACATCACTGGGTGTACTGATCAGATATGCCAAACGAATTTCGTCCTTTGTAACGGAGCTATTGAAGTAAGTATTTGTTTTTACTGTTGCTAAGCGAATACTCGTAATCTCTGTACCTGCTTCCAAAATGTCGTTTGCAGCTACGATCGCTTCTTCTTCGGTAATTACACTTTTATCCTTCTCTAACTGGAATCCACTATTTGCTCTGTAGAACGTCTCAAGTTCATTCAAAGAGGTGTTGATTCTGACTGAAACATAATCATATTGATCCACAGCATCAGAGAAGAGAATCTTTTCATACCGTAAGGAAAGAACATCTTCAGAAAAATGGTATTCGTCTACTAAAGCATACCCCTCACCAATTAGATTTTGTTCAATATAGGTTTTCAAGCTATCAATGCTTTCAAATCTCGAAGCGGAAGCACTACGTACATTCTTTCGAGTTCTGATTTCGTCTACACGCTTAATTCGTACTATCTTTCCATTGCCATCCAAGAAGGCATAGCTCGTATTGCTAAATTCTATGGCTGTTGCTGGATTGTCAACAAGGTTATCATAAAGATTTGACGAACGAGTTTGTCGGACAACCTTCGGATTCTGCGCTCCTAATTCTTGCAGTACGTTCATTACAGATGCTGGTGCTTCCTCAGCAGCCGAGACGATAGGCATTACACAGAAAATCAACAGAAATGACAATAACAATGCTATAAATCTCTTCATTATAATTTCCCTCCATTTCTTTATGACTACTTTTGATACTGGATGAAAAAGACGCACAAGCCGATTGCGATCAATCCGACTTATGCGCCAGCGGAAACAATTTTGATACGACCTCTCCATAACTGGGAGACGCACCAATACCGCATTCGCATAAATCCAAAACAGGCATCATGAAAACGATACATGGCGATACCTCCTAATCATAGTATGTCAGACAGATACTTTATCTGCATAATAAGCATACCATATATTTAGGTCAAAGACAACCCGTCATTCAAAAATAAACTGCAATAATTTTGTGAATGCGCAGGTAACCACCGCGTCGTATAGGAAGCAAGCTGATTTTTCGGCTTGCTTCTTTATTTTAGGTCGTCCCTTATCAAAATACTATCTGAAACTTTGCCAAAAAGCGTTTTCGAGATTGTAGTAAGGTAAGTGTCAACTCCAGCGGCGCCTATACAGTCTCGTCCTCCGGGGTATAATAAAAGAGTTCTGGTATTGAGTGGCAAAAGAATCCC
>ERZ772816.1344-NODE-1344-length-21436-cov-13.338151_pt1 | contig 21436 bp, 19 predicted proteins | sample MGYA00511359_ERZ772816 | MGnify/ENA primary metagenome ERZ772816 (study PRJEB29015, sample SAMEA2737710) | human gut metagenome | biome: human gut; feature: human-associated habitat; material: faeces | place: China | collected 2012 ...
TCATCAAATATGCCGCCGTCCGCAAAGACAACAGGGAAAAGCTGGTAAACGCCTGCGACAAACTCGCAGAACTCTTTCCAATCTCCTTCCCTTACGCATTTCATGGCTCTTGGGTAAAAGCCCACCATCGACCTTAAATCGCCCTTCATGCGAAACTCTTCGAAGACAATCTTGCTTGTTATCTCATCCATCGGCGGCAACGGGATATATTTATCTAAAGCCGCATCCAGCTCCTCTTTCGACATGTTTACGGATGCGTCTAATAGCTTCTCAAGTTCCTTTTGGTTAATCATGTGCCGGTCTGTGTCCAGACCGTTCATTTTGAAATACGCTATATCGAATACATCAAAGCCCAATTCTGCAAATGGTCTCAAATTGTTTACCTCTCTTATCATCTAATTATTGTGTATCTGCCTGAGATTTAATAAGTGCTTTCAGCTCATCGTTTTGACGGTCGAGTGTGTCGATGCACTCTTGCAAGTATTTATTCTCCTGTTCGAGGTCGTACACCTTGCGAATGAGGAAAATCAGAAACGGAGCCGGCTTGCGGTCTCCAATCTCCCAATGTTGCAGCGAGCGTATAGGGATTCCAAAATGCTCGCAGAACTCGGAGCGCTTCATACCGTACAGCTCGCGCAAGTGTTTAAGCTCCTCGGCTGGAGCCATGCTGTCTGTGTTCTCATCCATTGAAATCACCCCCATTTATGTATATATTATGCGCCCAAACGTGTATTTTATCAATAGCCTGTGGGTGTATATAGGCAATAATAGCGACCTATGGGCGCACGAAAAAAGCCCGGCACCTATTCGTACCGGGCTTTCACAAGTCGAGGCCGTAAATCAATTCAATCACCCACGTGCTTGTCCAGTGAAACCTTGAGAGCTTCGAGGATATCCATAATCACATAGAGCTGTTCCGTCGTGCATGAATCAAGTAGATTCTGTATGTGTTCCGACGCAACCGACTTGGAAAATCGTGGGGTGTCGTAAAGCAGAGCATCCGTCTGCACCGAAAGAGCCTCCGCGATGTTTACGAAAACCGGAAGGCTCAGCTTGGTGTTCCCGGTCTCGATGTGGCTCATGTGCGTTACCGATATTCCAACTTTTTGTGCGAGCGCCTCCTGCGACAGCCCGCAGGCTTTGCGGTAGCGTCTGATGCGCTGTCCTATGTCGAAGTATTTCATTTTAACCGCCCGTCAAAATCAAGTTGCCTTGAATCGTATGGGCGATTGCTCAGAATTATAATAAACTGCAAGGGCTGTTATATGCTCATGCAGTTAATGTATGGAGCCGCATTCGAAAGAATGCGGCGGGAGTATCGAGGAACCCACAACAGGAGGTACAAGAATGAGAATTAAAGGTCTTGCCCTATCGGCAATCGTGGCGGCATCGCTGCTCGCCCTCCCCCTTACGGGGTGCAGCGGAAGTAATGAGCCCGCCCAATCGGACGAACCCATCACCGCTTCGCAGGCGTTCAGTTCGGAATGCCTGTGGTTCCACTCAAACGGCGAGCCAAAGAAAGACGGAATGGTGCACACTGTCTACGCCTTCGACGGTGCTGGCAACGTCACCGTGTACGACGCAGACATGTCATACGGAGACTTGAACGGGAAATCCAACGAGGAGATAATCAAGCTCGCCCAGCAGCAGAATCGCGAGAATAAGATTGCTGAGCTGGAAGACGACATCAAGGTACTCAGGCAGGACAATGACAAGCTGCAGGCCGACCTTGACGACATGAACGAGGAGAAGGGGGATTACGCAAACGACCCTGATACCCTTGGCGTCATCGAGAGCGACATCAGCGAGGCTCAGTCCCGCATCTCGGACAACAACGCCAAGATTGACGAGGACAACACCAAGCTCGACAAGCTCAACTCAGGGAGCTATGTGGAAGAAGCGCGGCCCTTCTCGCTCAGCATCGAGACCGACGACACCGGCAACAACGCCGTCTCCGAGACCCTGACGGTCGGCGACGACTCCATCGAGTTCTCCAAGCGAGACATGAGCTGGACGGTATACGACCTCTACTTCCTGGGATACGACGGCCTGTACACCGCCGTCGAGCAGGGTCACCACGGATTCATCCTCGACACCCCGGGCACCGAGGGCGTGGAGGTAGATTAACCAAATATGCAAGTTGTGACCGAAATTGCTTGCAAAGAAACAACGAGAAAGGAGGAAGAGGACAATGGATAACCTTTCCCAGTGGGCGCGCTCGCATAAGCCCCAAGTCGCAGCGATAGCCGCTGCATCGATTGTTGCGATTGTCGTTGCGATAGCCGTGGCAAGTGGGGCGTTCGCAACGTCCGAGCAACAACCAGAACAACAGGAGCCAAGAACCGTCGATGTGACCCTCAGCGTCACGGCCGACCACGGCTGGGACGAGAACTCCACGCCCGCCATCGCCCATATCGAGGGCGACGATGTGGACTTCTACCACGCGGTGACCCCCGATGCCGAGGGCAACAAGGGCACTTCCACGGTCGCACTCGCCGAGGGCGACTACACCGTGAGCTTCGTCAGCCCCGTCAACTCCGACGGTTCCGCCTTCGACATCTACGACACGGGCGCTCCCGTCGACATCACCGTCGACGCCGACGCGAAGACCGCACCTGCCGTCAACTGCCCTATGGCGCAGATTCCCGCCGACAAGGTCACCGACGAGATGCTCGCGGACATCGTCGACAAGACCAAGGACGCCATCAAGAAAGGTGACGAGACCTTGAAGGGTGACGCCGGCACGAACATCCTCGGCAAGCTCGACGGCAACGTCGCCAAGAACCCGAACGCGAGCGACAAGACCAAGCAAGAGGCCACTGACGCCGACAAGGACGTCGATGTCAACGACAAGCCCGCACAGACGACCCCGTCTGCCAAGAACGACGGCAATAAGGCCGACAGCAACGCTGGTTCCCAGTCTTCCAACACTGGCTCTTCGAACTCTGGTAATTCTGGTTCGTCATCCAGCAAGCCTTCTCAGTCCAGCCAGCCTTCCAAGCCCGCCCATACGCACACTTGGGTGAACCATACGGCTACACGTGATGTCTGGGTGAGCAACTGGGTCGACGTGCCCGACTACGGCACTCAGCAGGTTGTCGTAGGCAACACCTACATCTTCTCCGACGGCTATTCCACTACCGATATCAACGCCGCCAAGGCTCACGGCAGGGAGCTGGCTATGGCTGGCAAGGATTGCGGTTATCAGACAAAGCCCGTCTACGAGAACCAGACGGTCCAGACTGGTTCCCACAAGGAGGACCACGGCACCTGGCAAACCGAAACCTACGTGGACTACGTGTATTGCAGTTCGTGTGGTGCTCGTCAGTAACGGGTGGCGTGCCCACGCAAGTGGGCACCGACGCCCGCAACCGATGCGTTCCCATCTCACGCAAGTGAGATGCGGTGCTCGTCAGTAACGACGAGACCATCACGGCACGTGTCCGTTTCCCGAACAAGGGGAGCACCCGTTATACGGGCGCTCCCCTTTATTTTTTACACGATTTTGATAACGACACGGCCCCTTCGGGGGAATAACATGTCGCGGCGCTGCCGCGGACCATCAAGGGAATCACAAACGAGGCTTGCTATCGTAAATACGACCTAACGAGCGCAAGCCAACGGTTCCCAAACAAATTGAGAGGCGATTTAAGACCACGAAACAGACGCGTTGGCATTCCCGTACCGACAACCAAATCAAATCGCTTCTAGGCATAAACCAGAGCCTCTAATCCCATACAACCGACTCCCGTCGGCGAGAGCCGAAAACGCAAAACCATATAGCGAAAGGGAGAACCTGACATATGCGCTACTTCACATCCGACCTGCACCTAGCCCACCCGTTCGTCGCCGCGACGCGCGGTTTCTGGAAGCCTGGAATGCGCCCCGACCGCGACACCATCGAGGCACCAGACGGTATTAACCAACTGCGACGCGAGCTGTCGGAATACCGATTCAACGAGATGGTCGACACGGAGGCCCATGACAGGCTCGTCATCAGACGCATCAACGCGGTATGCGGTAAGAACGACGAACTCTACATCGCGGGCGACCTGTCCGCAGGTGGCCACAAAAGCCTCCGCCGTGCCCTGTACCTGCTCGACGACCTGACCGTACCTCATTCGCACATCCACCTGATACTGGGCAACCACGACGGCTTCCATATCCGAAACACCAACGCGTACGACTTCGCGTCCGTCTGCATCGGTTCCATATCGCCCAACCTGTTCCTGACGCTCGAGAACGGCATGCCCGCCATCATCTCGCACACGCCGCGCAAGGCGTACATCGAACGGGGAGTCGAGCTAGAGGACACCGCACCGAACTCGCTGGACAGGGCGTTATTGAAATACGCTCCCGACGTACCGGACGGCATCGTCCTCCCGAGCAAGGGGAGCATCCGCATAACGGGTGCTCCCCTTGTTTTTTGCCCAGATGCTCCGGAATACCGCGAAACAGAATCAGCAACAGCGCACCGACCTTTGAAGGGCTTTTCGAGGTCTTTCGGTGGGCTGTTCTGAGACCTTTTCGCGCCCCTGTCCGGACAAAGCCCCTGCGAAGGTCTTTCGCCGGGCTGTGCTGAGCCCATTTCGCGCCCCCGCCCGAACAGAGCCCCTGCGGAGGTCTTTCGGAGGTCTTTCGGAGGTCTTTCGCTGGGCTTCGGATGGGCATGCGTGAAAGACGCCTGCGGCGTCGGGTGCCTCTGAAACGAAGATAAGGAGGTACACGATGGACAAGGAGCGTCTTGGACCCAACAGCCCGCAGGAGGAGGCCATGTGGAGGGCGCAGGTGCTCAGGCGCACCGCCCGCATCTGCTCGGCGAAGGCCAAGGAGCTTGAGCGCATGGCGAAGGTGGACGGCAACGCCCCCATGCGCGACAGCGGCACCCTGAAGGACGTGCTCAAGCGCATCGACAACGTGATGGAGTGGCGGTTCGTGAACGCTCTGGGCGAGGTCGTGCTCGACGGGGACATCCTCGCGGAGAGCATCGACTGCGAGGCCCTGCGCACCATGCGCTACTGCGTGGCGGAATACCTCAAGCGAATCGAGGAACGGGAAGCGGAGGAGAAGAGCGATGAGTGACTACGGCATCAAGACCTACGCCGACCTCGCCGAGACGTGCGGCGGGATGGTGCTCGCGAACGAGATTGCCAGCCGCCCGCTCGAACCCGTGAGCGGGGACTGGGCACCGTGGGAGGAGATTTTCCAGTGGTACATCGTGCAGGACCCGTCGTTTATCATGGAGCACACCGACGAGCCGGTGTTCCACGACGAGGAGCTTGACCTGTACGTGTGGGGAATCACGCACTTCGGGACCAGCTGGGACTACGTGCCAGCACCTGAAATCCATTGAGAAAGGGAGCAGCTTGACGCTGCTCCCTCATCTTTTCGGCTACTCGCCGAACTGCGTGTCCTTGTCCGCCGACCTCGGCGCGCTTGGGCTGGCACTTCGCGCCCTGGCATAGCGCGCCTGCATGGTCTTGGCGTGTGCCTTGGTCTCGCGCTCGTCCTCGTTGGACAGCGCCTTCTCCGCTGCCTCGAGGCGCTTCTCGGCGTCCCACATGCTCTTGCGGGACTCGTAGACGCGCCTCTCCGCCTCCTCGCGCTGCCTGCGGGCCTCCTCATCGAGCGCCTGCTTAATCATCATGCGCAGCATCATGGCGGTCATGTCGGCCATCATGCGGGACACGGGGTCCTTGGCGTTGCACCCCGCCTTGGCGAACACGTGCATGCCGGCCAGAAGCCCCGGACACGGGTGTTGCAGGGTGTCGCGTGCCTCCTTGGAGGCATGGAACTCGCGCCTTGCGGCGTCCACGTCCTCGCGCAGCTTCGCCAGCTGCTCGTCCGGGTGGTTGTGCGCCTCGACAATCTGCTGATAGCGCTCGTCCATGAAGGGCTTGCCCTCCTCGCGTGAGCGGTGGATGTGCGCCTTCTGAAGGTCGGACGCCATCTCCGACACGTACGCCCGGTCGAGGTCGTACACGTCGAGAGCGGAATCTACGGAGGGCTGTGCTGCCGGCTCTGCCGTCTCGGGCACGTCGGGAAGGACTTCCGGTGCCGGGACGTCCTGCTCGGGTGCCTCAAGCTCGCGCTGCTTCGCCTCGAAGTACGCCTCGATGCCCTCGCGGGTCAGGTCGTCGGCGAGGTTGGAGGCGCGGCGCTTGCGGGTGCGGCGCTTCGGTCCCCACTCGTCCACAGCCTTGTAGGACCATCCCGTCGTGACCTCGCCGGTCTTCCCGTCGGTCTTCGTGGTCTCCTTCAGCGTCACGCCGCTCAACTCAAGATTGCGCCTGAACTCGTCCAGCGTGCTGGAGCGGTCGCGGGCATCCGCCACCCTGTCGCCGAGACGCTGGTCGAAAGAACCGGGCGAAAACGTCTCGCGCTTCTGCTCCCAGAGGGACATCTCCTTGTCCGCCCCGAGCACCGAGAAACCATTCTCACGGCTCAGCTCATCATTGACCGCCTTCACACGCGGAGCGTAGAGGCTCGTGTCCCCCTTGTTGATGACCTGCCCGGTACGGGCGTCGTGGTTCGCAATGGTCGCGTGCGCATGCACGCAGCCTCCCTCGCCGTCCACGTGCATGGTGACCCAGCACATGGAGTCGGGGGCAAGCTCGTGGCACAGCGTGTACGCATACTCCATGCCGCGCTGGATGTCGTCGGCCTTGCTTGGGTCAAGCTCGTCGGTCGCCCATGAGATGCGCAGCTCGTAGCCCTCGTTGACCGCGTTCGGGTGGCGATGCTTCTGCCCCTCGCAGTAGACAATGAAGTCCCCTCTTGAGGCGGCGTCACCCATCTGCGCGGCGATGCGGTCCGTGCCGTTTTCCAGATGAGCGCGTCTGCGCTTTCCCTCGCCGAACTCGGTGTACGACATACGCCCGCGCACGTTCGGAAGCGACTGCACATGCGTCGTTGACATCAGACATCACCTCCCGTCTCCACGTACGCCTGCAAATCCGCACGCAGTCCATCGACTTGCGCCCGGAGCTTGTCCACCGAATCGCGGAACTCGCGGAACGCTTCCGCCTCGTCCTTCGTCCTCATTTCCTCACGCGCCGCGTCGAGCATTCCCATGCCGCTCAAGCGCCGGTTGCGCGCGCGGGCAATCTGATTCATGTTGACGCCGATGCGGTTCAGCTCGACACGGACACGGTCCAGGGCCGGGACGTCCAGAACCACCTCGCGGCTGGGCGGCGCGTACCGACTCGCGTACAACTCACCGCGAAGAAAATTGGAACGCGAGCACGTCCCGCGCTGCTCGTCCAGCAGGGAAAGCTCCGCGTCGTTCATACGCACCTGAACCACCTTGTCACGGCGGTCTTTCACGTACTTCTGGCGCGTCGCCTTCCCGCTTCTTTTTTCATACGTTTCCGCCATGCGGAACACCTCCTTTGCCGCTATCCGAAACGCCCGCCTGCGGCGGACAATCCGAAATGCCGTTTTCGGCTAACCTCACAACGTCTCTGCGCAAAGGGGAAAAGAGCAAGCATTGACTTCGTACGTACAAATTGCGATTCTCGCAATTTGCCCTACTCCGTCAGCTTGCGAGGGGGCGGCTGTGCCGTCCCCTTCGAACCCCCGCCTTTTGTCCACCGAGCCTCACCCGTCCATGTCGGACACGGGAACGACTTCCCCTGTCCGACATGGAACCTGAATCCCTCGGTGGAACCCGGCACGGCTACCCTTGGTAGGCCGTGCCGGAAAAACCGCCGTGCGCTTCCGACGACTCTCCAGCTTCTGCGGTAGGAACATGACCGGAATCCGCAGCGCCAGCGGCGCGCGCATCCGGCGTTCCGTGTCCGGTGCCCGGCTTCAGTCCCTTGACGAAGTCAAGGACCTCTTCCGCCGAACCCATGTCCTTCACTTCAGGGAAAACCGTCACGAGCGCGTCGGCGTAAGCCTTCGTCCTCGCGGCCTGCGCCTCGCGGCGCAGCTTCTTCGCCTGAGCCTCTAACGCACGTGCCTTCTCGGCCGCATCATCAAACCTCTTCGTTGCCATAATCTATTCCTCCTTAATCGTTGAATCGTCTATGTCATAACCGCCGTCGAAGAAGGCGGTCGAGATACGCACGTATCCGCGATAGCTGTCTTTCGGGTCCGGCATGCACCGGCGGTCGTTATCGGACCCGCGATAGGTCTTGTTCATCCACTCCGTCACGTCGTATTCGAGAATTAGCGGCTCGGGGAAATCCATACGCCCGGTGCTCCGGACACGCTCCTGCAACTGCCAGCCCTGTTCCTCGGCAAGGCCCTCGATTGATTCATAGAAAGCGTTTCGGCCGAGCATGCGACCGGAGGGCTGATTGCGCTGGAACCAATGGCGGTACAGGTCGTACAGGAACTTGCACGGGAGCAGATGCCAAGACGCCGCGGGGAAAATCTCGTCGGCGAACTGGCGCAGGGGGTCGTTCGCCACGCGGAAATCATCCAGAAGCGCCGAGCAGGCATCCGGTTCGGCAAGCTCGTAATAGTCGGTCTCGGCGAGCACGCGGTAGAGCACGTACTCAAGAACGTCCTGACGGTTCAGGTAGTCGTCCTTGATGTACTTGCGCTCGCATCCCTGAAAGCGCTTGTCGAACGGAATCACCAACAGGCGGCGGTACATGGATTCGGACTTGTCGCGGAGCTTCGGCAGCTCGTTGATGCACTGAATCATGAACCCGCGAAAGAGCACGTTGCGGGGTGCCTTGAACTTGCGATTCAGCTGGAAGGGGTCGCCCGTGATGACGCTCTTGAGCGCCGCCGCGTCGTCCACGAACGTCCCCGTGTCGTTCTCGTCGGTGATGACGGCGGACACGCGGGTCAGAGGCTCCAACATGAACGGCTCCGAGAAGTTCTTCAGGGGAATGGATGCCCAAGCGCCCGACCCGCATAGGTTGCGCAGCAGGACGCACAGCGTGCCCTTGCCGTTGTTGCCCAGCGTCGAATAGAACCATGCGCTCTTGTTCCAGCTCACGTTCGGGCGGATGACGGCTCCGATGATTTGCCATAGGAGCTTGACGATTTCCGGGTCGTCGGAAAGCTCGTCCATCCAAGAGACGACGTCCCAATCGGTGCCGTCATCGCCGTTGTGGATGACGGGGTTTTTCGCGCCGTCGACGAAATCAATATGGGATTTCGCCAGAAAGACCAGCTCGGGGTCGAAATCCATCAGAATCTTGTTGCGGTAGTCATAGATACCATTGTTCACGGCAACGAGGTCTTTGTCCGTGCAGGCCCTCTTCTTCTCGCAGATGTCGCGAAGGGTGGCGACCGTCTCGGTGACGCCCTTCGTGGTGATTGCCATGTTGTAGCTGCGAATCAGGCGCGTCAGGACCTCTTCGGTCGTGTCATAGCACCCTTTGTTCGGACCGCTCTCCTGATAGACGCCTATATCGAAGTTGCCGTCGTCGTCAGCCCTGTTGCAGGGTATCGCGATAGCGTGATGCAGCTCGCGCAGGACAATGGCAATCTGCAGGAAATGGAGACCCGACAGGCGCTTGTAGCGCTCCGCGCCCTGCTTCTCATCCGGGTAGGCATCCTTTCGCTTCGCTCCGGGACCCGCGTTCGGGTCGTGCTTGCCTAAGTTGTACGCGTCGATGCATCGGTTCGTCAGCGTCAGAAGCTCGAACTTGAGCGTATCGCGCGAGGGCGGATTCTCGGCGTCGATGCCCTGAAGGTAGGACAGGGCGGCGTACGCGAGAAGATTGTCGTACGCGATAGTCTGCTCGGAGCAGAACGACACGATGTCCACCGCACACTCATCGGGAAGAACAAGGCCCGTCAATTCCTCTTGAATATCAGGCGTACCTGTGCTAAAATATTTATATATAGATTTGGCCGTCCCGGAAGCTGTGCAGGCGTCGGGGCGGTTTTCTTTTGCCTCCATGCTCTCACCTCCTTAATTCGCCAGCTCGACGTGCTTCACGTTCGCGTTCTTCCACGCCTCGACGTCGCCAATCTTGTAGCGGACCGCGTTTCCGACCTTGTAGTAACTCGGACCCTTGCCCTGATAACGCCAGGTGCAGAGCGTCCCCGCGCTCAAACCGAGGAACGCCGCCACCTCGCGCGTCGTCATGTAAGAGGGGTTTACCTCTTTTACCTGCTTCTTTCCTTTAGCCATAACCAGCCACCTCCATGTTCAAAGTCCTTTTCGCGAAACAAAAAAAGCTCCCGTGGAAACCGAAGAGGGACAGAGGCGCAAAGCCTTGTCTATCTCGGTTTCCACGGGAGCTTCGTGTTCGTTGTTTCGCCCGTGACGCACGGCCTATTCGACCGAGCGCTCGGCTCCTATTCCCGATAGCAACCCCGCATCAAAGACGGGACGGGTGCTGAGCCATTCATCTATATCCATTCCATTGTACATCATTGATGCAATTGAAGCAATATCAATTTTGACGTAGCCGCAGGCCAGAGCCTATTTCCGCTCATTAATGGGCAGAAATAGGCTCAAAAAATCTTCTGCCCGCACCCCGAACGCATCGGCGGGGGAAGAGGACGTACGCCAAGGATTGCGAGGTTTGTTCCAGTTTGTTCCAAAAAAGTTGGAACAAGATTTTTCCGTGTTTACCTGCGTCTTTGCGCGATTCGCTGAATCTTGTTCCAACTCCGTTTTTCGAATTGGAACAAGATTTTTACGTGTTTACCAGGGGTTATGCTCATTTGTTCCAATTGTTCCAGTTTTCAACAAGTCTTATATATACATACATATATAGACCCCTTCCTATATTCTTTTCTCTCGCGCTTTAGGTTGAAGATAATTGGAACAAATGGAACATTCACTAGAAATGCCTGGTAAATACGGGAAAAACTTGTTCCAACTCCGATTTTGCGAATTGGAACAACTGGAACAAATGGACCATTTTCAGAAAAAAACCCTCATAAATGAGCATTAAATCGAATTTCAAAACTGGAACAAACCTTCTATACGTTAATACGCTTTAATGAACGAGACCCATGCCGCATCCCTTCTGTACGTCCACCCACATCCAACCGCCGCCCGCAGGGCGGCCACCCTTGCATCGAGCGGACGCGAGATGCACATGGGCGCTCGAACATCCCTAGACCGCTTCAGAGGCGTTTTAAGGCACGAAAAAAGCCCGAGGGGTCACGAGTACCCCAGCGGGCTTATAACATCTTAGAGCGCAAAATACAGCGTCCTATTTCTCCGTCTCGCCTTCTCCTATAAGTCCGAAATGACGGAACGCATCCAGAATCGCCTCACGCTTTTCAGGTGGGCACTTCGGTCTCTTCTCGGCTGACATTTCCGCCTCTTCGTAGGAGAACTGCTTATCCAAGCCAAGCTCGTCCTTGAGGTTTGCGATGTACAGCGACGAGACTTTCAAGCCATGATTCTTCAGAACGTATTCTTGAATCTGCTTATACGTCGGCTTCTTTACCTTGCCGCCCATACCAAGCTCGGACGGAGAGATGTTCACATAGGCATAACTCTTGACCGATTTTTCTCGGGTTAAGACCGCTACCGTCTCGGTGTGGTCGGTATGGGGGAACATGTCGACTGGCGTGATCTTGAGCAGGCGATAGCCTCCGTCGAGGAGCTGGTGCAGGTCACGCTCTTGGGTCACGGGGTTGCAGCTGATATAGGTGATGCGGCGCGGCTTGAGTGCGCAGGCGGCTTCGAGGAACTCGGGGGTGGAGCCGGCGCGCGGCGGGTCGATGGAAAGGACGTCGACGCGTTCGTTGTTGTCGGCGGCATCGAGGATGTAGTCGGTGGCGTCGTCGGCCATAAACCAAGCGCTGCGGGTGAGACCGTTGAGCTCGGCATTGCGGCGCGCGTCGGCAATGCCCGCGGGGTTTCGCTCCACACCGAGCAGCATGATGCCAATGCCCTTGTCCTGGGCACCCTTTGCGGCGCAAAGGCCGATGGTGCCGCTGCCGCAATAGGCATCCATAAGCACGTCGCCCTGGCGCAGGTCCATGCCGTCGATGGCGAGCTGGTAGAGCAGCTCGGTCTGTTGCGGGTTGGTCTGATAGAACGCGGTGGGGGAGATGTCGAAGTCGCAGCCGAGCAGCTGGTCGCGCATGCATTCGGCGCCATGCACGATGCGGGTCTCCTCGCCTAGAATGGCGTTGCCGGGGCGTCCGTTGATGTTTTGGGCAACGGTGACGATATGCGGATCGAGTGCGGCGACGGCCTCAAAGAACTCCTGCGCATACGGCAAGTCGCGCTGAGCGGTCACGAGGGTGACCATAATCTGGTCGGTGCGCCAGCCGCAGCGAACGACGGCATAGCGAAGCAGCCCCAGATGCTTGTCTTCGTTAAAGGCGGGAATGTGCAGACGTTCGGCCTCGCGAGCGATACCGTTGAGAATCTGACGAGCACCCGGCGCCTCGACAGGACACTCGGGTACGGCAACGATCTTGTGCGTGCCGCGCTCAAAGAAACCGCAGCGGACAGCGCCCTCCTTACCGGGAGCAAACGGAGTGGCAGCCTTATGACGAAAACCGCGCGGCGCAGGATATTTGCCCGGGTCGCCTAGGGTGACGCCCATACCGCGAATGGGATCGACGGTTATGCCCTCGCGCTCACAGAGCTCAGCAAACAGTTCCTCCATAGCAGCCTGCTTGGCCGCCAACTGCTTCTTATAAGGACGATTGAGCGCCGTGCACCCACCGCAAGCTTTCATGATCGAACAGGGAGACTTGGGGTCCACAGTCTTGCGCGCAGCCGAAGCCGGATCTTTATGCGAGTGCTTGGGGCGAGTCTGAGATGCCTTATCCCCGCCCCGACGAGAGCCAGAACGCTTGGCCTTAGCCTTGCCCTTGGCCGACTTACCCTTCGCATCCTGAGACGCCTTGGATTTCTTAGAAGATTTTTTCTCCCCCGACCCCTCAGCCGCCTCGATCAAAGCACGACGAGCCTTACGCTCCGCACGAGATTCTGCCATGAATTAACCCCACTATTTAATAAAAGAAAAGTCCGAAGCAATTGTACCGTGCATTCAACGTGCCCGTTTGGAGAGGAGGCTATTTAAGGTTCCGAGCACGTTGTCTCCCGGCTGAGTGGCGCCCGGCGCGGAGTTTAATTTGTCGCGAGTTCCGCACGAACAGGAGGCCACTTAATGTGGCCTCCGTCGTGAGCAGGACTGTAGAGCAGCAAACTTAACCCCTGCCCCGGCACCCGGCGGGCAAATCCTCCCTTGTACTCTATCAAGGTAAAGTGTATGATTCTGAACGTTACATGACTCACTTTACTTAACTAAAGTGCCACCAAGGGGGAATACCATGAATACCGATATGTCTCGTCGTCAGTTTGTTGGTCTAGCCGGCTCGCTCGCCACGGTGCTCGGCCTTGGTCTTGTCGGTTGTGGCGGCGGTGCCGGTAAGGGCTCTGTTGCCGGCTCTGCCGCGGCCAAGGATACGAAGGGTGCCGCGGAGTCCAAGAAGCTCGTGGTGGGCTTTGATAAGTCCTATCCTCCGTACGGCTTTGTGGGCGACGACGGCGAGTACACCGGCTTTGATCTCGATCTGGCCAAGGCTGTTGCCGATAAGCAGGGCTGGGAGGTCAAATACGAGGCCATCGACTGGGATGCCAAGGACACGCTGCTCAACTCGGGCGCCATCAACTGCATCTGGAACGGCTTTACCATGGAGGGCCGCGAGGACGACTACACGTTCTCCGAGCCGTACATGCTCAACGAGCAGGTGCTGGTGGTCAAGAAGGATGCGGGCATCAAGAGCTGGGACGATCTTGCCGGCAAGACCGTGATCACCCAGACCGATTCCGCTGCGCAGGATGTGCTCGAGGGCGACCAGAAGGATCTGGCCGCGACGTTTGCCACGCTCGATACCATCGGTGAGTACAACACGGCGTTTATGCAGCTCGAGAGCGGCGCGGTCGATGCCGTGGCTTGCGACCTTTCGATTGCCCAGTATCAGCTCGCCGCCAAGCCCGATGCCTATACGCAGCTCGACAAGCCGCTGTCCAGCGAGCACTACGCCGTTGGCTTTAAGAAGGGCGACACCAAGTCGGCCGATGCTGTAACCGAGTCACTCAAGGCGCTCTACGAGGACGGCACGGTTAAGGACCTCTGCGACAAGTATGCAGATTACGGTCTTTCCTTCGATAATTGGGTGCTCAAATAACGGCTTTCCCAGGAACCCGATCTTGCCGCTCAAACCCTCCTCGCGTACCAAAGTACGCTTCGTCGGGCTTGTCGCTCGCAATCTTGGGCACTGCGCCTATTTGAGAATAAGATCCGCTGTTCTGCTGTTGCGAAAGAGAGGGTAGGTTGTCTATCCAAGTCATGATGCAGATGCTTGGCCAGGGATTCTTGGTCAGCTTGCAGCTGTTTGTGCTGACGCTGCTCGGGTCGATTCCACTGGGAATCCCCGTGGCGTTTATGCGCATGAGCAAAATCGCGCCGCTTCGCTGGATTGCGCGCATCTACATTTCGGTCATGCGTGGCACGCCGCTCATGCTGCAGATGTTTGCCATCTACTTTGCCCCGTACTACGTGTTTGGCATCTCGCTCACACCCGATTCCAAATGGACGGCGTGCGTTGTGGCGTTCATCATCAACTACGCCGGTTACTTTGCCGAGATCTATCGCTCGGGCTTGCAGTCCATTCCACGCGGTCAATACGAGGCTGCCGAGGTGCTGGGCTATTCGCGCGTGCAGACGTTTCTGTATATCGTGATGCCGCAGGTCGCCAAGCGTATTCTGCCGGCGATGGGCAACGAGATCATCACGCTGGTCAAGGACACGTCGCTGGCGTTTGCCATTGGCGTGGGCGAGATGTTCTCGACCGCCAAGGCGCTGGTTGCCTCGCAGGTGAGCATGGTGCCGTTTGCGATTGCGGCGCTGATCTACTGGGTCTTTAACTTTGTGGTCGAGATGCTGTTGGGCGCCGCCGAAAAGAAGCTGGACTATTATCATGACTAACTCAGTGATGAAAATCGAAAGCGCGCGCAAGGCGTTTGGCGGCAATGAGGTGCTCAAGGATATCTCACTCGAGGTAAAGCGTGGCGAGGTCGTGGCGATTATCGGGCCTTCGGGCGGCGGTAAGTCCACGCTGCTGCGCTGTGCCACGCTGCTCGAGACACTCGACGGAGGCTCGCTCTCGTTTGGCGACCTTGCCGTTGCGACGGATGCGGGATCGGGCGCGGTCTATGCGAAGGGCGATGTGCCCAAGCAGGCGCGCTCGCGATTCGGCCTGGTGTTCCAAAATTACAATCTGTTCCCGCACTATACGGTGATGAAAAACATCACCGATGCCCCGATCCGCGTGCTCAAGCGCCCGCGCGAGCAGGCGGAGGCGCGTGCGCGTGAGTTGATTGTGCAGATGGGGCTTACGGGCAACGAGAACAAGGTGCCGTGTGAGCTTTCCGGCGGTCAGCAGCAGCGCGTGAGTATTGCCCGCGCCCTGGCACTCGATCCGGAAATCTTATTCTTTGACGAGCCGACTTCGGCGCTCGATCCCGAGCTGACGGCCGAGGTGCTGCGTGTCATTAAGGACCTGGCGGCGCAGAATATGACGATGGTAATCGTGACCCACGCAATGCAGTTTGCGCGCGATGTTGCCGACCGCGTGGTCTTTATGGACGGCGGTCGCATTGTCGAGGAGGGATCTGCCGAGCAGGTTATCGACCATCCGCGCGAGCAGCGCACGCGTGAGTTCTTGAGCCGTATCGAGGGATAGACTCAGGTATTTACTCAACTATTAATTGAGGCGAAGCCGCCACAGGTCTTACGGTCTGTGGCGGCTTTTATTTGTATCGATGGGGTTTAATAATCGCCTCGCACGTTTGCTCTGGCCTCTCGCCGTCTGTATTCATACGTGCGCCGAAAGGTGTGCATGGACAGGCGGATGCAAGGGTAGGGTGGTGGCATAGGACATTTGGAGGGTGAGTCGGCTCGGCTGCCGACCATGCTGCTTCCGGGACGGCACCGACCGCGAACTCTCCCCGTTGGCGTCGCGCATTGCGCGCGGCCCTGCAAGGAGGTCATCATGGGTGCTCCCAAGACCGGTAACGTAAGGAACGTGGTGCTCGTAGGCCAAGGTGGGGTGGGCAAGACTTCACTCGCCGAGGCCATGCTCCACCTTTCCGGCAAGACCGCCCGCCTGGGCGGCCACGACGGCACCAAGCCCACGCTCGACTATGACCCCGAAGAGGTCAAGCGTGCATTTTCCATCTCGACGACCATTGCGCCGATCGACTGGAAGGGTGCGCGCATCAACGTGCTCGATGCCCCGTGCTATCCCGATTTTATCGGCGACGCCTATGCCGCGATGAGCGTCTGCGAGACGGCTCTGTTTGTTGTCGACGCCGAGGCCGGCCCGCAGCCTACGACGGTTAAGCTCTGGTATGCCGCCGAGGACCTGCGTCTGGCGCGTGCGGTGTTTGTAAACCGCCTGTCGCGCTCCGAGGCCAGCTTTGCGACCACGATGGACCTGCTGCAGGAGCGCTTTGGTACGCGCCTGGGCGCCGTGACCCTTCCCTGGGGCGAGGGCGAGGACTTTGACGGCATCATCGACCTGGTGCGCATGAAGGCACGCCACTGCAACGGCGCCGAGGCCGTTGAGTCGGAGATTCCCGAGGAGTATCGTGCCCAGGCCGAACAGGCCCACGACCATCTGTGCGAGCTGGTGGCCGAGGCTGACGACGAACTGATGATGAAGTACTTGGAAGGCGAGGAGACGCTGACGCAGGAGGAGCTTGAAGGCCTGCTGTCGAAGGCGATCGCCGAGCGCATCTTTGTGCCGGTCTTTGCGGGCGATTGCATTAAGGAGCAGGGCGTCAACTCGCTGATGGACGACATCGCGACGTACTTCCCGGCGCCGACCGACTACGGCGAGATGCCGCTTATCGACGGCGATTCGCTCAAGATCTCGAGTGATGACGACCGCCCGGTGGCGTTTGTGTTTAAGACCCTGGCCGATCCGCAGCAAGGTCGTATCAGCTTTATCAAGGTGCTGACGGGCACGCTTGAGCCGGGTCTTGAGCTGATCAACGCCCGCACGCGCAAGGGCGAGCGTCTGGCTCACCTGTATGTGATGTGCGGCCGCGACATGACCGAGGTCGGGCACGCGTATGCCGGCGATATCATCGTGGCGCCCAAGCTGGCGGCCGAGACGGGCGATACACTCTCGATTACCGGTAAGGTCGAGGCTGCGGCGTTTAAGTTCCCCAACTCGCAGTACCGTATCGCCATCGAAGCCGAGAACCGCGGCGACGAAGAGAAGCTCTACACGTTTATCGAGAAGGCTTGCAAGGCCGATCCGACCATGAGCATCGACCGCGACGAGGAGACCGGCCAGACCATTATCTCCGCCGTGGGTGAGGCGCAGGTTTCGGTCCTGCTCAATCGTCTGGAGGACCGCACCAAGGTCGCTGCCAAGAGCGTGCCGATCCGTATCCCGTATCGCGAGACCATCCGCCGCACGGCAAGTGCCCAGGGTCGTCATAAGAAGCAGACTGGTGGTGCCGGTCAGTATGGTGACTGCTGGCTGCGTGTGGAGCCGATGATTACCGCCGACGGTACGAGCGACGGTTATGAGTTTGTGGACGAGGTCGTGGGCGGCCGCATTCCGCGCTCGCTGATCCCTGCCGTGGATAAGGGTGTTCAGGAGACTATGAAGGACGGCATCATCGCCGGCTACCCGCTCACGGGCATTCGCGTGGCTGTGTACGACGGCTCGTATCACAGCGTCGACTCCAACGAGATGGCGTTCCGCGCGGCGGCCCGCATCGGCCTGCGCAAGGCGTGCGCCGATGCCGACCCGGTGGTGCTGGAGCCCATCGAGGAAATCACGGTGACGATCCCCGAGAGCTACGCCGGCGCCGTGATGGGCGACATCTCGGCCTCGCGTGGTCGCGTGACGGGCATGGAGACCGATGAGCGCGGAGACACCGTGGTCATCGCCCAGGCGCCGCTGGCCGAGCTAACGGATTACTCGACGCGCCTGCGCTCTATCACGCGCGGCACGGGCGACTTTACCATGAAGCCCGCGGGCTATGAGCAGGTGCCTTATGACGTTCAGGCCAAGCTGGTCGAGCGCTATGAGGAGGGCCGCGCTAAGTAACTAGACGAAAAAAACCGCCGCGATGGGGTAGTTCCGTTGTGGCGGCTTTTTTGGCGGGCGAGGTGCCCGCCCCAGCATCTGTGGGGCGGGCACCTTTTTGTGCCGTTGCAGTAGAGAAAAGTCCTCCTTTGCTAGAATAAACGTATATAGACGTCTACTTGAACAGGGAGGCAATATGTACGAGGCGGTTATCTTCGATATGGATGGGCTTATGTTTGACACCGAGCCTATCTGGGCTTCTTGTTGGCCTAAGACCGCAATCGAGTTTGGGGTTGAGTGCATGGAGGGCCTTGCGGACGCCATGCGCGGAACCAATGGAGCCGAGGCCGTATCCATTATTCGCGAATGGTATGGTGACGAAGTCGACCCCAAGGCATTTGTTGATCGTTTTTACGAAATAGCCCATGAAGCATTGGCCCATGGCGCAGAGAAAAAACCTGGATTGGATAGGCTTCTCGAGTATCTCAAGACTGAAGGAATTCCGATGGCGGTTGCCTCCTCGTCGAGCAGGGAGATGATCAAGGCCAACCTGATAAGGGGAGGAATACTTCCATATTTTGATTCGATCGTTTCTGGTATCGAGGTCGAGCATGCCAAGCCCTATCCTGACGTCTTTTTAAAAGCGGCGGACGAGCTAGGGGTGCCGCCGCAAAAATCCCTCGTCTTGGAGGATTCCTATAACGGGGTGCGCGCGGGCTTTGCAGGAGGTTTTCACACCGTCATGGTTCCTGATCTCTCCGAGCCAACAGAAGAGATGGAAAGATTAGCCACGGCGATTGTCCTGAACCTTAATGATGTTGTCGACATGCTGGCAAGCGGAACATTGGGGTAAACAGGCTGAACGATGGGCTGTCGAGTGTTTCTCGGCAGCCCTTTTTCTAATTCGAGACATTTAATGCTATGCGCAAGAATCAAAAAGGTATATAGTCGTCTATAAACAGGTACATAGACGTCTATATAAGTATCTGGAACGTAAACTCAACTCGAATTGCCGTAACCCGGTTGGAGGAATCATGGCAGTTGTAACTTCGACTGAGCTGATCCAGATTGCACGCAAGAACGGATGGCTCCTTCCCGCATATAACACGACCAATATGGAGATGACCCTGGGTATCTTGGACGGATTGCAGAAGGCCGGCATGCCGGGCATCCTCCAGATCGCCCCTACCAACGTTAAGCTTTCCGATTACGGCATGATCGCCTCTATCGTTAAACGCGCGGCGGAGGACTATATCGTTCCCACGTGTCTGCATCTTGACCACGGCAAGACGCTCGAGGATGTTCGACAGGCGGTTCAGGCCGGCTTTACCTCCGTTATGATCGACGGTGCCGCGTTGCCCTTTGAGGAGAACATTCGCTTCTCGCGCCAGGCAGTTGACTACTGCCATTGCTACGGCGTGCCCGTTGAGGCTGAGCTCGGTGCCATCAAGGGCAAAGAAGACGATCATGTTTCCGAGGCGGATCTTAAGACCGACCCCGATCAGGTTTGCGAGTTTGTGGAGCGCACGGGCTGCGACCTGTTGGCCGTGTCTATCGGCAACGTTCACGGCCTTGAGGATACGCCGCGCATCGATTTGCCGCTGCTTGAGAAGCTTGCCGAGGTGTCTCCGTGTCCCCTCGTTCTTCATGGTGGCTCGGGCATTCCCTATGAGACAATCCACGCTATGCAGCCACACAAGATGTCCAAGATCAACATCGCAAGCGACCTGCGCAAGGCCTACATCACGACGGTTGGCAAGGCGTACGAGGCAAACAACAACGAGCATAATCTCGCCAAGGTACTGATTGATACACGTAAGGCAGTTGCGGACGTTGCTTACAAGACGACGCGCGCCATCAACGGCATCGCTGAGTAGCGCGGAATTACGAACATGGATGAGGCGATAATGGGTGCGCTCTACCTTGGTGTCGATGTGGGCACGTCATCGGTGAAGCTCACGTGCATTGATGAAGGCGGAAAAGTTGTCGCGACTGCGAGCGAGGCTTACGAGTGCTCTGAGCCTCATCCCGGTTGGCGGGAGATCAATCCCGAGACATGGTGGATCGCCATTTGCTCTGCATGCTCCCTGCTTGGAGAGAAAGTTGACCTGTCTCTAATAAAAGGCGTTGGCGCTACCGGGCAGATGCACACGACGGTCTTGATCGATGCCGATGGGGTGCCAACGTGTCCCGCCATAATGTGGAACGACCAGCGCACGATTGACGCTGTCTTTACCGAGAAGCAGTGGGCGCTGTCTGCGGGCTATCCTAGGGTCGCCAGCTTTCTTTCGACTGGGGTTCCGGCGATTAACCTTGCATGGATAGCTAAGAATAATCCTGAGGGCCTTCCAAAGAGCGAAGTGTTTCTTTCGGTTTCAGATTGGATTGCTCTCAAGTTTGGCGGGCGTGCTGGTACGGACTATTGCGGGGCTTCGACAACAGGGCTCTACGATAACGAGAGGCAAGCTTGGATCGGTGAGGTCTGCGAGCATTTTGGAATCCCCGAGTCGTTGCTTCCCGTTGTCGAGCCTTCTGATGCCGTAATTGGGGCCGTGGTTGAGAGAGCTTCAAGCGAGACGGGAATTCCCGCAGGTGCCATGATCGTGAGGGGAACGGGCGACAATCCCGCGGCAGCGATCTGCACGGGATGCCTTTTGGAGGGCGTCCCCACCATCTCACTTGGAACAAGCGGCGTGCTGATGTGTTCATCTGAGGGAGTTGACCTTCCGGCTGTTGGCAAGCCCGTGTTGTTCAAGTGGGGAAATACCCTTAAGACCCAAATTCAGCTGAGTATCAGATCGTGCGGCGGTGCCAAGGAATGGTGGTACGGGCAGATTCTAAGCAGTGAGTCCTATGATTTGGAGGACAAGGCCGTCGAGGACCCCTTCTACGACATGAGGGATCTCATGTTCTACCCCCATCTATCGGGAGAAAAAGTCCTGCACGGTTGCCCGTCGGTACGCGGTGCCTTTCTGGGGCTTGATCTTGACACGACTCGTTCCGAGCTCGAAAGGGCTCTGATGGAGGGCACGGCGTATGCCTTAAGGGAGCTCAAGGAGTCCGTGGACCATTCGGAAGAGTGGCGCAGCATCAGGCTCGTTGGAGGAGGGGCCAAGAACGATTTTTGGGCGCAAACGCTCTCCAACGTGTTGGGGGTCGATATGGTGCGGATGGAATCCTCCGGCGCCGGTCAGGGCGCGGCGCTGCTGGCTCTCTCGGCTTCTTGCGGCCAAGACTTGACGGCGGTTGCCGCAGGGGTCTGCGGAAAACTCGATTCCATTGAAAAAAACGACAGGGCCCATGAGCTCTACGACGCGCGTTTTAGCAGGTATATGCGTATATTCGAGGCACTCCAAATTATCTATGAGCTAAATAGGGCTCTTCGGGGGTTTGTGTGGGTTAGCCGCCCGGTAAAAGTGCCCGCCTAGCA
>ERZ772816.1353-NODE-1353-length-21365-cov-13.031018_pt1 | contig 21365 bp, 18 predicted proteins | sample MGYA00511359_ERZ772816 | MGnify/ENA primary metagenome ERZ772816 (study PRJEB29015, sample SAMEA2737710) | human gut metagenome | biome: human gut; feature: human-associated habitat; material: faeces | place: China | collected 2012 ...
CATCCGTAGGTTCCGTGAACAGCATTTTAAGCGTAAAGAGAATTGTAGAGTCGGCTGCTGAGCCGGTAATTGTAGTTGTTTCCGCATTGGGAGGCATCACGGACAAATTGATAAACACGTCGAAGATGGCGGCAATGGGAGATTCGGCATACGAAGGCGAGTTCCGTGAAATCGTTTATCGTCATGTGGAAATGATTAAAGAAGTGATTCCTGCCGGTGAAAAGCAGACATCATTGCAACGTCAGATCGGAGAACTGCTGAATGAGTTGAAAGACATCTTTCAAGGAATCTATCTGATTAAAGACCTTTCTCCGAAGACATCGGATACCATTGTAAGTTATGGAGAACGTCTTTCCTCTATCATAGTTACCGAACTGATTGAGGGGGCGCAATGGTTCGATTCGCGCACTTTTATCAAGACTGAAAAGAAACATAATAAACATATTCTGGATGCGGAACTGACTAATGAACTGGTGAAAAAGGCTTTCAGCTCAGTGCCGAAGGTTGCATTGGTGCCCGGATTTATCTCTTCTGATAAGACGACAGGAGATGTGACAAACTTGGGACGTGGCGGTTCGGACTATACGGCTGCCATTATCGCTGCTGCGCTGGATGCGAATAGTCTGGAAATCTGGACGGATGTAGACGGTTTCATGACGGCTGATCCGCGTGTCATTTCAACTGCTTACACAATTACCGAACTGAGCTATGTAGAAGCGACAGAACTTTGTAACTTCGGTGCGAAAGTAGTTTATCCGCCTACGATTTATCCGGTATGCCATAAGAATATACCTATTATAATAAAGAATACGTTTAATCCCGATGGCGTGGGAACGGTTATCAAACAAGAGGTTTCCAATCCGCAAAGCAAAGCCATTAAGGGTATTTCCTCTATCAATGATACGAGCCTCATTACTGTTCAAGGACTTGGTATGGTAGGGGTGATCGGTGTTAACTACCGTATCTTTAAGGCATTAGCAAAGAACGGAATCAGCGTGTTCCTTGTATCGCAGGCTTCTTCCGAGAACAGTACTTCTATCGGTGTGCGTAATGCCGATGCGGACTTGGCTTGCGAAGTGCTGAATGAGGAGTTTGCAAAAGAGATCGAGATGGGAGAGATTTCCCCGATTCTTGCAGAAAGAGACTTGGCTACGGTGGCTATCGTAGGTGAAAACATGAAACATACACCGGGTATCGCCGGCAAGCTGTTCGGCACATTGGGACGTAACGGTATCAATGTAATAGCTTGTGCACAGGGTGCTTCGGAAACAAATATCTCTTTTGTGGTGGATGCAAAATCTTTGCGTAAGTCTCTCAACGTTATTCACGACTCTTTCTTTTTGTCCGAATACCAGGTACTGAATCTCTTTATCTGCGGTATCGGTACGGTAGGCGGCAGTCTGGTAGAGCAGATTCGTTGTCAGCAACAGAAGTTGATGATGGAAAACGGACTGAAACTTCATGTGGTAGGTATCATTGATGCGGCTAAAGCGATGTTCAGCCGTGACGGTTTCGACCTCTCCAATTTCCGCGAGGAACTGAAGCAGAAAGGAAAAGACAGCAACTTGCAAACGATTCGTGAAGAGATAGTAGGCATGAATATTTTCAATTCCGTATTTGTTGACTGTACGGCAAGTGCGGATATTGCATCGTTGTATAAGGATTTGTTGCAGCATAACGTCTCTGTCGTTGCTGCCAATAAGATTGCCGCTTCGTCGGCTTACGAGAATTACCGTGAATTGAAGACAATCGCCCGTCAGCGTGGAGTGAAGTATCTGTTTGAAACCAATGTAGGTGCGGGACTTCCGATTATCAACACAATCAACGACTTGATTCACAGTGGTGACAAGATATTGAAGATTGAGGCGGTGCTTTCGGGTACATTGAATTATATCTTTAATAAGATCAGTGCTGATATACCTTTCAGCCGTACCATCAAGATGGCGCAAGAAGAGCGTTATTCCGAACCGGATCCGCGTATTGACCTCAGTGGAAAAGATGTAATCCGTAAATTGGTGATTCTGGCGCGTGAAGCGGGCTATCGTATCGAACAGGAAGATGTGGAAAAGAATCTTTTTGTGCCGAACGATTTCTTTGAAGGTTCTTTGGATGACTTCTGGAAGAAAGTGCCGAGTCTGGATGCGGACTTTGAAGCCCGTCGTCAAGTCTTGGAGAAGGAGAACAAACATTGGCGTTTTGTGGCAAAACTGGAGAATGGAAAAGCCTCTGTCGGCCTGCAGGAAGTCGGAGCCAACCATCCGTTCTACGGTCTGGAGGGCAGCAACAATATCATTCTGCTGACTACGGAACGTTATAAAGAATATCCGATGATGATTCAGGGATACGGTGCCGGTGCCGGTGTGACTGCCGCCGGAGTTTTTGCCGACATCATGAGTATCGCAAACGTTTAATTAAGTTGAGAGTTGAGACTTATTAAAATGAAACATATTATCATATTGGGAGACGGAATGGCCGATTGGCCGGTGAAGTCATTAGGGAACAAGACGCTCCTGCAATATGCAAAGACGCCTTATATGGATAAGTTAGCCCGCATGGGACGTAACGGACGGTTGATTACCGTAGCCGAAGGTTTCCATCCGGGTAGTGAGGTTGCCAATATGTCCGTATTGGGATATGACCTTCCGAAAGTATACGAAGGTCGCGGACCGCTGGAAGCTGCCAGTATCGGTGTGGACTTGCAACCGGGGGAGATAGCAATGCGTTGCAACTTAATTTGTGTAGAGGGAGAAATCTTGAAGAATCACTCTTCAGGACATATTTCTACTGAGGAAGCCGACGTGTTGATAAAATACCTGCAAGAAAATTTGGGGGATGACCGCGTACGTTTCCATACGGGAGTTCAGTACCGCCACTTGCTCGTTATTAAAGGCGGTAATAAGGAATTGGACTGCACGCCTCCGCATGATGTGCCTTTGAAGCCTTTCCGGCCGTTGATGGTGAAACCGTTGATGCCTGAAGCACAGGAAACGGCGGATCTGATTAATGACTTGATTCTGAAATCGCAGGAACTGCTCAAGAATCATCCTTTGAACTTGAAACGTATAGCCGAAGGCAAAGATCCGGCAAACAGTATCTGGCCTTGGAGTCCCGGTTACCGTCCTCAGATGCCTACCTTCTCTGAGACTTTTCCGCAAGTCAAGAAAGGGGCTGTGATTTCAGCAGTCGATTTGATTAACGGAATCGGTTACTATGCCGGTTTGCGCCGTATTGCCGTAGAAGGAGCTACCGGACTTTATAATACGAATTATGAAAATAAAGTAGCCGCTGCCCTCGAAGCTCTGAAAACTGACGATTTTGTTTATCTGCATATCGAAGCCAGCGATGAGGCCGGACATGAAGGAGACATCGACTTGAAACTCCTGACGATCGAGAATCTTGATAAGCGTGCCGTAGGTCCTATTTACGAAGCTGTGAAAGATTGGGACGAACCTGTAGCAATCGCTGTGTTGCCCGATCATCCTACTCCTTGCGAGCTTCGTACGCATACCTCCGAGCCTGTTCCGTTCTTTATCTGGTATCCGGGCATTGAGACGGATGAGGTGCAGACGTTCGATGAGGTGGCTGCTTGTAACGGTAGTTACGGTTTGCTGAAAGAAGACGAGTTTATAAAAGCATTCATGAATTTCACACTCACCGCAGATTACACGGATTAACACAGATTATTTTCTCATAATTTCTAATCTGTGTGAATCCGTGTAATCCGTGGTGAACTTAAAATAATAACAATGAAATATTATAGTACCAATAAACAGGCTCCGATCGCTTCTTTGCAAGAAGCAGTCGTTAAAGGCCTTGCCGCAGACAAAGGTTTGTTCATGCCGATGTCCATCAAACCTCTTCCGCAAGAGTTTTACGATACGATTGATACATTGTCTTTTCAAGAGATAGCGTATCGTGTGGCCGATGCTTTCTTTGGAGAAGACATTCCGGCAGAAACGTTGAAGCAGATTGTATATGATACTTTGAGTTTTGATGTACCGTTGGTAAAGGTATCGGAGAATATTTATTCCCTCGAACTCTTCCACGGTCCCACTTTGGCGTTCAAAGATGTAGGCGGTCGTTTTATGGCACGTTTGCTGGGATATTTTATAAAGAAAGAAGGACAGAAGAACGTAAATGTGCTGGTGGCGACTTCCGGTGATACGGGAAGTGCGGTGGCTAATGGATTCTTAGGAGTGGAAGGTATCCATGTGTATGTGCTTTACCCGAAAGGGAAGGTCAGTGAGATTCAGGAAAAGCAATTTACTACGTTGGGACAGAATATTACTGCGCTCGAAGTAGACGGAACATTCGATGACTGTCAGGCATTGGTAAAATCGGCTTTCATGGATAAGGAGTTGAATGAACATCTTTCTTTGACTTCCGCTAATTCCATCAACGTAGCCCGTTTTCTTCCGCAGGCGTTTTATTATTTCTATGCATATGCCCAGTTGAAACGTGCCGGAAAGGCGGACAATGCAGTGGTCTGTGTACCTAGCGGAAACTTCGGAAATATCACAGCCGGATTGTTTGGCAAAAAGATGGGCTTGCCTGTGAAGCGTTTTATTGCCGCCAACAACCGTAATGATATTTTCTATCAATATCTGCAAACCGGTAAATACAGTCCCCGTCCTTCCATTGCTACCATTGCCAACGCCATGGACGTGGGCGATCCGAGTAACTTTGCCCGTGTGCTCGATTTGTACGGAGGTTCTCATGCGGCTATCTCAGCCGAGATTTCGGGAACTACTTATACCGACGAGCAAATTCGCGAGACAGTGAAAGAGACTTGGAAAGATCATCATTACCTGCTTGACCCTCACGGCGCTTGTGGTTATCGTGCGTTGATGGACGGCTTGCAATCGGGTGAAACCGGAGTATTCTTGGAAACAGCTCATCCTGCCAAATTCCTCGAAACAGTAGAAGGTATTATTGGCGAGGCTGTGGAAATCCCTGCCAAATTGCAGGAGTTTATGAAAGGAGAAAAGAAGAGCTTGCCTATGTCTAAAGACTTTGCGGACTTCAAAAAGTATCTACTAGCGCTTTAATCGTATGGAAGTTTTGTCTTACGAGGAAATTTAAAATACGGCTTATTGTCTTATTGTCACTTGTTGGTTGTAGGAGATCCCGATGCGTTTCGGCCTAAAACCTCTCTGGTGCAGAAAGCGTGTCGTCTGACACAGTCCGACAAATTGAAAAGCGTCAAGTTATTATCCCCCAATCCTGTAATGAAGGTGTGGTTGAAACGGGAATTGGGGGCATAGTCTTGTCTTAATGAGCAAGATAAACAAGATACTCTCCTATGCAATGGATTGTGAATTGATTGGCTGTAGCCTCATTGAGTGTACCTTGCCACCAATTGCTAAAGTCACTGAGAGGATAAACCAATTCTTCTCCTTTCAATCCTTTTGCTCCGAAATTGATAATGGAAACTTGCTGACCGGGATGCGACTCGAATGTCTGTGTACCGCTGGCGGGCATAAATACACCGTAATCGGTGATAGTCCTGATTTCCAGATTCTCTTTCATATAGTCTATGAGCAGACTGATATTTCCTAATGTATGATCTTCCCGTTTGCCGGTGGCTCCTACAATGGCAATCTTCCGATAGCCTTTCTTTTGCAGAAACAGGACAGCTTTGGTCTGGTCGTTCGTCTCTTGGTCGGCTATACGGTGGATGATAGGAGCAAACAATTCCTTATATTCCGGTGAAAGGGAGTCACCGTCGCCGATAATCACATCCGGAGTATGTCCGCGTGAAATATATTCATTGGCTGCCCCGTCACAGCAAACTACGAATTTTGCCTCTTCCAACATTCGCAAAGGAAGAGGATGGGTAGGATATTCGCCATTGGCAAGTATCACAGCCTCAGGAGTATATTGCTCGTTTATCATTGTACGCTTATTAATCTTTTCCATTTAAAGTAGCCAAAGATAGCGATAATGGAATAAAGTCCGTATAAAGCAGAGGTGAAATAAAGGTCTTTATAAATATAAAGTCCGCAACAGACAATATCGACAAGAATCCAGGCAAACCACTGTTCGATATACTTGCGTGCCAACATCCACATACCCACAATACTTAGTGCCGTAGTGAAACTATCCAACCACGGCACGTTACTGTCGGTGTACTCGATAAGTATCCAGGCAATGCCGAAAAATGAAATGATAAATACAAAGAAAAGAGGGAGATAATATCTACGCGGAGTATGGACGATAGAAAGTTGTTGCAATTTATCATTTTCTCCCATGTCGGCAGATTCCCGGCTTTTTCCTTTTCTTCGTCCCCACATCCAGAAAAACCATCCATAGACCGCCGCTATCAGATAATAGATATTGATACCGAAGTCTGCATACAGCCCCGCTTTGTAATAGACGAAGATGTAGATAGCAGGCATGATGATACCCGCTATCCAAAGATAGATGCTTGCTCGGTATTCCAACCAAAGGTAGACTAAACCGACTACTGTACCGAACATTTCAAGGAAATTCATATCCATCATTCGAGCCTGTATTTTATTTAAAAACGGAGGGTGAGGTGTGCCAGAATATTGGTACCTGCCATCGGGTAGAAGCGTGGATCATGCTTTATCGCATACGTTTTTGTCTTATCCCCATTCTCATAAAGTGCCACACTTTGGGAGTATCCATTTGTCTCATATTTCGTATTGAACAAGTTATAGACGGTAGCTCCTATCGTGATTCGCTTTGTGTGGCGGGTTTTAAAGGAGTAAGAGGCACTCAGGTGATTGACGAAATAAGCGTCGAGTGAATTCTCTTTTGTACCGAAATTGTCGAGATACTGGCGGCTGACATATTGTGACTGGAGAGCAATTTCCAGTCCGTTGCTTCCGAGAGTAATCAGGCTGTTTCCGATGAAAGAAGGAGAGAAGGCGATCGGAGTGTTTCCACCCTCGATAGCTGTCTGCGTATATAAGTCATCGACAATCTCACCATTCACCAGGCTTTCATCATACACGTAACCTACGTAGTTCTTGATACGGTTTTTGCTCCATGTGCCGTTAAGATCCCAACGCAGCCAATCATTGAATTTTGCGCCTAATGACAACTCGACCCCCATGCGATAGCTGTCTTTTACGTTCTCTGCCATCGCTTCGCCTATATCATTGGTCTTTCCGTTCAATACCAACTGGTCTGTGTAATCCATATAATACAGGTTTACACCGGCCGTAAACCATTCACTACGGTAGGTATATCCCAACTCATAATCCAATAACTTCTCCGCTGTGGGATGTTCGTCAAACATTCCATCCGTATAATTGTTGCGGGTAGGTTCTTTCTGAGCTACCGAGAAAGAGGCGTATGTGCTATGGTTCGGATTGATTTGCCAGAAAAGTCCGGCTTTCGGATTGAAGAAGCTGAAGTGTTCTCTCACATCCAATCGCTGCAAACGCTCGGGGGTAGCGGTGAAGTCCCATTTATCATTATCCCCATCAATCGTATAACGGATATAACGGTATTGCAGATCTGCGTAGGCACTCAGGCTGCCGGTCAGTTGGTAATTGGCTTTCAAATAGACATTCCCGTCCGTCTTTCCGCCGTTATTACGGTAATACTCATGTTCCGGGTCGAGTTGTTCGGTATAATTCTTTACCCACAAAACTTTTCCATAATGGTCGTTACTGTATCGGTTGAGTCCGCCGCCTAGCGAAGCGTTCAGTCTTTCATTCTGGTAATTCAGAGAGAAGATGCCACCGCCGAAATCACTATCCACCAACTTCTGGCGTACGAGATTTGTTTTCTTCTGCGGTTCGCTGTTATCCGGCAGGTAGAAAGGCTTCAAACCATATTCCTTCAATGTACGTCCGTTCTTGTATTCCTGATAATAACCGAAGCCATTGGTATAATGGAAAGCGATATTCAGATTCCATGCCGGAGAGAAGATATGATTGAATAGAAGTTGATAATGTGTCTGTCGGTAATTATCCGTTTGATCATCATAAAAGCCGATCGGATTACCTTTTCCTTTATTATCATCCAGAATGACTCCGTTCGGATTATATGTCCGGTCGTTCTCCAGTTGTTCTTTGCTGATACCGTCCCAAGCATGATAAGTCTTCTCCTTTCCACCGAAAGTGATAAACTTGATCGTTGTGCTCTCACCGAAGTAACCGCCTTGCACGAAATATGATTTCAGGTCTGATGAGGCGCGGTCGCGGTATCCGTCACTCTGGATATTAGAGAGCCGCGCATCGAATGCCCAATATTTGTTAATCAGTCCGGTCCCGACTTTGACCGTTTCTTTGTGCGTGTTGAATGAACCGTAAGAGCCGGAAACTTCGGCGTATGGTTGGGATGAAATGCTTTGCGTACGCATATTGATACTGGCGCCGAATGCTCCCGAACCGTTGGTCGATGTGCCTGCTCCCCGTTGAATCTGCATATCTTCCAGAGAAGAGGCGAAGTCGGGAGTATTTACCCAGAAGATGGCGTGGCTCTCAGCATCGTTCATCGGAATACCGTTGGCGGTGACGTTAATACGGGTAGCGTCCGTTCCGCGAACGCGAATCGTAGTATATCCTACTCCCGCCCCGGCATCTGAAGTTGTCAGTACGGAAGGAGTGGTAGATAATAGGAATGGGATATCCTGTCCGAAATTCTGTTTACTGATCTGTTCTTTTCTTACATTGGTGAATGCTACCGGAGTTTTCGCCGTAGCACGCGTGGATACTACCTGCACTTCTTGCAGGTTTACAACTTTCAGACTGTCCGCTTTAGCACTCGTCTGTGCATGGACAGCGAAGCCTGCGCCCGATAAGGCGATGGCCATCATAACAATTCTTTTCATCTTGCTTATTTGTTAGTTCTCTACGCCGGCATTACCCGGTTCAGATTCTATGGGTATGTTCTCAGCCCGTCATGTTAAGGCACCCCTACTAGTGAATCGGATGCAAAAATACAGCATTTACAGGAGGAAAGCAAAAAAAACTTTTAGATTTGCTAAAAACAATATAACTTTGCAATTCGTTGAAAAGGACAAACAATCATTTATTCATTTAATACATTTAGATTATGTTACTATTATTTCAAGCGACACAAGCTGCGGATTCCGTGCAAGTGGCCGCAGATGAGCTGATGAAAGAGGCGATTGCCAACGCTGAAGGTTTGGACAAGCTTTCATTGATAACCCAGCAACTGATAGACTTCGGTATTCGTGCCGGAGAACGTATCCTGATAGCGGTCATTGTTTTTATTGTAGGGCGTTTCCTTATTTCGATGCTCAAAAATTTTGTAGGGCGTTTGATGGATAAGAGAAAGGTTGATATAAGTATCAAAACTTTCGTCCGGAGTTTGGTGAATATCCTATTGACTATCCTGTTGATTATTTCGGTTGTCGGTGCTTTGGGAGTAGAAACAACTTCGTTTGCGGCTTTGCTGGCATCTGCTGGTGTGGCTGTCGGTATGGCGTTATCCGGTAACTTGCAGAACTTTGCCGGAGGACTGATCGTGTTGCTGTTCAAACCTTATAAAGTAGGTGATTGGATTGAAAGTCAGGGCGTTTCGGGTACAGTAAAAGAAATACAGATTTTCCACACTATTCTAACTACTGCGGATAACAAAGTGATTTATGTACCGAACGGAGCGATGAGTAGCGGTGTGGTTACCAATTATAGCAATCAGGTGACTCGTCGTGTAGAGTGGATTGTAGGAATCGATTATGGAGAAGATTATGACAAGGTACAGGAAGTCGTTTATGAGATTCTTGCTGCCGATAAGCGTATCCTGAATGAACCCGCCCCGTTTGTAGCTCTTCATGCATTGGACGCAAGCAGTGTGAATGTAGTTGCGCGTGTTTGGGTGAACAGCTCGGATTATTGGGGAGTTTATTTCGACATCAACAAGGCTATTTACGAAACCTTCAATGAAAAGGGTATCAATTTCCCGTTCCCGCAGCTTACAGTGCATCAAGGCTGATTATTATACCGTATATAATAGAAAACGAAAGAGTCTCACTTTTGTGGAACTCTCTCGTTTTATTTAGAACAATAGTCTGGTGTGATTGAATGAATTTACTTTTATTTAATACCGAAATCTTCGGCTAGCTCGTATCTGTCTTCTTTAATCCCCAGTACGTGATTGATTTTCCTTCTTTTTTCAAGATCCTTGAAGTAATTTTCTACGACCTGATAGAGATTAAAGTTTGTAGTAGATCCGGCGGCTAAATCGAGTGACTCCACTAGCTTTTCTACGGCTTGATGGATTTTCTCTGCGTCTATCAGATGCAGTTCGTTGCTGTGTATTAAATATTTTTCCATGACTGCAATGTTTTTAATGTTATATAGGTATAACATCCCGCAGTCATGGAAAGTTCAATGATTGAATGTTAGATTTTCGCAAGCGCCTGATCCAGATCCGCAATCAGGTCATCGATATGTTCTGTTCCAATGGATAGACGTACGGTGCCCGGATAAATCTCCTGTTCGGCTAGCTCCTGTGCATTGAGCTGTGAATGGGTAGTGCTTGCCGGGTGGATCACCAATGATTTCACATCGGCAACATTGGCAAGCAGGGAGAAAATCTCCAGACTGTCGATGAAGCGGTGTGCTTCTTCTTGTCCGCCTTTTACCTCGAAAGTAAAAATGGAACCGGCACCGTTCGGGAAGTAACGTTGATACAGTGCATGGTCAGGATGATTGGATAATGACGGATGGTTCACTTTCTTCACTTTCGGGTGATTGTTTAAGAAATTCACTACCTTCAATGCATTTTCTACATGGCGTTCTACGCGCAAGGAAAGAGTTTCCAGGCCTTGCAGCAGGATAAAAGCGTTGAAGGGACTGATGGTGGCACCTGTGTCGCGCAGCAGAATAGCACGGATACGGATGGCATAGGCAGCCGGACCGGCTGCATCAACGAAGCGTACACCATGATAGCATGGATCGGGTTCGGTCAGTTGAGGGAATTTGCCGGAAGCTACCCAGTCGAATTTTCCTGAATCTACAATGACTCCTCCCAATGAGGAACCGTGTCCGCCAATGAACTTTGTTGCAGAATGTACTACGATATCTGCTCCGTGTTCGATGGGACGGATTAAATACGGAGTTCCGAATGTGTTGTCAATAATCAAAGGTATTTTGTGGCGGTGAGCTATTTCAGCTACTGCCTCTATATCAATGATATTTGAGTTCGGATTTCCCAATGTCTCGATAAATACGGCTTTCGTATTTTCCTGAATGGCTTTTTCAAAGTTCGATAAATCACTTGGATCAACGAATGTTGTTGTGATGCCATAACTGGGTAAGGTATGAGCCAGTAAGTTATAGCTTCCTCCATAAATAGTTTTGGCTGCCACAATATGGTCGCCTGCACGAGTGATGTTCTCGAAAGCATAAGTGATGGCAGCGGCACCCGAAGCGACTGCCAGTCCTGCTACCCCTCCTTCAAGGGCGGCTACGCGTTGTTCAAAGACTCCTTGAGTGGAGTTGGTCAGACGGCCGTAGATGTTTCCCGGGTCCTGCAGGCCGAAGCGTGCGGCTGCATGGGCGGAGTTGTGAAATACATAAGAGGTAGTCTGATAAATAGGTACTGCACGGGCATCTGTTGCCGGATCTGCTTGTTCTTGTCCTACATGAACTTGTAAAGTCTCGAAATGTAAATTCTTTGTTGCCATAATCGTATATTTTTTTAAGTTTAATATTCTTTCTTTATTTTCTTGCAAAGTTATTGGATGAAGATATATCGAACAATATATATCTGAAATATAGAAAATAATGCTATTTTTGTGCCATTATATGGAATAATACAACTGTGCTATTCCTAGAAATCACCTTTTAGAAGAATATTTTTCTTATGGATACTTTTGATAAACTGGATAGAGTCGATTTGCAAATACTCCGTACTTTGCAGGAAAACGCCCGATTGACGACAAAAGAGTTGGCTGCACGGGTGAGCCTTTCTTCAACTCCTGTTTTTGAACGTCTTAAACGGTTGGAGAGTGGAGGATATATAAAGAAGTATATTGCCGTGTTGGATGCGGAAAAGCTGAATCAGGGATTTGTCGTGTTCTGCAGTGTGAAGCTTAGACGTCTGAACAGGGATATAGCAGCCGAGTTTACACGGATCATACAGGATATTCCTGAAGTAACCGAATGTTATAACATATCAGGAAGTTATGATTACCTGTTGAAGATTCATGCTCCCAATATGAAATACTATCAGGAGTTTATTCTGAATGTGTTGGGGACGATTGATAGCTTGGGGTCACTGGAAAGCACGTTTGTGATGGCTGAAGTGAAGCATCAATATGGGATACATATTTAGTTCGTTGTGTGATAGTCTGAAATTTATCTTGTATATTTGCTATGTAATATAAATCCTCTTCTGCTGACACAATGAATTCAAAAACATATCCTCGCACCAATGATTTCCAGACTGTTTATCTGAATACAGTGATTAAGAATCCTGCCATTATGGTAGGTGATTATACAATATACAATGACTTTGTAAATGATCCTGTTCTTTTTGAGAAGAACAATGTATTATATCATTATCCGATTAATAAAGACCGATTGATAATTGGCAAATTCTGTTCCATTGCTTGTGGAGCCAAATTTCTTTTTAACAGCGCAAACCACACATTGGGTTCTTTATCCAATTATACGTTTCCTATCTTTTTTGAGGAATGGAATTTAGATAAAGGAGATGTAACTTCTGCTTGGGATAATAAAGGGGATATAGTAATAGGTAATGATGTCTGGATTGGATATGAAGCTGTTATCATGGCAGGAGTTCATATCGGAGATGGAGCGGTTATTGCGTCGCGGGCAGTGGTTACTAAAGATGTTCCTCCTTATACGATAGTAGGTGGGACACCAGCTAAAGAAATTCGGAAGCGTTTTGATGAGAATACGATTGTTCAATTGCAGAAATTGCAATGGTGGGATTGGAGTATTGAGAAGATATCCGAATGTATACCTTATATTACAGGTGGAAAGATTGAAGAACTGATAAAAAGATAAACAGTGTGTATATATGAAATTTACAATAGAGCCCGGAACTTCTGCTGATATAGATGAACTGGAAAAGCTGTATGATGAACTGAATGATTATCTGGCTGCTACGACTAATTATCCCGGGTGGATAAAAGGTGTTTATCCTGTTCGGGAAGATGCGGTTGCCGGTGTAAATGATGAAACGCTTTACGTAGCAAGATATGATGGAAGAATTGTCGGTTCAGTCATTTTAAATCATCAACCGGAAAAGGCTTATGAGAATGTCAAATGGAAAATAGAACTGGACTATAGCCATATCTTTGTGATACATACTTTTGTTGTATATCCTTCTTTTTTGAAAATAGGAGTAGGGCATGCATTAATGGATTATTCATTGGAATTGGCTCAAAGTTCGGGGATAAAGTCTGTGCGGTTAGATGTTTACGAGAAAAATCTTCCGGCTATTTCATTGTACGAAAAGTGTGGGTTCGAATACATTGATACCGTAGATTTAGGATTGGGTCATTACGGTTTAGAGTGGTTCAAACTTTATGAGAAAATCATTTTATAATCCCTTCCTTACATTATGCATTCATTGTTATAATTCAGTTGCTCTTAGATTTATAGAATAATAAATATCACATCATAGACATGAAGAAACTAATTATTGTATTTGTTCTTTTATTATCAGCACTCTCTTGTTTCTCACAAATAGAGTTTTCGACTTGCCTTTTTGATGCTTCGAGAAACAGAGTGATACCGCTAGCCGTCTATCAGCCGCACAAAGTGAATTCGAAAACAAAAGTCATTATATTTAGCCACGGCTACGATGGAAATAAAAATAATAAGTCCAATCAGACTTATGCCTATCTAACACGATTCCTTTCCCAGAAAGGCTTTTACGTAATAAGCATACAACATGAATTGGCAGATGATCCTCTTTTGGCCATGGAAGGTAATTTCATGGAAACACGCATGCCAAATTGGGAAAGGGGAGTGGCAAATATTCTTTTTACTATTCAGGAATTTAAGAAATTGAAGCCACAATTAAATTGGAATGACTTTATATTGATAGGACATTCCAATGGCGGAGATATGACCATGTTATTTGCTACCCGATATCCGCAGTTGATAAATAAAGCCATATCTATGGATCATCGCAGAATGATAATGCCTAGAACACGGAATCCTCGACTTTATACGTTAAGAGGATGCGATTATGATGCGGATTCAGGAGTATTACCCACTGAAAAGGAGCAGGAACAATTCCGGATGAAGGTTGTGAAATTGGACGGAATAACGCATAGTAATATGGGGGAGAATGGAACGGAAGAACAACACAACCTTATCAATCAGTATATCTATGGATTTCTTACACGGAGATAACTGATGTATTATATTTATTTTATCCAATGGTTTTAAATCGGAAGCCTGTTTTTCTTATAACTTTGCAACTGATTTTAGAAAAAGAAGTTTGGGATGATAAATAAATATGAAGAACGACTGGGGACAGAGCGCATGTTACCGCTTGTTTTTAAGATGGCACTTCCGGCTGTGGCAGCGCAATTTGTTAATTTGCTTTATAGCATGGTCGACCGTATTTATATTGGTCATATCCCTGGGATTGGTACGGATGCATTGGCGGGTGTAGGAGTAACGACTTCTCTTGTTATACTGATTTCTTCTTTTTCAGCGATAGTAGGAGGTGGCGGTGCGCCGTTAGCGGCTATTGCACTCGGGCAGGGGGATCGTTCACGTGCCGGAAAAATTTTGGGTAATGGTTTTATCCTGCTGATATTATTCACCTTGTTTACTTCTCTCATCGCATATATCTTTATGGAGCCGATTTTACTTTTTACAGGAGCTTCGGAAAATACATTGGAATATGCGGTCGACTATCTTTCTATCTATTTATTAGGAACTATCTTCGTAGAAATATCCACAGGATTAAATTCCTTTATCAATGCACAAGGGCGTCCTGCTATCGCCATGTACTCGGTATTAATAGGAGCGCTGTTGAATATCGTTCTCGACCCGATTTTCATCTTTTGGCTCGATATGGGAGTAAAAGGCGCAGCCCTGGCTACAGTACTTTCACAGGCATGTAGTGCAGTATGGGTTTTAACTTTCCTTTTCTCCCGGCACGCCTCTCTCCCTTTGGAAAAACGTTACATGGCGTTGAACCGGAAGATAATACTTTCTATATTTGCTTTGGGCGTATCACCGTTTATTATGGCAAGTACCGAAAGCCTGGTTGGCTTTGTTCTGAACAGCAGCCTGAAAGATTTTGGAGATATTTATGTCAGCGCATTGACCATCTTGCAAAGTGCGATGCAATTTGCAAGTGTCCCTTTAACAGGATTTGCGCAAGGTTTCGTTCCTATTGTGAGTTATAATTATGGGCACGGCGATAAACAACGTGTCAAAGACTGTTTCCGTGTCGCATTGATAACCATGTTCTCATTCAACTTACTGCTGATGTTGTTTATGATTCTTTTCCCCTCAACAGTAGCTTCCGCCTTTACGAGTGATGAAAGACTGATAGAAACAGTCCGCTGGACAATGCCTGTTTTCTTGGGTGGTATGACTATTTTCGGATTGCAACGAGCCTGCCAAAATATGTTTGTAGCCTTGGGACAAGCAAAAATTTCTATTTTCATAGCCTTGCTGCGCAAAGTAATTCTGCTGATCCCATTGGCATTGATATTGCCACACCTTATGGGAGTAGCCGGTGTATATGCGGCTGAAGCAATATCCGATGCGACAGCGGCAATTTGTTGTACTTTGTTGTTCTTCTGGCAGTTCCCCAAAATATTGGGAAAAATCCAAAGGAGCGCTTTGCGCATAAGCTAAATTTCCTGATGTTTATCCATAAATAGAACTAGTTATGTAACTGCTTACGTATTTTTGCGAAAAATGTTTGTTCATATTATAAAAAGCTAATATATTTGCGTAATCAATTACGTATTTAGTGACGCAACTAATAAAAACATGGACTTTTTTAATCAGACAGGCAAATTAGCCATCGGTAGCAGATTACGCATGTTGACCGATAAAATAACAGTAGATGCAGCCGCCATCTATAAAATGTTTGGAGTAGACCTCAAACCGAAATGGTTTCCTGTATTTTTTGTATTATCACGTGGGGAGGCAAAAACCATTACGTCCATAGCCAAAGAGATTGGTCATTCTCATCCTTCCGTGAGTAATATTATTAAAGAAATGGTAGCTAAAGGATTAGTGAAGGAGACAAAGGACAAATCCGACGGGAGAAGAAACATGGTCATGTTATCTGCCAAAGGAAAAAGAATGTCCGACTCTTTTTCGGAACAGTGTATAGATGTTACGGCAGCTATTGAGCAAATCACGCAGCAAACCCGGAATGACCTTTGGGAGGCTATCGAAGAATGGGAGAATCTTTTGTTGGATAAATCCCTGTTGGAGCGGGTGAAGGAAGCGAAAAAGGAACGAGAGAGTAAGGACATCAAAATAGTTCCTTATGAACCTTGCTATCAATCTGCCTTCCGGACCCTTAACGAAGAGTGGATAACTGCTTATTTTCGGATGGAAGAGGCCGATTACAAGGCTTTGGATCATCCAAAGGAATATATTCTGGATAAGGGAGGAGCTATTTTGGTGGCTCTTTATAAAGATGAGCCGGTCGGTGTATGTGCTTTGTGTAAGATGGATCATCCGCTTTATGATTATGAGTTGGCCAAACTGGCTGTCAGCCCTAAGGTTCAGGGCAAAGGTATTGGAGTACTGCTTTGCGAAGCAGTTGTAAATAAAGCGAAGGAGCTTGGTGGTAAAAGAATCTTTATAGAGAGCAATACGCGTCTGAAACCGGCTATCCATATTTATCATAAGTTGGGCTTCAAGGAACTTCCCGAATATCACACGACTTATGAAAGAGGAGACATACAGATGGAATTAATGATTGAAGAGTGAAAATGAAAAAGGTGGATGGTGAATTTATTAAGGGGCGCATTGCCCCTTCATTCCAGTTCCTGCGCATAAATGTTGATGGCGCGTAATGCCTTTGATATTTCAGTCGGGGTGATTCCCCTGACATTCTATTCTCAACACTTTTTCCCAGTCCTCCATATCTACATTCCATTTGTAGATTTGGGGACATAGGGTGAAAAGAGCCGCGATATGTTTTATATCCCGTGCATTCCTTATTGAGGTTCGGAAAATGAGTATTTGCCCTTCCATAGTTGCTATCAATTACTTTTGTTTACCTTGCAAAGGTAGGCTTAAAAAGGCTTCGATATAGAATTATTCGACGAATGCCGTGATTACTCATGACGAATGAAGTAATTTGGGAGACTAACTATAGGGCACTTGTATAGTTGTCCTTCTCCATTTAAAATCTTTATCCGGATATGGCGATGCCCCATACATCGTCTTTTAGTGCTTGACCCCTTCAAATAAATCGCGGTTGTCTCGTGAACTCTGTGAATTACGCTTGAAGTCATTGAATGTATAGCTGATAGTCAACGTAATTACAGGGAATTTCGGTTGAATCCGTGTGATCGATTGTAAATTGGCTGTCTCAATGTCACTTCTGTAACGGGCAGAATTGAATATATCCCGAAAGGAGAGGGTCGATTGCAGATGAGGACTGAACAACTGCTGACGAATAGCCAGATTGACAAACCAAAAAGAATCCGACCTCCCTTGTGTAGTAACCGAAGGACCTACGAAATTCCCGTCCAGCTGAATACGGGTATTCTTATGAACCCGAAAAAGGTTATTGACTGTAAAGTCATAATTGGTACTCGTTTCCTTTTTTCCTCCCGAATTTATATTATTCATTACCTTATAATAGTAAATATTTCCGTTGACGTCCAGATTCCACCATTTAGTGACTTTCAATTGGGTACTTAGCTCCACGCCTAACGAATAGTCATTGCCCACGTTAGCCATGGAGTCTAATGTAACTCCTGCCTCGTACGGAACACGCAAGCGTTCAATCTTGTCTTTACGTTTTCTGTAGAACAGGCTGGATTGCAAAGTGTGCTCTCCCATCGTCTTTTTGTAATTCAGCTCGAAAGAATGTATGTATTCGGGCCGGATATCCGGATTGCCAATTTCAGCTGTGTAATAATCGCGATAAGTAATGTAAGGCTCCATAAAAAAGAGTTCCGGACGGTTGGTGCGGTACGAATAGGCGAATGTCAGCTTCTGTTCGTGCGGCAGCGTGTATCCCAGATGTACGGATGGGAACACCTCAAAACGATTCACCGTGCGGTCCGAACCTTCAATAGAGCTTCGCAGCACCTGGTGTGTATGTTCACCTCTCACCCCTATCTGTACGTCAAATGCTTTATAACTGTCACTTCCCATGACATAAACGGAATGAATACCCCGCTGAAAATAGAAAGTGTTATAGATATCCTCCCGCCAATAAAATTCCTTTTTCTCCGGATTCCAGAATTGCATCGTGTAATCTCCGTCTTCCAGATACGAATGATATTGATACCCGCTTTCCAGCAGACCGGTCTTGCTATAAGGATAGCTGTAGGACAGATTGCCTTGGACTGTCCAGCGTTTTTCGTCTTCCCACGCACGGTGTCCCTGCTGGCGTTGTTCGTTCTTGTCGAAAAGGTCACTCTGGAAATATTCAAGGGGATTGTCTTCATAACCCAGCATAAAGCTGCCGGTTAGGGTATGCCCGTTGTCGTTAAACTTATGGGAGAATCCTGCTTTTCCGATATTGACCGTCGAGTGCAGGTCATATTTGTCGCGGCTAAAATAGTTGGATGGGGCGGATGCTGCGTCGGAATTGGAATGTGTCTCTGTATAATCGAGGTCCCCTTCGCGGGTAAACTTGTCATATACCACCTGTAATTCTGCATTGACGGAGGTTTTGGGAGTAAAAGCGTAATCAATGCCTCCCCGTAGTCCATAGTGATAATTCTTCCCGATTCGCGGACCATCGGACAGGGAGGTGGTGGTTTTGTCCCCAACAACAGTCGTCTTCCTTTGTTCGAAATCGCTCTTACGGATGGGATTGTTCCAGTGTCCGGCAAGGTGCCACTGTAATTTCTTGTGTTGTTGGGACAACAGGAAATCCAGACCATTGGAGAGAGCCGTGCTGCCATACGCATTGACTATACCGTTGATACCCGCCTGTTTGTTTTTCTTGGTGATGATGTTAATCATTCCCACTTCTCCGTCCGTATCATAGCGTGCCGAAGGCGTAGTAATGATTTCTATGTTCTCTATCTGGGTGGAAGGAATCTGTTGCAGGGCCTGCGAACCGGAATAAAAGCTGGGCTTCCCGTCGATATATACCTTAAATCCGCTGCTTCCGCGAAAGGTAACTTCACCATCCACATCTACCCGGACGGAGGGAGTATTTTCCAGAATATCGACCGCCGTTCCGCCGCTGCTCATGAGATTGTTCGAAGCGTCTATAATCTTTTTGTCCAGCTTGTAGATGACTTGCCTTTTGGCTGCCTGCACCACTACTTCGGCTATACCTACTTCCAAAGGTTGCAGTTCGATAATACCTAAGTCCGTCACTGATTCGGAAGAGGTGATACTAATGGCGCCTTGTGTGTAGATGTCATAGCCGATCAGTCTCACCATTAACGAGTATTCTCCTTTGGCAATCCCCGATAAGTGGAAGTCGCCGTTCTCTTTAGTATGGGTAAATGAAGCGGGATCGGTTTCGCCTTTCTTCGTTAGTACGACATCGGCAAACTCTATCGGGTTGCCTGTACCTTTCTCCTGTACTTTTCCTTTGATCTGTACCGGAACCGCCATGAGGCAGTTGAAACTAAACATAAAAAGAATGAGAATAATTGTAGTTTTCATGATCGTGTTGATAGTTTGTTTTATGCCGCAAAGTTAATGAAGTATTTCTAACATTAGAATAAATTGGTTGGCTATATAGCGCTTGTGTCATGGAAAGATACATATTTGTCACGATAAGACATGGACGGCCGGAAATCTGTACCTGTTAATATATAGAAAAGTGTGTCTGTTTCCGTCTTTCTTCTCTAAAGATTGGGCAGACGGTTGTGTCTATTTGCCAGGCGATGGTGCCGGTTATTTTCTGATATAGGATTTCTCTTTTCATACTTATTCTGTATCCGGTAAAGATATAAAAAGGATGTTTGTATCTGTTGTGTTTGATCTATTTTGTGGAATATCGTGTTTTTACCCTTTTAATCTATATATTTGTATTATTTAAAGTTAAGTTATTATGTATGAACTGGAACAGATTGGAAAGCAGAGCTATTATATTAATTGTCCTGCAAAAATAGGAATATACAGACGGAATGATAAAGATGTATATTTGATAGATAGTGGCAATGATAAAGAGGCCGGTAAGAAGGTGCTGAAACTTGCTGCCCAAAATAATTGGGAAATAAAAGCCATTATTAATACACATTCCAATGCCGATCACATTGGTGGTAATCACTATCTGCAACAACAGACTGACTGTCCGGTTTTCGCAAACGGCATTGAAATTGCTTTTACTAATTATCCGATTTTGGAACCTTCTTTTTTATATGGCGGATATCCTTGTAAGGAGCTGAGAACTAAATTCTTGCTTGCAAAAGAAAGCAGAGCGTGGGATATAGCTCATAATGATTTTCCTCATGAATTGGAAATTATACCTCTTCCGGGACATTTCTTTGATATGATAGGGGTGCGTACCCCTGACAATACTGTTTTTCTGGCAGACTGTATTAGCAGTCAGGCTACTTTGGAGAAATATCAGATTTCGTTCATTTATGATGTTGCCCAATATCTTGATACATTGGACAAAGTGGAGAATATGCAGGCGGATATGTTTGTTCCGGCACATGCAGAGGCTACTTCGGATATAAGAAGACTGGTTGCTTTCAACAGGAATAAAGTATATGAAATAGCTGATCTGTTGTTAAGTATTTGCAAGAATCCGTTGGATAGTGAGAGCATTCTTCAGAAGGTTTTTGAAAAGTACAATCTGACGATGACTATCGAACAATATGTGTTGGTGGGAAGTACTGTTCGTTCATACCTGTCTTGGCTGAAGGATACTGATAAGTTGGCATTTCATTGTCGGGATCATAAATTGCTTTGGGAAAGTCTTTGATTTGAAACAAGTAAAAAAGTATAGGAAAAAGAATATGAATACTGCTATAATCGATGCCGTCAGAAAAAGACTGACTGAAAGTATAGATGGCAAAGTGCTGGCGGCTTCCGCTCATTTCTTTAAAGAAGGAGAGCAGGCTAAAGTGTATGGTGTCAGGATGGGTGAAGTATCAGCTTTTATTTCTTTATATCGGAATTTGGGAAATTCAATATATTACCAAGACATAATAATATAATCTCATTATTGATACGGAGTTAACCTACGAGAATATTCCCATCTGTTAAACTTGGGTCACTCATGGACAAATATAAGGCAGC
>ERZ772816.1354-NODE-1354-length-21358-cov-10.528846_pt1 | contig 21358 bp, 19 predicted proteins | sample MGYA00511359_ERZ772816 | MGnify/ENA primary metagenome ERZ772816 (study PRJEB29015, sample SAMEA2737710) | human gut metagenome | biome: human gut; feature: human-associated habitat; material: faeces | place: China | collected 2012 ...
GGTATACTATAAAACACAAATTGTATTGAACCGCCATCGCGCGGTTTGAATAGAGCACAAGTCCATAGTAAAAACGATCAGGGCGCCGATGGTGCGATGCGCTCCGCGGAACAGGGCGGAGCGCGCAGCACGGACGCCGTTGTTTCCGTGCGGTCATTTCCGCGCGGCGTGGACCGAATGCTCACCCAATTTTTGAAGATCCATAAGGAGTGAATGCATTTTGGCAGAAAATTTGAAGATCATCCCGCTCGGCGGCCTTGATGGCATCGGCAAGAACATGACGGTCTTCGAGTGCGGCGACGACATGGTGCTCGTCGACGCCGGCCTCATGTTCCCGGATGACTCCCAGCCCGGTATCGATCTGGTGCTTCCCGACTACACCTATGTCCTGGAGAACGAGGAGAAGCTCCGCGGTATCATCGTCACCCACGGCCACGAGGACCACACCGGTTCGCTTCCGTATCTGCTGCAGGACCTCAACAACAAGGTGCCCATCTTCTCGAGCAAGCTGACGCTCGGCTTCATCGAGGGCAAGCTTTCCGAGTTCCGCATCCGCGCACCCAAGTTCCGCGAGGTCAAGGGCGGTAGCCATGTCAACCTCGGCGGCATCTCGCTCGACTTCTTCTCGATGACACACTCCATCCCCGGCGCTCTGGGCGTGTTCATCCGCACCAATCAGGGCACCGTTATGCACACCGGCGACTTTAAGCTCGACCAGACGCCCATCGACGGCGTTACGCCCGACTATGCCGCTATCAGCCGCTTTGCCAAGCAAGGCATCGACCTGCTGCTTTCCGACTCTACCAATGCCACGGTTCCCGGCTTTACCAAGTCCGAGGCCGAGGTTGGTCCCAACCTACTGCACGCCATCAAGAATGCGCCGGGTCGCGTGTTCGTCGCGTCGTTCTCGAGCCACATCCATCGTCTGCAGCAGATCTGCGATGCCGCCCGCAAGTGCGGCCGTAAGGTCGTTGTGACCGGTCGCTCCATGCTCACGAACACCCGCGTGGCGCGTGAGCTGGGCTACCTCAACATCGACGACGCTGATATCATCGATGCCTTCGACATTGATAACCTGCCCGACGACAAGATTGTCGTCATGTGCACCGGTTCGCAAGGTGAGCCGCTGTCGGCCCTGTCCCGCATGGCCAATGGCGAGCACAAGACGCTCTCCATCCACGAGGGCGATACCGTTATCCTTTCGGCAACTCCTGTTCCCGGCAACGAGAAGGCCGTCCAGCAGGTCGTCAACAGCCTGGCCAAGCTCGGCTGCGACGTGTGGGATAAGAACCGCGCTCTCGTCCACGTCTCCGGTCACGGTAGCCAGGAGGAGCTCAAGCTCCTGATGGCCATGGCCAAGCCCACGTATTTTATGCCGGTTCACGGTGAGGCCGTGCATCTGCGGGCACACGCCCAGCTGGCCCGCAAGATGGGTCTCAAGGACGACCATATCTTTATCCTCGATAACGGTGACACGCTCGAGATGCGCGGCGGTATCGTCAAGCGCGGTACGCCCGTCGAGTCTGGCGTCGTCTACGTCGACGGCCTGCGTATCGGCGATACCGACCCCATCGTCTTGCGCGATCGCCAGAAGCTCGCCAACGACGGTATGGTTACCGCTGTTGCCATCGTCTCGCTCAAGCAAAAGAAGATCGAGGCCATCGAGTTCTCGGGCCGCGGTGTTTCGTTTGCCATCGACGACCAGTTCTCCGAGGATGCCTCCGCATCCATCATGAAGACGATCGAGAAGGGCAAGTTCAGCTTTACGAGCAGCGGTTCCGATGCCATTCGCAAGGCCGTGCGCGATTCGCTCTCTAACTTTATCTGGAGCCGTACGCGTACCCGTCCGATGATCATCCCGGTCGTCATGGAGGTTTAGTTTGGCGCGCGGATCTGCACAAAACGCCAAAGGCAATAAGGCCAATAACCAACCGGCATCTGCTAAGGGTGCCGGTTCCCATCTGCGTGCCAATAAGGGCCACGAGGCAGACTTCGACGATTTTGAGCCCTTGGTCGAGCCCTCAGCCAATCGCGATATCGCCGGCGTGGTCATTGCCGTTTTGGCGATTGCGTCCTTTATTGCCGTGATTTCGCCGGCGACTGCACCCGTTACAGCTGCGGTTGCCGGTTTCTACCACTTAGGCTTTGGTCTGGGCGCCTACGTGTTGCCGATCGTCATCTTGCTGTTTGCCGCCACGCTCTTTTTAGGCGAGGACTCGCCGCTCAACGTGCGCTCTGTTGCGGGCGGCGCCGTGGTCTTTATCGCCGTCGTCTCCATTCTTTCGCTGATGGTGCCGGGTACGAGCAACTCGTGTGACCTCATGTTTACGCCGCAAAATCTGTCCGCCTCGGGTGGCTACATCGGTGCGTTTATTGCGAGTGCGCTGCAGAATGCCCTGGGTAAGCCTATCGCTATGGTAGTCCTGCTGGGCCTTGTCGTCGTGGGCCTGGTTATCATTGGCTTTTCGGTGGGCGGCGTGCTGCGCTCCGCCCGCGATCGTGCGGCAGATTTTGCCGAACGCCGTCGTGCCGATGTTAACGCGAGCCCGTGGGGTGACGATGAGGCCCTGTCGGTGCCTGGTGTCGCCCGTCCGCATCTGAGCATTCTTCGTCAAAAGGGCTCTGATGCTGCCATGACCACGGTCATGGGCAACGATGCGGACCCGGTTTTGGACGATGACGACGAGGATTCGTTTGTCGACGTGTCCGATGCCGTGGAGGCTGAGCGCGCTAAGACGACGCTGCTGCCGCGCCGACATGCCAAGAAGGGCAAAACGGTTCCCAAGCTCAATACGAGTGAGCCCGATCCGTCTTGGTCCGAGAGCGAGATTGAGCTTACCGAGGGTGATGACGAGGACGACGAGACTCCGATTGAGACCGCAAAGACAACTTTGCTGCCGCGTCGCCATGCAAAGCGCGGCCAGGTAACCGGCCAGCTTTCGATGGAAGACGACCCCGATAAGATTGACGAGTCCGAGCCGCCGTTTGCCGTGAATCCTGTCTCGGCAACACCTCAGATTCCCGACTTCTTGAAGCATCCCAAGGTTGCCGATAGCGCTGCCTCGAGTGCTGTCGAATCGGCTGCGGCTCGTGATGGGGGAGTGGACGACGACGCTGCAGATAACGAGGGCGAAGAAGGGGATGGCCTCAAGCTTCCGCCGCTCGAGATCCTGCATGCCAACCCGCAGTCGGCTTCTGCCGCGTCTTCGGACAAGGAGCTTGAACAGACTGCCGAGTCGCTGCAGTCCACGTTGCTTGAGTTTGGCCGCAGTGCCCGCGTGGTCGGCTGGATCGCCGGCCCTACGGTGACGACCTTTAAGCTGCAACCTGGCGAGGGCGAGCGCGTGAGCAAGATTTCGAGCCTCGAGGACGATATCGCGCTTTCGCTCGCTGCTCAGTCGGTGCGTATCTTTGCCCCGATTCCCGGCACCTCGCTCGTGGGCATCGAGATTCCCAACCGCAAGCGCCAGAACGTCAATCTGGGCGACGTGCTGCCCTATGTGAAGGGCGGTCCGCTCGAGCTCGCCATCGGCCGCGACGCCGAGGGCACGCCGGTCGTCGCCGATCTCGCCAAGATGCCCCACCTGCTGATTGCCGGTACCACGGGCTCCGGTAAGTCGGTCATGATCAACTCCATCATCACGACCTTGCTCATGCGCGCCCTTCCCGAGGACGTTCGCCTGATCATGGTCGACCCCAAGCGCGTCGAGCTTGCGGGCTATAACGGTCTGCCGCATCTCTATGTGCCCGTGGTGACCGAGCCCAAGCAAGCCGCTAGCGCTCTGCAATGGGCCGTGTCCGAGATGGAGCGTCGCCTGAAGGTCTTCGAGCGTCTCAACGTGCGTAAGATCTCGACCTACAACGAAAAGCAGGCCGCCGGCGAGTTTGAACATTACGACAACCCGCCGCAAAAGATGCCCTACTTGGTCATCATCATCGACGAGCTTTCGGACCTGATGATGGTCGCCGGCAAGGATGTCGAGGCGTCGATCGTTCGTATCGCTCAGCTGGGCCGTGCCGCCGGTATTCATCTTATCGTGGCCACGCAGCGCCCCAGCTCCAACGTGGTGACAGGTCTCATCAAGGCCAACATCACCAACCGCATCGCCTTTAACGTCGCCACGGGCATCGACTCGCGCGTCATCATCGACCAGATGGGTGCCGAAAAGCTCACCGGTTTGGGCGACATGCTGTTCTCCAAGGTCGACTGGGGCAAGCCTCGCCGTATCCAGGGCTGCTTTGTTTCGGACGACGAAATCAACGAGATTGTCGAGTTCGTCAAGTCGCAGAGCGAGCCCGACTACCACGAGGAGATCCTGTCTGCCGTGGCGCCCGCTTCCATGTCCATGGCGGGTGGCGGCGGCATTGTCCGCACCGGAGTCGCCGAGCCGCAAGACGATGATCCGCTCATCTGGGAAGCCGCCCATATTGTGGTGGATTCGCAGCTTGGCTCCACATCTGGCCTGCAGCGTCGTCTGAAGGTTGGCTATGCGCGCGCCGGGCGTATTATGGACATGCTGGAAGAAAAGGGTGTCGTCGGCCCGCCCGACGGTTCGAAGCCGCGCGAGGTTCTGCTGGACGAGGAGGGACTTGCCGCGCTGAAATCTGTCGACGCCGAGATGGCACGTGAAGATCGTGAGTTTGGAGGATTCTGATGGCTGCACGCTTTGGTGACATGCTGCTCGAGCAGCGTCGCCGAATGGGCCTTTCCATTCAGCAGGTCGCCAACACCATCAAAATCAGGCCGCAGATCATCGAGTTTTTCGAGACCGGTAACTTTGCTTCGATGCCGCCGCGCGGCTATGCGCAGGGCATGATTTCGAGCTATGCTCGCTTTTTGGGCCTCAATCCGCGCGAGGTCGTCAATGCCTACTTTGACGACCTGATGGCATACGAACGCGAGACGTCGCAGCAGGGCGGTCGTTTTCAGGACGCCGCCGGCTACGTCAATTCGCGTTCCTCGGTCGATAACGGGCGCTTTCTGATGGTTCAGGGCAGTCGTTCGACCCGCTATGGACAGCGTCCTCAGCAGGCCGGTTATATTACCGAGACGGGTTCGGGCGAGGAGATTCGCTCACAGCGTGACCGGTTCCGCAGTGCGCCGATGCCCGAGGACCGTGCACTCCCCGCTGCCCGCGGCGTGGCGCGTGACCCTCGTGCCGGCTACGGCGACGGCGGCTATTCCGATCGCGGTTACCGTGGTGTCTCCACCGGACGCTCTCGCGGTGGCTATGCGGATGCCGATACTACGCAGGTGACGCCGCGTCTTCGCTCTCAGTCTCAGCCGTGTGGCCAGCGCCCTTCGGCTCCGCGTTCGGGCCAGCGTGGCTATCAAGGCCGCGGTGAACTTGCGCCCCGCTCGGGTCAGCGCGGCCTTCAGGGCCAGGGTGGCTATCGTGGTCGTTCCGATAGCAATCGTGGTCGTATGCCTCAGGGAGGCGGCCGCAGCAGTTCCAGTCGCGGACGCGGCGGATCTCGTACTCCTCAAAACAGCGGGCTCGATCCGCGTATCGTCTACGCTGGCATCGGTGCCGTGACGCTGCTGCTGATCGTGCTCATCGTGGTACTTCTGCGCGGCTGCGCATCTTCGACGTCCGAGACCACGCCCGAGACGCCCACTGCTACCAAGACGACGACCAAGAAGTCTTCTAAGAAGACCGAAACGGTCGACGAGGACGAAGACACCGATGAGGCGACGGATGAGTCGACCGATTCGGACGCCACCAAGACGACGGCTAAAAAGGAAGAGAACGAGGTAACGAAGGTCAAGGTCTCCGTTGCCAAGGGAAAGACCGCGTGGATTGAGGTCAAGGTCGATGGAAAGTCGGTCTATGGCGCCCAGGCGACTGGCCCCTTTGAGCAGGAGTACACGCCCGAGTCCTCGATTGAGATCACCACGTCCAAGCCTTCCGATGTCACCGTTACCAAGAACGGCGAAAAGGTCCGTTACGATACCAAGACTTCGGGCGTGGCGCGTGTGACGATCACCGTTCCCAAGAAGGAGACGACTGATTCCGAGAATGGTGAAAGTTCTGATGGTGCCGACACCACTGATGGTACCGATACCACCGACGGCATTGATGCCCAGTCCACGGATGGCGCCGATACCGCAACTGACGGTCAGACGCCCACCGATTCTACCGACTATTCGTACGATAGCTATTAAGCCGCTCGTACGCGAAAGGAAACATCATGGCTAAAGATTCCAGCTTCGACGTCGTGTCCGAGGTCAACATGCAAGAGGTCGACAACGCCTTCCAGCAGACCACGCGCGAGATTTCCCAGCGCTATGACCTGAAGGATTCCGGCGCCACCATTGAGCTTTCGAAGGGCGACAAGCTCTTTACGATCAACGCCCCGGCTGACTTTGTCTCCAAGCAGATCATCGATGTCCTGAGCTCCAAGCTCATCAAGCGCGGCATCGACCTCAAGGCTGTTTCGTGGGATGCTCCGCAGGCGGCATCGGGCGGCACCGTGCGCGTGCTCGGCCATATCGTCGAGGGTATCGACCAGGCGACCGCCAAGAAGATCAACAAGGACATCAAGGACCAAAAGCTCAAGGTCAAGGTGACCATCGAGGCCGACAAGCTGCGTGTTTCCTCTGCTTCGAAGGACGCGTTGCAGACCGTGATTCAGTTCCTGCGCGACCAGGACTACGGCCAGCCGCTGCAGTTCACCAACTACCGCTAATATCATTCGAAAGGACCGCTCTCCAACATGGATACACCGTTGGGCTCCGTGCTCTACATCACCCTCGGGTGCGCTAAGAACGAGGTTGACACCGATCGCATGCGTTCTCTTTTGACCGCCGCAGGTTACGAGGAGGCATTCGACCCGCAGGAAGCCGATATCGCCATTGTCAATACATGCTCGTTCCTCGCCTCTGCAACGTCTGAGAGCATCGAGACCACGCTCGAGCTCGCCAATGAGGTGCAGGACGGCGTTCGCTCCTGTCCCATCGTCATGTGCGGTTGCGTGCCGTCGCGCTATGGCGACGACCTGCCTGACGAGCTGCCCGAGGTCGCTGCCTTTGTGAAGGCCGACGAGGAGGACGGCATCGTTGCGGTCATCGATGGCGTGCTGGGTGTCGAGCGCGAGATTGCCGCCTATATTCCGCAGGTCAAGCGCACTGTCGAGGGCGCTGTCGCCTACGTCAAGATTTCCGATGGCTGCAACCGCTTCTGTAGCTTCTGCATGATCCCATATATCCGCGGTCGTTATCACTCGCGCAATGCCGAGAGCATTATTTCCGAGGTGCGCGACTTGGTTGCCGGCGGCGTGCGAGAGATTGTACTGATCGGTCAGGACACGGGCATCTGGGGCACCGACTTTGCCGACGAGGACGTCGTCGAGGGTTCGCCGCGCAATCTGGCGCAGCTGCTGCGCGCAGTCGCCGAGGCCGTGCGCCCGCAGAACGTCTGGGTCCGTGTGCTCTACCTGCAGCCCGAAGGCATGACCGATGAGCTCATTGAGACCATTCGCGATACGCCCGAGGTGCTGCCCTATATTGATATCCCCGTGCAGCACTGCGATGCTCGCATACTCAAGGCCATGCGTCGCTCCGGTTCGCGCCAGGAGCTCGAGGACCTGTTCCGCGATCTGCGTGAGCGCATCCCTGGCATCGTGATCCGTTCCACGGCCATGGTCGGCTTCCCGACTGAGACTGACGACGAGTTCCGCGACCTTATCGACTTTATGGACACCGTCGGCTTTGACTACACGAGCGTCTTTGCCTACTCGCGTGAGGAGGGCAGCCTGGCCGCCAAGATGGAGGGTCAGGTCGACGAACAGGTCAAGCTCGAGCGCGCCCAGGAGGCCATGGATCTGGCCGAGTCGCTCGGTTTTGCCGCCACCGCCGCACATGTGGGCGAGCGCGCCCAGGTGATCGTCGATGGTATCGAAGAGACCGAGGACGGTGCCGAGCTCATCGGACATGCTTGGTTCCAGGCGCCCGATTCCGATGGCGCGGTGCACCTGGATGCCAGCGAGGCATCTGTGGGCGATATTCTGACCGTCGAGTTTACCGATAGCTTCTGCTATGAGCTTATCGGTCATGTTGTGGAGTAGGAGCGCGTTGTGGCTAACGAGAGCAATAAGGAACTGACGAGTGTCTGGACGCCCGCCAATATCGTGACGTGCGTGCGCATCGTCTTTATCCCGGTGTTCATGATCGTGTCGGCGCTGTCTCACACGAGCGTTGCCGGTACGGATTGGAGCCATTTCGACGGCCCGCTCGCCGCCGCCGCCTTTATTCTGTACGTCATCCTGTCGTGCACCGATAAGGTTGATGGCTACTTGGCTCGTTCGCGCAACGAGATTACCGACTTCGGTAAGTTCTTGGATCCCATCGCCGATAAGCTGCTCGTGTTCTCTGCCCTGCTGCTGTTCTTGGACTTTGGCGCGGTAACCGTGTGGTCCGTGTTCATCATCCTGTTCCGTGAGCTGCTGGTGAGCGCCCTGCGCATGGTCGCGAGTGCGGCAGGTGTGGTCGTTGCGGCCGATAAGCTCGGCAAGTACAAGACGGCGACCACGATGGTCTCCATCTGCGGTTACCTGTGCGTCTTTGCGATGGCCGGCTTGCACCTTGGCCCGGTGGCGCTGACGCTCGGCATCTACTCTTTATCGCGCTTCCTGTACGCCGTTGCCGTTGTCCTGACCGTTATCTCGGGCGCCCAGTACTTCTGGAACTGCCGCAAGATCGTCTTTTCGGTCTAGGTCCTGGTGGGTATGACGGACTCTTTTGAGCAGATTTCCGCTCATAACGAGGAGCTGGCGCGCGATATTGTCGAGCGCGCGAGCGCTCGGGGCGTGACGGTTTCGACGGCTGAGTCGCTGACGGCAGGTATGATCTCCTCGACGATTGCCGATATCCCGGGCGCCTCGGCGGTGCTGCGTGGCGGTGCGGTAACCTACTGTGATGAGATCAAGCATCGCGTGCTGGGTGTTGAGCAGGAGACGCTCGACCGCTATACCGCGGTGTCGCATCAGACCGCGCGCGAGATGGCGGCTGGTTCGCTGGAGCTGTACCAGAGCGATATTGCAGTGAGCGCAACGGGTTATGCCGGCCCCGGCGGCGGCACTGAGGACGATCCGGCTGGCACTTTCTATATTGGCTGGACGTATCGCGCGGCTGATGGGGAAGTGCCGTTCGTGGACTCTGTGCGCTGCCACCATGAGGGCGACCGTTTGTGTGTTCGTGCCCATGCGGTCGCGGAGGCATTGGGACGCATTGCCCTTGTGCTTAACTCTATGGAATAGACGTGTTTTAAGGGGCCTTCGGGCCCCTTAATTGTGGAGATAGGGACCTTAGGCTCATTTGGCGTTTGTGCTGGTCATAGGTGTATTTTCTCCTTCCTTGTTTTTATTTGGCCCTATGTGGTCAAGCATTTGGCCAGTGTTTGGTCGGCGTTTGGTTGGGTTTTGGAAAGACTGTCTGCATATGATTGGTCTGAACGGTTGACCACGAACAGCCGTTCGTTTATTATCGATGCAGGTTGTTAAGAGGAGGGCTATTCATGGCCAAGAATTCAGGTCCCGTACGTACCGTCCATGCACCCACGACGGGTAAAGAGCGCGAAGAGATGATCGCCACCACCAAGGCCGAGATCGAGAGGAAGTTCGGTCAAGGTTCCATCATGAGGTATGGTGACGGCGGCCCCGAGCTCGAGGTCGAGGCCATTCCCACGGGCGCTCTGGCACTTGACGCCGCTCTGGGTATCGGCGGTGTGCCGCGCGGTCGTATCGTCGAGATCTACGGTCCCGAGTCCTCCGGTAAGACGACGCTTTCGCTCGAGATCCTGGCCGAGGCCCAGGCAATGGGTGGCGTTGTGGCATTTATCGATGCCGAGCACGCGCTCGATCCCACGTATGCCGCGCGCATTGGCGTGGATATCGACGAGGTGCTCATTTCCCAGCCCGATACGGGTGAGCAGGCGCTCGAGATTGTTGACATGCTCGTGCGTTCCGGCGCCATCGATGCCATCGTCGTCGACTCTGTCGCCGCGCTGACTCCGCGTGCCGAGATCGAGGGAGAGATCGGCGATACCACGGTCGGCTTGCAAGCTCGCCTGATGAGCCAGGCGCTCCGAAAGCTCGCCGGCTCGCTGTCCAAGTCCAACACGACGTGCATCTTCATTAACCAGCTGCGTGAGAAGATCGGCGTCATGTTCGGCAACCCCGAGACCACGACGGGCGGCCGCGCCCTTAAGTTCTTCTCTTCGGTGCGTATCGACATTCGCCGCATCGACAGCATTAAGCTTAAGGACGAGGTTATCGGTAACCGCGTGCGCGCCAAGGTCGTTAAGAACAAGGTGGCAGCTCCGTTCCGTTCTGCTGAGTTCGACATCATGTACGGTACGGGAATCTCTAAGGAGGGCTCGATCTTGGACATGGCTGTCGAGTGCGGCATCTGCAAGAAGATGGGCTCCTGGTTTGCCTATGGCGAGGACAAGCTCGGCAACGGTCGCGAGGCCGCCAAGGCGTTCCTGCGCGAACACCCCGATTGCGCCGACGAGATTGAGCATAAGGTTCGCCTTGCCTGCGGGCTTGAGTTTGATGACGATGCTCCGTCCGAGGTCGAGCTGACCGATCAGCCGGCTGCGGATCAGCCTTCCGGCGAGGAGTTCGACGAGCTTTACGCCATCGATGGGTCCGCCATGCTCGATGATGACGACGAGTAGCGGTTACGCTCATGTCGTATACGGTGACCAAGGCCACGGTCGTCTTTCCCGATAAGAAGGCGGCCTCCTCGTTCTCGAGCGGATATGCGTCCAAAAAGCCTTGCGCACATATCGATTGTGAGCTTGAGGGCGGTTTTAAGCGGTCCATTTGGATTCCCGTGCGGGTCGCGCGCCTGTATGTCAAAAACCGCCCCGATTTTCCCTGTGATTGGGATGACTTTCGTGAGGCGGTTCAGCTCATCGAGCGTAAATGTGCTCTCACCATGGTGACCGAGATGTTGTCGCGACGCGACCATGCGACGGGTGAGGTCCGTGACAAGTTGGCTCGCTACGGCTTTCGCCATCCCGCGATCGATTTCGCCGTCGAGCGCGCCACCGAGTATCGCTTTTTAGACGAGAACCGCTTTTGCTCGTACTTTATCGAGGAACGCAAGCGGCGCGGTTGGGGACAGCGCAAAATCGAGACCGAGCTCAAGCGCCGTCATGTTGTGCTCGATGACATTCCCGGTTATCCCGAGGATTATTTTGCCGTCGAAGACGATTTGGCGCGTGCGTCAGCCCTGCTCGCCAAGCGGCGTGTTCCAGAGACGCGCGGATTCGAAAAACTGGTTCGGTTTTTGATGGGCAAGGGCTTCTCGTATCACATCGCCACCGATGCCGTTAAGGCGCGTCTCGATGCCGAATGCGAGGAATGTGCGCTTTAGACGTATGCGTTTTGTGGTCCTGCCGTTCACCTTGTTTTAGCCGCCGTACTGGGGCCATTTATTTGACAGTTGTTGTGGTTCAACGTACGATAAACACTGTCATTTGCTTTGTGATATGTGCTCATCTGTGATGAGTTTGTTATATGTTTATCTGTATCCGACCCGCATAAGCTGCGCCCATATTACTCAAATGTCGCGAGCCGTTCGTAAGGACGGTTCGCTTTGTTGTGTAACGAATCCATAAAAAGGAGTGAGCATGCCTATCATCGCAGCGCTCGTTGGCATCGTTTTGGGTGCCATCGCCGCCATTGCCTACATGCGCACCGCCAAGCAGGGTAGTCTTCACGAGGCCGACGAAAAGATCCAGTCGGCACATGCACAGGCTGAGTCCTTGATCGGTGATGCAAAGCGTCAGGCCGAGACCCTCAAAAAAGAGGCTCTGCTTGAGGCCAAGGAAGAAATCATCAAGAACAAGCAAGCTGCCGAGGCCGAGGACAAACAGCGTAAGAACGAGATTCGTACGTTTGAGAACCGCGTGATGCAGCGCGAGGAATCCCTCGATCGCCGCAACGACGCTCTCGACAAGCGCGAGCATCAGCTGTCCAGCCAAGCCGGTCAGGTCGAGAAACGCTCCCGTGAGCTCGAGGAGCTCTGCGCAAAGCAGACCTCCGAGCTCGAGCGAATCGCCGACCTTACCCGCGAGGACGCCCACAAGGAGCTTCTCGATAAGGTTCGCGGCGAGGTCACCCACGAGGCCGCCACGATCATTCGCGAGTCCGAGCAGCAGGTTCGCGCCGAGTGCCACAAGACTGCCCAGGAGATCTTGTCCCTGGCGATTCAGCGCTGCGCTGCCGACCACACTGCCGAGGTTACCGTTACCTCCGTGCATATTCCCTCTGATGACCTCAAGGGCCGCATCATTGGTCGCGAGGGTCGCAACATCCGGACCTTCGAGCAGGTTTCCGGCGTCAACCTCGTGATCGACGACACGCCCGAGACCGTCGTTCTTTCGAGCTTCGACCCGGTCCGTCGTGAGACTGCCCGGGTTGCGCTCGAGAACCTCATCGCCGACGGCCGCATTCACCCTGCCCGCATCGAGGAGATGTATCACAAGGCTGCCGATCTGGTTCAGCAGCGCGTGCGCGAGGCTGGCGAGCAGGCTGCCTTCGATACCGGCATCCACGACCTGCACCCCGAGATCGTCAAGACCCTTGGTGCCCTGCGCTACCGTACCTCGTTCGGTCAGAACGTGCTTCAGCACTCCCTCGAGGTCTCTGATCTGTGCGGCGTGATGGCTTCCGAGCTTGGCCTGGACGTTGTGACTGCCAAACGCGCCGGCCTGCTGCACGATCTGGGCAAGGCAATCGACCACGACGTCGAGGGCCCGCATGCCGTCATCGGCGCCGAGCTTGCCCGCCGTTATGGCGAGAAGCCCGTTATCGTCCATGCTATCGAGGCTCACCATGCCGATGTCGACCCCAACACGGTGCTCGATGTCCTGGTACAGGCCGCCGATGCTGTCTCTGCCTCTCGCCCCGGAGCCCGTCGCGAGTCTGCCGAGAACTACATCAAGCGTCTTGAGAAGCTCGAGGAGATCGCCAACTCCCATGGCGGCGTCGAGCGTACCTATGCCATGCAGGCTGGTCGCGAGGTCCACGTCATGGTTCAGCCGGACAAGATCTCCGATGCCCAGTCCACGGTCCTGGCTCACGATATCGCCCATCAGATCGAGGAAGAGATGGAGTATCCCGGTCAGGTGCGCGTCGTCGTGATTCGCGAGAGCCGCGCTGTCGATATCGCTAAATAACATGAGCGACGCGAACGAGCTCATCTCATTTATCGCGTCGATGTCGGGGGAGGGCAACCTTCGCGTCGAGGAGAACCTTGGCGAGGGGTATGTCCGCCTCCGCGTTTCGGAGGCCGAGCGGCGCCAGGCAAAGCACGACATTCAGCATGTCGAGGATATCGTCATCGAAATGCTCCGTAATGCTCGCGATGCTGGCGCCGACAAGGTCTATCTCGCCACGACCAAGGAAGATGGCGTCCGCACGCTTGTCTTTCTGGATAACGGTTCGGGCGTTCCGCAGGACATGCAAGAGCGAATCTTCGATGCCCGCGTTACCTCCAAGCTCGAGAGCATGAAGATGGACCGTTGGGGCGTTCACGGTCGTGGCATGGCATTGTTTTCGATCAAGCAGAACACCGACGAGGCCCGCGTGGTCACGTCCGGTGTCGATCTTGGCTCAGCCTTTAAGGTGAGCGTTGCGGCCGACCGCCTCAGTGAGCGTGCCGATCAGTCCAGCTGGCCCCAAGCCGTCAAGGATGAGGACGGGCGTTATGTCTGTGCTCGCGGTCCGCATAATATTATTCGCGCTGCTTGTGAGTTTGCGCTCGAGGAGTTGCGTGGTTGCGATGTCTATCTGGGCTCTCCGTCCGAGATTGCTGCGACCCTTTATGCTCAGGCGTCAAGTCGGCTCGGTACGTCTCGTCTCCTGTTCATTGATGACGAGAGTGAGCTTCCGGTTGTCGATCGTTTAGGCCTTGCCTCCGATGCCGAGGACTTTATCCGTATCTGTTCGGGTTTGGGTCTTGAGATGTCCGAGCGTACGGCCCATCGCATTTTGGCAGGGCAGATTAAGCCCGTTCGCGGTGTGACTGCGCGTCTGCTGCGCGAGCGTGACTCATCCTCGCATGCGCCGGCTCCTGTCGATCTCGCGAAGGATCGTCGTGGGCTACGTATTGCCAAGGATGACATGGCACAGTTTTCGCGCGCTGTGGAGCGCGACTTTAATGACCTTGCTGCCCGGTACTATCTCAACCTTTGCGGCGACCCAAAGATTCGCGTTTCGCGTGATCGAATCACCGTGACCTTTGATCTTGCCAAAGAGGAATAGTGCCTTTACCGAGTCCACTCGGTACGATACAGTTATTGCAGTTAAAACGTACTTTTAATCGCAGGAGTTTCTTCATGGATTGCCTGAAGGTATCAAGCAAATCATCGCCCGCGTCCGTTGCCGGCGCCATCGCCGGCATGGTCAAGGATGGTGTACCCGTCAACATTCAGTGTGTCGGCGCCGGTGCGGTCAACCAGGCCATTAAGGCCGTGGCTATCGCGCGCGGTTTTTTGATTCCAACCGGTTTTGATATTTCCTGCGCGCCTGTGTTCTCCGACATTCTCATTAACGGGGAGTCGCGCACGGCCATCCGCCTTTCTATCTACGTTCACCAGATCAATCGAGCTGCTATGGATAACGTCGTCATGGATGATGTTAAGCCTGTAGCATAGCTTCTGATTGCCTCGCTTCGCCCCCCCCATCGTTAGGACTTATGCACATGGACCAGCGTTCCGTACGCGATATTCTTGCCGGTAAAACCTACTTTATCCGCACCTTTGGCTGCCAGATGAATCAGCACGACTCCGAGCGCGTGAGTGGTCTGCTCGATTCGTATGGTTGCCTCATGGCGCTCGATCCCGAGCATGCCGATATTGTTGTCTTCATGACATGCTGCGTGCGCGAGGCCGCCGATACTCGCCTGTACGGTCAGTGCAATTCCTGCAAAAGCCTGCCGCCTTCGCCTTCGGGCAAGCGCGTGGTTGCCGTGGGTGGCTGTATCGCGCAGCGCGATGGCGAGGGCCTGCTCACCAACGTCGATAATGTCAATGTCATTTTTGGCACGCATTCCATCGCACATGTGGCCGAGCTCATTGCCGAGGCGTTCCTTGATGGTAAGCGTCATATCCGTACCAATGAGCATGAGGATACGGATGCCATGAGCATGCCGTGGCATCGCGAGACCCAGTATCACGCTTGGGTGCCCATCATGACAGGCTGCAATAATTTCTGCACCTACTGCATCGTGCCGTACGTACGCGGTCGCGAAAAGAGCCGCCCCTTCGAGGAGATTGTCGACGAGGTGACCGGTCTGGTGCGCCAGGGCGTGCGCGAGATCACACTTTTGGGCCAAAACGTTAACTCATATGGTCGCGATCTGTTTGGCAAGCCGCGTTTTGCCGATTTGCTGCGCGCCGTGGGCGACACGGGTGTGGAGCGTATCTTCTTTACGTCTTCGCATCCCAAGGATCTGTTGCCCGAGACCATCGACGCCATGGCCGAGACGCCTGCCGTTATGCCGCAGCTGCACTTGGCCGTCCAGTCAGGTTCGACGCGGATCCTCAAAGAGATGAATCGCCGTTATACACGCGAGGACTATCTGGGCCTGGTCGATCGCATTCGCAACCGCATGCCCGATATCGCGCTCTCGACTGACATTATCGTCGGCTTCCCGGGCGAGACTGAAGAAGACTTTGAGCAGACGCTCTCACTTGCCGAGACGGTCCGTTATGCTCAGGCCTATACCTTCATCTATTCCAAGCGCGCCGGTACCCCGGCCGCCGAGATTGACGATCCTACGCCGCATGAGGTTATTCTTGAGCGTTTCAACCGCCTGGTTAAGGTTATCGAGACCACGGCACACGAGTATAACCAGGGTGAGCTCCATACTGTGGTGCCGGCGCTCATTGAGGGAACGAGTAAAAAGAACGACGCGGTCCTGCTGGGTAAGAGTCCCAAGAATCAGACCGTGCATGCGCCCATCCCCGAGGGCTACAGCATCGATCAGCTTGTTGGCAAGATCGTTGATGTTGATGTTGACGTTGCCAAGACCTGGTATTTGTCCGGCTCCGTTGTGGGCGAGCCGCGCTAATGGTTGCTCCCGGGGCAGGTCTTTCCGCCGTTGCGATCGTCGGTCCGACGGCGGTTGGTAAGAGTGATGTTGCCGACCGTTTGGCAGCCCGTCTTTCGTCCGAAGTGCTGTCGTGCGATGCGATGCAAATCTATCGCGGCATGGACATCGGTACCGCAAAGATGGCGCCCGATGAGTGTACGGCGCCGCTGCGTCTCGTCGACATTGTAGAGCCGGGTGTGGCATATTCTGCCGCGCTTTATCAGGCTGACGCTCGCGCTCATGTTGAACGTCTCCTTGGTTCGGATTGCCTGCCGGTTTTTTGCGGAGGTACGGGGCTGTATCTCAAGGCCGCCCTCGATGAGATGGACTTTCCCTCGGGTGAACTTGAGGACGATCGCCGTGCGGGCTATCAGGAGCTTGCCGAGCGTATTGGCGAGGAAGAACTGCATGCCCTGCTTGCCGAGCGCGATCCAGAATCGGCTGCTGTTATTCATCCCCATAACGTGCGCCGTGTGATTCGTGCGCTCGAGATGCATGATGATGGTATCTCCTATGCGCAGCAAAAGTCGCAGTTTAGTGTTCCGCACGAGCATTATCATGCCCTATGGTTTGGTCTGACGCGTAATCGCGAGGTGCTCTACGAGCGCATTAACCTGCGCGTCGATCTAATGTTTGAGCAGGGTCTTGTCGATGAGGTCCGCGGTCTTATGGGCCAGGGGCTGGGAGATGCCCTGACGTCAATGCAGGCAATTGGCTATAAAGAGATCATCGATGCTTTCAATGGCGTTATGAGCATGGACGAGGCTCGTGAACTCATTAAGATGCGTTCGCGTCGCTATGCCAAGCGTCAGCTTTCGTGGTTTAAGCGCGATGACCGTATCGTGTGGTTTGATATGGATGAATGTACGATCGATGAGGTCGTTGAGGATATCCTGCATCGTATTGAGGCTGCCTAATGCCCCGTTTCCCCCTTGTTCCCACGGCACCCGAGCCCGAGCGTGCCATTTTAATTGGTGTTGAGTGGCGCGACAATGCATGGCCACTCGATCGATCGCTCGATGAGCTGGAGCGTCTTGCCCACACAGCTGGTGCCCAGTGCGTGGCACGCTTGTCGCAGCGCTTGGTAAAGCCGTATCCTAAATCGTTTATCGGTTCCGGTAAGGTTGAAGAGCTGTGCGGCCTGGTGCATCGCATGGATGCCGATGTCGTTATTTTTGACGACGACCTGACCCCCTCGCAGCAATCCTATTTGGAGAAAGCCGTGGGCGAGCCGGTAAAGATTATCGATCGTACAGCACTGATCCTGGATATCTTTGGCCTGCATGCTCAGACGCGTGAGGGACGCCTACAGGTACAGCTGGCACAGCTTCAGTATCTGTTGCCTCGTCTGCGTGGCATGTGGAGCCATCTCGCCAAGGAACAGACGCGCGGCGGCATCGGCTCACGTTTTGGTCAGGGCGAAAGTCAGCTCGAGGTCGACCGTCGCCTCATTCGTAATAAGATCGCTGCGCTTCGTCGTGAGCTCAAGCAGGTTGAACAGCGTCGCGATGTTCAATCCAAGAGTCGCATTGAGTCACCGGCGTTTCGCGTCGCGTTAGCCGGTTATACCAATGCCGGTAAATCGACGTTGCTCAATCGTCTGACTGGCTCTACGGTACTTTCGCAGGACAAGCTGTTTGCTACGCTCGACCCGACGACGCGTTCGTATCGCCTGCCCGGCGGTCGCGGCATGACGATTACCGATACCGTCGGCTTTATTCAAAAGCTGCCGCATGGCCTGGTCGATGCCTTTAAATCGACGCTGTCCGAGGTGTTGGGTGCCGATCTAATTCTCAAAGTCGTAGATGCGTCTGACGAGGACTATGAGCGGCAGCTGGAGGCTGTCGACCGCGTGCTTGATGAGATCGGCGCCGGAGAGCGTTTGACGCTGACCGTATTCAATAAAATCGATCTTCTCGATAGCGTCGATCGATTGAGTTTCCGTCGTCGCTATCCGGAGGCCGTTCTGTTCTCGGCCCAAACGGGCGAGGGGCTCGACGATCTCGTCGACCGGATTGCTCGCGAGTCGGCTGCCACCGATGTGTTGCTCTCCGCTGATATCCCGTATCGCGAGGGCGCTCTCATCACGCTGGTGCATGAGCAGGGGACCCTTTTGCATGAGGAATATCTTGAGGATGGCGTTCGTATTGTGGCGAAACTGCCGGCTCGTATTGCACCGCGGCTCGAGCGTTATCGTACGGAATAAACGAGTTCTAGTACGCCTAGAATGACAGGCTGATGGAGCAGGTAGAACGGTAAGGCATGCCGACCAAGGACTGTGAGCGCCGGGATGGGATTCGCGTATGCCCATTCTGGCGCTTCGAGGCTTGATGCTTGTGCTGCCTGGGCAGCAAAAAAGCCGGTAAGGTACATAAAGACAAACGGAATGAGTGGATAGTAGTCTCCCGATACAAAACCCGGGCCCGGAAATCCTAGCCATGCCAGGTAGAGGAGTGGGTAGACCGCTTTTGGAATGCCCCAAGTTAGGGCAAAAAGAACAAGGCACGCTGCGATGCCCCACGAACCCGGTAATTTTTGGAGTAGCGGACGGGTTAGTGCAACCACAGCGGTACACGCCGCCATGCAATAAATGATGCCAAAGTTCACTGAATCGTCGACCGATACGAGCGTTGTTGCGATCCAGACGACCAAAGCTGCGGCAGCGTACTTGGCCGCTCGTTTAGCATTGTTGCGTGAGAGCGTACACATCCAACCCGCGATAAACAAAAATACCCAGCTGATGCTGGCGCGCCAGATGTCTTGAAAGACAGTCTGGGTAAACCAGGGCATATCCCAGTCGTGCAGATACGCGAGATCGTAGCAAGCGTGAAAACCTGCCATTGAAATCATCGTAAACCTGCGGACGGTGTCAAAGATGGTGATGCGTTTTTGCATTACGAGAACCGGCGCATCAAACCGACGACTTTGCCTAGGATAACGGGATTCGTTGCATAGATAGGCTCCATGGTGTCATTCTCAGGCTGCAGGCGTACGCGTCCCTGCTCCTTGTAGAACGTCTTGACGGTCGCTGAACCATCAATCATGGCCACGACAATTTCGCCGTTCATGGCACTCTTTTGTTCACGGACGATGATGTAATCGCCATTGAAGATGCCGACATTGATCATTGAGCTCCCATGCACCTCAAGGATAAAGGACCCCTGATCGGTGGCGATTTCGGTCGGGATAGAAAAAGTGTCTTCGATATTCTGCTCGGCCAGAATGGGGATCCCAGCCGCGACGCGACCAACGAGCGGTAGCGAGACCGTCCCGCGAGGTGCGGAGGGCTCGTCAGATTTAGAAATTGAGACAGAGGAACCGTCTTCGTTAAAGAGTTCCAGGGCGCGCGGTTTGGTGGCATCGCGCTTGAGTAGCCCGCGCGCCTCCAGGGCAGAGAGATGAGCGTGCACGGTGCTGGGGGAGGAAAGGCCCACGGCAGAAGCCATCTCGCGTACGCTGGGCGGATAACCCTTCTCCTGCTGATATTCCTTGATGAAGTCGTAAATTTGCTGCTGGCGCTTGGTAATTTTGCGAGCCATCAGGGCATCCTCTCTACCCATGTCAAACAAATGTTCGAATTTTGCTTGACAGGAACAACTGTTCGCAGATAATAATAACCGAACATTCGTTCCCGCGCCAGACATTTTTGTCCGCGCGGCTTGATAAAACTGTTCTCAGCAAAACACGCGAGAGGAGAACATGATGAATGTAACGAATATGGTCCAGGGAAACCTCGCCCTTAAGCTCGAGACGCCTGCAGAACCCACTTTTACGGTTGTTCAGGGTGGCCGCTCCGGCTTTCAGCCTCTGACCGTGCAGCCTGCTCGCAATCAGCAGACTGTAGCCGCGCCTACCCGCGCCGCCCTGAAGGTTTCGACGATTGTCGCCGTTGCCGTTGCGCTTACGCTCTTCTTTGTCCTCGCTACGTCTGTCTTTAGTGCTCGTCACGCTGCGTATGCCGAGTCCGTTACCAACGTTACCTACGAGACCATTCGCGTTCAGCCTGGTGATTCTCTTTGGTCGCTTGCCGAGGAATATCCAATCGAAGGCCTTTCCACGCAAGAGACTTCCGACATGATCCGTAACGTCAATCATCTGGAGCATGGTTCGCTCGCCGCCGGTGCGCATCTTAAGGTTCCTGCTCGTTCGTAATCATTATCGCGCTGCGCATGGTACCCTTGTTATCGTTTAAGAGGAGGTACCATGCGCTGTCCCAAATGCGGCAAGGCACATACCCGCGTCGTTGATTCCCGTATGCAGGAGTCAAATAACACCATTAAGCGCCGTCGCGAATGTTGCTCGTGTAACTATCGCTTTACAACGTTCGAGCGATGCGAAGACCCAATCGAGGTCATTAAGTCGGACGGAACTAAGCAGCGGTTCGATCGCAATAAGCTGCTCGTCGGCTTGATGCGCGCCACCATCAAGCGTGATGTCGACACTAAGAAGCTCAATGAGCTTATCGACGACATCGAGGTCGAGCTGCGCTCTCGCACGCTTACGGCCGTCACGTCGCATGAGTTGGGTGATATGGTGCTCAAACGCTTGGCCAAGATCGACAAGGTGGCGTACATCCGCTTTGCCTCGGTCTACCGTGATTTCAAAGACGTCGATGAGTTTCTGCAAGAGCTCGACAAGTTAAGGTGATTCCATGTCCAACATTACCGTCAACATAAAGCGTCTCGACCCCACCGTCGAGCTTCCCAAATACGCCCATCCCACCGATGCCGGCTTGGATTTGCGCTCCAACGAGGACTGCGTCCTGAAGCCCTTCGAACGCCGTCTGGTCTCTACTGGGCTGGCTATCGCCCTGCCCGATGGCTACGCCGGCTTTGTCCAGCCCCGCAGCGGCTTGGCCATCAAGCAGGGCCTGTCTATAGTTAACACGCCGGGCCTCATCGACGCCCACTACCGAGGAGAACTCAAGGTTATCCTCATCAACCTGGATCCCACCAACGACATCCAAATCAACAAAGGCGACCGCATAGCCCAACTCGTCATCCAAGAAGTCCCCACGGTCAACCTAGTAGAAGTAGAAGAACTAGACAAAACCGACCGAGGAGCCGGCGGTTTCGGTTCTAGCGGCGTATTGTAATGTCCGCTCACCCGTGGGAGGCCCCTATATATCATCCCGTGCTCAAACATTCTCGCGGGGCGCTCGTATCCCTCCCGCCCGCCTCTCACACATATCGTTCCATGCTCAAACATTCTCGCTTCGCTTCGCTCGCTGCGAAACTGCGCGTGGAACGA
>ERZ772816.1364-NODE-1364-length-21269-cov-4.208683_pt1 | contig 21269 bp, 10 predicted proteins | sample MGYA00511359_ERZ772816 | MGnify/ENA primary metagenome ERZ772816 (study PRJEB29015, sample SAMEA2737710) | human gut metagenome | biome: human gut; feature: human-associated habitat; material: faeces | place: China | collected 2012 ...
TGAAGGAGATCGCGGCCGTGTGCGGCATCGACAAGGTGCTGACCACCCACTGCGCACGCCACACCTTCGCCTGCATGGCCGTCGAGTACGGCATGCCGATCGACGTGCTGGCCAAGATTCTCGGCCACTCGAACACCAACATGACGCGCCATTACGCCAAATTCTCCGAGACAGTCATCGGCCGTGAGATGGAGGCGTTCGGCGAGCGGCTGGCATCGGCTACTTGATACCTGAAAGGATTCGGCCAAAAGCGCCCCTCGGATGAGGGGCGCCGACGCCTATCGCTGGCTCTCTTCAATCAGAGAGTTGCGCAGCAGATCCAGAAACCGTGTCAGCCGCAACTTGCGGTTGATGACTCCACGGCGGCATTGGATGGGATTGTTGATGCGGACGTTGAACATCCACGAGAACAGCTCGACCAACTGTTCCACATTGGCACGGGTACCATTGATACGCCGTCCCACGCCGGCAGCATGCAACGCCGCAATCAGCTCCATGAGATCCGTCGGCGTGAACGGCTCGGCCAGATAGAGCGCCGAGCGGGGTTTTTCGGGTTCCCTCAATCGGTTCATGACCGCAGGATGCTCGATACGCAGATGAACCATCCGCATCTCAAATTCCAGATGTGAGACGGCTCCTTCCCAAAGCGCGACAAGCGCCGCCGGACGCGGATCGTGCATTATTACGGGATTACATGACAGGAATTGCGTTCAGGGACAACAGACAAATGTCCACGGGGGCAAATATGCCAGTCGGCAGAAAACGTAAATCATCACTCAAATATCAAAGATTTTTATTTCAGATTGATACATTTAAAACATTAAATTTCAATAAATCTTGCTAAAACATGCAATTGTCTGAATGCTTATATTGCAGTTCTCGTAGAAATATTCTAAAAAAAGATAGGATGGTTTTAGCCATCCTATCCCAGAGAGCAATCTCGTAATTTTGAACTTTTTATTTTAATGTTTTAACACATTATAGATAAGAGATTTTCACTCGAAATTATTTGTCGGTTGACAAATGCCTTCCACACTTTGAAGCGTTACTGGTCTGACCGTTATTAGCGTTTCAACCACATCTTCTTGTCCTTACCTTACACTTAATGCCGGAGCGGCACGAATATTACAGATTATAGCATTCGCCTCATTTCCAAAGAAAACTCGGCACGGGATGTTCGGGCATTGCGCACGTCATCCGGAATGATCGTCCGGGAATATACGCTGGTTTCGGCCGGCTCGGTTCGGGTGGTCATCGTCAGGGTGTTCCCGCCATTCGTCAACTCGAAATCGTAGCCGTTGCCCCAGCTCTCGCCGTCGTCGTACACTCCGGTCAGCCGGGATCCGTCGATCGAATAACGCCCGGTGTATTTGGTGTAGTTCGATGTTTCGACCTTCTGATAAAGTCCGAATGTCGCTGCCGAAGTGAATTCTACGTATACCTCAAATCCTTCGGGAGCATTCTCTGACCAAGAAGTAAGGCGCCATTCGCCTACGATTTCCGACTGAATGTTGGGGGCATCGTCGTCATCCGAACAGCTTGCGGCGAAAATGCCGAGCAGGGAGAAAACGAGCAGATGATAAAGATGTTTTTTCATTGCAAGCACTGTTTTTATAACCAACCTCCGTTTGCTGCGCCGGCCGAACGGGCGATGACGGCGAATTCCTTGGTGATGACCATGCCGCCCATCACGACGCCCGTTCCAGGTTTCGTACCGCCGGCTATCGCCGAAACCTTGATTTTGGCCGATCCGGGTTTCGTGCATTTGATCATCAGTTTTCCATTATACATTTTGGGAGCCGCCTTGATGCCAAGCTTTTCCATATCCTTGGCCGACATCTGGATATCGGTATAGGTAAGGTCTTCGGCACCCTGTCCGAAATGCTGCGTCAGCGGAATGAGCTGCACCTCGCCCAATGCGACCTGCAGACAAGGCGTTCCTTCAATCTGCATGAGCAGCTGATAGGCATCGGTAATGCCGGTGCCCATTTTGCCGCGGTAAATCGACACGTCGGCGATCGTAGCTTTCGAGCCTTCGCCCAGCCGGGAGTCGATTTCATTGACCGAGGTGAGCAGCATGGTCTTGAATTCGTCGAGCGAGTATCTCTTCCCTTTCTCCAGGGCATAGGAGAGGCCGAGTGCGGCTACGCCCGAGACGTGCGGGCAAGCCATCGAGGTTCCCTGCATGTAGCCGTAATCCGCTCCGTTGCTCGTTTCGGAGCAGAGCGTCGAAAGGACGCCGGCTTTCTCCCCACCGCTCAAACCGCTCGTTTCGCCGCCGGGAGCCGCGATATTACAGCCGGAACCGTAGTTGGTATAATTGGCTGGCAGGTAGTCGGGCGAGAACGAGGTGACGGAGATATAATCACGATAGCCTGCCGGATAGCCGGACATGGCTGTCGATTCGTTGCCGGCGGAAAAAATGATCAGTCCGCCGTCGAGGGCCTCGCAGTTCTTCTGGGCGGCGAAGTACTGAAGCGCCTCGTAATCCATCGGCGATTGTTTGATGAACATGTTGTCCGACGTGTATATTCCAGCCTTGATGCCCCACGAGCACTGGAGGATGGAGGCACCGTGATCCGCGGCGTATTTTACGGCACGGCTCGACACGAGGGCGTCACCCGTCAGGTCTCCCGAGAAGATCTGGCACGACATGAGACGCACACCGTCTCCCTTGCCCGTACCTCCGGCCACGCCGCAGACGCCGATGCCGTTGTTATTGACGGCGGCTACCGTGCCCGCAACGTGCGTTCCGTGTCCCGAATCGCCCTTCTGACCCCATGAAATGGAACCGTCGGCAGCGAAGTTCCATCCGTGAATGTCCTGGTTCTTGTATTCGGGCGAAGGGTTCGGATTGATCCACATGTTGGCCGCCAGATCCGGATGAGTGTATTTCACCCCTTCGTCCACGATGGCGACGATGACTTCGGGATTACCTGCCGTGAGCTTCCATGCGTCGGCCACATTGATGTCGGCTCCGGCCACCGATGTAGTGGCAACGGCCTGGTCGGCATTGTTGATGTAATGCCACTGCCAGAAAAGATTCGGGTCGTTGAAATCCGCTGTAACCAAAGCGCGGGTCTGGCCGTTCGCCGTTGCTTGGAACGGATAGGTTTTGCAGTCGGAAGCCCGGTAGAGACGGGTGCGGAACTGTACTTTCGAGATTTCGGCGACACCCGCGAGTCTCTCCGCCGCCTTGTCGAGATCCTCCTCTGATGCGAACCGGAGCACATACCATCTGTGAAGCCCTGCCGCACGGGTGCGGGCCTCGTGTTCGCCGGCTTCGGGGAAGACGCGCTCCAGCGAGGTGACATGCAGGTCGTTCAGGATGTCATCGACGGATTCGATGCCCGAACGGGTCAGCGCCGAACGGGTCTTGGCCGCATTCAACGCATTCTGTTCGAGACTGGGAATGGCTTCTTCGCCGAATTTTACGATGAGCGAACCGGCCACGGCGTCGTCCGACGTATTGCAGATTTTGCCCGAAGTCTCGATTTCGGGAGCGGAATCCCCGCGGTTCGGTATCTCCTGCATGGGATCCGTCGAGCAGGCGGCCAGCAGCAGGGAGGCGAAAATCAGGAGTTTCGTTTTGTTATGCATATATCATGCTGATTTTTGAGTCCGGCAGGTTGTTTTTGGCTTGAAAAAAAGGGAGAGGCCGGCACTTGCCGGACGACCGGCCTCTCCCGATCCGATATTACTTGAGCGTGATTTCGGCAGCGGCCGTTTTCCGGAAGCGGAGTTCCGATCCCGAACCGTTCGCACGCTGCACAGCGTCGCTGAATCCGACCGTAGCCCTTACAACTTTCGCTTCAGGAGCCGATGCGGGCAGGAATCCTTTCGCATAGTCGGTCGGTACGGTTTTGACGGAACCGCGTTCTGTAGAAACGGAGAATTCGAGCCGTTCGACGTAATTCCGCGGCTGCCGGAGCTCTGCGGCCATTCGGCGCAATTCTGCGATCCGCTCTGCGGCCAGTTCGGGAATGCCGCCCATATCCTTGGCGGGATCGACGAGCAACATGTCCGTAAGGATCGAATAGGGGGTCGTCGTACTCAACGTATACAGATAACGGAACGTGGCTCCCTGCTCGACATAGTTCGGAGTGGGCACGAAATAGATATAACCGTCGGCCACGGCGCCTCCGATGAACGGATAATTGACCGCATAGAGCGATTCGGGATCCTCCTCCGAGACGCAGCCGGCGATGATGTCCTCGCCGTTGATGACACCGATCGGGTCTTGCGAAAGCATCGGAGAGATCGCCCCGGTTATTCCTGCGAGCGGAGCTGCCGAAGGCACATAGACCGCAGGAATCTGACCGCCTTCGTCGAATGTGAGACCGGTAAGCCCAGTAATGGTCAGCAGATCGACCGAACTGCCTGCCGTCGGGTCGTCTTCAATGGTTACCGTACCGATCTTCCGGCGCATCTGCTTTTCATCCATGACGTTGATGGCATAATAGTTCCATTCGGTCGAAATGAGATACTCCTTCGAGGGTTGTTCTTTCTGCGGCAGGAAATCCGAGTAGAGGAACTCGCTCTCCAATCCCGGGTTGTATTTGCCGGTAGTCTTGATGGATGCCGTGACGAGTTTGCGGACATATCCGTTGTAAGCCAGTCCGGCGAACGTATACTCCGTATCGCCGTTCAGCCCCGTGAGCATGATGCTGTAATGTCCGCCGTTGATGGCATCGAGCTGCTCTTTGGTGAAATCCTTGCCCATCTGCTGGAGGAAAGCCGTCATGTCCAGTCCCTGGATGGCTTTCGTCTTGAAGACACCGTATTTGACGGATTCTATTTCCTCGCCGTAGGCCCAGAATTTCGCTGCATTGTCCGTCGTAATGCCTTGTCCCGCGAATTCGTTCGTGGCTTCGAGCCCGATGTTGAGAATGACGGAAACCTTGTCCTCGTCGCCCTTGGCGATATATCCGAACGAAATGGAGGCGTAGCCCTGCATTTTCAGATTCTGCGACGCCGTTTCGCCGCCCTCCGGATTCGCCTCTTCGTCCGAACCGTAGATGCAGCCTACAAGCGTGTACTTGCCGGTGCCGCCTTCCAGATCCTGAACGGAAATCGTCCCCGAAGCAGTGATCGTCTTGATGAGTTCCGCGGCGATCTTGCCATCGGCCATCTCCTGTGCCTTGAGGCTCGCCTCGCCGTCGCTCAAATTGCCCGTGAAGATCGCATAGCGGAACTCTCGGGTGTCCTCGGAGAGGGTGGCGCCGATTTCGACGACACCGTCTGCGGGTTCGCTTTTGGTGAGGGCCACCGAGTAATCGTAGACCCTGGCTCCGGGAAGCATGATCCGCTGCAGACCGTTTGCGTTGGCATAGAAGAATTTTCCGGCATATTCACCTTCGCTCGGTTCGAGCACGATACCCTGCGCCGGGAAGGTAATCACGCCGTTATTGAGCGTGCCATATTGTCCGGCTGATTCGTCCATGGCGAAATTTTCCGGTGTCTGCGATGCGATGTACCACTCACCCATATCGGAAAAGAGGGTCAGACCGGTCGATTGGTAGGGATAATAGACCTTGTTCGGATCCGAGGCATCGACATAGGTCCAGACGTTGCGGTTCTCGTGGTTTACCTGTCCTCCGGCGAAGATGTTCATCAGCTCCGGAGTGTAGGCTTTCATGCGGTAATAGCCCTTCTTGTCCGAACGCTCGTAGATTTCGAGTTCGATTTCGGGGTTCGGATTAGCATTGGGGTTGTCTATCGACGCGAAGTTGCCCAGAATGTCGTCGCGGTAGCGGCCTTTGGTCTCACCGGTCTTTTCGTCGGTGACCAATTCCCATTTGGCCAGCACGAGCGATATCGAAAGGTTCACCTTATCGGCACCGTAGATCGAAGCGTAGCGCGGATCTTCGATGTTGATATCGCAAGTGTAGGTCGTGCCCATTTGGGCCTTGGGGAAACTGATCGTAAAGGTCGTCTCGTCCTCTCCGGCATCGAATGCGATCGGCTCGACGACGAAAATATCCTCGACGTTGGACTTCACGACGACCGGAACGACGATCGGATCCACGGTGTTGCGCCGTTTGACCGTATAGGTCGCTTCGGTCTGGGTTCCCGGTTCGAACTCCAGATCGGTCCGGGTAGCCTGCTTCTTCGGGAAGTAGACACCGTAGCAATCGGGATTCTCCGCGGTTCCCTGCGTATAGTTCACGTCGTCCTCGCAGCCGGCAAGGACAAGAAGTGCCAGCAGGAACGGTAATATATGCTTGAATGTCTTCACGGTAATTTGCTTTTAGATTTGACAGCTTGATCGCAGATGGTCATCACCCGTTCCACGGCTTGACCGTTTGCGAAGGATCGGGATTGTTCTGCGTGGCGATGACGGGGTTGTTCTGCGTCTCACCGCGCGAGATCACGAAGTTCCAGTAGGGTGCACGGCCTTCCGTATTCAGCCGGTACGAGGCAGGAGAGTTGGTTCCCACATAGCCCCGTCGGGTGGACATGTCGAGCCGCTTCATGTCGAACATGACGATGCCTTCGCCCCAGAACTCGATGCGCTTCTGAAGCATCAGCTCGTTGGTGAAATTTTCAACCGACGACGACATGTTCGTACAGTCGTAACCTCCGCCCACAATGCGGTAGTTGTTCATGAACTCATTGAGTAGCCGAATTCCTTCGCCAAGATTTTCATGCGCCTTGGCCTCGGCCTCGATGAAGTACATCTCCTCGACGCGCATGTAGGGATGGTCTGCGGCTCCGCCGACCTTGAAATCCTCATAAGCGCCCTGCGCCGGACGGAACTTGATGTTCGCGTAATCGGGCAGTTCATTGAAGTATTCCTTCCCCTCTTTGCGGCAGCTTTTGTAGTCGTAGGACTCCTTCTCCGGGTCTTTGCGGTCGGGATCGAGCCACGAATGGCGGCGGAAGTCGCGCAGGTCGATACTGTTGTAAAGGTTGCTGTTGATGCAGCGGCAGGCGTCGTTTCCGTAGGCGCTCCACGCATTCTCCGTGCTCATGTGCGCCGTGAAGCAGAACAGGTTGGCAACGCTTTCGCTCGGCAGGGCGAGGCCCCAGATCCAGGCATTGTTCGCCGTGGCGCTGTTGAAGCCGTTCGAGGGGTCTTCCCACTGCTCCTGCGTCAGGGGCGTACAGCCGCTGGCGTTAATGGCCAAGCGGGCGTACTCGGCGGCGGAAACATAGGCTTCGGCGTCGTTCTTGGCCGTACCGCGCTCAAGCCAGGCCCGGGCTTTCAGGCCGTAGACCAGCGCCGGACTGATCGTATACTTGTCGGGAGCAGTAAAGCCGCTCAATAGTTCTTCGGCCTTGTCCAGGTCGGGGAAGATCACTTGATCGTAGATGTCGTCGACCTTGGCACGGGGGTTGTTCTTGGCCTCGGCCTCGGTAGTCTCGGGCAGTACGATGGGCACGCCCAGCCCGAGAACCCCGGGCGCTTCAGTGTAATTGTTCTCCTTGAACTCGTACAGACGCACCAGATCGAGGTAGAACATGGCCCGATAGGCGTAGGCGAAGCCCAGATAGGACTTCTGCGTGGCGTCGAGCGTCGCGAAATCCGAGGCGTCGATCTGTTTGATGACGTTGTTGGCCGCCATGATCCACGCATAGTAGTTGTTCCACGTGAGCGCACCCACGGCATAGTCGGCGCCGAGCGCTTCGTTGGTTCCCCACTGTGCGAACCAGTCGTAGCCGATATTGCCGCCAATGGCGACGTCGCCCGTCATGGATTCCGTGGCGATATGGATGGCCGGCAGGGCAAAATCCCAGGCTTGGCCTTCGCTTGCATAGCCTGCGGAACCGGCCTGTACGAGCGAGGCCGGAATGCCTTCTATCAGCGTTTCGAGGGTGACCTGATCCTCGGTAGCTATTTCATAGGGGTCGGCTTCTTTGATGCAGCTGCTTGCCAGCAAAGCTGCCGCCAGCGTCGCGAGCGTTATGTTTGTCGCTTTTTTCATATGCATGTCGTTTGTCGTAAAGTGTTTGAGGCCGATTAGAATTGAATGTTGATGCCGCCCGAAATCGTCCTTACAGGCGAATAGGTGGCCTGGCTCGTCGATCCCGAATAAGAGTAGCGGGGATCGAATCCCTGACGTTTGGACCAGTACCAGACATTCTCGCAGGCAAGGTAGACGCGCACCTTCTCGATTCCGACCTTCTTGGTGAAATTCGACGGCAGCGTGTAGCCGAAGTTGATGTTCTGTAGGTTCAGGTAGCTGGCGTCCGTAAGGAAACGATCAGACATACCGTTCTGATCCTTGTCTTCATACTGCAGGCGCGGGATGTTCGACGACGCATTGTCCGCCGACCATGCATTGAGGATGTCCTTGTGCCAGTTCATACCCGTCGTCTTGTTGGCCGGCGAGTACATCGCCGCGGAGTATCCCGAGTCGTAAGCCAGACCGCCGATCTGGTAGGTGAAGGCCACGCTCAGGTCGAAGCCCCGGAAATTGACACTCGTGCCGAAACCGCCGTAGAGATCGGGAATCGGGTCGCCGCAGAGATAGTCCGACGCCTTGGCATATTCAGTCGTCGTAACGCGCTTGCCCGTCGGGTTGCCCTTGTCGTCGGTTTCGTTCATGTACCACATCGAAAGGCCCTCGTCCGAAACACCGGCATATTTCCTCATGTAGAAAGTGTACATCGGAAGCCCTTCTCCGAAGAAAGTGGAGCCGCTCACGTAACCGGAGTAGCCATCGACCTGTTTGGTCCGTCGTTCAGAAGGCAGCATGGTGATCTTGTTGCGCAGGTGCGTCATGTTGAGGTTGATGTCCCACTGGACATGCTCCCGTCGGATCGGCGTAAAGTTCAGCTCGATTTCGACGCCGCTGTTGCGCATGTCGCCCACGTTGGCGTAGTAGGACGAATAGCCCAGCGACGGAGCTACCGGGAACGACAGCAGCATGTCGGTCGTCTTGCGGAGGAAATATTCGACGCCTCCGGAAACCGTACCGCGCAGGAAGCTGAACTCCACACCGGCGTTGAAGTTGGAGTTGGTCTCCCAGGTGATGTTCTCGGATCCTTTGGCGTTGAAGACGGTCGAGACCTTTCCGTTGGCGTTTTCGATCGTGTAGGTGTTCGTGTAGCGGAAGTTACCGATGTTGTCGTTACCCTGCGAGCCGATCGAGGCCTTCAGCTTGAGATTGTCGAGCCATTCATAGGTGCTCTCCATGAAATTTTCTTTCGAAATGATCCATGCGCCGCCCAGCGACCAGAAGTTGCCCCAGCGGTGGTCGGGGTGGAAGCGCGAAGAAGCGTCGCGGCGATAGGAGGCCGAGGCGAAATATTTGCCTGCGTAATCGTACATGACACGGGCGAAATAACCCTCGTTGTTGTACTCAACCCGGTAAGAGCCGGCTCCCTGTTTGTCGATGATCGCCCCGGCAAGCTCGTCGTTTTCCTGCGTCAGCATATTGCTTTTCGTGGCCGACAGCGTGTAAATGCGGTTCTGGTAGGACTCGTGGCCCAGCATCACGTTGATGTTGTGCGAGCCTATCTGCTTGGTGTAGTTGAGAATCTGCTGTAGGTTGAGGTCGAAATTCCGTTGATGGCCCTTCGAGACCATGCCTTTTTCGCTGGCGAACTGTCCGAACCAGGGATTCGTAACCGAGGTGGAGCGGGTTTCGTCGAGCGAAACGCCGGCGTTGAACGTGAATTTGAAATCCTTGAGGAAAGTGACGTCGATATATCCCGTACCGTTGAAAGCATTGCCTTCGGCTTCCTGTTTGTTGAGACGCGAATCCGAGAGGGCGTTGCTGTTGGGGAAGAGCGAACGCTCCATACCGGCATTGTCGCCGTTGCCGTAGTCGTAGAGCTTGATGCCGTCCTCGTTGTACATGACATTACCCTCGCCGTCGCGGATGTAGAGCGGATAGATCGGACCGACGGCCGTCGTATAAGCGAAAACGTTGCCCGACGAGTTACCGGCGCCGCTGTCGTCGATCTGGTTGTAGCGGAAATGCGTGTAGTTGGCATTGGCGCCGAACTTGAGCCACTTCTTGGCCTGATAGTCCACGCGCAGACGGGCCGTATAACGATCCATGTCCGAGTTGTAGGCGATACCTTCGTTGTTCAAATAGCCGAACGATCCGTAGATCGAGGCGTTCCCGGTCTGGCCGGAGATCGAAGCGTTGTACTCCTGACGCAGGGACGAGCGGAAAGCCGCATCGGTCCAGTCGTCGGGACGGATGTAGTACTCCTTGCCCTCATAGACGAGACGGCGGCCGAGAGTCGCAGCGGGATTGACCTTACCGTTGATGCCGATGAACTCCTGCCCGGAAGGAACCGTATAGACCATATAGCCCAGACCTCCGTCATTCGCATTGGCCGTCAAATTCGTATTGGCGCGCAAATGGGCCTCGCCGACACTCATTCCCGAATTGACATAGTAGTTTTTCAGCGCACTGTAATGCAGTTCGTAAAATTGCGCCGGGTTGGTAATGTACGCATAATCCTGGACGGCGCGCGAATTGACGCCCCACTTGGCGTCGATTGTCACGTGAGCCTCCTGCGACTTGGCCTTTTTGGTGGTGATCATCACTACGCCGTTGGCGCCGCGGGCGCCGTACAGCGAGTTCGAGGCGGCGTCCTTCAACACAGTCATCGATTCGATGTCACTCGGGTTGAGGTTGTTCAGGTCTCCCGAGTAAGGCATGCCGTCCACGATCCAGAGCGGATCGTTGCCGGCGTTGAGCGAACTGAAACCGCGGATGCGGATCGTCGGACTCTCTCCCGGCTGTCCTGAGGTGTTGGTCAGCTGCACGCCCGCGACCTTTCCGGCCAGAGCCTGCGCTACGTTCGACTGCTGCGACTTGGCGATGTCGTCCGATTTGATGACGGTCGCCGAACCGGTGAAAGCCTCCTTTTTTGCCGTACCGAACGCCACGACGATCACGTCGTCGATAGCCTGTGTGTTCTCTTTCAGCACGACGTCGATCCGGGTTTGCGTTCCCACCTTGATCGTGTGGGACTGATAACCCATGAACGATACGACCAGCACATTGTCCGGTGCGGCTTTGATCGAAAAGCTGCCGTCCGCACCGGAGGTCGTACCCTTCGTAGTGCCTTCGACCAGAATGGTGGCGCCGACGATGCCGGCCCCCGCATGATCTTTGACCGAACCCGTAATTTCCCGTTCCTGCGCATGGGCGGACAAGAACAGGCCGAGAACAGCCATCAATGATAGAAAGATTTTTTTGGTCATAAATGCGCCATTTTAACGCTGGTAAAAAAATGATTGTAGAAAATTTGCCGTCTTCGTGTCCCGGCGCGGAGCCGAAACATTCCTCCTCCCCTTCCGGAAGCCCGGAGGGGGGGGGATGTCATCCGCCTGTCCGGTCACCGAACCGGCCGGATCGCAGCCTATTCGTAGAAATCGTCTGCAAGGTCGTTCGGCTTCGAGCCCGAATACTTGTCAGCCTTGCCCCGGAATTCGATGATCAAGGTGTTTCCGGTTCCGGTCGGATCAGGGTTCCATGTATTGAATACTCCCCAATCGACCATCGAGAATTTGAAGATCCACTCCTTGTTCTCCTGCTTGACGGTCACTGCCGCCTTCTCGGGACACCGCATGCAGTACTTAGCCTTGTCGGAATATCCGTACCCGTTATATGAGGACAGATACATATACTGGAACCTGAGGTTCCATTTGCAATTCGTGCCTTCCGCAGGCAGGTCGATCTCTCCTTCATGGTCGAGGTAGCTGTCCGGCAGGAAAAACATCGGAGTAGTATTATCCGCATCGATACTCTCGGTGAAAGCATTCCGGAAATAGAAGCAATATCCCGATAGCAGATCGCCGGTATAACTATCCCGATAAGCCGGGTCGTGCCGCACCTCCATCGCCGTAACGGGCCAATACAGCATGTCCTTGTTATCCTTGTCCAGGAATTTGATATAGGGCTCGAACGGTTTGACGGGCTTCAATGTTTCTTCATCCATTGCGTCGGCCGTCGCAGCCGTCGGCACACCGTAGTATTCGGCTTCGACCCCGATGCCGTTTTTCAGCGTCAGATTTACCCGCAGATAAATCTCCTTGCCGCCAGCGGGATTGGGATGGGTCTCGATCGTACCGGTCAGTCCCGCATCCTCGCCGTAGTAGGTCTGATAGGTCTTGTGGTCGTAGAGCCGGAACCAGTAATCGGAGGTCTGCGCCGCAACGTCGATCACGCCGTCGAACTTGGCCGCCAGCACCCGCACATACGCAGCCCAATGACCTTTGGCAAGATCAGCCGGGGCTGCGGCCGTTTCGGCATCGCCCAAAGCGAATACGTAGCTGCCGACCTGCGGCTCCTGCGAGAAGAGCGCGGCGATCGGGGCCTCGGCTGCGGCCGCAGCCTCGCCTCCGGCTGCCGGCTCCGTCACCTTGATCGTATTGGTGGCCGCATAGCCTCCGGCGAACGTGCCTTCGTAGGCGGCACGCAGGCGCTTCCCGTCTTTCGAAGCGTCAAGCGCGACGATGAGCCCCTCGATCGTGCCGAATTTATCCGTCAGGTACTTCGCCGTCAGCGTTCCGGTCGTCCCGGCGCCCGTTGCGAATTCACCGCAGCGAATCTGCACCTTCGCGGGATCAGCTGTCGCAAGGTCGATTTCCTCCGTTCCGAACAGCTCCTCGGCAAGCAGAATCTCCACGCCCGCAGCCCCCTCCTCGGGAGCGGCCAGGCCCTCTTGCTCGTAGAGGCAGAAGCGGCGGTTGCCTTCGCGGACATTGCGCCACTCGACGACGCTTCCGACGGCGGCGATCCGATTGTCGATCTCGTATTGGTTCGTCAGTTCGACGTCACGCTCTTCCGTACAGGTATTCTGGTAACGGGCGATCAGCGTCTTGCCGCTCTTCAATTCGACGTAGGTATAGAGATTGAGCCGGGTTTCCGTCACCAGATCGGCGGAGAGTTCTACGCTCGCGACGTCGTTCATCGTCGTCTTTTTCACCGAAATATCCTTGTATTCGATTTCGAACGGATCGGAGGCCGTGTTCACGGTGCCCTTGGGGCTCTCCACCATCACGCGCAGATAATCGTCGGCCTGTTTCATCTGCTCGGCATTGATCAGCCCCTCGGTCGGCGAGAGATAAAAGGTGTGGCTGCCGTCTTCTTCAGCGACATAGATTGCCGACTTGATGCCGACGAGATCGCCTCCGTCGTACTGGATTTGATCGGTCAGAGTTACAGGAGGCTTCTTCCCGGGGTCGGGGTCGTCGTTGGGATCGTCGTCATCGCATGCACCCAGCATGGCTGCCGATGCGAGCAACGCGCACGCCAGCGCGCGCAGTCTGTAATGGGTCGAGTTTTTCATAACGATTGTTTTTAATAGCGCGGGGTTCGGGAAAACCCCGCGCTATCCGGTTTTTCTGTTGTCATTCGGTCATTCCGGCCTTGCGGAACATGATGCCCGGCAGTTCTTCGGCCAGACGGCTCATCGGAACCGACGGAGCCGGCAGGCGGCGAAGCAGTCTGGGCGGTTCGAGATGATCCTTTTCGGCCGCAGCACGCCCCGTTTGGCTTACGACAGGGCCTTCCCACGTTCCGCGCACATGATGCTTGCGCACGCAGATGCCGTCGACCTCGAACCGGTACCAGTTCTCCTTGCCTTCGCCCTCGACCTTGGTGATCGTAACCTGACCGTCGTAGAGCAGGGCGTGTCCGTCCATGTATTCGAAGATCTTGTTGTCATCTCCCCACATCGAATAAGTCTGGTGCATCCACCGGCTGCCATGCAGACCGCCGTCCAGCATAATGCCGCGCATCATGACGCCGGGTTTGATGTATGCCGGCCAGCGCTGTTCGGTCACCTCGTAGGTTCCCGGAGTGATTTCGTTCTCCTTGCCCGGCTCGGTGGTAAGTTCCACACGGACGATGTCACCGCCCGGCTCGCGATCCACGAAGTCTTCGAGATGGTCTCCTACCCATTCGATACCGATATTGATGAATTGCAGACCGCATCCGTAGGAACTGATCGGTTTGTAGCCGATGCCTTGGATATAGACCTGATCCGAAGTATAGTAATGCGCCTTTTTGATCTTCGACAGATCCATGTCGTAGTCACGCTCGAGCGTCGAGGTGCCGTCGTCATCGGACTTGTCGTCGGATGCGTCGGTGATCGGAATGACTCCGGTGTACGAGCCCTTGAGGGTAAAGCCGTCCTTCGAGGTAAGGTTGAACTCGATCTTGTATACCGGTTCTATTTTGCCGTCTTCGCCTTGGGCCGTACCGGCGGCCTCGATCTTGATGATGCCCTCCTTTCCGTAGGAAAATTGTCCGAAAGAGGTTCCGTCGTCCAACTGGACATAAGTGCCGAGCGGGAATACCAGCCCCTCCATCGGAATTTCCACGGCGGGCATCCACGACCCCCATTGGAACGAGGTGTTGGCCAGATATTCGTGGGGCTTGATCACGGCTTCCTTCGGATTGCCGAACAGGTCGTTGAATACGACGAGCGCAGCGGCGAGACCGCCCTGCCCCTCCTCCGTGTCGTAGGTTTCGTCGTAAATGTTGATCTGCATCATGCCGGTACCTGCTTCGAGCATGTTGCCGTAATAGGTCGCGGTGGCGCTGAATCCGACCACTTCCACGTCGCGTCCGATCTGCGGCAGGTAGAAGCCGCCGTCCTCCGGCTGATCGACGATCTGGAGCTGTCCCTCGTAGACGATGCTCTTTTCGGAACCGTCCGTATCGACGAAACGAAGCGAAACGCTCCAGACGTCACCCTCGTGGGAGACTTTCAACGGCTCTCCCGAAACCAGCGACAACTGGGTCTTATTGCCTTCGGCGTCGATATACTGAACACCGGTATATTGGGACGTGAACGTGTGATCCTCGTTGAGCTGGCTGGCCATATATTCACCCTCGGGAAGCGTGTAGGCATCTTCGCCCGGAACCGCATAGAGGTCGGCCACGAAAAGGTAACCCGCCTCTTTGAGCGTCACCCGCCCTTTGGATACGGTATGCTCGGCATCCGTGAAGGCCATATAATAGTTGTGCGACTCCACGCCCTTGACCGGGCCGAGGTACCACGACAGCGGAACTTTATCCAGCAACACCTTGTCTGCGTCATCTCCCACCTCCGAAGCGTCGGAATTCTTGCACAGTCCGTAATAGGCAACCGTCAGCGTTTTTCCGCCGGTTTCGATTTCGGCGGAAATACGAGCGACGCGGGCCGAGAGGAACTCGACCGAGAGATCCGCTTTCGAGGCTTCTCCGACGTTCGAGGAGTTTACGTCGATCTCCCCATAGGCGATTCCGTTGCCGGCAACCGCAAAATCGACGGCTCCGGAAGGTTGTTTGACGGTAATTTTGACGGCATCGTCGGCGATCAGCATGCCGTCCACATCCACAAGCCCTGCCGTCGGCGAGAGATAGATCGTATAGACGGAGGCAGCTTCCGAAGCATCTGCCTTTTCGCCGTTTCCGGGAGTCTCGACCGTGTAGACGGCGGATTTGATTTCCCGCACGACACCGTTGCAGATCAGGGCATTCCCGCTTTCTGGCATATCGGGGTTGCCGGATGGAGTGGAATCGTCGTCCGAACATGAATTCAGTACGGACGCTCCTGCCATGCAAAGCATGGCCAGAAAGGATAGGTACAACTTTTTCATAGGATGAGATTTAATGAACCGGCTTCCCGGTTTGGCTTTCGGATGTGATAAGCATAATGAAATGCCATACTTAAAACAGTCGATACAATCTACATAATGAAACCCTGGACGGATTCCAAAAAATTACTTATTCGAGTTTCGGGATTTTATCGACTTGGCACGAGAACGGTGCTAAGGAAAAATCCCCCCCCCCTCGCGATTTGACGAGGAAAGAGGATTCTCTCTGTTGCAAAAATAATAAAAAGATTTTATCCTAATTAATTTTTCGCAAAAAAATCATCAGCAATTACGCTCCAAATGCATAAAAAAGTCTTGCAAAATGCGCATTTTAAGAACAGATTCGCACTTCAGACCGACGGCGAAATCGGGCAGATCGACCGCTTCGAAACTGCTCCGCCAAACCAAAAACAAGGATGGAATAAAATATACTATATATAAATATGATCTCTTTCCAGATGAGTGGATATACCACGCCCGCGTCCTGCAAACCTCACATTACCTTATCCCGATAGTCGGGGTGAAATATACACAGTGACAACCGTCTGGCTGCCACATCCGAGCACCACACCCTCCGAGCTGAAATCAATCGTTGTTATTCCAGCTTGGCCAACAGTTTCCGGACGAGAGTTTCGTCGGCATCGGTCACGGAGTATTCCGGAACACCGGCACACCCGCCCATCGAAACCTGCGGATTGCGGAAGCGCATCGCGCCCTCACGTTCCCGGCGGGCGCTGAAGTGCAGGGCATCGACCCCTGTGGCGGCCAGCAGGCGGGCGTTCGACGGATTGACGCCGCTTCCGGCCATGATTTCGATGCGGCCGGCCGCCTGCGCCGCCAAGGCTCGCAGCGTCCCGACACCCTCCTGCGCCGTATTGCGGCCTCCGGAGGTGAGCACCCGGCGGCATCCGGTGCGAATGACCGCTTCGAGCGCCTGCCGGGGATCGCGCGTCATGTCGAACGCGCGGTGGAACGTCACCTCCATCCCCTCAGCCTCGCGGACAAGCTGCGCCGTGCGCGTCTCGTCCACCTCTCCGTCGGGGGTCAGCACGCCGAGGACCACCCCGTCGGCTCCGCAGGCACGGGCGAAGCGAATCTCTTCGGCCATCAGCGCCGTTTCGGCATCCGTATAGCAAAAACCCCCGCCCCGAGGGCGTATCATCACGCTCAGCCGCAGGCCCGGTAGACTCCGGGCGTAGCGGATCAGCCCGGCGGAAGGGGTCGTACCCCCTTCGAAGGGCGCGGCACAAAGCTCGATGCGCGTGACGCCTGTCCGCCGGGCTATATCGCACGCATCGCAGGTATAGGCGCAAAGTTCAGTCGTCATAAATTCCGGTCATAATTGGTGTATGGTGTGCAAAAGACGGTCGCCGAGGCCAATCGTATAGCCGTGGGATTCGAACACGACACGGTTGAACGTATCGCCGATCAGAAAGACCGGAAGCGAAACGTTCCCCGGCAGCTGCATCGCTTCGAGAATCCGCCTGCGAACCGAGCCGTCGCGGTCGATGCCGAAGGTGACGGTCGCCGGCAGCGGGGCCGCGGGCGACGCCGTGTATTTCCGGTACGCCCCCTCGTCGGGGAAGAGCAGGATCAGCGAGCGTCCCCACGCTTCAAGCTCCGCGGCTTTGGCCGCGATATCCTTCAGCGCATGATCTGTAGGCTCCTGTCCGACGCACAGCAATCCGATCACGAAATAACCACGTCCCGCAGTCGTGAGGACCGACGTTTCGGCTCCCGTCGCGGCGTCAGTGAATTTCGACTCCGAATCGAAACTCCCGATCACGCGAACCGCCTCCGAATTGTCGCGCATCGTCAGGTTCGTTTCGGTCGTACTGTCCGGACGGACGTTGAAGAACGACACGTTCCCCAGCACGCTGCCGCTGGCGAGCCGGCTGCCCGTCACAAGCATATAATAACCGGTTTCCAGATCGGCGGGAGCCCGGAACAGCTCGCTCCACCGCTCGAAATCAGGATAGTTCAGCAGGGAGAACGACTGCCCGTCGAAGCGCGAAAGGGAGAAGTGCCGGAAATACTCCGGATCGTCGAGACGCGGAATCGGCGCATAGTTCAATTGCAGCCGCCCGGTCTCCAGTTCCCGGTTCCCGGCCGCGTCGAAATCGACGGGCACATCCTTCCCGGCATGGCGGTAGAAGAGGTTGCCCGTCACGCGGTCGATCCACGCCGGGATGCCGAACGAACGAGCCGCGGCAACGAAGAAGATAGCCCGCGAGAGTTTGTCGGCCGTCCGGCTACGCCACACGCCTTCGGGCGAGATGGTCGTGGAGACGGTGCAGAGTTCCGGACGCAGGGTCAAGCTGTCGCGGCACCACGCCACCAGACGCTGCGGGTCACGGCGGAACGCGGCGGCATCGGCGGCCGGAATTTCCCGCTGCAGGAACGACCGGTAGGGCGTGAGCATCTCATCGGCCACACGCGGGGCCAGCACGGTCGCGGCGTCGGCATTCTTGTCCGTATTATAAAGATGATCCGCGAGCACCGCCGACGGCGTGTCGCGCAGATCCTTTTCCGACAGCGTGGCGAGCAGTTGCAGCGCCCGCCCGGTGCATCCTTTCCGGCTCGCGCCGCGCAGAAAATCCATAATTTCGGCGTGATTGCCTCTCGAAGCGGCGATAAATCCGGCCACATCGTCCGGCTTCATGCCGACAGAACGTGCAAACTCCGCAACGGCGGGTTTCGCCGGGCACGTGGCGATATAGGCGTTGCGGATGGAGTCTTCGCGGTTGAAGCGACGGTCGTTCTCCGCACGCTGAGCGGCCGTCACCTCCGGCAAATTCGCGCTCTCGGTCGGAGGAACGATGTCGATGGGAAAGGAGAATTCGTCGCCGATCGCATGCTCCAGCACCACCGTCGCCTCCGTCTCCCTCCCGAAAGAAACCTTCCGAACCCCAAACCGGCCATCACAGACAGCCGTGACAAGCATATCGCCCAGACCCGCCGACAGCGACGCCCGCCCCCGGACGTCGGTCGTTTTGCGCGATACGGTGTAGAACTCGGCGTAATTGTAAAGTTTGAACTCCACGGTCGCACCCTCCACGGGACTGCCCGCCGTGTCGGTGACCGTCACGGTGAGCGGGGCGCACGCGGCATAGTTCGAGATCACATTGATCTCGGTGTAGTTGGCCGTGGTTTTCATCACCTCCTCCGAACCGTCGTAATAGCCGAAGACCTTGGTATGCATCAGCATCCCGCGGCTGGCCGGGGCGTTGAACCACCCCAGGTCGAGCACCGGTTCCGGCTCGCAGGCCCCGAGGAAATGCCACCGTCCGTCGGCCCAGGCCTCTACCCAGGCGTGGTTATCGTCGGTGTGCGCCCAGCGGGGCGTGTAGACCTGCCGGGCCGGGATGCCCACCGACCGCAGGGCCGCAACGAGCAGCGTGGACTCCTCGCCGCAGCGGCCGTAAGCCGTGCGCACGGTGGCCAGCGGCGAACTAGTTCGCGCATCCGACGGCTGGTAGTTGGCCTTCTCGTGACACCAGTGGTTCACTTCGAGGATGGCGTCATACATCGACAGCCCCTCGACGCGGGGTTTGAGTTCATCGTGAAATACCCGGCGCGAATCGTCGAGACACTCGTTGTTGACCCGCACGGGCAGCACGAAATGCCGGAACAGTTCGTCGGAAACGATGTCTCCCCACGGCATTTCCCGGCGGGTGGCCAGCGCGCTGCGCACGTTTTCCAGATAAAAATCGCCCAGATAGTCGGTAATGTCCCCCACGGGCATATAGGCATAGAGAAACGTCATTGCATCGCGTTCCTGCGGCGTCATCGGTTCGTCGAATATCCCGAACAGATCGCCCCGGGGAAGCAGTTCCTGTTTGTGACGGAAATCGGTCTCCACGCGCCGCATGAAACCCTCGTTGCCGGCCGGGGAGCACGCCGACAACACGCCCGTGAGCATAAGCAGGCCGGCGAATAGCTGTGTCGTTTTTTTCATCGTAAAGTGAGTTCTATGATTCGGTCGGTATCCTCGGGAACATGCTCCAGATTCAGGACGATCCCTTTTCCCCGGAGCGTGTCGAACTTCACCCGCTCGCCGTTGTTCAGGCACCGGGCTTCCCCGACTTTTTCCGCAAGCGGCAGGTACAGCGCATCGTCCTGCAAATCGAGCACATGCACGTAAAGTTTGTCGCCCTTGCGCGTCGTCACGCCCCAGTCGTGGGGCGGGATGTCGCCGCCGCGGGTTCCGTAGATGCTTTCGCCGTACCGGGCGAGCCATTCGCCCATCTCCCGCAACCGTTCGACGGCCGTCGCAGGCAGTTTTCCGTCGGGTTGGGGACCGATGTTGAGCAGCAGGTTTCCGTTGCGGCCCGCAGCCCGCACGAGGTAGTGGATCAGCGTCTTCGACGATTTGTAGTCGAGGTCGGTGATCTTGTAGCCCCACATGCCGTTCATCGTCTGGCACGTTTCGAGCGGCAGGCGGCCGATCTCCTGCCCCGAAAGTCCGGCGGTGTTCTCGCCCGGAAGGTCGCGTTCGAAAATCTGGATGTCCTCGCCTTCGAACGGAACCAGGTGGTGGTTGTTACCCACCAGACAGGCCGGCCTGATGGCATGGATATGGTCGTACAGTCCGCGGAGCTTCCAATCGAAATCCGGGTTTTGGTCCTGGTCCCACACCCCGTCGAACCACACGGCGCCCACCGGATCGTAACCCGTCAGCAGTTCCGTGAGCTGGCGTTTCATAAAATCGTAGTAACGCTCGTAGCTGATCGCCGTGCCGGGGCGGCCCGTTCCCAGCCCGGTCCTGCCGCGCGGGCAGTCGTCGCGGTACCAGTCGATCAGTGAGTAATATAGGTGCAGTTTTATCCCCTGACGGGAGCACTCATCGGAGAGCGCCTTTACGATATCCTGTTTATACGGCGTGGCGTCCACGATGTCGTAGTCCGTCTGCGCGGTGTCCCACATCGAAAAGCCGTCGTGGTGGCGCGTCGTGAAGCAGACGTACCCCGCACCCGAGGATTTGATGGCCGAGACCCACTCCGCGGCATCGAAATCATGTGGATAAAACGCATTGGCCAGCTTGGCGTACTCCTGATAATTGATATTGCGGTTGGTCATAGTCCATTCGCCCGTGCCGAGCAGCGAGTAGAGCCCCCAATGAAGGAAAATGCCGAATTTGGCATCCTGAAACTCCGTCCGAGCCCGAAGGTTTTCGGGCGCCGGGACATAAGGATCAACCACCTGTGCCGATATCGTTCGGCAGACAGCAGTGCAAAGCAATGTAAAAAACAGTTTTTTTATCATCTGCGAGTAAAAATTTAGCCCGGGTATTTACAATGCTTATCTACCTTTCTTTTTTTCAAAGAAGAGGCAAATTCTATATTAAATGAATATCCAAAGATAGCACAAAAACTCATCAAAGCATATCAAAACCAAAAATTTTAATATGCTTTAAAGTCAAGTATTCTGTAAAATACCTCTTTTAGCGTCGATTAAAAGGCTACTCTGCCAACGCATACCGAGGCAGTTGCACCGACACCTATACTTGGCAGAACAACATGATTTTTTTTGACGGTCTCCTTTACGAATCCCACAACCGAGCAAAGCTGATAGATCATAACTGACAACACTCTAACGTTATTCGCTCTACGATTTCTGTAGTCTGGAATTTTCTTCGTATCTTTAAGAAACCGTAAAAACTATTTGAGCCATGAAATTCTTTATCGACACGGCCAATCTGGAACAAATC
>ERZ772816.1371-NODE-1371-length-21148-cov-7.219457_pt1 | contig 21148 bp, 20 predicted proteins | sample MGYA00511359_ERZ772816 | MGnify/ENA primary metagenome ERZ772816 (study PRJEB29015, sample SAMEA2737710) | human gut metagenome | biome: human gut; feature: human-associated habitat; material: faeces | place: China | collected 2012 ...
AAGGAGGAGGCGCTTCCTCCCCTGCCTGAAGGCAGGGGTCTCCGCGCCTAAATGTTATGTATCAACGTCTCTGGCAATTGCTGCAGTAATAAGTCGCTCTGCCGTTTTGAATGATCTTCTTAATCGGTCGACCGCAGTTTGCGCAAGGTTTGCCTTCTTTTCCGTACACCTTGGCATTTAAGGTGAAATAGCCTTGCTCGCCCTCTGCGGAGACAAAGTCTTTTAACGTGGAGCCGCCCTCTTTCAGAGACAAGGTCAATACTTCCCGGATCGCCGTCACCAATCGCTCAAGGCGCTCCTTTGAGATTTTGTTTGCAGGCGTCAAAGGTGAAATTCGAGCCTTAAATAAAGACTCCGAGCAATAGATATTGCCGACACCGACAACGTATTTGCCTGTCAGCATCGCTTCTTTAATCGGCAGTGAAGTATTTGTTAAAGCGGCGTGCAGCCGGGAAGCGGTAAAACTGTCGGAAAAAGGTTCTTCACCCAACTTCACAATTTCAGGCAAGTCGTGAGGGTCTTGAGACTCTGGCAACCAAATCAAAAAGCCAAAACGTCTGGGATCGTGGTAGCGGACCGCCAAATCCCCGAAGAGGATATCTATATGGTCATGCTTTACCGGTTCAGTGGCTTTAGGATCAACGATCCGCATCACTCCTGACATTCCGAGATGAGAAACGATATATCCGCGATCGAAAGACCAAATCAGGTATTTACCTCTTCTTTCAATTGACCGCAAACATTGTCCTTTCAGCAACTCTGAAAGATTTGCCGGGGCTGCTTTTCGGAAACGCGTCTCACGAACAACCGCGCCCGTGCAACGTCGGCCGCCGACACGCTTCAATATTCCAAGTCGCGTAATTTCTACTTCGGGGAGTTCTGGCATAACACCGAAGGACTAAACGGGACGCACTGAGGCCGAAAACTCGTTCCAAACAAAGTGTTTCTGAGCTCCGGAAGAATGTGCTTCCGTTAAAAAGGAAGGTAAAACAACTTTTTGAGCGCCCTTCAATGAGATCTTCCTGCACCGGGTAATTCTGCGAATACCGGCTGAAGCGACTCTTGCTTCAAATTCAGATTTTTGGTTCATTACAGCAACCTTTGGAAGGACAAACTAAGTAAAGGCAATTATCACCATCCCCTCAGGGTTAGTACATAGACATTATCCCTTAGCTCATGCTCATATATGGTATGAATCCGTGAAACGTTTGTGCTTGCGCTAGAATTTCCAAATCAACGCATGGGTACACGATGGTAAAGAAGAATACTTCCGGGATCGCTTTATACAAAGAAGATTTGAAGCAAAGCATTGAAGAACTGACTGATCTTCAAAGAAAAATGCTTTCTCTTACTTTATCGGATCTGAACCCCGAGGACTTTAACCTCGACAAGATTTATCCCGTTTCCGTGGACAGTTTTTCAGAATTTCGCTGCCAAAACGCTGAGGACGCTTATGAAACATTAATTGAGTCCGCTTCTGCCCTATTTGATAAATTTGTCATGATCCGAGGCGGAATTGAAGCACAGACAGAAGACGAAATTGAATTCTACCGCTGGCTTTCACAATTAAGGTATTCAGACAAAACGTACTCTGTGGGCCTAATTTTTTCTAATATGGTCAAGTTGTACTTGACAGATATACAAGAGATTCTCTTAAAGAAAACGGAGCCTTCCGTCCAAAAAGAGCTGGACCTTTTCAGCTAAACCTCGATACATCGACACTTCTCAAGAATTTTCACAGTCAACAGCTAAGCCTGCATTACCGTTTAAAAATAACCTATATACGGGATGTGTAATCTTCCGAGAGGCCCTAACGGACAGCGGTTTGTCGCGAAAACAGCACACCCAAACCTAAAAAACTGTTTTTTGCCCTAAAAAACCCTTATTATCAGGGTTCCATTCAAACACTATCAGAGGAATCGAATGAATAAAACTGAATTGATTGCTGCCGTTGCAGAAGCTTCCGGTAAATCTAAAGCTGATGTTAAAGATGTTCTGGATGCTCTGACAGCTCAGATCGTCAAAACTGTTAAAGCAGGTGATGAAATCTCCTTAGTTGGTTTCGGAACTTTCAAGTCTGCTAAGCGCGAAGCTCGTACCGGCCGCAATCCTGCCACCGGAGCAACGATCCAGATTCCCGCTTCTGTTCAGCCGAAATTCGTTGCCGGCAAACAGTTTAAAGATGCCCTCAATACAAAATAATTTGTTTTGAGCTGAGCAAAAAGGCCGCAAAGAGTTTTTCTCTACGGCCTTTAATTTTTTCTATTTTCGGGTGTTTTACACATCCCGCATTTTTGTCATCGCTTGATCTAAGTCGTTGATCATATCTTCCGGATCTTCCAAGCCGATATAAACACGGATCATCGTACGCATAATTTTCGGGTCACCGACCGTGCGTTTCCCGTAGCTCCTCAGGATCAAGCTCTCAAATCCGCCCCACGAGTAACCCAATCCGAATAGTTTTAAAGAATCCATAAAGCGGTTGATCTGAACATCCGTGTACTGATCCTGAAATTGGAAAGCAAATAATCCGATCGGGCCGGAGTAGTCTCTCTTGTAAATGCGATAGCCGGGATCCTTTTCATAAGCCGGCCAAATCACTTTTTTGACTTCTTCCCGCTTAAGAAGCCAGTCAACCACTTTCCGCGTATGCACGCCCACTGCATCAAGGCGGACTTTCAGAGTGCGTAAGCCGCGGAGGCCTAGGTACACACTTTGCGCCGAGGCGTATTGTCCGGTCATCTTGCAGACGTCTCTCACCTGCTTCCAGTTTTTTTCATTGCAGGTAACCGTGGACATCAACACGTCGCTATGACCGCAGATGTATTTCGTCGCCGAATGCACTACTACATCCACACCGTGCTTCAGCGGCTGGAAATTGAGTGGCGTGGCATAAGTGTTGTCGATCATTGTGACGATGTTGTATTTGCGAGCGACCGCGGCGATTGCCGGAACATCCTGCATTTCAAAGGTATGCGTACCCGGACTTTCCATATAAATCAATCGCGTATTGGGACGAATTAATTTCTCAATACCGGCCCCGATGGTCGGCTCGTAAAACTCTGCTTCCACGCCGAAGTTCTTTAGCAGTACTTCGCAGAACTGGCGCGTAGGACCATAAACCGAATCTGTTACAAGCATGTGATCGCCTGTCTTCAGGAAGGCCATCATCGGAATCGTGCAGCCCGCTAAACCCGTACTAAATGCCCAGGTTCCGCCTCCGCCTTCGAGTTTATTCATGGCGTCATAAAAAGCTTCATGCGTCGGGCCTCCGTCCGTCCCGTAGGTCTGTGCAGTACCGTCGCCGTACAAATGGTTATCGACACGTCCGAACAGATCTTCCATATCATCGTGAAGAATGGTCGAGCCTTCATAGGGCGGCACATTTACATAACCGCCGCTTGCCTCCAAATTGCGGCCGCAATGCGACAAAATGGTTTGCAAACCCGGTTCGTCCTTTGGTTTATTCATATATTCCTCCGTTTTGGATCGCGGTCTATGCTTCTCAACGGTCCACAAACATCTGTTTCAGTTCTTCTGCCACGATATCTCGTAAGGGGGACTCAATCAGCGGATTCCATGCGATAGAAAGGGGCAAACAGGGAGCTGCATCCGTAATTGTTTCTGCCTGGATATATTCAGGCATCCACTGTCTGAAAGATTCCGGCAAGAAAGCGATTCCCTGCCCGCAGCTTACAAATCCCATCTGACGCGGACTGGATTCGACCTCGTGGATGATCCGCGGAGTAAAACCGCCGACTTCCTGACAAAAGCCGACGAGACCGTCGAAAAGCCTTGGCGCAATGGAGCGCCGCGTAAATACGAAATCCTCATTCCTCAGGTCTTTGATGGACACTCCGCCCTTGCCGGCTAAATGATGATTTCGATTCAAAAGTACAATTGGCTTCTCATTGATGAGGTTCGCCATCCTTAAGCGCTGATCCGACAAGGTATCGAAAAATGCCATACCGATTAAAACCGTTCCGTCGGTGAGCTCAGTTTCGACCTGATAAGAATCGATTTCTTTCACAAAAAGCGAAATGTTCGGATGCAATGCCGCAAGGCGTTTTTTGAACTCCGGAATAAAGAAAAGCATTGACTCCGTATTGGCGCCGATCGTCAGAATTCCCTGCGCATTTTGCTGCATCTGTTTTACGGAGTAATCCAGAATTTCTGCCTGCCGAACCAGCTGGTCAATCATCGGCATGATTGCATTGCCTTGTGCAGTCGGAGAAACACCTCTAGGCGTTCTCTCCAGCAATTTCATTTTCAGTCTCGCCTCTAATTCATCGATCTGAAGAACAAGCGGAGGAACAGACATGTTCAGGCGTTTTGCCGCCCGCCGAAAACTCTTCTCCTGAGTCACGGCGGCAAACAGCATTAACTGTCTTATGGTGCGGTAATTGAAACAACGACGCATTTTGATGTTAGCAAAAAGGTAATTGAGTGATAAAGATTTTATATCACTTGCGCTCCTAGGCGTGTGCCTTTCTTCCTACACTGACTGGCAACAAAGGAGATAAAAATGTCAGCATCAAGTCTCGGACTCTTTTTCATAGTCGTTTTCATCACATGTGTTACGCCCGGTGCCGGCGTCCTTTATACGTTAAAAAACGCCATTAACTACGGAAAGAACAATGCGTTTCTCTCTCCGACAGGCAACGCAATCGGAGTGCTTTTCATGAGTATTCTTGCCGCGAGCGGCTTAGGAGCTGTCATTCATGAATCCCCTGTCATGTTCTACGGCCTGCAGTTATGCGGATGCTTGCTTCTCTTTTGGTTCGGCTGGAAAAGCTGGACGGCTCCAGTTATTTCGCTTTCTTCATCCATCAAATCTTTTAATCCAAAGGAGTTGAAGCAGGAAAGGATTCATATATTGACGAGCGCTGCTCTTCTGCAGGTCACCAACCCGATGTGTATCGTGTTCCTGCTCTCCTTATTCCCACAGTTTATCGATCCAAAAGGTTCGTACGTCCAACAGGTCTCTTTGATGATTGCCATGTTTGTCATCACCTGCTGGTTTGTTCACATTGCATACAGCTACTCTGCCGCTGCTGCGGCTGACCGCTGGATGACGAAGAGCTTCTCCTTCTGGCTCAACAAAATCAGCGCCTTTCTATTCTGGTTAATTTCTGTTTCAATCCTCGTCAAGATGTTCTAAATCGGACATTTTTGTCAACATCAACTACTTAATTTCTCAAGGATTTTTTACGAACTCTGTGCCCGAAATAGGTTTTTACAAATATTGTGATAGAAACCCTTAGGGCTTTATGCTAATATTCAGTTGTGGTAATTGAATGTTGTCACTTCTCCTTGGGATTTGAGGTTGAAGCGAGAATCTCCGAAGAGCTTTTCGAGATCCATTTCAGGAACTCAAGTTCTTCTCTCGCTAATTTAGATACCGGCGTCTGAATGATTTATTTCAGACGCCCTTTTTTTGCCCGCCTTTGGTCGGCCGGGTTTGACTGCTCACCGAACGATATGCCGGATGGTCCTTGAAGTCGATTTCCCGCGCCCAGGAGTTAGACTCTGCAAAAACTTCCCGATTTAGGTGTCTCGTTCCACAAAAAATGATCCGTTTTTGCTGGGTGATCGTAATTTCAAAAAGTCAATGATTTTTGAATTTTTTCTTTGTAAATTAAATAAATAACGACAACACAGCCCCAAAGCTTTGGTATAGAATTCAACCTTTTCACAGTTTCACAACATACTAGAAAAATGGAAGACTTACCTAAACAGGCTGTCAAAGAACAGCAGAAGGATGAGACCGCTCTCGTCCTTGGCACCCTGCTCAAGGAAGGCGATACGCTGACCAAAAGTCATCTTGCCGATGTTATCTATGAACAGTTTGGGCTCCCTAAACGTTTCTGCAAGGAAATCGTGGATCTTTTCTTCGATGAAGCACTTGAATGCCTCGTTCGCGGCGAAGAACTGAAGCTTTCCAACTTCGGTGTTTTTTCCATCAAGCAGAAAAGCGAGCGTCCGGGACGTAATCCTAAGTCCGGCGAATCCGCCATTATTAAGGCCCGCCAGGTAGTTTCCTTCCACCCGAGCGGTCAGCTTCGTAAAGAAGTTGTCGAAGGCCGTAAGCATGCCGCTATTGCTCTTCAGGCCAGCGGCGCCAGATAAGATCTGAGCTTACTCATTCGCGGAAACTCTTTCCGTGTGAAAAAGACCACAAATTCTGTTCAGGATTGTGGTCTTTTTCTCATATTTGGCTGACTGCCGCTGTGGATCTAATCATTTCTCCGCCAAACTTCAGACACCCGAAGCTACCAAGGCAGCAGTCTTCAATTTTGTGGTCTTTTCTATATATTTTTAGCTGATTTGCCGTACCTTAATAAGCCATTCCCGCCGTCTTTTCTGCTGCATCCTCCAGCCAATTCCGGCAAGCCAACTGCTCTATCCAATTGCTCGGAACGCCTTTTTCTCCCCCGATCCCATAAATTAACCCGGCAATGCCTCCGGCAACCGAGGCCGTTGTGTCGGAATCGTCTCCAAGATCAACGGCTTTCAAGACCGCATATCGATAATTTGTGGTCTTTTCCACACACCAAATGGCGGCCCACAAAGTATCCAGCACAAAGCGGCCGGATTTAATTTCACTTTCAGGGCGCTCACTTAAAAGTCCAAAGGACGGCATCTGAATTAATTCTTTTTCCTCTTGGGACAACGATTTCTCTGCCGTTTCGTAAGCAGTCTTTAGGTCCGACCCGCGAACAATCGCGTTGACCAACACATCAAAAAAGCAGCAGGCAACAAGATTTATTGGATGCCGGTGCGTCATACCAACGGCATCATCGAAATTAAAGGTTTTGCGATATTCCTCTCTCAAAAGGCAAAACGGCATGATTCTCATCAGAGCACCGTTTCCATTAGACATAATGTCCTTAGAGCCGCAGTCAATCGCCTTCTTTCCATAGCAATAGTTCTTGATGGCATGCACCGTACTCTTTCCCGCACCGAAACAGCGCCCGGTGCAGGAAAATTTTCCCATCAAGAACCATTCCATGAAGTTCTGCATGATGGCGTCAAAATCCACCCTCTTTAGGGTTCCAAGACTGTCGAGTTCGGCGAGCGTCAGAGCGGTGTCGTCCGACCACGTTCTTTTTCGATCCGGTTCCGGTGTGTAATCCCAACCCAAACACTTGAAAGACCCTCTTGGTTTTTTCTCATGGGGAACACCTAAAGCATCTCCAACCGCTATCCCGAACAAAGCATTTCTTAAAAATTTCCCCATTTTTGATCCGCCTTTTGAAAACCTAATTTGTGGTCTTTTTCACATATTTTCGATCGATTCCACAAATATCTTAGTCTTTTACAACGTTGATTCTTGAAATAGCCTATCCTGTATCGCAAAATCGTTTGTCGCAGACAGCGTTCACTGTATTTTTGTTGAATTATTTTTATGACCGATAGTGAAAATAAAGCGCCTTTAAAGAAAAAAGGCGGTGCACGTCCCGGTGCAGGCCGCAAGCCTCTTATCGGCGCAAAAACAACGACCGTCATTCTGACTGAGGATCTTTTAATTCAATTAAAAAGATTAGGAGGCTCTTCCTGGATTCGTTCGCAGATCGCTGCCACGACTAAACCTTCTCCGACCAAAGTTGCAGATGAATTGTTCAATTCGCTCCCTATCCCGGCGGAAGAGATTTCTGTGGAAAAGGCACCGGATAATTCGATGGATCGAGCCGGAATTCATGAGGGAACCGTTCTTTTTCTAAGAAAGAAAGCAAAAGCCCAGGTCGGCAATATCGTTCTTCTTGAATACGCAGGAAAAAAAACACTTCGAAGATTTACTGCTTCCGAGAGAGGTTTTCGACTGGTTCCAGAAAGCTCGGATTCCGGTTTGACGGATTTTATTCTCCCGAGAGGGGCGGAGCTGGCTCATTCCGGCATAGTCGTCTATGTGTTAAGCGAGCCAAAATAGCACCTCGCGCTTTTCTATGAGAAAAAGACCACAACTTTCACAGTCTTGAAAATCACAAAGGCTCGACAAAATGCCGAGCCTTCGCTTGAATTAACGTCGAATCAGATTAGTTGGGAACCTTTCCGATCACACCGTCAACATAGTAATTCATCGTCTGAAGCTGGTCATCCTTCAGAACTTCGCCTGCCTTAGCAGCTTCTTTGCCGTCGTTGGTCTTGATCGGACCCGTAAACGGATGGAATTCACCGCTCTCGATCTTGGCCTTCACTTCTTCCATCTTCTTCACGATATCGGCAGGAATCTTATCGGTGCGAACTCCTTCAAGAGACATTGCGCCGTCTTTGTAGTGCATCCAAACCGGTGTCGGATCCCACTTGCCGTCGATCGTCTGCTGGATCTTCTTGGCGTAGTACGGTCCCCAATTCAGCACAAGAGCAGCAATCTGGGCATTCGGAGCAACAGACTTCATGTCGCTGTTGTACGGAATAACCATTTTTCCTGCAGCTTCAGCAGCACTCGCTACAGCACTGGTATTGGTGTGCTGAGTGAGAATGTCCGCCCCTTGACCCAACAGAGTCTTGGCAGAGTCGGTGTCTTTGGGAGGATCGTACCAAGCGTTGGTCCAAATCACCTTCACCTGAATATTCGGATTAACGGATTTGGCACCCAATGTAAAGGCGTTGATACCCTGCAGAACTTCAGGAATCGGGAACGGAGCGACATAACCGATGATGTTGCTCTTAGTTGCACCGCCGGCAAGCATACCGGCCAGATAGCGGCCTTCGTAGAAGCGAATGTTGTAATTCGTCATGTTGGGCACAGTCTTGTAACCGGTGGCATGCTCGAATTTCACATCCGGGTATTCTTTAGCAAGCTTCTGCATGTAGTTCATGTAGCCGAAGCTGGTTCCGAAAATCAGCTTGTTGCCGTCGGCAACCATCTGACGAATAACTCGTTCTGCGTCAGCAGTTTCAGGAACATTCTCCACGAATGTCGTCGTGACTTTATCTTTACCTACCTTATCAATAGCGTAGATACGGCCGATGTCATGTTGTTTTGTATAGCCAACGTCCGCAATCGGAGCCACATACACAAAACCGACTTTCAGGGGTTCAGCTGCCTTGGACTGAGCGGCAGGAGCTGCCGGTGTTGCCGGTTTAGCCGGGGCAGCTTCTTTTTTGTCTCCGCAGGCGCTCAAAGCAAAAGCGGAAGCAACAGCAGCCGCAGCTGCAACCAGTTTTAAAGACATCTTCACTGTCTTTCTCCTTTAAAGAAAGGTAAACAAAAAATCATCAATGCGGGTTAAACGGCTTTCCGAGAGAAGCCGGCATGTTCAGACGAATCCAAGTCGGATTTCTCGAAATCAGCGCCAAAACGATAATCGTCGCCGCATAAGGCGCCATGGAAATAAACTGAGTCGGAACGGAAATTCCGATACTCTGAAGATTCATCTGCAGCATGGTCATGCCGCCGAACAAGTACGCGCCTAAGAACACTCTGAACGGACGCCAAGTACCGAAGGTCACCAGCGCCAGCGCAATCCAGCCTCTGCCGGCAATCATGCCTTCCACCCATAAGGGTGTATAGATGAGCGACAAATAAGCGCCGGAAAGCCCGATACAGGCTCCGCTGAAAGCCAGCGTCGCGCATCGAATCATCGGAACCGAGTATCCCAAAGCGTTTGCTGAAAACGGCGATTCTCCGACGGCCCTCACGACCAGCCCGGGCCTGGTTCTGAACAAGAAATACCAAACAGCCGGAATCATGAGCAAGGACAAATAAACGATCCAATGCTGGCTGAAAAAAGCTTGTCCGAGGAAAGGGATCTGGTCTAAGAACGGAATGCCGTCAGCCGCTCTTTCAGGGAGCACGGCGCCTTGATAAGGAATGCCGATGTAGGCGGATAAGCCGCCGCCGAAAATCGCTACACCCAAGCCGGATGCCTGCTGATTGGCCCTTAAGCCCACAGCGAAAATGGCAAAGAACAATGCAAACAAAATACCCACTGCAACGGCAGCAATAAATCCGACCGCAAAACTTCCGGTCTCAACCGTTGCCATGTAGCCTGCGATGGCCGCCATCAGCATGATGCCTTCGACGCCTAAGTTCAGGACGCCGGAGCGTTCGGCAACCAAAATTCCCAGCGCTGCAAGCAGCAGCGGCGTGCTTGCATTCATCGTCGTGGCAATTAAAGAAGCTGCAACACTCATGCGGCCCCCTTCGCGGAATTAAATCCGACCCACTTTAATTTGCAGAAAATCAGAGAATCACAAGCCATGATGCAGAAGAGCAAGAGACCTTGGAACACACCCGTCAAAGCAGCCGGCGTTCCGAGTCTGGACTGGGCTAGTTCACCGCCGAGGTAAAAGAGCGCCATGATGAAAGCTGCAGGAATGGTTCCGAGTGGTTTTAAGCGCCCCACAAAAGCCACAATAATCGCGGCAAAGCCGTATCCCGGGGAGATCTTGGGCGTGAGCTGTCCGATCGGACCGCAGATTTCGATCACACCGGCCAATCCGGCTAAAGCACCGGAAAGAAGCAACACAAAATAAATAATGGCTCGATTGGAGAAGCCCGCGTAAGCAGCTGCCTTAGGCGCCATGCCGGAAACGCGCACCTGGAAACCGATAAACATCTTCGACATGATGAGCCAGATGCCGAACAAGGCAAAGCAAACGAGAGCCCCACCCCAGTGCATTCGGGTACCCGGAATCATGATCGGGAGCGTGGCTGCCATCTCAAACATCGGACTTTGCGGGAATCCCAAGCCCTGAGGATCTCGCAGCGGGGACTGAACCGCCCAGGAAAGGAAAAGCTCGGCAATATAGACGAGCATCAGAGAAACTAAGATTTCATTGGCATTGCATTTGTCTTTGAGCCAGGCCACGATGCCGGCGTATAACGCACCGCCGACCATCGCAGCCAGGATAACCCAAATCATGTAGAGCTGAGAGGCTTCGGGGCTAGCCTGCAATGCAACCACGCCGCCGGCAAGCGCGCCGACAATTAATTGGCCTTCCGCACCGATGTTCCACACGTTTGCTCGGTAGCAAACCAATAGGCCCAATGCACAGAGAATGAGCGGCGTCATTTTTACGCCTAACTCTCCCCAGCCCCGCAGTGTGAGCAAAGGCTCGACAATAAACACGTACATGGAATGCATCGGATCTTTGCCCATCCCGGCAAAAATCAAGCATCCGATCAAAAGCGTCAAGAGAACCGCAATAAACGGAGACGCCGCAGAAAGAAAGCGGCTCGGACGCTGGCGGTTATAGAGTGCTAAAGGAAAATTCATCACTGCTCCTTCGCTTCAGGCCAAAGGCCGGACATCCATCGACCGATCTCTTCAACGCTGACATCTTTTGTTTTGACTTGAGGAGAAATTTTGCCTTCGCTCATCACAACCAATTCATCACAAATTTCAAACAGTTCGTCGAGTTCTTCACTGACCACTAAAATCGCGCTCCCGCCGCTCCTCTGACGGATTAAGGCATTGCGGATAAGCGTTGCGGCGCCCGCGTCCACACCCCAAGTCGGCTGATTCAAAACCATCACCTTCGGGTTATGAAGCAGCTCTCGACCCACAATAAATTTCTGCAGATTTCCGCCGGAAAGGCTTTCAGCCGGAGCTTTGGGACCGCCGCAGCGGACATGGAATTTTTCAATAATCGAACGCGTAAAGCGCGCGATCATCTTGTTGCGCATAAAACCTTTGGCTAAGAACAAATTACTGGTCAGCAGCGTGTTGCTTTCCAAGGACATTTCCGGAACAGTCGCTTCACCCAAGCGCTGTTCGGGCACATAGCGCAGACCTAAAGCGCGTCTGTGTTTAACGCGAAGGTCTCCGGCAAAAGAGCCGACGATAGAAATACAGTTTTGGGGCAGCAGTACTTCGCCGCTGATTGCCTTCATAAGCTCTGCCTGGCCGTTTCCGGAGATACCGGCCACGCCGACGATTCGGCCACAGGGAACGTTAATCTTGCCGTAGAGCGGGTAGCGGCTCTTAAAGCCAACCTCTTCACCTTGGAAACAGACTTCCAAACCGGGATGCGGTTTGATTTCCGGTCGAGGCATGATTTCAGGAAGGTCGCTACCGATCATAAGCTTGGCGAGCTCCTGCTCGGTCATTTCCTGAGGATTGATGTTGGCTGCCACCTCACCGCTGCGAATCACCGTACAGTGTTTGGAAAGTTCACGAATTTCATTGAGCTTATGCGTAATGAAGATGATGGAAACGCCTTCGGAAGACAGCTGGCGCAGGGTTTTAAAGAGGGCCTGTAGCGCGAGAGGAGAAAGAACCGAGGTCGGTTCATCAAGAATCAAAAGCTTCGGATTGGTTAATAGCGCGCGGAGAATTTCCACTCTTTGCCGCTCGCCCATGGAGAGATCATTAACAATCGCGTTCGGATCAACTTCGATGCCGTAATGGCGGCTTTTTTCAATAATCTCTTTTTCTAATTCTTTAGGATCTGTGCCTTCAGGCATTCCCAAAAGAATATTTTCTTTAGCAGTCAGTGTCTCAAACAAGACAAAGTGCTGAAACACCATCGCGATTCCGAGTTCGCGCGCGTCCGCAGGAGACGAGATATTAACTTTTCGTCCGTCAAAATAAATCTCGCCCTCATCGGGCGTGACAGATCCGAAGATAATCTTCATCAGGGTACTTTTGCCTGCTCCGTTTTCTCCGAGCACGGACAAAATTTCCCCCGGCATTACCTCAAGCGATATTGCGTCATTCGCAACGGTTGACCCGTATCGCTTGGTGACGTTTACCAATTTAAGTCTTGGAATCATTTGGAAGCCCTGGTCGAAGGCCGTATTTTAACAAACGGTCGTACCTCATTCAGCCGATGGCGGTGGCTTTGCAACAAAAATTAAGGGAGGCCCTCGGCCCCCCTCTGCGAGTTCAAAAGATTAGTTGATGAATGTTGCTGCGAACAGTCCAATGACGACGACTGAGACAAGCGTCAGAACCGCACCGGCAGAAACCATCTGCATAATCTTGATGCGTCCGGTACTGAACACGATCGCATTCGGAGGTGTTCCGACCGGCATCATGAATGCGCAGGATGCAGACAGAGCCGTCACCATCAGCAGCTGCTCGGCAGGCACGCCCATCGGAACAGCCGCGGAAGCCAGGAGCGGCATGAGTGTTGCGGCAAGCGCCGTGTTCGATGTGAAGTTACTTGCCAGCATCACGAGCAAGCTCACACCGATAAGGATTGCCCAGCGCGGAAGTCCGGCTAGAACGCCTGCGTTTGCGCTGATAATCTGACCGCATTCCGTAATCTGCAGACCGGCAGCCATGGAAAGACCGCCGCCGAACAAGAGCAGAACGCCCCAGGGCAGCTCTTTCATATCCGACCAATCCAAAACCATATGGTCTCTGTTCACAGGGATACAGAACAGCACGATGGCGCAGATCATCGCAATTGCGGCGTCAGAGAGCGAAGCAAACGGCCTTGTGCCGCCGAAATCCAGACCTCTTAACACACCGCCGAAGGACCACAGAAGGATCGCAGAGCAGAAGACGATCAGAACGATCATTTCGCCCTTGCCGATCGGTCCTAATTTATTCAATTCGGACTGAACCCACTGAGCGCCGCCTTCGATTTCCTTCATGGTCTTACGGAAGAGAACCTTAGTCAGAAGGAACCAGCACAGCGGAAGCAGAATAAGTGTAAGCGGCATGCCATACTTCATCCAATGCGCAAGCGAAATCGGATCATTGAAGTTCTGCTCCATAAAACGCGCAAAAATGCCGTTAGGAGGCGAACCGATAATGGTGGCCATACCGCCGATAGAGGCACCATAGGCAACGGCAAGCAGCATGGCGACACTGAAGTTTTCTTCTTCCTGATCGATCGGACCGCCGGCTTTTTTAGCTCGCACTAAGGAAAGAACGGCCATCGCAATCGGAACCATCATGGCCGCGGTTGCCGTGTTGGATACCCACATGGAAAGCACACCGCTCGCCAAGAGGAAACCGCCCACAATCGCAGGCGCCTTGGTACCTACGAGTTTTAATGTGGTTAAAGCAATGCGCTTATCCAGACGCCAGCGCTGAACGGCAATCGCCAGAATAAAACCGCCCATGAACAGGAAAATCGTACCTGATGCGTACGGCGCCATTGCCTGCGCAGGTTTAGCGATCCCTAATAGGGGAAAGAGCGGAATGGGAAGAAGCGAAGTCACCGGAATCGGAACCGGTTCAAAAAGCCACCAAAGGACCATCCAAACCACGACGGCCAAACAAGCTTTGGCGTGAGGATTAAAAGGAAGGACTTGGTTATGGATATCCGTATAAGTGTTCGGAAGTATCCAATAAATAATAAGGGCAATAATTGGTGCCCCTAAAAGAAAAAAGCGTTTCACGCCGGGCGGAAACGAACCGATTTCTGCTGCTGCCATAAGTTTCTCACTTGGTTAGGCTGATAATTTGTCGTAAGTGTATACCGCATCTATATAATACTTTCCAAAACGGACACAAAATCTTACAGGCTCTTATGGACAACACTACCCAAGAAGTTGAGGACTTTCTTCGTACACACAACATTCCGTTCAAAGCCTTGAATCACTTACCCATCACGACGTGTAAGGAAGGGTTAAAAATTGCAAAAGAGTTTGGTTCTACGTGCTGTAAGACGCTTTTAGTTAAGAATAAGAAACAATTTTTTCTCTTTGTGATACCGGGGGAAGAACGATTTAATGCCAAACAAGCGGCCGCATTTTTGAAAAGCAGCCACCTTTCTTTTGCCTCTCCCGAGGATTTGTCCCGACACATGCACACCTTCCCGGGCGCCGTTTCTTTACTTGGTCTGATCTTTGATCAAAACAAAGAAATTTCGCTCTACATCGACAGCAGAATCTTGAACGCGGAACATATTGACTGCCACCCATGCACCAATGACCGAAGCCTCATCCTCTCGGTGAAAGATGTGCTGGAAAAGTTCCTGCCTTCTTTAGGCGTGTCTTATTTCGAATTCCAGTCGGGCTCTTTGAACGGCGAAAGTAAGTAAACACTGCGTCGTGTTCCTTTGATCGGCGGCAACTCTCTTCTCTGAAGCAGGAAATCCTCCCTCGTATCCTTGGTCTTGAGGATTTTTTCTTCTGACATGCCGTGAAGGTTAAATCCGAAATTGTCTTCCTCAAACTTTTCTTTGAGCATTTGAGCGAAATTCGCTCCGGCTACTGCTTTGTCAAAGAACTTAGAGGCGGACTGATTTAAGAAACGAACAAAGCCGTTTTCATCCACAATGGCCATCGGAGACGGCAGAAGGGTAATCAGCGCCTGCAGGAATTCATATTGTTCTTTAAGAAGCTCGACTTCTTTTTGGACATCAGATTCGCTCAGTTCACTAAGCGCTCCTTCGGATTTCTGGTGAGATTTCAATTTCACCAACAAGCGGCAGAAAGCTTTCTGAAGCTCAACGAGTTCTTCGGGATGATGGACTTTTTCCGCTTCAGTCGGAACGGCCTTGCCTTCTCTCACCTGCTCAATGAGTTTATTAACAGACTCGGTCAAGGGACGAACAGAGTAGGAAGCCAAAATAAACGTTACTAGCAAAAGGAAGAAGAAGATCAGGCTGTTTGTCGCCGCCATCGAGATGATTGCTGATTCTCTATCCTCTTCCTTCTTAAAAACACCGACGTACCAGCCAAGCCCCGGTATCTCTCTGATCGCGCCGACTAAATCAGACGCATCGTTCCTGGATAAAACCTGAGCGTTTTCTTTATTTGCGACGAGTTCTTTTAAAACCTTGGAAGGAATCAAGGGTTCCGGAGAATTAACATGATCGGTCGCGTAGATAGGCGCACCCTTCTTGTCCAAGATATATACAGCGCTGTCCTGAATCTCTAAGCCTGATACCACATCTTCGTACAGACTCTTTAAATCAAGAGCAGAGACTGCATAACCGATGATCTTTCCGGACTTGTTTATTGCCGGCGCACAAATATTCACAATGGGAACGTTTGCCGCACCGGTCGCCATAATGACGTCAGATATATAAACCGAGTCCCGATTGCGGATGTGACTCCAATGATCCCTATTTGTGTGAGACACGCCCTCATTACTTTCATTCCGGGCATTCTTAGGAGGCTCAAAAACGATGACGTCTCCATTCACATCACCGTAGTGGATGTTTAAGAAATACGGAACTTCCGTCAAAATGCTTTTTAGTATGGCTCGTAAGGCTGATTTGTCCTCTGTCCCATAGACTTGCAGTGTGCTTGCAGACATCACAACGAGGGTTTTCGCGGAATCAACTCTATTTTTAATATTGTTGGACAGTGCTAACGCATCTTCCACCAGGAGGAGATCATCTTTGCGGATCTCCTGCTCAATCATCCGGTACTGAGAGTAGCTCAACACCAGCAGCGGCAAGGTAATTGTAAGAGCCAACAAATAGAAGATGTAGTTTCTGAGACGCACAGGCCGCATTTATGTTCCTCGTCTTTTTCTGTTGGGTCGTCTTACCGGGGTGAGTCCTAATTATTCTAGCGAATTTTCGCTTTTTCCATCTTATGTATTTTCTTGAAAAATCGCCACCGCCTAGAGGCCGAAACTACCCAATCATTTTGGAGGAAAAGACAGCCAGCGATCCTCTGTAATAGAGAGACTGATTTCATTTAACACATTGGAGGACACACTGGTATGTCTCATGCAAAAATCGGCCGCTTCAGCAAAAAGCAAATATTTGAATTACCCGACGGCACCCATCGATTAGAGCCTCATCTATACGTACGAGTTCGGGGCAACGGAAGATATCGAAATTATTTTTTTCGCTATCTCGATCCTAAAGGCCGCGTCTGCGATTTAGCACTCGGAAGCGCCAGTAAAAAGCCGTTATCGGAAGTTAAACAATTTGCCTTTCTGTTAAAAACATCTCTTCAATTCAGCGGAAAGGCTTCTGCATTAATGGAAGCCAAACAGCACCCGGTTCTTTTTAAGGACTATGCACGGCGAGTCATCGAAATCTTAGCCTCGGTTCGATTATGGAAAAATCCGGCTCAAAAGCAGTCTTGGAGCTCTTCTATAAGCACTTATGCCTTTCCCGTCATTGGGGAAAAATTCATCGATGAAATCGACCGAAAAGACATCCTAAAAATACTTCGTCCCATATGGATAAACAAAACGATGACCGCCTCCCGTGTAAGGGGGAGGTTAGAGAAAATTTTCGCTTATGCGATCAATGAAAATCTATTTATCGGGAACAACCCAGCTTCCTGGAAAGGAAACCTCGACTTATTTCTCCCTCCCGCAAATAAATGCAATTCAACCCAGCATTTCAAATCTCTTTCCTTTACGGAATTAAAAGCCATCATTCCCAAACTACAACAAGAGAGTTCTATCGGGGCAAAAGCCCTGCTGTTCGGCGTTCTTACTGCAACCCGCACTGTTGAATTTACTCAAGCCCATTGGAGAGAGATAAGCTGGAAAGAGAAAGTTTGGCTTTGCCCTCCATCGCGTCGAAAAGACGGCAAAGAATTTCCGTTCAGAGTTCCGCTATCTCAGCAAGTCATCTCATTATTAAAGGAAATTAGAAAAGAATCGAGGGGAGAATTCATATTTTCTGTAGACGGAAAGACGCCGATACGTCGGGAAACGCCAAGGAAATTTTTGAGGACTGCATTAAATCAAGCGTGCACCATGCACGGAATGCGTTCAACCTTCAGAGATTGGTGCGCTGAAAACGATATTGACAATGAAGCAGCCGAGAAATCGCTCATGCACACCACCGGAACGCAAACAACTTTAGCTTATCAACGAAGCGATCTTTTGGATAGAAGACGAGTCGTGATGCAGCTTTGGGCAGATGCACTTTTTGACGACGAAAAAGCCAAAATACATAAAGCTGATTTGTTGTAAAATAACAACTTTTATTGATTTAATATATTGTTTTTCATTAGAAATCGTTGTTTTTGCGTAAATACAACAGATTTTGTTGCTTGCATGACTCGTTTTTATCAGAATGACGGTGCAGATAAATTCTTGCTAGGAATTTGAACTTTCTGCAAGTTTTACAACTTCAATTGGAGTACTACTCAAATGAAAAAAACACTTATCGCCATGGGCGTTCTTGGCGCGTTCTCCTCTCTGGCTTTTGCTGCTTCTAACGTCACGCTTTATGGCGTTATCGAAGAAGGCGTCATGGTTTCCAAGGCCAAGCATAAAGATACGACGGTTCAAATGAAATCTGGTTTTGATCAAGGTCCTCGCTGGGGTATTAAAGGGGTTGAAGACCTTGGCAATGGCTATAACGTCGGCTTTATTCTTGAACAGGGTTTTTCTGCCGATACAGGTGCTGAAGGGACAGCTGGAAAGGCTTTCAACCGTGAATCATTCATGTATGTTAACGGCGGTTTTGGTAAACTTGGCGTTGGCCGTACCGGTGCTCTTTCGTCCGGCGCTCAGTCTAATCAGATTCTTACTGGTTGGGCTCTCGGAACAGGCTATATGATGTCTGCATGGAACAGCATGACCACAGGTACGCTCCGTATGGACAACGCTGTTGCTTACAACACTCCTTCATTTGATGGATTCAGCCTCCACGCGATGTACTCTAACGGTATTGTTGAAGATACCGCTAAGTGGTCTGAAAACAACCACTACTATGGTATTGGTGCCAAGTATCAGGCCAACGCAATTCGTTCTTCTTTAATTTTCGAAGCTATCGACAATAAAGGCGCTGCAGCTGATGTTTATCCGGCTTCTAGCGCAAACAAGCGTGTATTCCTTATCAACTATGGTTTGGAATATAACCTGGGCTCCTGGACGCCGATGTTTGCTTACCAGTGGTTCAACCAAGACGAAGGTAAGAAAACTCATCAATTCGGTCTGAGTGCTAAGGTTGGTGTTGCCGGCGGTGATGTTTTAGTTGGCGGCCGTTATCTCTTTGGACACGATGAAAGCGTTACAACTGGTACCGATAAAGTGCGTGCTTGGAACGTTGGCGCTGCATATGTTTACCCGCTCTCTAAGAGAACTGCAATTAAGGCTTATGCCGGCTACGCAGATTCCTCCAAAGCTTGGGCTGATAAACCTGATACCAGCTATAACGGATACGCCGTTATCCTCGGCCTCCGTCACTCTTTCTAATCCTTATCGGATAAGGATTTGATTCGGCCCTCTCCTCGTTTCTTAGGAGGGGGTTTTGTTTCAGGGAGAAAATATGAAAAACAAAATTTTAGTTGCTTCTGTCCTTGTAACTTTTGGATTTTCCGCTTTTGCCGCTTCCAATGTAACACTCTACGGAAGCATTGACGAAGGCGTTGTTGTCGGCAAGGCAAAACACTCTTCTACTACTGCAGAACTTAAGAGCGGTTTTACTGCCATGTCTCGCTTCGGAATTAAAGGAGTGGAAGATCTCGGGAATGGCTACACTGTCGGCTTCACTCTTGAACAAGGATTCCTTGCAGATTCGGGTTCAGAACACACAAAAGGTCTTGCATTTAGCCGTGAGTCTCTCCTCAGAGTAACCGGTCCCTTCGGCACGGTTGCATTCGGCAGAATGGGTGCTCTTGGTTTCGCTCAATCAACAGCGATTCTCAGAGGCTGGGCATTTGGAACTTCATGGGGTGGCAGTGCTTGGAGTGTTGGTAACGTTCACTTCGGTCGTTTGAATAATGCCGTAAATTACGTTACACCGTCTTTCAACGGTTTGACCGTTCACGCTACTTACTCTAACGGCACTGCAACAGACGACAACAAATGGTCTGATAACGCACACTATTATGGCTTAGGTGCAAAGTACACAGCTAATAATATCGATGCCAGCATTATGTTTGAAGCAAAGGATAATAAAGGCTTGACTCTTGAGGATCAGAAACAGAAAGCCCTCTATCATATTACTGCAGGTGGTACTTACAATATCAACGGCTTTAAACCCGGCGTGATTTATCAATACGCGACACAGTCTGACTATTATCATCAACACGCTTTCGGAGTCGGCATGACAGGACCATTAGCAGGCGGTTCTGTCCGACTTGGTGCTAAATACGTTATACGCAAATATGATAATTCTTACGCTACTCTCGCTGACCTCAATGAGAAAAAAGCAAACGTATGGACAGTTGGTGCCGGGTACGAATATCCGTTCAGCAAACGTACGAACTTATGGACGTACGGCGGATATGCTGACGGAGCAAAGGGCTGGAAGGACACTTCTGAGACGAACTACAACGGTTGGCAAGTTGGTCTTGGTTTGAACCATAAGTTCTAATCTTTAAATTATTATCCTGTAGCGACGAGAGTGTTAGCTGAAAATCAGCTAACACCCTCTCATACCGTTACCCCTGCCGGTATGGTAGGACAGGTCACTTTAGTTTTTTCAGCGGTTTCTTAGCGTTTTATCCTCTAAAACACCCTAGCGGTGACCAACCTCTATGTTTGGGAAAGCCAGTGGCCAGAGTAGTCGTGAGAATGTATCTGTTGGATATTCTCCCATCGCCCTTTTGCTTAAACAGTATCCGATCCTGGTTTTACAAGAGCCTGATTCTTATCTTCACCTTCTTCCAAGTTTTCCACCTCTTGCGCCTATCTTTGGGTGTCTGCTAATTGGAAGTAGTTGCCGCTCTCCTCCCAAGCTTTTGCGCAAGGCATAAATTTCTATAAATTCGCTATCGAAAATAAAAAAGATTCTCAATTTTGTCTCCAAAGACTGCCTATCTTTGTAAAAACTACGAATCTGGCGAAGGCCTTATTAACACGCGCGTACAAAGAGGCCTTTCCGTTTGTGGTTCGGAATTTGTCAATTTCCTCTCTGCGCGGCCATTACCTCGAGAATAGTGAAGAAGGAGAACGAAAAATCTTAGATCAGTTCACCTATGGGGAAGTGAAGAATAAACTGAAGTATATTTAGATAAAGACTTTAGCGTAGAGCGGTTAAGCCTTCTGTTAATTAGTGGGTGTATCCGTTCAAAGACGAGATTGAGAGCTTGGAGAAGCTCGGACTGTCTAAACCTATAGCTCCCGTGCCTAAGGAACGAAAGTCCAAAGGCAGACCAAGGAAAAAGCCGGAATTAGTTGGGACTAAAAGGCCGCTTGAGCCATCCTAGAAAGATTGAGAACATAACATGTGGTTCATGAAATTTGGGCATTCTTTAAATATACAGAACCTTCGCAATGGAGCTCTGCTTGTCTGGAAAAAAGAAAATCCTATCCCAAACTCCCGTGAAATAGCCCGTGATTATTTTTAATCGGGCTATTTTTCTTCA